>OBZC01000091.1_pt1 | contig 115329 bp, 105 predicted proteins | sample 1538231 | NCBI WGS metagenome assembly OBZC01 (sample SAMEA2580225, study PRJEB22360) | human gut metagenome | biome: human gut; feature: human-associated habitat; material: faeces | place: Denmark | collected 2008/2010 | reverse complement strand
CTCCCAGAACTAACGGGAGGTGGCTACGATGAATGTCAAAAACAGAAAATGTATTTGGAAATTAAGCTGGCGTTCTTTATGGGCATCCCGTAAGCGTAATATCATTGCAATCATTGCCATTGCGCTGACAACGCTGCTATTTACCTCTCTGTTTACCATAATAATGTCCATAAATTCCAGCTATGAGAATTACACCTTCCGTCAGGTGGGGGGGTACTGTCATGGAACCTTTAAGGAAGTGACAGAAAAACAGATTCAAAAGATTGCCGCCCATTCAAATATAAAGGAAATCGGCAAGCGCATCAGTACCGGCTATATAGACAGCGGTGCATTTGCCAAAGTACCTGCCGAAGTCAGCTTTATGGATGCCAACTGCACCAAATGGAGCTTTGCCAAACCTACCACCGGACACATGCCTCAGAGCGGCAAAGAAATCGCCATGGACACAAATGCCTTGAAACTTCTGGGTATTGAGCCGAAGTTAGGAGCAGAAATTGAACTTACCTATACGGTTGGTGCTTTATCCCAAATGCCTTATGAGAAAACAGATACATTTACTCTGACGGGATGGTGGGAATATGATGATATAAGTCCTGTTCACTATATCAATATCAGTGAAGAATACGCAAAAGAAATAGAATCGGAAGCTGTGTCCAATGGACTGGAACCGTTCCGTATTGATTTGAATGTGATGCTGGCATCCAGCATGAACATCCGTGCTCAGATGGAGCAGGTGGATCTGGACTTAGGGTATGCTTGGGATGAAACAGGTGAAGGGGAACTTGTACGCATCGGTGTAAACTGGGGCTACACTTCTTCACAGCTTGTCGAAAGCATAGATGCATCCATACTAATTGCGATTGTCGCTTTCCTTACGTTGGTAATCTTCACAGGTTATCTGATTATCTACAACATATTTCAGATTTCCGTTACCGGAGATATTCGATTCTATGGTTTGCTGAAAACCATTGGTGTCACACCCCGGCAGTTGCGGCGCATCATACGCCAACAGGCACTATTTCTGTGCGTTGTAGGCATTCCGATTGGATTGCTGTTGGGATATGGTTTCGGTGCATCTCTGACGCCAGTCGTAATGGCACGAACCACTTTTGGTGTCGGCGTTTCCACCGTCAGCACTTCACCGTTGATTTTCTTTGCGTCTGCTCTGTTTGCGCTAATTACAGTTTTGCTGTCCTGTTCCCGTCCGGGTAAGATCGCTGCAAAAGTTTCTCCAGTAGAAGCAACAAAGTACACTGAAATTGTAAGGAGCAAAAAGAAACACTGTACTACCCATGGCGCAAAAGTACATCAAATGGCTTTTGCTAATTTGGGGCGAAATAAAAGAAAGACTATCCTTGTGGTTATCTCTCTTTCGCTTTCCGTGGTGCTTCTCAATATTCTGGTCACTTTTACCGGGGGCTTTGATATGGAAAAGTATCTTGCAAAGCAGACCTGTGCGGACTTTATTGTAAGCTCTACGGACTATTTTCGTTATAGTCGCTCTGGCAGCTTTATCTCTCAGGAACAAATTGAGCAAATTGAAACCAATATTTCTCCGTCCCTTTCTGGGTGTGGTTACAAGCTGACGGGCTATAAGCCATATGGCTGGATGAGTGAGGAACGCTGGCTACAGGACATGATGCACTATACATCCGAGGAAAATGCAAAAGCCCTCTTGGAACAGCAAAATCGTCGTGATGATCTTGTGAGCCAGCGTGCATTGATCGAAGGTTTGGATGAATCTCTGTTTGAGAAACTAACTGTGGTTGAGGGCGACATATCCCCTATGTTCCAAGAGGATTCAAAAGCAATCGCTGTAGTAGTCCTTACAGATGATTATGGCAACGTAAGTAATCTTGATTTTTACCCGCCTGTAGGTTCTATTCAGACCATAACCTATATTGATGACGGGCATGATATTGACAGCCGTACCGGAAACCTTTGCGATGAAAACACGCCATCGAAATATATACAGTTTCAGATTTCAGAAAGCCATGATGTAGAATATACAGTATGTGCTTATGTCACAGTGCCACACTCTATGAGTTTCCGCTATTATACAACAGGCTACAGTTTTGTGCTTCCTATCGAAAAGCTAAATAATGACAGCCAGCATGAGAGTATCCCGATGTTTTATCTGTTCGATACTCCTGATGATAAGGCAGAAGCATCTGCGGAGAATTATCTTACTGATTTGACTGCGAATGACTTGTCCGAATTGATGTATGAAAGCAAAGCAACACTCCGAGCCGAATTTGAAGACTTTCAGAATATGTTTCTGCTGTTGGGCGGATTGCTCTGTGCCATCATTGGACTTGTGGGTGTTCTAAATTTCTCCAACGCCATGATGACCGGTATCCTTTCCCGCCGCCGTGAATTTGCTGTGCTTCAGGCTGTAGGAATGACGAACCGGCAGCTCAAAACCATGCTGATCTACGAGGGATTGTTTTACGCAATGTCCTCCGTAGCGGCGGCCTTTATTCTGTCGCTGGCGGTTGGACCTCTTGCAGGAAAAATGCTGGGCAGTATGTTCTGGTTCTTTGAGTATCGGTTCACCGTTCTGCCTGTCCTGCTGACAATTCCGGTATTTCTTCTGCTGGGGTGGCTGATCCCCTGCATGATGTATAATAACGCAGCGAAATGCAGCGTTGTAGAGCAATTAAGGGATGCTCAATAACTGTTAAGCAAAAAACGGTCCTCTGCCAATGAAAAGGCAGAGGGCTGAGTTTTAATCTAAGGGTTTACATTCAGTTACAGTTTTTAGATAATTTCGGGATCACCGTTCAATATCAAGTCTGCATATCCAATCGGATCATTGTAGATCAGATAGTCCAATTCTGACCGCTGATACATATTGTCGGCGACCCCATTCTCCACGGCGATGGTATCAATGACAATCATGCTGCCATCTAAGAATTTCAGTTCCACACAGGCATTATCCATGTTGAACTCACAAGAAATCAATCTATCCATTAGAAACCTCCATTCTATGGGATGTTAGATCATCCCAAAATATTTGAATGCTTCTCGGATTGCTTTCTCTTTTTCCGGCGGACACTGTGGCTGTCTGGCAGTCTCCGCTCCCGCTCCGGTCGGCGCAGAACAGAGTTCCACCGAACCTCTTGCGCCCTCGGACTTCGGCAGATTATAGTTCTTACCGACCCCAATCCCACATTTCCGCTTAATTTATGAGATATACAGGTTGGATACCTTTAACCCACTATACTCCAGCACATAGTCCTTGATCTGGGTGTAGGTTGACGCATCCTGAAATTCGGACATATCCATATCTTCCAAAGAGAACTCAACCCGAATCTTTTTCGAGTCGACCTCACCCTTGGAAAGCAAGACAACCGTCTCCACTATGCCATTACTGTCTCTTTGAAACACAGATATCCTCCAGATTCTGTGCACTCTCCGGTCCAATGGGTCTGCCTCCCGTGGCGATACCCCAACCGGCGCGGATGCGGATGATGTCATCGATCTGTCCTTGGGACAGCAGGGTCTTTTTCCCTAAGATGAAGTTGTTCATCATCAGGATCTTCGCATAATATTCCGTGGTCTCCATGCGGTAATATGCCTGCATGAGGTTATCTCCCCAGGTCAGCGCGCCATGGTTTGCTAACAGTACTGCATTGTATTCCCTACAATAGGGAGCTACCGCTTCCGGCACTTCCTCTGTTCCGGGCAGTGCGAAATGCACTAACGGAACGCATCCTAACGACAATACGCCCTCCATCAGCACCGGCTCTTCCAGACTGATGCCCGCGCAGGCAAAAGCCGTAGCCGTCAACGGATGCGCATGCACCACGCCCTGTACCTTCGGGTTCTCTTTAAATACTCTGAGGTGCATCTTGATCTCGCTGGAAGGCTTGTGCGTTCCCTCCAACACATTCCCGTCCAGATCCAGCTTCACCAGCATATCCTCTGTCATAAATCCCTTAGAAACTCCCGTTGGTGTTGCCCAGATCTCATTATCTCCGACTTTACAGGAGATATTCCCGTCGTTCGCTGCCACAAAGCCGCCCTGATACATTCTGCGGCCTACCTCTAAGATCATCTGTTTTGCCTGTGCATCTGATATATATTCCATACTAATCTCCATTCCGCAGACGATTCCTTCCGTCGGAGGAATCCTCCTTTTCCGTTCCAGCATGCAATAATATATTACCTTATTGCCCTTCTCCTTGTCCAGCTGATATTCCCAATAATCTTTTATGCATGCTTCCTAACATATTCTTTCGTAACTAATTATCTTTCCCTAGGTATTGTACCACATTTCTATTCTTTTTTATGATACTAAAATACTTATGACCCGCCCCGATATGAGCATAAAAGCGGAATGAAATATCTTCTCATGTCTATACAAAAAAACGTCAAAATGCTATAATTAAATTTAAATCATTTTGCCAACACATACGAAGGAAGCATAGCACTATGACACGGAAGAAAATTAAATTTTCTCATACCAAATGGCTGCTGCCGTTATGGATACTTCTTATCGGCAGTATTGTCTTATATATGATCGCTCATGCGGTACAGCAGGACGACTCCAGGCACATCCGCACTCTTGCGGAACTAAATGCTGTAACCTACGGTGATAACATGATCGCAGATCTGAATGCCGGTATCAATATCACGGATACACTGGAGCAGCTTCTGATCAGTACGGACGGCAGAATCGACAAATTTGATATCATTGCGGACAGAATGATGGCAGATTACGTCCGGAGCATCCAAGTGGCTCCCGGGGGCATCGTAACAGATATCTATCCCGCCGAAGGCAACGAAGCAGGTAAAATAGACCTGATCCATGACAAATACCGCGGAGAGACTGTAAAATACAGCATTGCCAATGATGCGCTTATCATACATGGTCCTTTCGAGCTGGAGCAGGGAGGACACGTCCTTTCGATCCGTAATCCAGTTTTTTTACAGGATGAGAAGGGAACTCCCTATTTTTGGGGCATGACTATGGTTATCATCAAGGTTCCTGATATTTTTCAGCATTCCGCTGATGCCTTAACCAATTTCGGTTATCAATACCGGCTATCGAAGACCATCTCACCTCTGACCGATGAATATACCGTGGTAGACCAGTCGGAGGAGACTCTGATGGATCCCGTCTCTTATGATTTTACTCTGGGTGGATGTAACTGGAGGCTGGAAATCATGCCCACCGGTGGCTGGAAGAATGGCACACTTTTACAACTGATAGTATTATGTGGCATTGCAGTGATCCTACTACTGCTTGTTCTAACGATATCTATACTACTCGTTGACGAGCAACGCAAAAAATTTCGCAGACTCTCCCTGACGGATTCTATGACCGGTCTCTTAAATCGTAACGGATTTAATTTGCAACTGGAGGAGTATCTGGAGGGAAACAAGCAGAAAAACTGTGTCGGTATATTACTTGACGTGGATAATTTTAAATTTATCAATGATGTCTATGGTCATACTATCGGTGATCAGGTTCTATTGCAGCTTTCACAATCCTTAGTGCAGGCTTTTCCGGATAATTCCATTATTGCCAGAAATGGCGGTGATGAGTTCTGTATTATCCTGAAGGATTGCAGTGCAGAAGAAGCTGCCCCAATGATAGACGCTTTCAGCAAGACTTCCCGCTCTTTTTCAGCCAAAGGCGTCGAACACAATTACAGCATTTCCCTGGGCTATGCGGAATACCCTGCCAACGCAGAAAAAGTCTCTGACATTCTCCGTTATGCCGACATTGCACTCTATGAGGTAAAATTACAGGGAAAACATGGTGCTCTGGCCTACCGGCCGGATTTCCACAATTCGAAACGGACACAGCTTGGTTTTTCATTATCGGATATTTCTGACAACCTGCCGGGTGCCTTTTTCATCTACCGGGCCGAAAAGGAGGATGAACGCATCCTGTATGCTAATCAGGAAATGCTTCAGCTGACAGGATGTACGGATCTGGATGATTTTATGCATTTTACGAAACATCAATTCCGTAATCTGGTGCATCCTGAAGATCTGACACAGGTAGAAGAAAGCATCTGGCAGCAGATAGAATCCGGCATGAACGGATACAATGATTATGTCAAATACCGACTTGCTGTCAAAGATGGAACTTATAAGACGGTTCTGGATTATGGGCGTATCGTGGAGAGTGAACATTACGGCTCGGTTTTCTATGTATTGGTAGTGGATTGCGAATTTATCAAAACACTCTACGATGATTAATCATAAAAATAAAAGAATAACAAACTTTCCTCCGGGGCATACTGGTTCCGGAGGAATTTTTATATGAAAGATCAGATTAAATCTTACTTACAACGTTTGAATCACGGAGAAACTCTGGAAAGTGTCCAGGCGGATTTCGTCCGGGAATGTAAGGATGTGGATCCTTCCGCAATTATGCAAGCCGAACAGGAGCTGCTACGGGAGGGTACTTCCATCGAAGAATTGCAGCGGCTCTGTGATGTGCATTCCGCCCTGTTCCATGGTTCCACGACAGAAGAGAAAACTGCCAATGCCGAAAAAACAACAGTCCATTCTCCAGCTGCCCAGAAATTGCACGCTAAGGACATACAGGACCAACGGCTCTCCGCTGCTGCCGCCCTGATCCAGATCTCCGGGCATCCCCTGCAGACTTTTACGCTGGAAAATGCAGCACTGGAAAAGCTGATTGCCCACGCGAAGCAGGTTCTGGAAAATGGAACAATAGATGACGGATCATTAAATGAGCTGCGCCAGATCGCTATCCACTATGCCAGAAAGGGAGACTTACTTTATCCACATTTGAAGGTGCAATATGGGATCAGCGGCCCCTCCGCAGTCATGTGGACAGTGGATGATGAGATCCGGGATGAACTGAATGCCCTTGCAAAACAAAAACACCAAAAAGAAACCGATGCATGGAAACAACGTTTGAAAGCCGTATTAACCCGCATGGAAGAAATGATCTACAAGGAATCCAATATCCTCTTCCCCAACTGCGCACTGAATTTCTCGGAGGAGGAATGGTATCACATCTACCGGGATGCCAAAGATTATGCGGAATGCTTCGGTATCCGGGGCGACAGTTGGGAGGCTGCGGAAGCACATCTGGCCGACACTGCCTCTACGGCTGACACCATGTCTGCGGAACATGCTTTTGCAGATGGTGAGACCAGAATCCACCTCCCCGGCGGCAGTCTGACCCTATCGCAGCTGACCGCCATGTTGAATACGATTCCTTTGGAGATCTCCTTCGTGGATATCGACAATATTAATCGCTACTTCAACGAAGGTCCCAAGGTATTCAAGCGTCCCGGTATGGCATTGGGCCGTGAGGTCTTCACCTGTCACCCGCCTAAGATTGAGCAGAAAGTACGCCGGATCATCGAAGAATTCCGTGTCGGAACGTTAGACCAGGTACCGGTCTGGATGGACAAGAACGGCCGGACTTTTCTCGTGACCTATTATGCCGTCCGGGATAAAAACGAACAATATCTTGGTACACTGGAGCTGGTACAGGATATGGAATTTGCAAAAGAGCACTTCCGCTAGGACAGTGCTCTTTTCTCTTCTTGTGCTTCCTCTACGTAAATGCGTGCGTTTTCCAGATTCCACCGGATCTCTTCTTCTGTAACAGCACGTTTTACTTTCCCGGGATTGCCGATGACCAGTGAATTATCCGGAATCTCCACGTTCTGTGTCACCAGCGCTCCGGCACCGATGATGCAGTTTTTCCCGATCTTACAGCCATTCATCAGAATGGCTCCCATACCAATCATGGTATTATCGCCAATCTTACAGCCATGGACGATCGCACCGTGTCCTATGGTCACATGGTCTCCGATCTCTACCGGATATCCGCTGCCCAGATGCACTACCGCATTGTCCTGAATATTGCTCTCTCTGCCGATGACAATGGAGTCTCGGTCACCCCGGACCACCGCATTGTACCAGATTCCGCTGTTTTCTCCGATCGTCACATCTCCAAGCACCACTGCTCCGGGCGCTATAAATGCTGTATCATGGATCTGCATATATATTTTCTCCTCTGTTCTATCTATATTTATTATGCTACTCTTCCTTACAAAGTGCAGTTTACCACATTTTTCCTAACCATATAAACCTTATATTTTACTTTTTTTCCTACCAAAAAGGAGACACTATAAAATGTCCCCTTTTGTTACAATCTTTACAGACAGTCTCCTGTCTGGCATTGTATCTCATATTCTATTCTGCTCATTCGCAGTAAAATGAGTCCCTGTATCCCGGCGCTGTAATATTTGATTCCATGCTCTGCAGCATACTCTGCCAAAAGTGCATTTCCAATATCCTCCGCATCCGTGATAATGGCATTCGGCTGTACTGTTTGCAGCCACTTTTGTCCATTTGAGGTATAGGTGCCGTGATGATTCGATTTCATTACATCTGCTTTCAGAAGATCACCATATTGCTCTGCCAGTTTTTCTTCCATCTCTATATACAAGTCTCCACCGGTGAGATATTTTGATCTTCCATAGACAAATTTCATCAGAATAGATACATTGTTCACGCTCTCATCATTTCCGACACATTTCTCCAGATCCTCAGTCGTCGGATGATATGCGGTTATACGTACATCCCCTACCGTCCACTGATATCCCGCCAGGACATTTTCATAAACATGTGTCCCTTTCTGCTTAAGATATTCCTCAAATAAGGGCTCCTGCTTACTGGATGCTATATAGGAGCTCCGATAACAGGCATCAATCCCTCCTCCATGCTCATACAGATATTGTGCCACAGCCAGGGCTCCTCCTGCATGATCATCATGCGCATGAGACAATACAAAATAATCCAGATGATGCAGTCCCAGATCATCCAACAATGAAATAATATGCGCACTGCAGGCAATGTAACCGGCATCTATCATCATTGTTTTGCCATTCGGGAATACCACAAGCGTACAATCTCCGCATTTTGCCCGGATTCCCGCCTCTGTCAGATCCGGTGTGAGAAAATACAGATTACCGTCTCCGCCGTAAGACAACGCTTTTTTTACACAATAAACCATCTCTTCATAGTGATCTGCAACCGAATTATCATTAGTCTTTTGGTATCCTGCAGGTTCTTCCTTCAGGCATCTTCGTTCCGCTGCCAGAAGATATTGATTATCGGATGCGGTTCCACTGATCAGAATTTTCTCCCACTGTGCCTCCGTTCCATGATAAATAACCGTATGAAGAGCCTCATCTTTCGCAAACGCTCTCATATCAATATTTTTCAGGCTGACAGGCAATTCCACCTTCTCCAGTGCCGAACAATTATGAAATGCCTTCGCACAGATAATGCATATTCCTTCCGGCAATTTTACATTACTTAATGCGGTACATCCGCGGAAGCTATACACCCCGAGATAGACAAGCGTCTCCGGCAGTTCTACTTCCTTCAGTGAAGTACAATTCTGAAAAGCACAATCTCCCACGCTCTCCATTCCCACACAAATTCTGACCCGGCGGATTTCATCTCTGATTTCTTCCCATGGTCTCTCTTGATGTTCCGCCCAGTTCTGCATCTTTCCGGTCCCTGTAATCGTCAGGCATCCTGTTTCCTGCGTGAAACTCCATTCTACATTATTCAATTTTTCATTCATATTCTTCCTCGTATCCGAAGCGTTACAGCTTCAGTTTCCATACAAACTTGTTTCTCTCCAAAGGATAAATACTTTCCGATATTTCAATAATCTGTCCCTCTTCATTCCTGGTAACAGAAGAAATCAGCATCGCAAGAGCATTTTCCTTCATTCCCATCAGATGACTCTCTCTGCTCTCCAGCGGACGGGCCGTCATTTCTTTTTCCAGGCTGAATCGATTCTTGGAATGATCATTGAGCGCCTTCGTCAGAGATGCCTTCGTAAAATCATAGTCAAACAAAAATGCATCACTCTCCGGCATATAGGACGTTGTCAATACAATCGGTCCTTTGTCAAAAGAATCCTTTACGTATCTGAGACGGCTCAGTTTAATGACTCTGCTGTCACCGTTTTCGAACTTTTTCGCCAGTTCCTCCGTCATCTCCATATAACGGAATTCCAGCACTTCCGTCTCTACCTCAATGCCCCGGCGAAACATTTCATTAAAAAAGCTCTCAATAAATACCGTCGTATCCTCCAATACGCGTGGTGCTGTAACAAAGGTACCTTTTCTCTTAACTCTTTTCAGATGTCCATCCTGCACCATCCGCAGCATTGCCGTACGCACTGTGGAACGACTGACACCAAATTGTTCACAAAGCTCCACTTCTTTCGGAATTTTATAACCGATCGGCCATTCTCCCGTATGAATCTTTTTCATGATATATTCTTCAATCTCTGAATATCTGGCTGCCATATTTCCCCCTATTAACACTTTCCTTTTCGTTTTCTGTGTTTTTGTTATCCAATCTCATTATGATATTACATATTACTAACAGTATAGCGAATTTGGGAATTTAATGTCAATAATCGAGCGTACTAATATGTACGAATTTCAAAAATTCTTGCAAAATGGATACCGTAAGCACGGTGAACCGTCACCTTTATGGTATCACAAATTACATTTCCCAGTGGAATTCTGTTCAATCGCTGATAATTGTCATGTATTTCCTTGCAAAATACTTCTTTTCCTTCTCTGAAAGCACGCACATCATAATCCCGTACAAGTTCATCCGGCAGTCCTTTTACCTGTCGGTTCCGTACATTTCTTGTAAGAGATGGCATGATCTCTTTTGTCAGGTTCGTATCAAATGTCAGCTGAATCTGATGTAGCACCAGTTTCCCGTCATAGGTAAGGGTTATTTCGGCACCCTGTTCTCCTATCGGTGCCTCCCAGCAGTTACTTTCTTCCTGCTCCTGTCTGGCAATTCCGTTCAATACTTTCCATGGTTCATTTCCATGTGTATATCCGGATGCAGCTACCTTAGCTGACTTTGCATAATCGGCCGGATCCCGGTTACGGACTCCCGGAATATAGCAATCATCCCGCAAAAGCTCCTGTTGTAGTTCTTCCATATGTTCCCCGATCTGTCTGGGGGTACAGCCATATCTGACAGCCATTGCTGCTGCCGTGCCTACCGCCTGTCCTCCCACAGCGCAGGTTCCCATAACTCTCGTTGATCCAAATGCCATTTTTGTAGTACTGATGTCACGTCCCGCCAGCATTACATTTTCCAGATCCTTTGCATAATAGCATCTCCATGGTATTGTATAACAACCGTTGAAATTCAGGATCTGTGAAGGAATCTTATCCGTATCCAGAAGTCCCCTGCGCACATGCTGATCCATCTGCCAGCCACCATAAGCTACTGCGTCCGGGAATATCCTGTTGGCTAGTACATCGTTTTCATTCAACAGATAGTCTCCTTCGATTCTTCTGCTTTCACGATATCCCGGCACGAATCCAACCCAATCCAGCTCCAGATTTTCCACACCGTGGTTTCCCACATTTTTCAGATGATCCCATACGCCGTACACACATTTCAGCAATTCATCACGGATTTTCTCACCGTCACGGATAATATCTTCATCCTCACCACCCAGTTCAATCCACCAATATCCGGAGTCCACATTGGAAAAGTGTGGCAGTCTCCCGCTTCCTTCTTCGAATTTGGTCAGCTTACCGCCTTCCATATGGGAGGCAATACTGTTCGCATGTTCCCGGTATTTCAAATCTTCCTCCGTGTAATGGTTTGCCCATTCCGGACACACAAATTTTACCGGCTCTCCACGGTCCACAGCGGAAAACAACAAAGTGTTTCCCATCGTATCGCTGTTCGGTTCTTCCGGAGCATCGGGTTCCTTAAATTCGTCTCTTCCTTCACTGCCCATACGCCCCGTCGCACCGCACATGGTAGCTAAGGTACCGTGCCCTGTGGCATCGACAAAGATGTCTCCGTAGATGGTAAACTCGGTTTCCGTACTGTTCTGATGACAGACTACGGCCTTTATTTTTTTCCCTTCCAGGATCACGTCATCCATATTCGTATTCAGAAAGGATTCCAGATTTTCCTGAAAATGCACTTTTTCCCAGATGACGGAATCAAATACCGGAAAAGATGCATAGGGATTTCTGCGTTTGTTTGCCAGCAGAATCTCCAGCAGGATTCCTGTCTCTCCAAGATTTTTTTTGGCACCGTGGGAGTTGGCTCCCACAATGTGCATACGGATCTCCGAGCTGGCATTGCCACCGAACATAGAACGATTCTGTATAATTGCCGTTTTGGCCCCTTTTCTGGCGGAAGCGATTGCTGCACAGACACCGGACAGGCCGCCTCCCACTACTACAACTTCATATTTTCTGGTTTCACTGTGAATTGACATATTATTCTCTTTATTTTCTCCTTTATAACAATATAGCAGGAAAAAAGTTTTCTCCTGTCCTGCCACACTGTGTCTGTCATTTTCAATTTATTATCCCTTAACCGCACCTACAGACAATCCCTTCAGGAAGAACTTCTGTCCGAACAGGAATACGATAAATACCGGCACAACCGCCATACAACAGGCCGCCATGGTCAGGTTATACTGTGTTACCTCTGTACCGACAAACTGGTTCAAAGCCAGAGGAATCGTCCATTTCTTCCAGTTGGAGATAAATACCAGAGGATCCAGGTAGCTGTTCCATGCATCCAGGAACTGTACTGTCGCCGTCGCCGCTATCGTTGGCTTGACAAGTGGCAGCATAACCTGTGCAAAGGCTCTATATTCACCGGCTCCATCAATTCTGGCAGCTTCCCGCAGTTCATCCGGAGTACTTAAGAAGGACTGCCTGAGCATAAAGGTGGAAGATACCGCTATGATCTTCGGTACGATCAATGACAAATGGGTATTCATCCATCCCAGCTGCATAAACATTATGAATCTGGGAATCAGTGTCAGCTGTGAAGGCACCATCATCTGCGCCAGATATACAATGAACAATACATTGGAGCCCTTGAATTTCAACTTGGCAAATGCATATCCGGCAAGTGTTGCGGAAGTAATTGCCACTACCGTACTGATTACAGCTACCTTGATAGAGTTAAAATAAGCCAGACCGAAATGATAATTTGTGGAGCTGGTCGTTCCTATGCTTAACACTCTCTTATAGTTATCCGGGTAAAAATACTTCGGGATCCACTCAATAGGGATCTTCATAACATCCGCTTCTGTCTTGAAAGATGCTGAGATCATCCAGACAAAAGGAACAATCATAACCAATGTAACCAGAATAATTACAATGGTAATCAATACTCTGGCTACCTTTTTGGAAACAGGTACATTCTTCCTCATCTTAATCCCTAGCCTTTCTCTTCTTTATTGTTATGTACCCACTGGATAATGGTCACAATAAGCAGCATCACAAACAGAATTACGGCAATTGCCGAAGCATAACCCATCTTATAATACTTAAATGCTGATGTATAAATATAATAAACCAGTGTGTAGGTAGAGCTTCCGGGACCACCGCCTGTCATAACGTTCGTATATCCAAATACTTTAAAGCTGGATATAATACCTGTAATTGTCAGGAAAAAAGTCGTAGGCTTCAACAGCGGAACCGTTAATTTGAAAAATTTCTGAATAGAATTCGCTCCGTCAATCTCAGCAGCCTCATACAAATCTCTCGGAAGTCCGGTGATTGCGGCGCTGTACATAAATACGCGGTATCCCAGGCTTGCCCAGATTACGACCAGCATGATCGCGGGAAGTGCCCATTCATAGCTTGCCAGGAATCGGGGAGGATCCTGCCATCCGAGAGCCCTCATCAATTGTGTAAAGGGTCCGTATTTAGAATACAACGCCATCCATACAACGGAAATTGCCACAATATTACAGATATGCGGCATATACATAGCGACACGTACCACACCCGCTATTTTCTTATGACAAAATTCATCAATCAGTACCGCCATTATAATTGCCAGGAAAAGTCCGATGGGCACGGTTACGACGGTGAAGATCAATGTATTTTTCAAAGATGCAAGGAACCATTCATCCTTCCACAGATTGATAAAGTTTGTCAGTCCGATGAAATTCCAGTTGCCGAGTCCTTGAGAGAAATTCCAGTCAGTCAGACTTACATATAAAGAAATTATCAGCGGAATCAGACTGAAACATATTACACCTATCAGACTCGGTGCCAAAAAGGAATATGCAACCAGGTTCTGATGCAATATTTTTCGTCTTTCTCCTTTAGTCTTCTTTTTCTTGCTCTTCATTTGCTTTATCCCTCTTTTGTTCGTTTCAGAGCAGGGGACGGTTCGCCTGTGAAAACGACCGCCCCTTCCCACTGCTGTTTTTATTTTTTTACTTCTGACTGCTTAATTCGGTCTGGATCAGTTCGTTACCTCTCTTCTCCATGTTCTGAACGGTCTGATCTACAGACTGTTTTCCATAGCACATAGCATCAAACTCTTCGAACCAGGCAGAACTGATTTCAGAGGAAGCATGTCCTTTAATAGCGGCAACACCCTGCGTAGTATCGAGAGACAGATAGTTCTCCATGGAATCCATATCAATGGAGCCCTGTGCCTTCTGCTTCAGCACGCTCAATACTTCATCCTTATTAACACCATTCCACAGAGGGATTCTTCCGCCCTGTACCAGAGGGGACATACCACCCTTTAAATACCACATTGCAAACTCAAAGCTTGCTTCCGGATACTTTGTATTTGCTGAAATGCTCAGCAGGTCTCCTGCACCGGTAGTACCGATCTGCTTACGATAAAATTCGGTGTTGTATTTCTCATCATCGGGAACGGGTGCCGGTACCAGTGCAGTCATGAAATCATGAGGATAATTCTCCTGATCCATACACAGTCTCATCTGTGCTACACCAAGCATGATGGCACATTTACCCTGAAGGAACGTATTGGCAACGCTGATATCCTCGGAGAATTCATCTTCGATGGGAATCGCATAACCCTTATCCAGCGTCTCTTTTACAAGGTTAAGACCTGCACGATATACATCATTATCGAAGTTTACCTCTGTACCTTCTTCATTCTTGTAAATCTGATTTGCACCCAGTACACCGTCTAATGCATACAGAATACTCTTACCGCTCTGCTTACGTGCCCAGCATACTCCGTATACCTTATCCTGGCCCTCGCCATGTGTCAGCTTCTCGGCATCCGCAAGGAATTCGGAATAGGTCCATCCATCATAAGGAATATCCAGTCCTGCTTCCTTAAACATATCTTCATTGATCAGAATCCATCTTGAGTTCTCGTATTTGGTAGGGAATCCATATACGGCACCATCATCGTAGTGATACTCTGCCATATTTGCCACACCCAGCTCATCATCCAGATTGAATCCGATATCATTGAGCATACCGGACATATCCAGCAGCAGGTTGGAGTCTACACGCTTGTCCATTTTGGTACGTCCGCCATAGCCAATGAACAGATCGACATCACCACCGCCCATTAAGTAGGTCTCCAACTGAAGGTTACCGTTATCATCATTTACATATCTTACATATTCTACCTGAAGTCCTTTGTCTTTGTACTCCTCATTGAAGTTGGCACACAGATCATCATATCCGTACTCCGGCTGAACACCACCCCAGAAATGAAGTGTGATCGTCTTTCCGTCTTCCGTGCCATACCATTCCTTCTCGGCTTCCGTGGTTTCCGCTGCTTCGGTTCCTACGGCTGCTGTGGTATCTTTTGCTTCTGTAGATGCATTTGTGTCTGTATCTGCTTGTCCACATCCTGCCAGACAGGTACCCAACATTGCCATTGTCAATGCAAGTGCAATTTTCCTCTTCATAATTGTAATCCTCCTACATTTTAGTTTTCTATGGTTAACCTGAGTTTTTCTCAGGAATACACCCTTACTTCATAAATATGTACGTCTTTTTCGCCATTGGTGGTATGAATCGTAATGGTTACTTTATCACATCCCGTAGGCTCAAAGGTTACAACATTCTGTCTCTGGTCATTTTCTGTCACTTTCTGTTCTGCCATCTTCTGTTCTCCCCGCCAGAGTGTCACAGTGTAATCTTTTACCAATTCGGGAGGTACTCCTATCCTCTGCTGGAGCTGACGTTTCTTCGATAAAGTAATCTTGATCGGATAATTAAAGTTGGAATCAAACGTCAGTCTGACCTGGGATACTTTTTTCACCGAGGCAAGCTTTAAGGTTAACGTCTCTCCTTCCGGGCTTATGCCATCGGAGCTCCACATATTTCGAATTCCGTTTTCATCTCTGGACACTCCGTTGATCACTTTCTCCGGAGCGAACCCTTCTCTGGCAGAGGTTGCACTGATCTGCGCGGTTCTCGCCAGATCCTGCGGATCGGTGTTTCGATAACCCGGAATATAACAGTCATCCTTCAGCAGAAGCTGTTGCAATTCCTCCATGTGCTCCGGCATATCTTTCGGCCCGCAGTGATATTTGATGCAAAGTGCCGCTGCGGTTCCCGCTGCCTGTCCTCCTATGGCACAGGTTCCCATAACTCTTGTGGATCCCATTGCCATTTTGGTAGCACTGATATTTCGTCCCGCCATCATCATATTGGGAATATTTCTGGAGCAATATGACCGGTACGGAATCGTATAGGCTCCGTCAAAGCTGACAACTCTGGAAGGAAGTTCATCAAAATCATATAGACCTCCGGGAGTATGGATATCCATCGCCCAGCCGCCGTATGCCACTGCATCCTCGAATACCCTGTTGGATAAGACATCATTTTCATTTAATATATAATCTCCTACCAGACGCCTGCTCTCTCTGACACCGGGCAGCATACCGACCCATTCCAGATCATAGTTCTCGGCTCCATGGTCACCACCGTTTTTCAGATGATCCCATACCCCATAGATACAAGACACCAACTCATCACGGATTTCTTCATACTCATCTATGATATCTTCTGTCTTGCCGGGAAGCTCGATCCACCAGTATCCATAGTCCACAGAGGAGGTACTGTAGGAGGTCATACGTAAGTATGCCTTATCCACATCTCCCTTTGTCTTAGCTTCGTGCACGGCAGAGTGTGTTCTGTATTTGAGTTCCTCTTCCGTAAAATGTCTGGCGATCTTCGGTCGTTTAAAATTCACCGAATGTCCTCTGTCCACCGCCTTGAATAACAGCGTATTTCCCATACGGTCATTGTTGGCCTGTTCCGGCGCATCCGGTTCATTGAATTCTGCCCTTCCCTCGCTGCCGGTACGATATTCCGCTCCTGCATAATATCCCAGGGTCGCATTGCCGGTACAGTCAATAAATATGTTCCCTCTGATCTGCCAATGTGTCTCTGTCGTGAGCTGGTATGCGTCGATTTCACGGATCTCATTGCCTTCCATCCGGCAATCCTCCATTGCGGTACTCAGATACACTGTCAGATGTGGCTGACTCTTCACTGCGGTAAATAATACCATATCCCAGATCGAATAATTAAAATAATCATTTCTGCTCTTGTTGTCAAGCATGATTTCATGGAGAATTCCGCTCTCTTCAAGCTCCGGTTTCGCAAGATTCTCGGATGCTCCGCAGATATGCATTCGGATTTCACTGGATGCATTTCCTCCCAGTACATGTCTGTCATGCACCAACGCTGTCCTGGCTCCGTGTCTTGCAGATGCAAGTGCTGCACAGATGCCAGCCATTCCACCACCGATTACTACAACATCATATTCAGCTTTTTTAACTTTTCTGTTCTCTGACATTTCGTTCACCTTTTATGTTGTAACTTATGTCTATATAATATGCTTATGCACGCAATATGTCAATACATATTTTAAAGTTTATGCTATAAATGTCTGTAATATTTAGTGACATAATAGGAAAATTGCATTTTTTCTGCATTAAAACCATACAAATATACTTCAAATTATACTTCTTCCAGATAATGAACACCCTCTATCTGACTCACTTCCGACAAAACCTCTGCATGATTTCTTCTTTTCTTCAGATCCAGCATCATTGTAAGGACAATATCGGATCCCTTTAAGGTCTTATCTCTCTTTTTCTCCACAGAACTCAGCTCATATCCACACTCATTGATATAGTCATAGACTCCCCTTGTCATTGACTTATCAATTTCCATATACAGACCAATGTAACGATTGTACTGCTCCTGCACACGACTGACTCTGGCAATTCCGAACATTGTGACAATGATCAGTGCAAACATCATCAGACTGACCTCCAGCATTCCGGATCCCAACATAATTCCAAGGGTTGCCGTTGTCCACAATCCGGCAGCCGTTGTCAATCCTCTGACCTGATTTTTCCCGGTAATAATGATGGTTCCCACCCCCAGAAAGCCAATACCGCTGACCACGCCCGCCGGAATACGTCCCATATCTGTCCTTCCGATACCCATAGATGTTCCAAGATAAATATTAACCACAGCGGAAGCCGCCGCTCCAAGACACACTAATGCAAATGTCCGCATTCCTGCCGGATGATGTTTCGTTGCTCTCTCCAGTCCAATCACGCACCCCAGTACAGCCGCTAATAGCAATCGCAAGGCTATGGCTCCATTCGTAAATTCCGCAAAATAATTTGCAAAGTTCTGCATATGTATTTCTCCTTTCATACTTTCATATAAGAAAGGCCGGCATAGTCTCCTGTCGCAAACTGTACCGGCCTTCGTTATCCTTTAAAATATCTGCTGTTTTACAGCGCTTTTTTATTACAAAATTACAGATTCAGAAGATATTCTCCCAGCGCATAAGAGAAATCTACCAGGTACGGCTGTACCTCCTTGGGATACATACTGGTAAGATGGTGTGTTTCAAAAGCAAAACATTCCTGATAATCAATATCCCGCAGAGCCTGCACTACCTCTTTCCAGGGAATCGTTCCGTTAAACGGTGAGAAATGCTCGTCCTTGATACCGTAATTATCGTTAATATGGGTAGCCTTCAGATGAGATCCTACCTGACGGATCATATCGGGAACATTCAGACCCACCATATTTGCATGACCGGTATCAATACATATCTGTACATTCGGATTGTCAATGACATCAATCAGCTCCAGCAGTTCTTCCGCACAGCTGCCGTAATGGGTAGGCTTTGTCATATTTTCGATAGCCATTCCCACATGATGATCCGCAAAAATTTCACCCCAATGCTTCATGTATTCTTTGTTATATTCAAAAGATTTTCTGTAATCATAACCGCCGCCGTTACGTCTTACAGTGTAAGGATGAACTACCATCCACTTTACTCCCAATGCTTCTGCTGCCAGGACACTGCGTCGCATAAGCTCCTCTCCCAGCTCTCCGTCCGAACGGGTCAGATCCGCATTAAATGCATTTCCAATGGTCCAGTAGGCATGTGCCTGGATGTATTTCACACCGAGTTCTTCTGCCAGTGCTGCGGTATCCGCAATCCATTTTTCCCAGTTCTCTCCTCTTAAGGGCTGTCCTTCCCTGCAATGGCTGCAAAGACATGCATCTACATATTTATATCCCGCCTTTGCACAAGCCCTGGTGGACACGTCAATTGGAATCTGATAAGGTCTCTTATCATCGAAATCCATAATGTTAGTTGATGTTGCGAGTTTCATTTTTTATCCTCCATTCTTTTTAAGAATTGCTTCTTCCATAATTCTGTAGTTCTCACTATATACTCACTTATATAATATGTCAATACATATAAAGCATGTATTTTATTGTTTTAAGTAAAATGTGCGTTATTGTACGTACATATTTAGTAAGAAAGACCGGAATTGTCTTTTGTTGCAAACTGTACCGGTCTTTCTTATTATTTTATATTACGGTTTTATACAGACAAAATTGCTTTCTGTTCTAGTAAATGTCTGCGAAGTTCTGCCACATCTACCTTTTCCGGCTCACAATGGGATGCTATTGCCATTGCAGCCGCTTCTCCCGCTGCCTGTCCCACTGCCATACATTCATTCATGATTCTGGTGGAACCAAAGGTGATTGCATCCACGCTGATATCTCTTCCTGCCATCATCAGGTTGGGAATATCCGCAGACACCAGGCATCCATAGGGGATTCCAAAAGGCTCTTCAATGGTAACACGATACGTTCCGGCACCTGCACCATTATGAGAATGATATTTTAACAAAATTTCCGCAGTATGGTGGGCACGGGTCAGAGGAGAACAAACTGCATATTCAAAGGGGACATTTTTCAATATCTCCGCCAGTTTTTCTGCCTGCCGGATGCCCTGCTCATTGATATCCACATCCTGCTGTCCCTGTATTTTCTTCTGATAATTCCAGTCCGTCTGCCCATGTCTTACCAGATAAATTTTCATGAATTCACCTCAAGATTTAGCCCTTCTGCCGAGACTCCTCTGAGCATATTTCTTAGATGTTTATTTTTTCTGTATAGTTCTTCATAAGCTGCCCGATGTATCTCATCCGGCTTATAGGCCGTAAAATCATGAATGCCCATATGATCATAAGTTTCCTGAATATTTGTGTAAATTCCGGCTGCCATTGCTGCGAACATTGCCGCTCCTAGCGCCGGGCCTTCTGCTGTCTTCGCCACCAGGACATCCCGACGCAACAGATTGGCATATTCCTGCATCAGAAGAGGATTTTTCTCTGTAATACCACCCGTTGCCAATACTCTTCTGATTTCTACACCCTGTCCGGAGAGACTTTCCAAAATAGTTCCGGTTCCGCAGGCAATCGCCTGTAATAACGCCAGATAGATATCCTCTGTTTTGGTATCCATTTCGAGACCGGACATGCTTCCACGCAGTGTCAGATCACAAGGGGCATTTCTGCTGCCGCTCCACCAGTCAACCGCTATTACTTTATTCTCCCAGGGTTTTTGGATTCGTTCAGCAAGAACCTGATGAGGAGAAATCTTCCGTTCTTCTGCCTCACGGTGTATCTGCCAGCCCGCCATATGCTCCACAAACCACCCCAGCATATTGCCGGTACTGCTCTGACCGGTGTCAATGCCACAGCTTCCGGTTACCATCCCATCCTGTGCAACGCCACATACATCCTTTAACTCCTGCAATTTTCGATCCTGCACCGTACACACATTGGATGTTCCTACAATCAATGCAGCATCTCCCGGTTCGAAGGCGCCCATTGTAGCCAGGGAAGTATGCCCATCCAACATACCCGTTGCTACCGGAATCTGCTCCGGCAGTCCCCATCTTTTAGTTAATTCCGATCGAAGCATTCCTGCGCATTCTCCCGGCTTACGAACATCACCTCGGAGAAAATGACAGTATTCTTCATAAAATCCTGCGCGAAGTCCATTCAGAAAAGTTCGCTCGGGAAAGTTTAGATCCTCTGCCCATAAACATTTATAACTCAGAGATCCAATACTTCTTACCAACTGCCCCGTAAGCCGGAAGGTGAGAAATTCACACAAATCCATTGCAAGATCTATTTTGGAATAAATCTCCGGTGCCTCGTCCCGCACCTCCAGCAGTTTCGGAAGCATCCATTCACAGGAAATACTTCCTCCGGTTCTCCCTAAAAAAGGTTCCTGCAGATTGCTTGCCAGATTCAGTGCCTCGTCTGCTTTCTCCTGCGCCCGGTGATACTTCCACAGTTTCACTCTGGCATGGGCTGCTTCCGACCATCCATCCAGCTCCGACAGTGCCCGGCCATCCTCTGCCAGCAATACCATTGTCAGAGAAGTGGCATCGACACAGATCCCCGCTACCGTTTTCCGATATTCTTCCGGTATTACGTTACGCAGTAACTCATACAAAGTCATTTCATAATCCGTTGCACAGGGAAGATTTTCCGCACAGTCAATTGCTGGTACCGGTGTACTGTTATAGGGATATTCTTTCCGACAGGAATATATAATTTCGCCGTTCTCTGCATTTACCAGCACTGCCCTGGCAGACTGGGTTCCAAAATCCACGCCAATCACTGTCTTTGAAACTGTTCTCATACATGATCTCCTATTGGGCTTTATTCCTTTGGCATACAGGTACACATGGTTTTTACTTCATGATGTTTGCCGTTATGGATCTCATCAATTACACCCGGAAGTTCATCCAGGGAATATCTTCCCGTAATAAGATCCTTTACCTGGAATTTTCCTTCATCCAGCATTTGTACGGTATACGTCCATTCATTCACGGGGAACGGCGCACGACTGGAATTCCATACTCCGTGGATGGCCAGTTCCTTACGCAGCATCTGGCTGTGAATTGCCAGTGGAAGGGTAGCATCTCCGGAGGGATTGCCTAACAGAGAAATGGTTCCTTTTGCTCTGATGCATTCCACACAACTGCTCAATACCACGCCTGCTCCGGTTCCCTCAATGGCTGCATCTGCCAGTTTTCCATGATTTCTGTTGCGAATTTCTTCCGATACATTGGTTGTCCGGGAATTGATGGCATCCAGTCCTTTTTCTATGGCAAATTCTACTTTATCCTGTGCAATATCCACCAATAAAGGTGTCGCTCCAAATAACTTCACCCAGCGGGCAGCCATAATGCCGATTGGTCCTGCTCCAAAGATGACCACATATTGACCTGCCTGTACATCTGCTCTTCGTACTGCATGCTGTGCAACACAAGCCGGTTCTGTCATAGCCAGTTCTTCCATGGATGCATTCTTTGCTACGATCAGCTGCCATTTGGACGGAAGCAGACAATATTCTGCAAATCCACCGTCTCTTCTGGATCCCAGATAATCATAATGCTCACACATAGCATAGTTTCCCGTCACGCAGGGATCACATTTCCGACAGGGGATCAACGGATAAATTGCAGCTTTGGTTCCAATCAGTGCTTCATTCTCTTTAGATCCCGCTGCGACAACCTCTCCTGCGAACTCATGACCTATGGTCAACGGATAAATTCCGCTGCTGGTACCATGCTCATAGGTTCTCGGATAATCGGAACCGCATACACCGCAGGCGCCCACTTTGATTAAAAGTTCTTCTCCCTTCGGCACAGGTACTTCCATTTCATCGCATCTGAGATCTCCGATGGCATGTAATCTGACAGCTTTCATTTTCTTAATTTTTTTTGTCTCACTCATGGTTCTTCTCCTTTTAGCTTTTATAAGTTATGCATCCATGCAATTGCCATTGTTATCCAGCATTCACACTCTCTTTGTATCCGCTCCCCCTGAGGATTATCCGTCAACTCATTTGCCAGAGAAAGTCCATGACATCCCCTTTCAAAAAGATGGAATTCTACCGGTATATGATGTCTGCGAAGCTCTGTGGCAAATAGCAGCGAATTCTCCACCGGCACCACCGTGTCCTCATAGGTATGCCAAATAAAAGCACGCGGGACATATTCATTTACCTGTTTTTCCAAAGATGTCTTTTCCAACATTTCTTCTGTATATTGATCTCTCAACAAATTATTAAAAGAACCACGATGTGCAAATTCACCGGAAGTAATTACCGGATAAGAAAGAATCATTCCGTTGGGTTTTAAAATATCCTTTGATACCTGTAGTTTGTTACTTACAAAATCCTCATGCCAAAATACACCATAACTTGCCGCCAGATGTCCACCCGCAGAGCATCCTTCTACAACAATCTTATCCGGATCTACGTACCATTCCTTCGCATGTTTCCGAACCAGTTCTACACTTTTGGCAAGTTCCAGCAGTGCGGTAGGAAAAGTAGCCGGTTTCACAGAATACCACAAGATAGCTGCATGAAATCCTGCTGCCACAAATTGCAATGCAAGCATTTCTCCCTCCCGTTCCGAAGTAAACCAATAGCCTCCTCCCGGACACAAAATAATCAACGGGCGTGTCTCCGTTTTAATAGAATCAGAATGACTGATTAAGTAAGTATTCAGTCTTGCATATTCCTGTGAATTTTCATTCTTAATATCAAATGTTTCACAAATCATATCTTTATTCCTCCATACTTTTTTTAAATTTTGCTATATTTTCCTCGATAGATCCATTTTTCCCAAAAATACTGGAAGTGCCGCATACAAAAGCTCTTGCACCCGCGTGGTACATTTTAGGTGCATTTTCAAAACTTACATTTCCATCCACTTCTATAAACACTTCTTCGTGTCCGGTTTTATCCAGCAGTTCTCTCAGACGGGTTATTTTCCCCAGCGTCTGCGGAACCAACTTCTGACCGGCGAAACCGGGATTAACCGTCATCAGCAATACGCCGGATACATCATCCAGCACATCCTCCAACATGCAGAGCGGAGTAGCTGGATTCAGCGCAACCATGGGATGTGCCCCATAATCTGCGATCTTTGCCAGTGTTCTCTGCAAATGTCTTGTGCTTTCTGCGTGGACAGACACATATTCACCGGGCTGAATATCAAACCAATCCAGTTTTTCTTCGGGTTTTTCGACCATCATGTGAATATCCAGGGGAATATCCGTTACCTCTCTTAAATGTTTGATACTCTCTGTTCCGAGCATCAGATTCGGAACAAATTTTCCATCCATTACATCAGCATGTATCATCGCAATTCCATTTTCCTTTAATTGTCGGAAAATATTCTTCGTATCGTGCCATTCCGATATACACATGATAGACGGTGCAATCATTATTTTTTCTTCCATTTTATCCTGCATTTCTCTGTTCCTTTTCCTTTCGTTTTTCAAAATGAACAAATTCGCTCATAAATATGTATTGAATTTTCCGTTGGTATACCATATAGTATTACTAAGATACAGATCCTTTATATAGCTTATTTTCCGAAGTTCTGTATCTTTACTCTTAGTATATCTTTCTCCTCTGTGAATGCAACCGGTGGCGGCCACCTTGCATAACAGAGCATAGTTCATACATATTCAATCATTTTCAATCAGGAGTAAACATATGTTAGAAGTAGAACGTTTTGAAAAAATAATGGAATATTTAAGAGAAAAAAAGACTGCACCGGTAAATGTTCTTGCGAAGCGCCTGTTTGTGAGCGAAGCAACCATGCGCAGAGATCTCTCAGAACTGGAGCGAAAGGGACTTGTAAAACGTCTCCATGGTGGAGCCATTCTTTTGGATGGTGCCAATCAGGAACTGCCCTTATATCTACGAGAGCGTCAGAATACGGATGCCAAAAGAATCATCAGCGAAAAAGCCTCCCACCATATCGTGGAAGGCCAGACAATTTTTCTCGATGCTTCTTCGACTGCACAATATCTGATTAAATATTTTGAAAATTATCAGAATCTGACCATTATTACAAATGGTCTGAAAACAGCCCAGGAATTGAATTCCCTGAGCCATAGAATTTACTGTACGGGAGGACTGCTTCTTCATAATTCCTCGGCGTATGTAGGAGACTTTGCCGCTGATTTTGTGCGGAATTTTAATGCTGATATTATGTTTTTCTCAAGCCGTGGAGTATCGGAAAGCGGTCAGATCACCGATGCATCCCGGGAAGAGACTTACATTCGTCAGGTCATGCTGCAACAAAGCCGCAAACATATTTTTCTATGTGATCATAATAAAATCGGTCAGGTCTATTGCTACAACTTATGTAATGTATCACAGCTGGACGATTATATTACCGACCTGTAACTATCAGAGTTATTCTTTCCAGTGCAGCCGGTGCAGTTCTCCATCCCTCTGCATACTTTCAAATCCCTGCTGTCTCAGTGCCTCGTAGAGCACGATGGCTACGGAATTGGACAGGTTCAGGGAACGGATCTCAGGGAGCATGGGAATACGGATGCAGGTTTCTTCATGCTCTACGAGGATTTCTTCCGGGATTCCGGCGCTTTCCTTGCCGAACATGATGTAATCGTCCGGTCCGAATTTCACATCGGTGTAGGTCTGGTGTGCTTTCGTGGTTGCCATCCAGATCTTCGCTCCGGGATGCATTTCCTGGAACTCCTGAAAATTCATATACCTGGTGACATCCAGATGCTGCCAGTAGTCCATCCCGGCTCTCTTGATCTCTTTTTCATTTAAGCGGAAGCCTAACGGCTCGATCAGATGCAGGCTGGTGCCGGTAGCCACACAGGTTCTTCCGATATTTCCGGTGTTTGCCGGGATCTCCGGCTGGTGTAATATAATATGCATATTTTTTCCTTTACAACATAGTAACTATCCAGAACCACTTCTCTGCCTGTGATTCCGAATAGTTACCTGAAAATGCTTTATTTATTTTTTTGTTCTGCTCTCAGTTTCTCTACAAAATGTCCCAGTCTGCCGATGGCGGTCTTCAGCTTTTCCAGGGAGTACGCATAGGAGATTCTAAGATACCCCTCGCCACTGTCACCAAATGCGGTTCCGGGCACGGCAGCTACTTTTTCTTCCTCCAGGAATCTGGTGGCGAACTCTTCACTGGTCATGCCGAATTCCTTGATGCAGGGGAATACATAGAATGCACCGTAAGGTTCAAAGCACTCCAGCCCCATCTCACGGAACGCATTCATCAAAAAGCGTCTTCTCTGATTATAGGCCGTACGCATCTCCTCGATGTCGGAATCTCCGTTTTTCAAAGCTTCCACTGCCGCATACTGGCTGGTGGTAGGAGCACACATGATGGCAAACTGATGAATCTTCGTCATCTGCTGAATAATGGCTGCGGGCCCGCAACAGTATCCCAATCTCCATCCGGTCATGGCATATGCCTTGGAGAAGCCGTTGATATAAACGGTTCTCTCCTTCATGCCGGGAAGACTGATAATGGAAACATGCTTCTCTTTATAGGTAAGCTCTGAATAGATCTCATCGGACATGACAAAAATGTCATGCTCCTCAATGATCTTTGCAATAGCCTCGAGATCAGACTTTTCCATAATGGCTCCCGTGGGATTGTTGGGAAACGGAAGGATCAGTACCTTCGTCTTGTCCGTAATGGCTGCCTCCAGCTCCTCTGCTGTCAGGCGGAATTCATTCTCTGCCTTCAGGTCAATGATCACCGGAGTCGCTCCTGCCAGGATCGCACAGGGTTCATAGGATACGTAGCTTGGCTGGGGGATCAGGACTTCATCTCCCGGATTGCACATGGCACGCAGTCCGATATCGATTGCCTCAGACCCACCGACTGTCACCAGCACTTCATGCTGCCAGTCATAGGATACGCCCTGTTTTCTCCGGATCGTGTTGCAGATCTCCTGACGCAGATCCTTCAGACCGGCATTGGAGGTATAAAAGGTTCTTCCCTTTTCCAGGGAATAGATACCCTCGTCCCGGATGTGCCAGGGAGTATCAAAATCCGGTTCTCCCACACCCAGAGAGATGGCATCCTGCATCTCGCTTACAATGTCAAAAAATTTGCGGATACCCGATGGCTTGATATCTACTACTTTATCTGCTAATGGATTTCTCATGGAGTGATCATCTCTCTTTCATCTTCTTTTTTCGTAGCAAATGCAGTTCCGTGATCCTTGTATTTCTTCAGGATAAAATGCGTTGCTGTACTCAGCACGGAATCCAGTGTGGACAGCTTGTCAGATACAAAATTAGATACCTCCCGCAGGGTCTTACCCTCCAGAATGACCATCAGATCATACGCTCCGGACATCAGATACACGCTGCGCACTTCAGGATATTTGTAGATACGCTCTGCAATACTGTCAAAGCCCTGGCCTCTCTGGGGAGTTACACGAACCTCGATCAGAGCGCTTACTTTTTCAATGTCTGTCTTCTCCCAGTTGATCAGGGTATGATAACCGCAGATGATCCCCTCTGCTTCCAGTGCTGCCATTTCATTTACCACATCGATCTCTTCCACTCCCAGGATCACTGCCAGTTCCTTCAGATCGATCCTGCTGTTCTTCTCTATGATCGCTAATAATTCTTCTCTCATGCCACTATCTCCTTTATAACTATATATTGCATTTTCCCTCATATGAGGGAAGTATTTCTGAATTTTACACGCTTTTATAAATCTCATCTCTCTGAGGACGATCCATATAACGGACTTCGTCCTCATTCAGGATCAGCCGGTCGTTACTGTCTGTAAATCTCCCTACGATCACCGCCGGAATTCCCTCTGCCGCCAGTGCTTCCACCACTGCGGTTCCCTCCGGACTTGCAATGATCAGGCTGCCGCCGGATCTGAGTTCATAAGGATTCACATTACAGAATTCACATACCTCCACTGTCTCCTGTCTGAGAGGAAGCTTCTTCATATCTATTGTCAGTCCAACACCTGCACCCTCTGCCATCTCCCACAGCGCTGCAAACACACCGCCCTCGGAGATATCATGCATGGTACAACCGCCGGACTTCACGGCGGTAGCGGCCTCCGGTAAAATAGAATAATACCGGTCAAACGCCGCTGCTTCTTCCACCAGATATGCCGGGTATCTCTCAAGAAGCTTTTCCCGGTTCCGGGCCGCCAGATCCGCGGTACCCTCCAGGCCGATCCACTTGGTAATAATGATATCCTGACCCGCCAGATTTTTCCCTGCAGATACCTGCGTCACTGCGGCTTCGCTCAGGATACCGTATCCCGTTGCCGTAGCAATTGGCTGTCTTACCGCAGAGCTTACTCTGGTCTGCCCGCCGATGATCTGGATATTCAGATCGGTGGCTGCTCGCTCTGCCTCTTCCATCAGTGCCTTCAGTTCCGGCTCCTCCACCGTCTCCGGCAGGAAGATCACCAGCTCTGCCGCCACAGGCTCTGCGCCCGCCGTTGCCAGATTGTTTGCACACTTTTGGAAAATACGACGTATCGGCATCACGGACAGATCCTCTCTCTCCGCCTCTGCCAGGTCGTTCTCACACTGAAGTTCTACGACACCTTCCTGAACACAGGTTACCAGCTGTCTCTCGGAAAAAGGCGCAAAAACAGCGCAGTCTGCCCCCAGACCTGCGCTATTTGCTATTTCTGTCCTTTTATTTTTCAATTGTCTGAGAACGGAACGTTTCAGGACGTTCACGGGTACCTTGCCGCTGTTCATTGTCTCACCTTTAGTCGTCTACGATTTCTGTCTGCCCGGCAGCCGCTGCTGCTCTTGCATTTAATGCTGCTGCCACATTTTTCACATGATCAATGTTCGCTGTACTGATAGCTGCCATGATCTCTTCATACGCCTGGGGATCCGAGGTAGCGGTTCCCACGGTAGCACTTCGGGGCACCATCTTATAAGTACTGCTGTTGACCTGCTCTCTGCTGACCTCTACACCGTTTTCCATCGTGATCTTCCACAATCTTGCCTTATATCCGATATGCGCACTCTCGGTTACGATATAACCAATGGGCTGACCGGCATCGGCATAGATCTGATCCGCAGGGGGTGTGATCGTCTCCAGCACTTCACTTTCATAACGTACGGAATGTCCGGCAGCTCTGGTCTCCTTGCCATAGATGTTAAACGTGATCTGCTTGTCATGCGTATAGCCTTCTATGTAGATCGGTGCATCTGTATTGTTTACAAACTTAAAATCTTTGCCGGAACTCTCTGCGATCGCTGCATCTGCGGAAGGGTCCACATAGCCTACGATCATGGAATGATTATAACGTTCCGTTACTTCCAACTCCGCAAGTAATACTGCATTGTACAGGGTAGTGGATACCTGGCAGATACCGCCGCCCAGACTGTCTACCACTTTTCCGCTGACATAAGAACCCGCCATGTAATAGCCGTTCGCCACGGAAAAAGGAGATACCGTCTTATATGTAGAGAATTCTTCTCCCGGATACAGGGTCGTTCCGTTGATCAGACTGCAGCCATTCGCCACATTTGCACTTCTGGAAGATCCGGATGTCTTATAAGATGTGGTAAAGCTTCCCAGTACATCCGTTACCTGTGCCAGTTCCTCAGCACTTCCCTTCGGCTCATCCACTACGATCTCCAAAGGAATGCTGCAAGCCTCATGATTCCATTCTTCTGTCAGATAGTCATATACCGCATCGATAGATTTCTCTACATCCAGCACATATCCGGTCTGACCTTCCACCACGGTAAATTTACCGCCGTCCCGCTTCAAAGAGACATTGATGGCTTCCTGATCATACTTGGTGCATCTGGTCAGCAGATCGTTGATTGCCTGTAAGTCAAAATCCAGTTCAATGGGATATACGTAATTTTCATGCTGCAGATCCATCAGGGTTTTGTAACGCTCAATGACATTTCCATGTGTCCCCAGTTCCAATGCTTCCTGCACCAGCTCCGGATTCTTCCAGGTCACACCCAGATCTCCGGCTGTGGTGGTCACATCATGATCATTTGCCGCAAGCAGTGTAATCTCCACGTCCTTCAGACCTTCGATATGTTCTTCGATAACCGCTGTTGCTTCCTGTGCCGTCATTCCGGACAGTTCCACATCCCCGGCATAAATTCCTGTCTTAATAGTATCATCTGTCTTGGCCTGCGCTGTCATTCCGAACAACATCGTCAAAGTCAATAACAGAATGCCGTAAAATCCCTTACGATATTTTTTCATAATACTCCTCTGCCCTTCCTTCGGGCACGTCTACTGTTCCATCCGCAGTTGAATTAGTAAAAAATAGATGTTATAGTAGGTACAATCATAGCAATCACAAGCAGCACGATGATAGCTGCGGAGATTCGCTGTTTTACTTTTTTATTATTCATATTTAACATGGTAAAAACCTCCATAAATGCTTCAAAAATCACTTTTACTCTGAAAGGATATTATATATGAGTTTAAAGATTTTGGCAAGTTTAATCATACTGATTGCCGTAGTGGCACATGCTACCAAACGCCAACAGCGCATCGCGGAAAACCGGGAAAAAGAGTTCTGGACCAGAGAGCGGAAAGCCAACTCCGTCCGCAAAAAACCTCTGGATGATCTGGACTATGTAAAAATCCCCCTGGATAAGCTTCCCATGGATGCCCTTCCGGACAACGAAAGAGCTGAAGAATACCGTAGTCTCCTTACTTCTCTGTCCACCCAGCCTGTTGTGAATCTCACAGGCTTTACCAACACAGATCTCAAGCTGGAATACGGCACTGCGAACATTACACCGCTGTCCCGGTATGATCAGAATTACACCGTACTGGTGCGTACCCTGCAGCAGTGGGCCGATCTGCTTCTGGATTCCGGTCTGACAGACGATGCGGAAACGGTTCTCGCGTATGCCGTCTCCATCGGCACCGACGTCAGCCATACTTACTATGCGCTGGCTAAAATCTATGCCGGCCGGAAGGAATATGACAAAATTGCCGATCTGATCCACCATGCGGAAGGACTGCGTTCCGCTTTGCGTAATTCTATCGTCCGTACTTTGCAAGAATCTTATCCGCAAGCCTGCTCGCCTCACTGCGGGTAAGCTTTTCCACATCGACCTCCAAAGTTATCTTATGCTGCTCTGCCAGACGATATAACCGCTCTTTTTGCGGTTTCGTCGCAGGCGTATCTCTTTTTACCTGAAAATGTAATGGCTGCGGCTCAAACAGATTATTGTTTGCTTTCTTTTCGATGGATTCTGTCGATGCCGGTCCACCGGTTTCCTCCCTGTAAAACTGCTCTACCAGCTTTCGGAACAACCGGTCCGTGGCTTTCGCATCCTCCAGAGCCCGGTGTGCATGATGCGGGATCTCATAATACTGACATAAATACCCCAGATTACGATGAGGCAGTTCCTGCAGATATTTCCGGGCAATCTGCAAAGTGTCCACCGCCGATCTCTCAAAAGTAATCTTCCGGTCCACTGCTGCTTTTTTCAAAAAAGAATAATCAAACAAAATGCTGTGTCCCAGCAACGGTAATTCTCCCATAAATTCCAATAATTTTGGGAAAACCTCATCCAGCTGAGGTGCATCCGCAAGGTCTTCGTCCCGGATTCCCGTAAGTTCTGTGATCCGTTCTTCCAATTTCCGCCCCGGATCCACAAACGTAGAAAATTCTTTCACAATCTGTCCCTGCTCCACACGTATCGCTCCGATCTCTATGATCCGATCTCTCTTGGGATTCAGGCCCGTGGTCTCCAAATCTATACTGACATAAGTGTCATACATACTTTTTTTCTTATCCTCCGCAATACTTCCGATATATTCTGACTACCTACCTCAATTTTTATGAACCGATCTTCTCCTGTACTTACAATATCAGATTCCCGAGCACCTGTACCTTGGCTTCATAATTGAGCGGATTCCGCTCCTGATAATCAAACAACACGTAATGGGGTTCCGGATATCGGAACAGTTCTAAGTGTGTCATTCGGCTTAACTGTTTCCAGTCATACTGATCATAGGCAGAAAGATAATGTCTCGCCTGCTCTTCTGTCTGGTAAAAACGGCGGATATTCTGTTTTTCCTCTTCCGTGATCTCTGCCGCAAACGCAGGCCTGCTCTTCAGGTTCTCCCGAAGGTACATATCATAAGTCAGAAGTTCTCTGTAAATCTCTCGATTGGCCGGATCTTTCATCGCTGCGAACTCCAATAAGATCTGATACCGGTAGGCTCTGGCGGGGCTGTTGGTAAAATATCCCTGTTCCTGATAATAATCCGCCAGTGCCTCATACATGGCAAAGGGACCGGGGAATGCTTTTTCCAGAACCGGCAGAATATGAGTGAACTGGCCACTGTTATAATACAGCTCTACCATCTCTTCGATCCGTTTCAGTCTCCGGATCTCTCCATAACTGATCCAGTTCGTATACAACACTTCATAGGGAGGCTGTTCCAGATAACGAATGCCATATTCCTTTGCATGCTCATGCATATCGGATCCCTTTAATACTTTCAGGAAGCCTAACTGTAACTGCTCCGGCTGCATTGCATACACCCTGTCAAAGGATCTGCTGAAGCTCTCATAATCTTCAAAAGGAAGACCCGCGATCAGATCCAGATGCTGATGAATATTTTGTCCTCTGTGAATGGCCGCTACAATTTTCTCCAGCTTGTCCACATCCATAACACGGTGAATGGCTCTTATCGTCTCCGGATTCGTAGACTGTACCCCGATCTCCAGCTGTGCCAGTCCCGGACGGAAGCGATTCAGCAGGGCAATCTCCTCTTCCCGCAAAATATCGGCGGAAATCTCGAAATGGAAGTTGGTGACGCCATTGTCATGTTCATAAATATACCGCCAGATCTCCATGGCATGCTTGTGGTCACAATTGAACGTCCTGTCAATGAACTTCACCTGTTTTACGTTTTGATCCAGAAAAAACTGCAGTTCTCTTTTTACGACATCTATGTCACGTAGTCTCACTTTCTTATCTATGGAGGACAGGCAATAGCTGCATCGGTAAGGGCATCCTCTGCTGGTCTCATAATAGATGATACGATTCGTAAAAGGCTCCATATCCTCATAGAGAAAAGGAAGTGTGGTCAAATCCGTCAGTTCTCTAGGTGCCGTATAACCGGAGGCAAGACACAGGCCGGAGATCTGCCCAAAGCGTTCTGCAACGTTCTTTCCTGCAACCGTTCCCGTTCGATCTGCTGCCTGCTGTTCTATGCTGTCGGGTTCGGGTTGCTGTTCGGACTGTCCGGTGCTTTCTGCTTCCCGCACATATTGGCCCAGTACCTCCCGAAAGGTGACTTCTCCTTCTCCCACCATAATTCCGGTAACCTGAGGAAACTCTCTTAAAAGCCCCGGTCCATCATAAGTCACCTCCGGTCCTCCCAGCCAGATCTCCGTATCCGGCAGGATTTTCGGCAGTTCCGTCAGAATTTCCCGGATCAGCTTCCAGTTCCAGATATAACAGGAAAATCCTATTACCTTTGGCTGACGCTTCCAGATTCCCTCCAGAATACTTTCCAGAGATTCATTGATGGTGAATTCCGCCAGTTCCACATAAGGCTGTAACTTTTCTCCCACACCTGCCCGCAGGCTGTAAATAGCAGGATTGGAATGTATGAATTTTGCATTAATAGCTGTTAATAAGAATTTCATGGGATTATTATACTAAGAAAAAAGAATTGTGTCACCACAATTCCTTTTCCTCGCAACAAATGTACAACAAACATTCAACAAAAATATGATTATAAGCTCTTTACAAAACGATCGAACGCCTTCTGGCCTTCTTCAGTTCTCTTATAGACACCGGCATCTTCCAATACCTGCATGAATACCAGACCGATCTCCTTCTCTACGATACCGTCGATGTTCTCAGCAGTGATGGCATCGTATTTCGGACGGAACTCGTCTACCCAGTCTGCATGCTTTGCCAGTTCCTCATCAGCTCTTAAGTCTTTACCGGCGAGGATTGCTTCCTTCAGATGCGCCATCTCGCCCTTCAGGCGGGCAGGCAGTACTGCCAGACCCATAACCTCGATCAGGCCGATATTCTCTTTTTTGATATGATGCAGCTTTGCATGGGGATGATAGACTCCCAGCGGATGCTCCTCTGTGGTGATATTGTTACGCAGCACCAGATCCAGTTCGAACTTGTCTCCTCTCTTTCTTGCAATGGGAGTGATGGTGTTATGAGGCTCGTTATCGGTGTAGGCATAGATAAATGCCTCTTCATCCGTATATTCTCTCCACTTGTTCAGGATCACATCTGCCAGTGCAATGATACGGTCAGTATCCGTACCGCTGAGACGGATGACAGACATGGGCCATGCCACGATACCGGCATCCACATCCTCGAAACCGGCTACGGAGAACTTTCTCTCTACCGGAGCTTTCGCCATGGCAAACTCGTAATGGCCACCCTGGAAATGATCGTGGCTTAAGATGGAACCGCCTACGATGGGCAGATCCGCATTGGAACCTACAAAATAATGAGGGAACTGCTTTACGAAATCAAACAGCTTACAGAAGGTCGCATGCTCAATCTTCATAGGCACATGCTGAGAGTTAAATACGATGCAGTGCTCATTATAATATACATACGGAGAATACTGGAATCCCCACTGGCTGCCGTTAATGGTCACCGGAATGATACGGTGGTTCTGACGGGCAGGATGGTTCACACGGCCTGCATAACCCTCATTTTCACGGCACAACAGGCATTTCGGATAACCGGACTGCTTTGCCAGCTTTGCTGCGGCAATAGCTTTAGGATCCTTCTCGGGCTTGGACAGGTTGATGGTAATATCCAGATCGCCATATTTGGTGGGGGCCACCCATTTCATATCCTTGCAGATACGATAGCGGCGGATATAGTCGGAATCTCTGCTTAATTTATAGTAATAGTCGGTAGCTGCCTCAGGAGATACCTGCTCGTACAGCTCATGGAAATGACGGATCACTTCACTGGGTCTGGGCATCAACAGTCCCATGATCTTCGTATCGAAAAGATCGCGGTATACCACACTGTTCTCCTTGAGAATGCCTTTTTCATAAGCGTAATCCAGCATGCCCTTCAGAACCTCTTCCAATTCATCCTCGCGCATGGTCACATTGTCACGGTCTTCCAGCTCATCCAGTTCAAACAGCTCCAACAGACGGTTGGTGGTATAGATCACATCTTCCTCCGGAACCAGTCCTGTCTGTACTCCGTAGGATACTAATTTACGAATTAATACCTGAATATCCATTTTCTTTTCTCCTTACAGTGTCTGGGGGCCGTCACCGATCTCTACTACATAGAAATCAGCCGCATAGCCGATCTTTTCCTTGTATGCTTTGCCTACCTGCTCGATAAAGGTATCAATAGCTTCATCCTTGACAATGCTTACGGTACATCCGCCAAAGCCGGCACCGGTCATACGGGATCCAATGACACCATCTACCTTCCATGCTTCCTCTACCAGAGTATCCAGCTCGATACCGGTTACTTCATAATCATCCCGCAGGGATACGTGGGATGCGTTCATCAGTTCACCAAACAGCTTCACATCATTGTTCTTCAGCGCTTCTACCGCACGGATCGTTCTCTGATTCTCATATACTGCATGCTTTGCACGCTTTCTGCGGACATCACTCTTGATAATAGCTTTGAACTTCTCGAAGGTCTCCTCATCCAGATCACCCAGCGTCTTGATCTTCACTACCTGCTGCAGCTCTGCCAGTGCAGTCTCACACTCGCTGCGGCGCTCATTGTACTTGGAATCTCCCAGGCCTCTCTTTTTATTACTGCATGCGATCACGATCTTCGCATTCTCCAGATGGATCGGTGCATACTCATACTCCAGAGTCGCAGTATCCAGAAAAATAGCGTTGTCCTTTTTACCCATGGCAATGGCAAACTGATCCATGATACCACAGTTTACCTTGTTGTATTTGTTCTCGGAGAACTGTCCGATCAGCGCCAGCTCCTGATTGGTCACATCAAAGCCGAAGAAATCCCTCAGGATGTAGCCGGTCAGCACTTCTACAGAAGCGGAAGAAGAAAGTCCGGAACCGTTGGGGATATTACCGTTCAACAGCAGATCCATACCGGAAGTCACTTTCATGCCCTTCTCGCCGAAAGCCCAGATCACTCCCTTGGGATAATTGGTCCAATTCGCTTCCTTGCTGGGTACCAGGTCATCCAGAGAAGATTCGATCACGCCCAGCTGTGCAAAATTCATGGAATAGAAACGCAGTTTATTGTCGTTTCTTTTTCTTGCCACACCGTAAGTACCAATGGTCAGTGCACAGGGGAATACATGTCCGCCGTTATAGTCGGTATGTTCACCGATCAGGTTCACACGTCCCGGTGCAAAATAAGCCTTGGCACCCTCTGCATCTCCAAATACTTCTGCGAAAGTCTTCAGAATCGTCTCTTTCATTTCCATTTTCTGCTCCTATCTGCTTACTGTGTAAGCCCCGTCCATTTATATGTTCTTACTCTTGTCGTTCCGGCCGATGCCGCGATACGAATTCTCTTGCTCTATGTTTTCATCATAATCGAAAAAAACAAATATTTCTACCTATTTTTGTTTTTCAGACCTGTCATTATGTTAAAAGCTACAAGCCATGCAAAGACAAAAAGAAAGATACACCGTGGGAGCTTGCTCACAGAGGTGTATCTTTCTTTTTGGATTTATACGGCGACAGCCGTACATGAAGTAGACGCAGCGCGTCTACGAATGTGCATGGCGCAGTTCCCGGGAGCTTGCTCACAAAGGTGTATCTTTCTTTTTGGATTTATACGGCGACAGCCGTACATGAAGTAGACGCAGCGCGTCTACGAATGTGCATGGCGCAGCTCCTTGGAACTTGCTCACAAAGGCGTATCTTTCTTTTTGGACTTATACGGCGACAACCGTACATCCGCAGGCACTTCAGTGTCTGCGAATGGGTATGGCCTAATTCTTATTTCTCATCTTTATTTCCAAACAGCTTCTCTGCTGCTCCGGCCGCGCCCATAATACCATTTACGGCAGGGTTCTTCAGTGCACCGGCTACCATGTTCACCTGAGTAGCGGCATCCGTCGCTGCCAGCAGGCTGTTACGATACTCTTCGTTGACTTCATGTGTGGAAGCATACTCAATATAGCTTGCCAGCATATCGAAATCTTTGTTGCTGTCATATACAATGGCTACTACCACATACAGAACCACACAGGCAATGCCCAATACAACAAACACAACATTTTTCAGTATGCCGCCCAAAGCTACAAATACCAGAGTACCGATCACACTCAGGGTTACCAGCAATTCAGATACAGCGGCATCTTTTACGGATTTTACCAGAAAAGTCCTGCCATCCTGTAACAACAGAGATACGCCGTCATAATAAGTCTCCTTGGTCATCTCGCCGTATTTTGCAAACAGATAACCCTCTAACAACAGATTGATTCTTCTGTAAGCTTTCTTAATCATACTCTGTGCAATACCGGATACAGACTTCAGTCCGGGGATCTTCTCCAGCATGGCTGCCCCGGTGAAAATACCCTGGCACAGATGATATAAAATATGAGAGAACTCTCTGGTCTGGCTCTTAAGTGCAGACAGGCTTCCACCTTGCTTCTTTACCAGTTCAATACCGGCATTTACCACATCCTCGGGCATCTCTTCACCCATCAGAGCTTTTGCTGTCATAACACGTTTTGCATACTCGGTATACCCGTCTACCCAGCTGAGGATCACTAATCCTGCAAAAAATGCTACCACTCCCAGCAGGGTCAATACGTTGATCTGTGTCATCAGTCCGATGGCTGCCACAATGACACCTGCTGCCATCACGCCGTAATAAATTCCCAGTCGCTGGTTGAATTTCTTTTGTACTGCCTTTGCTTTCTCTCTGTTATTCATTTTCTTGTCCCTCCATAAGTTGTGGTCTTATTCTATGACCACATACTACTTTAGTATAATTTTACTGTCATAAATTGTCAATATTCAGCATATTTTTATACAATGCTAAAATTATGTTATACTTTGTTTACCCGATAATCAACACTTAAAAAGCCATTCCTAAATTTAATTTGCTGAATAGACTCCTGTTATTCCGCACTCTGTTTCCGATACTGTACCGGAGTCATATCATAAGCCTTTTTGAACAGGCGATTGAAATGCTCCACATTCTCGTAACCAACGTTAGCTGCTATGGTCTCTACTGTCTGGTTGGTCTCCTTCAAGAGCATTCTTGCCTTCTTCATGCGTTCTTCCCTTACAACCTCCTGGAAGGTCATGCCGGCCTTTTCCTTAATGTATTTGGACAAATACGGTTTGGAGAGATGGAAGGTATCTACCAGCATATCCAGTGTTACATCCACGTAGTTCTTCTGGATGAAACTGATGATCTCCACGATCCGCTCCTCTCTGCCGGAAGTGATATGCTGCTCTGCTGCCAGCTTGTTCACAGCGGATACCAATGCTGCGATGGAACTCTTGATGATATCTTCATCCACGCCGACACCCCAGTAGAACTTACCGTCATGGACGATGCCTACATAGGTAGCTGCCTTAGAGTTGGAACCCCTGGAAATCGCATGTTCTTCGTAAACAGACAGTTCATAGGTAATACCGAAGTATGTCTTAATAGCATTGCTGACTGCGTCGAGACGTCCGTTACCCATGGTGGTAATGGTTCTGGAAGCGCCGCCCTGCTCGATGGTCACCTCTGCCTGAATACCATTCTCCTGCTTGAAGTGACACTCCGGAACATTAAAGATACTGCGGGGATAAATATAATTTTCCTCGAAGATCGCGTAGATCTCCTTGGGAAGTAATTCCTGATGGCGCCTGTCGGAGATACCCTTTACCAGGTAGCCGACTTCTTCCTTCATGGCTGCAGGCAGCGAGAAACCAAACTGCTGCTTCAATACGAATGCTACGCCGCCCTTACCGGATACGCTGTTGATACGGATAACATCGGATTCGTACTCTCTTCCCACATCTGCAGGATCGATAGGCAGGTAAGGAATATCCCAGCGCTTGCCGGTTCTGCCTTCCTTCTGCCATGCCATTCCTTTACTGATGGCATCCTGATGGGAACCTGAAAATGCGGTAAATACCAGATCTCCCGCATAAGGAACTCTCTCATGCACCTTCATACCGGTGAAATTCTCATAAGCTTCACGGATCTCCATAATATGAGAGAAATCCAATCCGCTGTCCACACCGTGACACATCATATTAAGTGCAACGCATACCAGATCCACATTACCGGTACGCTCGCCATTGCCGAACAAAGTACCTTCCACACGGTCTGCTCCGGCCAGTACGCCGAACTCCGCATCGCTGATGCCGCAGCCTCTGTCATTGTGAGGATGTACGCTGAGTACTACATTTTCACGATATTTCAAATGCTTGTGCATATATTCTACCTGACAGGCAAATACATGGGGCATTGCTACCTGCACGGTGGTAGGCAGATTGATGATAGCCTTGCGGTCAGCGGTGGGTTTCCATACCTCCAGTACCGCATTGCAGACTTCCAGCGCATAATCCACCTCTGTCTGGGAAAAACTCTCCGGACTGTACTCAAAGGTGAAGTTACCTTCGGTCTCCTCTGCCAGATTCTTTAACATCCGGGCACCGTCTACTGCCAGCTTCTTGATGGCTTCCTTATCCTTTTTAAATACCTGTTCTCTCTGTTCTACGGAAGTAGAATTATACAGATGGATCACTGCGTGGGGCGCACCCTTGACTGCTTCGAAGGTCTTGCGGATGATATGCTCTCTCGCCTGCGTCAATACCTGAATGGTCACATCCTCCGGGATCATATCTCGTTCGATCAAAGCACGGATAAAGTTATACTCAGTATCAGAAGAAGCGGGGAAACCAACCTCGATCTCCTTGAAACCGATCTTTACCAACATCTTGAAGAATTCCAGCTTATCTTCCAGACTCATGGGATCGATCAATGCCTGGTTGCCGTCTCTTAAGTCAACGCTGCACCAGATAGGGGGCTTAGTAATACTGTCCTTCTTTACCCAGTCGTAGGTCACCTCGGGGGGCATAAAATAAGTTTTCTGATATTTTGCTGCAATGTCTGCGCTGTTCATGGAAATCCTCCTGCCATATGATTACTTTTTATTTTCAAAACCTGTTGTTTTTACTATTTTCACTTATCTGATTGCATTATCTTAACACTCATAATTTCTGTAAGCAAGATATATTCTTATCTTGTTAATTGATGTATTTTAATGTGACATTTTTGTCATATATCTATAAATTCAAGAAAAAGGTCATTTTATTCGGTGATTGTTCCGTTTTATTATTTGATTAAAATTTTCAATTGTATATATCATTTTTTGTTATATTTTAAACCATACATTCAATTTTATAATGTAACATTATTGATTAATTTTATTACTGTGTTTAAGATGTTTTTCACAGAAAAACAGATGTCCGTGTGAGACATCTGTTTACAATCTATTCCCTATTTATATCCTAAACGATTTCTTCGTACTGCATACTCTCGAAATCGTAACGCCTATTCGCATTCCGGACTATCAAATAATTTCCACTCTCTCAAAATACCGGATCAGGATATCTGCGCAATTTTCGATTCCCAGTTTGGTGGTATCGAGGATCATATGATAATTGTTCACATCACCCCACACTTTACCGGTATTTTCATAATAATAGTCGGCACGCTCCGCATCATTTTTCTCAAGCATTTCTTTTGCCTCATCGTGGGGAAGACTTTCCTTCTTCATGATACGTTCAATACGATCTTCCTTATCCGCGCACACATACACGTTAAACACATTCGGCTGATCCTTCAGGATCTCGGATGCACAACGTCCCAGAATAATACAGGGATGTTCCGCCAATTCCTTAATGACCTCCGCTTCCGTAGCATAGCTGTCACCATCCAGCTCATGCTCTATGTATGCCTTATCATATACCGGCACCCCCAGCTTCTCAGACAGCTCCTGTGCGATCAGACTGGCTCCTGTTCCGAATCTTCGGCTGATAGTAATTACAAGGTTCATCGTAAGCACCTCCTTTGTAAGGTACTCTCATTTTATGATAAAGACTCTGAATTTGCAAGAGGGATGTCTACAAAAGCTTCTGCTCTATCTGATACAGTTTCTCACCTGTCGCCCGCATGCTGTGTTCCTCCGCCAGTGCCCTGCCTGCCCGGATTCTGCGTCTTACTTTTTCCCGCGGTTCTTCGTACAAGATATCTCGGACTGCCTGCTCGTAGGAATCCGGATTGCTGGCTTTGCGCACCTGCTCGCCGTCGGTAAGCCACCCTTCATACACCGGAATGTCTCTCACGATCACAGGAATCTCACAGGATAATGCCTCCAATACCACGATTCCTTCCGTCTCTTCATAACTGAAAAAAGCAAATGCATCCGCACCACAGTACGCATCCCGCAGGATCCCGGACGGTTGGAAACCGGCAAAGATCACATTTTCCGGCTTCTCTGCCACAGCCTTTTTGATCTCTGGCGGAATCAACGCATTGTTCCCGCCCCCAAACCATAGAAAAATAATGTCTGGCATCCTTTTTGCCATTTCCAGAAAATCCTCGATTCCTTTTCTGTGAATCAGATGCCCGGCGGATATCACGACCTTTTTATCCACAGGAAGATGAAAAAATATCCGGAATCGTCCACATGCCTGCTCTGTTTTGTGGAAAAATTCAGTGTCCACACCATTGGTCAGTGCGTAAATCTCCCGATGCAGATCATATTTCATTAACAATTCCCGGGAGTATTCCGTTGGTGTGATAACCACATCTCCCTGTCTATAACAATGGCGGATCCATTTTTTGAATAAAGGAGCCGCCAGATTGGAACCGATAAAAGAATTCTTAAAATCTTCCATAGTGGAATGCCCATAATAGACGACCTTTTTCCCCTGCCGTCTTGCCCGCCGTGCCACCAGCGGCGAATCAGGCAATACGGTATTGATCTGTACGATATCCGCCTCTTTCCAGACGTCCGTCACGGTCACTTTTGCTGCTCGCAGCATCTTCTCCTGATGGCGGATGGCGCTGCCGACGCCGCTTTTTGCCACCAGTGAAAGTCCGCCTTTATATATATAAATTTTCATAAGTATACTCTCCTATACCAGGTGGAAAATCACCTGGAACAGTGTCGTCAGTCCCAGACTATACAGCGCAATGGAGAAAGGCTTTCCCAAAAAGATGACTGTCACAAACTGTTTCCATGTCATATTCGTCGTTCCGGCGAGATAACAGAGAAAATCATCCGGTGCCACCGGCAGGAAGATTGCCAGTGCAAATAATTTCAAAAATCTCCCCTTCAACTCCGTCCATGTCAGGTATTTTTCAATCATTTTCCCGGGAAACATCTTGTACAGCACCGGTCTTCCCAGACTTCTTGCTATTCCAAAAGCAATACAGGAACCCACACTGATTCCTATATAATTATAGAAAAATCCCGGCACCGCTCCAAAGAGCAGCACTCCTGCCAGACAGCTGATGCCACCCGGTATGATGGGAAACACCACCTGAACGATCTGGATCAACACGAAGATCAGTGCACCGATCATTCCGAAGCGGTTCACAAACTGCTGCATGGTCTCCACCGATTGGAAAATGCCGCTCTGATAGCCCCAGACTGCCAGTATTCCACAGAGGATCAGACTAACCCAGGATGCAATATTGACGGCTCTTTGCCAGGTGTTTTTCTCTTTCGGCCTGTTTTTCTTCGATCTGTCGCTGGTATAGTTGCTCCATACTTCCCGCAAATCTTTTTTGGGAATAAATTTCTGCGGACTGCTTTGCATAACTGCACATTCCTCTGCGTTCATCGTCTTCTTTCTCCTTCCAGTTCTTCAGGTCTTTCAAGAATTCCTCTTCGGTCCGGTACTGCCAGCCGTTTTTGCCCTCTTCCACAACCGCCCGCAGACATTCATCCCTTCTGCATAATAACGGTAATCCTGCTGCCAGTGCTTCCGCATAGGTAAGCCCCTGGGTCTCACTGGTGGAAGCGCTGACGAACAGATCTCCTGCCGGATAATAAGATGCTACTTCAGCGGGTGATACCATTCCGGTAAAAATAACGCTTCCCGTCACACCCAGTTCTGCTGCCTTTTTCCGTAAAGTCTCCAAATAAGGACCGCCGCCTACAATCATCAGCATTGTGCCGCTCTCCTGAACTTTCTGCTGGTACTCCAGCAATTCTTCCACATTCTTCTCTTTTGCCAGACGACCTACATATAAAAGCACTGTGGTCTTCTGATCCATTTTATATTTTCTTCGGATTCTCTCCCGGGAATCCGTCCGGGTCTGCGCGTCATATTTACTCAAATCAATCCCCGATGGGATCACTGATACCGGACAATGAATGCCATAGCCTTTTAGTAATGTCTCTATTTTTGTGCTGGGAGCGATCATACTGTCCACCTTCTCGGAGATCTGTCGCGTCAGGAACTGTACCATATTCCTGCCCCATTTCTTGTAAGGGGAAAAATAGTGGGTATAATCTTCGTATACGGTATGGTAAGTATGCACCAGAGGGATCTTACATTCCTCTGCGATCTTTTTTGCCATGAAAAAGGTAGAAAATTCACACTGGGAATGCACAATGTCCGGATTCCACTCTATAATCCCGCGATACAGTTCGCGTCCCGGGGACACTCGAAGTCTTGCTCCCGGATAAATATATCCGGCATTCACGGAACCCATATAGATCACACCCTCTTCTTCGTAGGAATGAGCTGTACGGGACAGGGTCAGGATCTTCACTTCATGTCCTCTTTGCTGTAATTCCTCCCGCAGATTGCATACCGAAGTAACAACTCCGTTGATGGCCGGCTTGTACCAGTCCGTTGTGATCAATACTTTCATCTCTTTTTCTTCCTTCCGTTTATTTTCTCTGAATTGATCTCAGCATAACAGACACAGGTAAATTCCATCCGAATAAAATCAAAAGTTTTCCTAAAGTTTCTGTGAGTTTTTTCCAAAATGTGCACTAAAAAACAGCATTCTCCGGAAATTTCCGGAAAACGCCGTTTTTAATCGTCTTTTTATAAAAATATTATCTCTCTTCTCTGAAGTACGCCAGTCCCAGACTTGCGGGGGGCTGATTCTCTCTCTTGCTCCGCATACTGGTGATGACCAGTACCAGTAAGGTCACAACATAAGGGATCATCTTATACAGCTCCTGGTACTCCATATGCTCGATACCGGTGGGCAGATACAGATACAGAATATACAGACCACCGAACAGGAAAGAAGCAAATACACTGATATTCGGTCTCCAGATAGTGAAGATGACCAGTGCAATAGCAAGCCAGCCTCTGTCACCGAACGCATCGTTGGACCAGACACCGCAGGCATAATCCATTACATAGTACAGTCCGCCCAGACCTGCGATCATACATCCCACGCAGGTAGCGATGTATTTGTACCGGGATACGTTGATACCGGCTGCATCTGCGGTATTGGGGCCCTCACCGACTGCTCTTAAGTGCAGGCCTGTTCTGGTATGACTCAGGATATAAGATGCCGCAAACGCAATGATCACTGCCAGATAAGCCAGGAATCCATAGGATAAAAACAGCTTACCAAACCAGCCAAGTTTTCCGGCAAAAGGAAGGGACTTACTGAAATAACTGCTGGTAGCAGACAGTGCGATGGAAGGTACATCACTGTTTACCAGCTTGATCAGGGAGCCGCCGAAGAAGTTACCGAAGCCGACACCGAAGGTGGTCATTGCCAGACCGGTCACGTTCTGGTTCGCCCGCAGGGTAACGGTCAGGAAGCAGTACAGCAGTCCCATCAGCAGGGATCCTAACAGACAGCAGAGCATCGGAATCGCAATGGCAAGAAACCCATTCATGTTCGCCGCGCCTCCTGCGGATCTCTCATAGAAGAAGGATCCGATGACACCACAGATACCTCCCACATACATGACACCGGGGATTCCCAGGTTCAGGTTACCGGATTTCTCCGTGATGATCTCACCGGTACTCCCGTATAACAGAGGAATTCCCTGTACGATTGCTCTCGGAATAAATGCAAGTAAAAATGACCACATGCTTACTGTTCCTCCTTTTCTGCTTTTTTATGGAACTGCAGTCTGTAAGTAATGAAGAACTCACAGCCGATGATAAAGAACAGGATAATACCTGTCAGAATATCGGAGTAAGAATGATTCAGTCCGAAATTGGTAGAGATCTCACTGGCACCGCGATTCATGAAAATGATCAGGAAGCTGGAGAATACCATGGTCAGAGGATTGAACTTGGACATCCAGGATACCAGTACAGCGGTAAATCCCTGTCCGCCTGCAATCGTGGTGGTCACAGTATGATTAATACCTCCTACCAACAGCAGACCTACCAATCCACACAGAGCACCGGATAACAGCATGGTGCGGATAATGACTTTTTCAACCTTGATACCCACATATTTTGCAGTATTTTCGCTCTCACCCACAACAGAGATCTCATATCCCTGCTTGCTGTAATTAAGATATACATACATGAAAATTGTGATCACTACTGCCACTACAATACTTAACAGATATTTGGAACCGAAGATCTGCGGCAGCCAGCCCACGTTGGTGTTCTGGTTGATGATACCGATCTTACCGGATCCCTTGGGAACCTCCCATACTATCGTATAAAATGCCACCAGCTGGGTAGCTATGTAGTTCATCATCAGCGTAGACAGTGTCTCATTGGTATTCCATTTCGCCTTGAAAAATGCGGGAATGAAGCCCCAGATGGCTCCTGCTGCCAGGCTGACCACGATCATGCACAGGATCACAACTGCGTTTGGAAGCTTATCTCCCAGACAGATCATGCAGGCTGCTGCTGCCAGACCGCCGATCAGCACCTGTCCCTCACCACCGATATTCCAGAATTTCATCTTAAATGCCGGAGTCAGTGCCAATGCGATCAAAAGCAGGATCGCTATATTCTGAAAAGTGACCCAGGTCTTGCGGACGGATCCGAAAGCACCCAGAACAATGGACTGATATACCTGTAAAGGATTGATTCCCGTGGTGATCGTTGTAATGATACCGCACAGGATCAGTGCCAGCAGGATTGCCAGAAATCGGATCCCCAGAGCTTTGTACCAGGGGAGCGCATCTCTTTTTACGATATGAAACAAAGGCTCTTTATTCTTTTCCTTCATGTTCTTTGCCTCCTACTCTGGTCATCAGCATACCGACCTCATTTTTGTCTGTCTTTCTCGCATCCAGAATACCACTGACTTCTCCGCCGCACAATACCATGATACGGTCGGACAGCTCCATCAGCACATCCAGATCCTCACCTACGAAAATTACGGCAACGCCCTTTTTCTTCTGTTCGTTGATCAGGTCATATATAGTATACGAAGAATTGATATCCAGTCCACGTACCGCATAAGCCGTTAACAATACAGTAGGTGCAGACGCAATCTCTCTTCCAACGAGAACCTTCTGTACATTACCACCGGACAATCTGCGTACCGGAGTGGTGATACCCGGGGTTACAACCTCCAGATTTTCTACCACATCAGTCGCAAGCTGTTTGGAAGGCTTTCGGTTCGTAAACGGTGTATGTCCCTGTCGGAAGGAACGTAACATCATATTATCGGTCAGATCCATATTGCCTACCAGACCCATGCCGAGACGATCCTCCGGCACAAAAGAAAGTGATACTCCCATCTCTGCGATCTTCAATGGATCCTTGCCGATCAGCATTTCCTTACTTCCATCATCTTCCACGTAACTGATCGTGCCGGCTTCTGTTACCTGCAGACCTGCAATGGCTTCCAGAAGCTCCTTCTGTCCACAGCCGGAGATACCGGCGATTCCCAAGATTTCACCACTGTTGGCGGTAAAGGAGACATCCTTCAGCTTAACGATACCTTCTTCGTTACGTACAGTCAGTCCCTGTACTTCGATACGGGGCTTCGGATTCACAGGTTCCGGTCTGACAATATTCAAAGTAACCGCATGTCCCACCATCATATTGGTCATTTCCGTAACGGTGGTATCCTTTGTCAGCATGCTTCCAATATACTGACCGTTACGAAGCACAGCCACCCTGTCGGACAGAGATTCCACTTCATGCATTTTATGGGTAATGATAACAATGGCTTTACCGTCATCTCTCATTTTCCGGAGAACGTTAAAGAGCTTCTCGGTCTCCTGCGGTGTCAGTACGGCGGTAGGCTCATCCAGGATCAGGATATCCGCACCACGATACAGCACCTTTACAATCTCTACGGTCTGCTTCTGGGATACCGTCATATCATAGATTTTCTGCTTCGGGTCTACTTCAAAACCGTATTTGTCACAGATTTCCTCTATTTTCCGGGAAGCCTCCCTGATATTAAGCCTGCCTTCCAGACCCAGGATGATATTCTCGGTAGCGGAAAGTACATCGATCAGCTTAAAATGCTGATGCACCATACCGATTCCCAGTCGTAACGCATCCTTGGGGGATTTGATGACCTCTTCCTTACCGTTAATAAATATCTGTCCCTCATCCGGGAAATAAATACCGGAGAGCATATTCATCAGTGTCGTCTTACCGCTGCCGTTTTCCCCAAGCAGTGATAATATCTCACCCTTATAGATATCCAGATTTACCTTATCATTGGCAATCACGGATCCAAAAGTCTTGGTAATGTTTTTCATTGAAACCGCAGCTACTTTTGTCTCTTTTTCCATCCTAGTCACCTTTCCAATTTATCCACGACCTGCAGATTTTCAGGTCTTTTAATACCTGGCATAAGCACACTGGCCGCCCCTTTTCTACCTCATCCATCCACAAAAACAAAAGATCCATAAGGTAGAAAAAGGGCGGCGCGGCGATAAACGCTGCGCCGTCCGGGCTATTTTAATAAGTCAATTAATACTGCTCATCCAGCAGGTTGATTCCATCAATTCTTACATTGAAGTAAGGAGCGGAACGGAATGCAACATCGGACTCATGGAAGTATCCGTCACTTACTACCTCATGGTCGGGAGTATAATCAGGATCGGTATCGATATCAGCTTCATAGCTGTCCAGGGTCTTGCCTTCTACAGTAAAGGTGGTGATATCATATACATGAGCCTTGCCTGCGATCAGATCAGCCTTTGCAGCTTCTACTGCTTCTGCAGTACCGTCTGCCACAGCAGCACCGAGATCGCTCAGCTCCACAGAACCGGTCTCCAGAGTACCACACCAATCGGTATCGATAGGAGTACCGTCTGCTACACATTTAATAGCATACTCAAAGTAAGGCTCCCAGTTAACTCTGGAAGATACCAGGAAGGTATTGGGGCAGGCTGCCTCAGTGCTTCCGTTGTAAGATACGTTGGGAACACCTGCGGTCTCACATGCGGTAGGAGCACCCATGGAGTCTGCATGCTGGCTGATCAGTACACATCCGCCCTCGATCAGCTTGTTAGCTGCTTCCTTCTCAGCGGTCTCATCGTACCAGGAACCGGTAAAGGTTACATCCATGGTAACGCTGGGGCATACGGAACGGGCGCCCAGGAAGAAGGATGTATAACCGGACATAACTTCTGCATATGTATAAGCACCTACATAACCCATCTTAGCCTGATCTTCGGTAATATCACCGTTAGCGATCATCTCATTCAGCTTCATGCCTGCAACGATACCTGCAAGGTAACGGCCATCATAGATGGAAGCAAATGCATTGTGGAAGTTATTAAGACCCTCGGTATGAGCCTTGGTTCCTGTTGCATGGCTGAACTGAACATCGGGATACTCCTTAGCAGCCTCGATGATGTAGTCCTCATGTCCAAAGCTGTCTGCGAAAATGAAATTGCAACCTGCATCAGCAAGCTCACAAGCTGCTTCATAAGCTTCCTGTCCTTCAGGAATGTTGGTCTTGGTCATGTACTCAATGCCAAGCTTCTCACAAGCTGCCTTTGCTCCGTTCAGGAAGTTCAGATCATAAGTAGAGTTCTCATCATGCAGGAAAATAAAACCTGCCTTTACACCACTGACAGTTTCGCCAGCTGCTGCTTCAGTAGTAGCTGCTGCCTCAGTAGTAGCTGCAACAGTTGCCGCATCTGTGCCGGTGGTAGCTGCGTTATTGGATCCGCATCCTGCCAGAGCAGTAACTGCGAGAGCCATAGCTGCGAGTAAACTTACGACTTTCTTTTTCATAATTCTCCTCTTTCTGCGCTGCTGCTTCATTACAGATCCATGTAGCAGCGCGGTCACAGATCTGCAGATAAACCGGTGAGTCAACGCAAAAAGGGTGTATGACACCTTCATACGACCCCTTTATTGTACTCTCTCAACATTAGTCAGTATAAGCATTTGTCTGACTTCTTGTCAAGAGAAGTATTAAATTTTTATTAACTCGTTTGCGAATGTGGTTCTGAATAGTTATCTAACTTATCTAACTCTTAAGATCGAAATGTGATCTCTCCTGTTTTGTCATCCATACTTTCCACAATTGCGAGGGACTCTACACGGATACCCTTGGAACGGATCAGGTCGCCGCCCTTCTGGAATCCCTTCTCAACAGCAATGCCGACACCCTCTACAGAAGCTCCCGCTTTATTGACAATGTCGATCAAACCCTCCAGTGCGCATCCGTTGGCCAGAAAATCATCAATGATCAGAATATGATCTTCCGGATGCAGGAATTTTTTGGAGACGATCACGTCATATACTCTTTTGTGCGTAAAGGATTCGATCTTGGTGGAATATACTTCGCCGTCAATATTTACGGACTGGGACTTTTTTGCAAATACCACCGGCACATGAAAATGCTGGGCTGCCACACAGGCAATACCGATACCGGAAGCCTCCACAGTCAGGATCTTCGTAATCTTACGGTCTGCAAACAGACGCGCCCATTCTTTTCCCATTTCATTGAACAGATCAATGTCCATCTGATGATTCAGAAAAGAATCCACTTTTAATACATTTCCTGCTTTTACTGTACCGTCTTTGCGAATGCGCTCTTCGAGTAATTTCATTGTATGTCTCCTCTTTTGTTTCTTCTTAATATATTTTAATGATGTCGGGGTCAAAAGCCCCCGACTTTGATACCTACGGATTGCTTCGTGCTACGCACTACCACAATTCTACCCAATATTCGCATATCGTGGGATTATCATCCCACTTTTAGGCTCTTATATCTCTTATTATACGCAGGATATTGTTCCTTTTTCAATAGAAGAACTATATTTCTTGCTATTTTGACAACATTTTGCTATGTTAACCATGAGAATACTGAAATCACGAGGTGTCTTATGCCTATCAAAGGATATATCATAGAAAAATATAATGCCATGACCAACGCTTATACCTGCAATCGTCTGGTACAGGAAGCTTCTGCCCTGGATATGGATCTGCAGATTGTAGGGATCCACGATACTACGGTCTCCATGCAGGGGGTTATAAATCATGGTAAAATACTGGAACCTGTGGATTTTGTCATCAACCGCTATAAATGGGGACGGGAAAAGGATGCTATCAATGCACTTGCCACCCGAAGCTATAATCCTTTAACTGCTTATAATATCTATATTAATAAATTTGAACAGGTACGAAGGCTTCATTCCGAAGCCTTTTTGATCCCGAAATATCTTCTTGGAACTTCACTGTTGCCTTTTTCTTCTATTGTAGAACAATTGGGCCTTCCTTTTGTCGCTAAAGGACTGGAAAGCTCCATGGGAGAAGAAATCGCCTGCATCCGGGACAAGGCTTCTTATGAAGAACTCTCTCTTAACTACCCTTCCTCCAAGGAATGGCTCTTCGAAGAATTTATCTCGGAAAGCTACGGCAGAGATCTGCGATTTTACAGCATCCGCGGAGAAGCCGTTGCCTGTATGCAGCGCAGATCCCAGGGGGATTTCCGTGCAAATGTAGCTCTGGGAGCTTCGGTAGAGCCTTACCCTGTCACGTCCCACATCCGTACCATAGCCGCAGATATTTACGAGCAGACCGGACTGGATTTTCTGGGAATTGATCTGCTTTTTGGCAGAGAAAAACCTTATTTTTGCGAAATCAACGTTATGCCGGGACTGGAAGGCATTGAAAAAGCCTCCGGTATTAATGTTGCAGCAAAAGTCATGGAAACAATACGATCAGACTTTGCATAAGGAACTCATCTCATATTTGTACCTGCACAGTGTACGAAAATATACAATACTATTGTATCTGTAAAATTGCAGGCTACGGAAAGGTATGCTTATTTTTATGAATAATGTTTCCGGAACACCACTGGAATTTCATAAGATCACTACGCAAAAAGAGGCGGAAGACTTCGTCTATGCTTCCTATTTGCGGGCTGCCACACATCAGGACTATGCCGCAAAGGATGCCGGAAAAAGGCATCCCGAGCTGACGAGATCTCTGCTCCGGCAGAAATCGATTGCTCCCTGTGTCGTCGTCACCGGAAGCAAGGGAAAAGGATCCGTTGCTAATATGATTTCCCGGATCCTGCAGACAAATTTATCCGTAGGACTGATGACCAGTCCTCATATTACTGATTTCAGAGAGCGCTTCCGCGTCAATGATACCATGATCAGTGAAGCCGACTTTTGCCGTCTGATGACACAGATCCGGCCGGAGATTCTGGACATTGCCTCCGATCTGGCAGAGTCTGTATGTATCAGCCCCATGGGCATTCAGGCGGACCTGGCACTGACTTATTTTTCGGAAAAGCATACGGCTTTCAATGTATTTGAATGCGGAAAGGGTGCAAAATATGATGATGTAAACAACATTCGTCACGATTATGCCGTGATCAACCGGATTTTCTTAGAGCATACAAGAGAGCTGGGAGATACGTTAGCTGCCATTGCGGAAGATAAATCCCACGTCATCACCGGAGAGCAGAAATGCGTGTATTTTGCCGAACAGGAACCGGAAGTACTGGAGGTTCTGGTTCGCCGTGCTAAGGCTATGCAGGTTCCCTATAAAATATACGGTCGGGATTTTCAGGCAGAAAATATCCGCTATGCATGTTCCGGCATGCTATTTGATGTGGTGATCGGAGATAACATTTATCCGGATTTACAGATTCCGTTATTGGGAGAACATCAGGCAAAAAACTGTGCACTGGCTCTTGTTGTATGTATGGATGTCATGGCGGATCTTTGCCGAAAATCCGATACTCCGGATATATTTTCAGAAACAATGTGCCCTCAAATTCGCCGCCAGCTGTCTGCGATCCATCATCCGGGGCGGATGGAGATTCTGAGTTCGAATCCGTTTGTCCTGCTGGATGCCTGCATCAATTCCGCCAGTTGTGAAAATGTAAAAGAAGTTCTGCGGCATCTGGGGATTTCGAATTGTACTGTTATCGTGGGGATTCCGGAGGATAAGGATTATGCCGGTGTGGTCCGGTCCATGAAAGATGTAGCTGCCCGCATCATTCTCACCAGGTCTGGGAATCCGCATTATCATTTTTCGCAACATCAGAGGGAAGTTTTGATGCAGGAAGGAATCCTCACGGAATGGACGGATTCGGTGAAACAGGCACTGAACCTGGCGAATTCTTTTTCGGATGCGATCGTAATATTAGGTACGACCTCCGTGATTTCGGAGACAGAACAAAATATCTGCTAATGCTGCCGCAGTGATCAAGCCCCCACTTTTTATGTGAGGGCTATTTTTATTTTCATTTTAATATGCCACATACCAGTCCCGGTAGGGCAGAAGAGTAAATCCATCAAATTTTTCCGCATCTGTGTAGTAGATAATATAGATCTTATTCCTATCGATATGCTCCCAGTCAATTCCCATAGTAAATTGGACTCCTTTGCCCAGGAATGACTCCGGCTTGGGAGGTGCCTCACTCAACGTTCTGTCAGCAAGGTATTCTGCAGCATCGATTTCTCCATAGAGCAAAACACTGGGATACTTGATGGCATCCTCGATTTCGATCTCACGACCGCTTTCTGCCGCAATCTCCATGGCTTTCTGTACGGCTTCTTCGCTACCTTCCTGAAAATATCCACTGACCAATTCCTTATAAGAAGTAAAATAAGTCTTTTCAAACTGCAAATTTTCTCCCAGAAGAAGTACCGTCAACAGAATACTTGCGACCATTTTCCACCGCAGATTTGTCTTTTTCGCAATAAAATCCGTTGCGGAAGATATGCACAAAGCTCCGCACATCACCAGGGGAATATAAATACAGTTAATCTGCGTCATTCCCACGCTGATCAATAATCCCAATAACAAGGCTCCGGTCAGCTGAATAAATATCATCCACAATAGAGTAGTCTGTCTCTTCCATAATGCCAGAATCAGTCGAAATACCAGTAAAAATACTCCCATGAAAATGAATATCCTGGCTACAATGCCGAAAAATCCAAAGGGCATGATCACATCATACGGACGTCCAATATCCTGACGGTACAATAGATATAACAGATTTCTGAAATTAGAAAGTATTTCCTGAAAAGAGGAAGCTATCTCGTTAACTCTGAAATCTGTCATAGCATAGACCGAAAAAGGTCCTATGGAAAACTCCGGAAGGATTCCTCTATTCACCAGTAAAAATGTCAACAATGGAAACGCCAGCAACCCTATGATCACCACATGGATTACAAAGTATTTGTTGAATTTCAGGGTTTTGGAAAGAAAAGCGTATCCCCATTCCAACAACAACAGCAGTGGAACAATGGGCCAGATGGTTGCATAACAATAGAGACTCAGGCCGTAGGAGAGTGCCGACAGAATGAGCATTTTCGGTTTTTTCAAACCATAGACAAAAAAGGTCAGTCCAAACAGCAGAAAACCGGGTGCCAGATTGGATTCCAGTCCCCACCTTGACATCATGATATGCCAGGGGCATACACTGAGAAGAAGCATTGCCCACAATCCGGTAGATTTATCCACGATTTCTTTCATCAAAAAATAAACCGCTGCCAAAGACAGAATCGCCACAATGACCTGCGGAAGCCTTACTACCAGTGGAGTGATCTTACCTCCGGTGAACACCATAAAAGGAAGCATGAGATACGAGTTCAGCGCATTCTGTCCGCCACCCCAGGATTCAAAATATACAGGATAGGAGTGCCCTGTGGAATCAATTCCGCTGTGAAACAGAGAATATGCATTGAACGCTCCATAAGCCTCATCCATCTGATAGCCGCCAGGTACGTTTCCAAGCTGCACCAGCCGAAGCAGAGAGCCGAATATTAATATAAGAAAAAACAATATGGTATATTTATGTTGTTCTATTGCTCTCTTTAATGTCATAAGTCTTTTATATCCTTTTTACTTTCCAATATCCATTTGGGATGAATATTATTTTCTTCTGTTTTTTATTCTATCATATGGGATATTGGATTGTCTCTGTAAAAGTGAAAATTAGGTATCTGACTTTACTTTCACTAACATTTAAAATCGAAAGCTTATATTTAATCTTATTACATCATTTGCATATTTTTATATTTTATATCTGTTTATCCGGTAAGAGAAGTAATCTATCTATCACTGGATGAATAATTTCATTTTCTGTAATTTGATTAATTGCACAAAGTTTCTTCCCTGCATCTTTACTGGATGCTCCGCAGTGATAAACCAGTTCTGTCTCCTCACCATAATCAAGTACAATTAACCTGTCATGACAATCTGGATTAGGCTTAATTCGAAGAGAAGGATATTCATTTTGAAAATCCTTCTACCACCTTCTTGACCTTCAAATAAAGACGTAATTCGTGAAGTCGCAAATTGCGACTTTAAATCTATATGTTCTCCAGGCTTTCTATCTTCTTCAAAGCCTCCATATAAGCCACCAGTCTCTTCTGTTGTTCTTCCTTAAGTCCATGGAAATCTTCAATCAACTGAATATCATAAGACGTGAATCTGCTCTCAGGACTTGCCGCCGCAATCTCTTCCTCATCCTCAATTCCTTTTCCGGTAAGAAGCTGCTCCGGCGTAATCTGTAACACATTACAAATATTCATAATCTTATCTGCCGCAGGATTTGTCTTTTTCTTCTTCCATTCGCTGATGGTACTGGTCGCTATACCAACCTGTTTTGCGAACTCAACCTGTGTCATATTCCTATCTTTTAATACCTTTAATATCCTCTCGCTAATAGTCATTTTATTTATCTCCTATATTTCATTATTATAAATTTCATTATTATGAAATAATATTACACCATAATATTCATATATTCAATGTAAATATAAAAAGTTCAAAAGCACTGGGCTTCCGAACTTTTTATATCTCAATCCTAATCGTTAAATTGTCATTTTATAAGTTATAACTGATAAAATTATAAATTCAATAATAAATATCAGATACATTTTTCTTTTTAGATTTTCTCTCCGGCAATTCTTCCCACATACTCTCAACCAGTTCACACAAAAACTGCCGATCATCTACATCATCAACCAGAATCATTTTTTTCGCACCATCATATGGCGGTTCCATCTCAGCATCCGGCATCATTTTCACCGCCACCGGAACCGGCTTTACCAAAAGTCTGTCATCATATATTCCACCAAAAACCTTTCCACGGTAATAAAGAATGAATGATCCCATCATTGCCCGACTGCTGATTTCATCCAGTCCTGATAATTGTTCCAAAACAAAGTCCAAATATGCCTTTGTTGATGCCATTTCTTTTTCCTCCTATTTCCCCATAGTCTTTATTGGATGCCTGACCACAGTCTTCAATTTCTCAGGTGCCACTCTCCGCGCATCACTCAGATAAATCTCATGGTGCATCCTCTGATCCGTTATATCAAGTGTATATCCCTGTTCTTCCATAAATCTGTGCATTGCATCTACCGTAGCAGGCTCATCGTCATACGCTCCGATATGCATACACTGTACACATAAGCCCTCCTCATAGGAAAAAAACTCAACCTTAGAAAAATCCTGATTCTTTTTCTCGGTAGCTTTTCTGATTGCCCAGTCAAAATCTTCCCTGCTAACAAAATCAGGCAAGCGAATAACAGAAATCCACTTGAAATCTTCCTTGCGCGCATAATCAATTCCGGATACTCCATCTTGCCACCAGAATCCTTCTAATGGCGGCACCACATAATCGAAATATCCGTCAATCTGATGGTCTTCCTTTTTACTCATTTTTATCGTAAATGCAATTCCGTACAGAAGTCCGATAGCCTGCTTATATTCTCCATCTGCATCATTTGGATTACCGCTTCCTCTCACCGCTATATAATTCATTTTCGGGACAGTTACGATAGCCGGTGTGCCTTTCGGCATATAAAATTCTTTATATTCCTTCTTGTAGTCAAAAGCCATATCCTTTACACCCCCTCTAAATCCTTCTCTTCATAAGGCTTATTCCAGGAACCAATCTCTATCAGATTTCCTTCCGGATCAGCTATATAGCAGGTTCTCTGTCCCCAAGGTTCAAGTTCCGGTTCAAGCACAGATGTTGCACCGTTTTCCACAGCCTTCTTGTATGCTTCATCCACCTCTTCAAAAGTATCAACATATAGTGTTATTTCAAAATGACCATTCAGACCCTTGATATACTCATATCGCCGGTTTGTCATCTTCTCAAAATCGTTACGTCCATACAGTAAAAAAAGTGTTCCGTCTTTCACAAGATAAACATTGGAAGTGTTCTCTTCTTCCTTAATTTCAAATCCGAGAACATCCTTGTAAAAACGAATCATCTTTGCCATATCATCAACAAACAACCCCAAACCGTCTAATCTCATTTTCCTAATCCTCCATAGATTTTTAATATTTCCTCTGCATTCCTGCGAATAATGTCCCGCACTTCTTCCGGCTCAAGCACCTCTACTTTTGCTCCAAATGTCATAAGCCATGTCACAGGGTTTTCCATATCCGTATAGTCTGCTGAAAAGAGCAGCCTTCCATCGTCCGTTTCTGTAAAGCAGTTCGGTCCAAATTCTTCAACCAGCCGCCACTTCATATTCGGTGTGAAAAGAGCTTTTACCTTTATCCCACCCGGAAATATCTTCTCATTTGACAAATCCGGCATTGGTACATCTCTGCACAGAAATCCACGGTCTGTTTCAACAACACAATCCATACGGTTCAGTTTGAACAGCCTGTAATCTTTACGTTCTAAACACCACCCCCATACATACCAGCTCGACCACCGGAAAACCAGATAATATGGTTCTACCCTTCGGTTGCTCTCTCCAGATGGAGCATAATACTTAAATCGTATGATACTCCTGTTTTCTATTGCACTCTGGATTACCTCGATCTTTGGAGCAAGAGAACCCTTATACCATGAAGATAAGTCAATCAGCATAGAGTCTCTTCCACTGATGAACTCTGATGATCCGGTCTGGATTTTCTCCATCAGCTGACTGTAGTACCTGCTTCCGCTCACACTGTCAAGACTCCGCAAACCCGCAAGGATCATCTGCATATCTTTGGAACTCAAAATCGTCCTGTCCATACGATATCCATCCATAATACTGATACCACCACCGGTACCCTGTGCAGTTTTTATAGGAATACCTGCTTTACAAAGGTCTTCAATATCCCGATTTATTGTCCTTCGAGATACCTCAAATCTTTCTGCCAGTTCAGGAGCCGTTGTCTTTTCTTCCTGCAGTAAGATTGACAATATACCGATAAGTCTATCTATTTTCATTGTTTCTTACACTCCATACATATCATATCTATCACAGCACGACAACTATATGTCATGTTTATTATATCCACGAAAAATTTTTCTGTAAACAAAAAGCCTGCGAACGTCTGATTTTATTTCTAATGTTCGCAGGCTCAATCTCCTCTAGCGTGGTAAAATCAAAGTTGGATTTTTCAACAGTGTGGCAATAACCGGGGTATATTTAGATACTCCATAGTCTTCAACAATACTGGTTATTCTAGCGCCTGCATCTTTTGATGAAGCACCACATAAGAAAACCCTTTCATCAGCAGTTCCATAATCCAATACGATAAATCGATCATGAAATATACCGCCTGTCTTTTTCATTGACAAATTTACTGTTGGGTACTCCTTGCAGAAATCTGTAAATTCTATGTTGTGAAGTTTATTATTTCCAACATTATCACTGAATAAAATAATAGCTACTCCGGCCGGAGAATTCTTAAGGTGTACCAGCGTTCTTAATCCAATATAATTATCAACGACATATATTGACGACTTTGCCTGCTTATAAATGGACTCATAAACTTCATCCGCACTACTGAACTTTGCATTAAACATGAGCCACTTCTCGTCATCATCTGAAACAAAGCTGTTCATCATGTCAGCTAACTCAGATTTTGTCACAACATCCTTCAATCCTTCTGCAACATCTGAAATCTGTTTTTCCAAAGATATCATATTTGAATTGATTTTATTAATTTCTATTCTGTTGTTAGCAGTCTCCATGCTTAACTGAAGTATTTCCCTCTGACCTATTAAATCACAATTTTCTAAAATGTAATCTTTCATTTTCTTAAAAGTCTTCACAAGTGCACGGCTTTGTTTAATTGCAAGCTCGCCGTGCAAAACTGTCATAAGCATATATACTCCCTGCTCTGTAAACACATAGGGCTTGTATTTTATATTTGAACCCCTTCCCGTATTCAAGGTGAAATTTTTGCACCTTGAAAGTTTTTCCACTTCTTCATCATTCAATTCAAACATAAAATCATCACCTTCGAATTTGGCAATGTTATTCCTAACCTGTCGTTTAAAATTCTTGGTCTCATATCCATAAATTTCTGCTAAATCTGAATCAAGAATAACCTTCTTCCCTCTAAATTCATAAAGCCGATTTTTCATGTATTCTTCTGTAATTTCAATCACCACAATTTCTTGTTTTTTCTCTTCCGTCATAAATTTCTTCCTTGTCTTGTGGTCACAAACTGTGACCGCAAATCTACATGTTTTCCAGACTTTCTATCTTCTTCAAAGCTTCCATATAAGCCATCAGTCTCTTCTTCTGTTCTTCCTTAAGTCCATGGTAATCTTCAATCAGTTGAATGTCATAGGGCGTAAACCGGCTTTCCGGACTCGCGGCCGCAATCTCTTCCTCATCTTCAATTCCTTTTCCGGTAAGAAGCTGCTCCGGGGTAATCTGCAATACATTACAAATATTCATAATTTTATCCGCCGCAGGATTTGTCTTTTTTTTCTTCCATTCACTGATCGTACTGGTCGCAATTCCAACCTGTTTTGCGAACTCAACCTGTGTCATATTTCTGTCTTTTAATACCTTTAATATCCTCTCGCTGATAGTCATTTTATTTTTCTCCTGTATTTCAATATTATAAATTTCATTATTATGAATAATATTTTACACCATAGTAAACATATATTCAATGTAAATATAAAAAAATTCGAAAACATTATGCTTTCGAACTTTTTTATATCTAATTTTATAACATCATTTCCATATATCTTCGGTATGTTTTGAATCCTACTTCTTCATAAAAAGCAAGTGCATCTTCATTAAACTCCCACATATTAAGTTCCATACGATTTATTCCCTGCTCCTTTGTATAAGTTTTTATAAATGCTATCATTTCCGATGCAATTCCCTGCCTTCGGTATTTTTTATCCACACAGAATTCATCAATATCCATAAAATCACGTTCCTGCATAAAAGGAGTTTCCGGTTTATGAATATGATGAAGTACAGCAAAACCGCAGATCATTCCTTCCAATTCCGCCACTATAATTTTCTGCTCGGGATCTTTCCAGATAGTATATATATGATCTTGTAATTCCTTATTAAAACCAGGCTTGAAAACCTCGGGTTTTCCTTCAACATGCAGGTCATTCACCTGTTTTCTTAATTCATTTACCTGAATTAATTCATTTTCTTTTGCAAATCGTATGAGCATTTTTATAGACACCTCTTTTTCTTTATTTTATACTATATACAAGTATATAGTGTGCAAATTATGCTTTCAATTACATATATACAGTAGATATTTATACTTTTTACAACTAATAGTTGCATATGTTGCATTTTAATATTTCATTTTCAAAAGGAGATTTATATGCCTCAGAACGATAGACATAAGGAAAGAAAAATACCTATCGAATTTGATTTTTATAATACTTTGGAATCACTGCCGATAGATAACAGATGCACTATCATCATGATTTCTTGTGGAAGCACAACTTTCAAAATCAATGAACATATTCAGACCATCAAAGCTCCTGCCGTACTTTGTATCTCTCAATACGATAATTTTCAATGTCTGGAACGCATACATCTAAGTGCCAAAGCATTTCATTTTGATCCCTGGTATATAAATGCATGTTTAAAATTTGAAAATCTTGATGACTCAGTTTCCATTGATAAACAATATGTTTATGATAGAAACATGCTTTATATGTTCACAAAACATCATGGATATTTTCAGGGATTTTTTAACTTAACACCGCAGCAATATATTCACTTGAATGAACTTATGCTTATGATTGGAGCCGAAACATACGCACAAAGCGATGATTACTGGACTTGCCGTATCAGGAGAATGCTTCGTCAGACACTTAATTGTATTTATGATATCTATGTGGACCAATGCAAATTAAACTTCTATGAATTATCTGAGAATTCGAATCCGGTTACTATCTGCACTGATTACATTCATGCCAATTACCGGAATGATATTACACTAAATTTTCTATGCGAGCTTGTTCACCTGAATCGAACCACACTTAACCAGCGTTTCAAACAACAACTCAACTGTACCTGCATTGAATATCTGCTTCATTATCGTCTTAAGATATCACAGGAATTATTATCTAATACCAATCTTAAGATCGATGATATTGCTAATCAATGTGGTTTTAAGTATGGTTCCTACTTCAACCGGCAATTTACAAAATGCCTTGGGATTTCACCATCGGAATTTCGGAAAAATCCAACAGGATATAGCATGTTTGAGGGTGATAAAGTTAAAAAATTATAACCGAAATCAATTTCTTCTCTTGTTAACTGAAACATAAAATCTTCTAAAAATCTCTTAATGTTTCTTTCTACCTATTCACCCTTTGCAGCCATGCGACCGTCTCCACATGCACAGTCATCCCAAACTGGTCCACGCCCCGGACCTTGCGGATCTCATATCCACCATCACAGAGGATCTTCAGGTCTCTGGCAAGGGTAGCGGAGTCGCAGCTAACGTATACGATGCGTTCTGGCTGCATACGGAGCATGGTGTTTAAGCAGGCATCATCACAGCCTTTTCGGGGTGGATCCACGACAATCACATCCGGATGGAGCATTTCATCGGAAGATGCCTCTGCAGTTGCCTTTTCGTAGAATTCCGGCAGGACTTCCTCTGCTTTGCCAACGAAAAATTCAGCATTTTCAATATGGTTTCTCTTTGCATTCTCTCTGGCATCATCGATAGCCTGGGGGATGATTTCCACACCGCATACCTTTTTGGCTTTGCCCGCCAGGAAGAGAGAGATGGTTCCGATACCACAGTAGAGATCCCAAACAGTCTCTTTTCCGGTCAGTCCCGCATATTCCAGCGCCAGGCTGTAAAGCTTCTCGGTCTGTACGGGATTTACCTGATAGAAGGAGAGAGGAGAGATCTTGAAGGTTAATGCATCCCCGGTATAAGGGTAATTTTCTTTCTGCATGTCTCTTACGTGGATCATATCCTCAATGGTACTTTCTCCCCAAAGGTTATGGATCTCGGTACCCATGATCACATTGGTTTTCTCGGTATTGATACTGACTGACACACTTGTCATACCTTGGATTTTTGCCAGTGCTGCCAGTAATTCTCCCTGATTTGGTAAAAACTCATTCGTATTCTTCTGTACTCCGGCAGTAGGGTATGACATTTTTGTCATTTTTTTATTAATGACCAGACATACCATCAACTGTCCACTGGTGAAGCCTTTCCGGATCAATACATGACGTACCAGACCCTTGCCGGTGACTTCGTCATAGGCGGTTACTTTATTTTTATGCATATAGGAGAGTATGGTTTCGAGGATCTGCTGATTCTCGGAAGCACCGAGAGCGCAGTCTGTATTGGCAATGATGGTATGGGTGCGTCCGGCATAGAAACCGGTGATGACATTACCGTCTCTATCAGTTCCTATTGGGTACTGCGCTTTATTACGATAATGGAAGGGTTCCTCCATGCCTACAATAGGCTGCATGCGTTCATCAATGTATTCCGCATCAAACCCACCAATCCGGATCAGATGATTGCGGATCTTCTGTTCCTTGAAATGCAGCTGCTCGGAGTAGGAGAGTGCCTGCAGCTGACAGCCGCCGCACTGTCTGTGGTATGCGCATTTCGGTTCCACACGAAAAGGAGAAGGCTGTAACACCTTCTCTAATCTGGCATAAGCATAGTGCTTTTTACTTTTTATGATCTTGGCTTCCACCTGATCGCCGATAACGGCATCTTTGATAAAAAGGGTAAAACCGTCTACTTTACCGATTCCTTCTCCGTCACTTCCCATATCCTCTATGGTTACCGTTACACGATCGTTCTTTTTAAATTCCATAAATATCCTTATGCCTTTCCGTAACCTGCAAACTTTTTTGTACTTTAGTGCCATATTCTAAAATAGCTTACGCAGGCTCATATTTGCGTGTGTAAAATTTTCTCAGCAAAGTTCCTCAGCCAGTTTCCCGATTTCTTCTTTGTTCTGCTCATTCATGGCGGACTTGATGCTTACCGTAGTCTCCGTAAATGTCAGATTCTTGCTTTTTTCAAACATTCCAAGGATCAGTTTGCCTGCCATGGGTGCCCACGTGCCATTCTCAATGATTGCCACCTTACGATTCTGGTAATTACGCTCGGTCAGACCTTCGATAAAACTGCGCATGCAGGGGAAGAGGTCTCCATTATAAGTAATACCCGCCAACACCAGTCTGTCATAGCGGAAAGCATCGGCAACAGCTTTTGCCTTATCGCATCTTGCCAGATCATACAGTACTGTTTTCTGTCCTTTTTCCTGTAAAACATCCGCCAGATACTCCGCAGCATTTCTGGTATTGCCGTAGACAGAAGCATAGGCAATCACCACTCCGGATTCTTCCGGCTGATAGGAAGACCACTTATCATATTTTTCCAGATAGAATCCCAGATTCTCCTTAAGTACCGGTCCGTGAAGAGAGCAAATGGTCTGAATGTCCAGTCCTGCCGCTTTTTTCAGAACAGCCTGTACCTGCGGACCGTATTTTCCGACGATGCCGATATAGTAACGCCGTGCCTCGTCCGCCCATTCTTCCTCTACGTCCAGAGCACCGAATTTACCGAAGCCATCTGCCGCAAACAGTATTTTCTCTGTTGCCTCATAAGTCATCATGACTTCCGGCCAATGCACCATGGGAGCATAGACAAAATGCAGGCTGTGCTGCCCTAGCTCCAGGACGCCATCGTTCGCCGCAACAATGCGTTGTTCCGCAGGTAATCCCTGGTCGGCGAAAAACTCCGGGAAAAACTGTTCCATGAACTGGAATCCCTTAGCTGTGGACACCACTGTGACTTTGGGATATTTTTTCAGAAAAGCCGGAATACTGGCGGAATGATCCGGTTCCATATGCTGTATAATGAGATAATCCGGTATTTTTCCGTCAAGAACCTGTTCTACATTGTTCAGCCATTCTTCGGTGAAAAAGCCATCCACTGTGTCCATAACGGCGATTTTGTCATCCAGTATCACATAGGAATTGTAAGACATTCCGTTCGGAACCTTATACTGTCCCTCAAATAGATCTACCTGATGATCGTTTACACCCACATATTTTACACATGCACTGATTTTCATATGTTTCCTCTCTTTCCTGTCTGTTCATAAAATTTGTAGTATTTATTCTTTTATTTATTCCATTTTGGTAGCTCGCAGATTGGATTCAAATAATCTGTTGTAACCCAGCCAGCCACTGTTTTCACTGTTATTTTCCAGAATTTCCTTAAAGGTCTCCATCTTGGCATCCGTATCATCCGCATAATTCAGAGCCACCGCCTCGATCAGGGCCGGCACCTTGGGGGAGCCGTATTCCAGCTTGCCGTGATGTGCCAGAATACAATGCTGTAATTCTGCCAACAGATTGTGAGGGAATCCGTCGATCTTAACGGCACGTTCTCCAACCATCTGTGCGCCCATCACGATATGTCCCAATAACTGACCGTCATCGGTATAATCATTTACCGGAAATGCAGAAATCTCTTTTACTTTTCCGATATCATGACACATAGCCGCTGTCAGAAGCAGATCTCTCTGTAAAATAGGATAAGCAGAGCAGTAGTAGTCACACAGCTTGGTAACGCTTAGAGTGTGCTCCAACAGTCCGCCTACAAAACCGTGATGCACGGTCTTGGCTGCAGAAGAGTTGCAGAATTTCTTTGCAAAATCAGCATCGTCAATAAACAGATTCTGCAACAGCTGGTGCAGATAGATGTTCTTAATGCTTCCGATCAGAGTCTTTAATTCATTGTACATAGTGTCGATGCCTTTGGAGCTCACCGGCAGATAATCGGAAGGATTATATTCTCCCTCACGGCAGACACGGATACGTTTTACGCTGATCTGCAGCTGCCCCTGGAAATTTGTCACATCACCGTATACCTCTATGTAATCCAGATCATCATAATCACCGATGCCCGGATTGTTCGGCTCCCATACCTTGGCGTCGATAGTTCCGGTCTTATCCTGTAAAATCACGCTTTCATAGGGTTTACCATTCTTGGTAACAGCCTCCTGTTTATGTTTGCACAGATAAATATCAAATACTCTGTCGCCTTCTTTTAACTCTTTAATGAATTTCATATTGTTGTCCATACCTTTCTGTCAATCTATTTCAACACCGTTAATGTGATGTCGAATTTCATCTCTTTATATTCCTGCTGTGACTGCCGCATAATCGTCAGTTCTACACTGTCTCCCGGTTTCATACTGAGCAGAGAGTTCGTATACTCATCAAAGCTGACGATCACGCGCTCACCGAATCCCGTGATGACATCTCCCTGCTGAATGCCCGCCAGCATGGCGGGAGAGTCCATTTCTACCTCTTTAATATAAGCTCCGTAAGGAACCCCGAGTTCGCTGTTGGCTTCCTCCGTAACATCCACACCCTTGAGACCCAGATAGGCAAATTTTTCTCCATTTGACATTTTCTCGATATGACGCTTCAATTCCGTAATACCATAAGCACATACCATATTTTTCATATCTGTGGCAGATTTGCCATTGGTAATGATACCAATGACCTGTCCCTGAAGATTGAATAATACACCGCCTGCATTCTGACTGCCTACAATATTCGTCTGCAGAATCCGATAAGTGGTATCCGATGCCGCCGACTCACTGGCAGAAGATGTAATGATGCCATATCCCAATGAACCGTTAGTACCCATAGGACGCCCAAGAGCCACCACCGGAAGTCCGGCAATATCTTTGATATTAGAAGATCCCAAAGTAGCGATCGTAATATCATTCTTCAGAAAATCTTCATTCAGAGTATCCAGCTCTACGGCGATCACCGCCAGACCTGTAGTCTCATCTTTTTCCTTCAAAGATGCATCTGCCTGGGTGCCCTCGTTGAATGTGACAATAATGTCATCTGCTTGTTTTACCGGAGAATAATCGGTTAATATCAATAATTGCTTGCCATTTTGCGCTATGATCACACCGGATGACTGGTTCTTGCTCTCATTTACATTGTTGAACCAGTCCACACCGGATGACACTCCTGTCACAGTAACCATGGAACGGTTCATCTCTGCTACATACTGGGCAAGAGCACTGTAAATCTGTTTGTAATTATCCAGATCCAATATGATTCCGGATAACAGTTCCCGGATCTGCTCCTGTTCCATAACCTCACCAGGAACAGAAGAGGACTGACTGTTCTGATTCTCCTGCTGCATATTCTCTGCCAACATCTGCTCCGGAGACATCTCATCCTGATCTTCGGGGAATACCACCACCTGTGGTTCCTCTTCCGGGTACAACCAATTACTGATCACCGGTTCCAAAACCAAGAAAGTGAAACAGGCCACCAGACCAAAGATCACCGCCATGGAAACCGTGATCAAAGTCCTGCGCAACAGCTTTTTCTTATTTACCGGACGTTCCTTGATTTTTTCTATCATAAAATTTTTCTCAGAAACGTCATTTTGTTCCTTCTGCTTATTTTCTTGCGAATCCGCCATAAATATGCCTCCTCTGCTGCCTACAGATACACCGGCTTTTTCTTAGGACTCTAACATCTCAATTATACAAAACTGTACCCAAAAACGCAACTGAATGGTATAATGTGAATTAGCATTGAGCAGTACCAAAATCGAGAGATGTCAATTCGACTGCTTGCAGGCGAAATTGACAGATCCGATTTTGATAGGGCGATAGCCCGACAGCGAGGAAATGCGTAGCATTTTCGAGCTTGTACTGCGATAATCCATATTTCGAATTTCAATAATAAGGAGCCCCACATGAACACAAAAGTACTCACCACTTTAGAATATACGAAGATCATCGATCTCCTCACGGAGAAGGCCGATTCCGAGCCCGGTAAAAAACTTTGCCGCGATCTGGTGCCTTCCACCGATCTATCTGCTATCAGAACCGCACAGCGGGAAACAAAAGACGCTTTAGCCCGTCTCTTCCGCATCGGCAGCACCTCTTTTGGAAGTAACAGAGACTTAGGTTTTTCCATCCGTTCTCTGGAAATCGGCAGTTCTCTGTCTATGCCCGAATTGTTGAAGCTGGCATCCTTTTTGGATAATGTCAGCCGGATCAAAACCTATGGAAAAAAAGAACGGGAAGACCTGCCAAATGACAGCCTGGATGCCTACTTTGAGGGACTTACCCCTATGACACAGCTTGCCAATGAGATTAACCGCTGCATTCTGTCGGAAGAGGAGATGGCAGATGATGCCAGCCCCCGTTTAAAAAGTATCCGCCGCTCCAAGCTGTCCACCAATGAAAAAATCCATAGCCAGCTGACTTCCATGGTTAACGGCGCTTACCGTACCTTTTTGCAGGATGCAGTCATTACCATGCGTGATAACCGCTACTGTATCCCCGTAAAGGCTGAATATAAGAGCCAGGTGAGCGGTATGGTGCATGATCAGTCCTCCACCGGTTCCACCTTTTTCATCGAACCGGCTGCTGTCGTGAATCTGAACAACCAGTTAAAAGAACTGGATCTGCAGGAGCAGGAGGAGATTGAAGTTATTCTGGGTGATCTAAGCAGCCAGGCTGCTGTTCATACCTCAGAGCTTGCCGCAGATCAGAAGATCATGACCACTTTAGATTTCATTTTTGCCAAGGCAAAACTCGCCATGGAACAGAATGCCACAGAGCCTATTTTCAACACTGAGCATTATATCCAGATCCGTAAGGGCCGTCATCCACTGTTGGATAAGAAAAAGGCGGTCCCCATTGATGTCCGTCTGGGTAAAGATTTTGACCTTTTGGTGATCACAGGTCCCAATACCGGTGGTAAGACCGTATCTCTGAAGACGGTGGGACTTTTTACCCTGATGGGTCAGGCGGGACTGCATATTCCGGCACTGGATTGTTCCGAACTGTCTATTTTCTCGGAAGTATACGCAGATATCGGGGATGAGCAGAGTATTGAACAGAGTCTGTCCACATTCTCTTCTCATATGACCAGAGTTGTCCACATTTTACAGCACGCAGATACGGATTCCCTGTGTTTATTTGATGAACTCGGTGCCGGAACAGATCCTACGGAGGGTGCCGCTCTGGCAATTGCTATTTTAAATTATCTGCATGACCGCGGCATCCGCACCATGGCTACCACGCATTACAGTGAGTTGAAAATCTACGCACTTTCCACGAATTTCGTAGAAAATGCCTGCTGTGAATTTGATGTGGAGACCCTTCGCCCCACTTACCGTCTGCTCATCGGTATTCCCGGTAAAAGTAATGCTTTCGCCATTTCTTCCAAGCTCGGACTGTCCGACGAGATCATCCATGCTGCAAAAGAGCAGATCAGCAAAGAGGACGAAAGCTTTGAAGATGTCATCGCCGATCTGGAACAGAGCCGCGTGACTATTGAAAAAGAACAGCAGGAGATTGCGGAGTACAAAGAACGGATCCGTACCTTACAGGAACAGTTACAGAAGAAAAACGAAAAAATCGACCAGGCAAAAGACAAAATTCTCCGCGATGCTAATGAAAAGGCAAGAGCCATTCTCCAGGAAGCAAAGGATGTAGCTGACGAAACCATCCGTGATTTCAATAAAGCAGGAGCTTCTGCAGACATCAAGGAGCTGGAGAAAAAAAGACAGAAAGTCCGTGACAAGATCAATGAAAAGAACGGAAAGCTGGCTCTTGGTAATACACAAAAGAAACCTGCTGGTCAGAAGACTGTGGATCCGAAGAAGCTTAAAAAAGGAGATTCCGTGAAGATCATTTCCATGAATCTCAAGGGAATTGTAAACACTCTGCCGGATGCCAGGGGTAATCTCTTCGTACAGTGCGGAATTATGAGAATGCAGACGAATATTAACGATCTCGTACCGGTAAAAGAAGAGACTATTACAGCACCTGCCCTGCAGCGTACCAACACCGGCAAATTGAAAATGTCCAAATCCTTCTCCGTGTCCTCCGAGATCAACCTTCTGGGATGTACGGTAGATGAAGCCATTGCAAAACTGGATAAATACCTGGATGACGCTTATCTGGCTCATCTCCCCAGTGTGAGAGTCGTGCACGGAAAAGGCACCGGTGCTCTGCGCAGTGCTGTACAGTCTCACTTAAAACGTCTGAAATACGTCAAAGAATACCGGTTGGGTGAATACGGTGAAGGCGATGCCGGCGTAACCATTGTTACTTTTAAATAATAACTGACAGGAGGTCTATACTACATGGTAAGTAAACAGAAAATTCTCATTGTAGATGATGATAATAATATTGCGGAACTGATCTCCCTATATCTGACAAAGGAATGTTTTGATACCATGATCGTCAATGACGGAGAATCCGTGATGCCGGCTATGGAGACCTTTGCTCCGAATCTGATTCTGTTGGATCTGATGCTTCCCGGCATTGACGGTTATCAGGTGTGCAGAGAGGTCCGGGCACAATACTCCGTTCCCATCATCATGCTTTCCGCAAAAGGTGAAGTCTTCGACAAGGTATTGGGACTGGAGCTGGGTGCGGATGATTATATGGAAAAACCTTTTGATTCCAAGGAACTGGTGGCCCGCGCCAAAGCAGTCCTCAGACGTTATAAGCCCTCCAATGCCCCCACAGAGAATCCTAACGACAAGTGTGTGGAATATGCGGATCTGACCATTAATCTGACCAATTATTCCGTCATCTATATGGGACACACCGTGGAAATGCCGCCGAAAGAACTGGAGCTTCTCTACTTTTTAGCATCCTCACCGAATCATGTATTCACCAGAGAACAGCTTCTGGATCAGATCTGGGGCTATGAATATATCGGTGATACCCGTACTGTGGATGTGCATATCAAGCGTCTCCGTGAGAAGATCAAGGATCATGCCAACTGGAAGATCAGCACCATCTGGGGCATCGGCTATAAATTCGAAGTACGCAATTAAGTCATACCAAAAGCAGGATTTGTTATGAAAAAAACACTTTATCTAAAATTTATACTTGCATATTTTATTTTTGGTGTATTTGGTTTCATCATTGTCACAACTTTTGTTCCCAATATGACTAAAGAACACCTGATCCGGGAAAAGGCAGAAAACCTCTATTCCGAAGCAACCCTGATAGCCGGAACCTATGCCGGCGGATTATATACCAGTGAAACAACCTTGGAAACCGTTAAAATGCAGCTGGACTCCCTGGCGGTATACCTGAATTCCGAGATCCGCATCATCAATCCCTCCGGACGACTGGTACTGGATACCAATAGTCCCTTAGATGTGGAGAATGTGGTAGTCATCGAGAATTTTGATTCGACCGTAACCAGCGGCTCCTACTACACTGTTGGTGATTTCTTCGGTAATTTTGATTCAGATGTACTTACTGTATTTGCTCCCATTACCTCCAACTACAAGGTAAAAGGCTATGTAGTCATCCATACCGATATGAATGATATTCAGAAATCCTGTAACAGCCTGCTGAATATTTCGTATATCACCCTGGTAATCCTGTTCCTGTTATCCCTGATCATTCTGATCTTTTTCACCGAGATCGTATATATTCCTCTGCGGAAGATCACTCATGCCACAGAGCAGTATGCCGCCGGTAATATGCATTATGAATTTCAGGTGGAAAGTGAGGATGAAATCGGTTATCTTGCTTCCTGTCTGAACTATATGGCAAGCGAAATTGCCCGTTCCGAGGATGATCAGAAAAAGTTTGTAGCCAATGTATCCCACGATTTCCGTTCCCCCCTGACCTCTATAAGGGGATATCTGGAAGCCATGCTGGATGGCACGATTCCACCGGAAATGCACGAAAAATACATTACTATCGTATTGAATGAAACAGAACGACTGACGAAGCTCACCAACAGCCTTTTAACTTTGAATAATCTGAACACCAAAGGAATGCTCTTAGATAAAACAGATTTTGATATCAATCAAGTGATCCGTAATACTGCAAGTACCTTTGAGGGCACCTGTCATAACAAATCCATTGCTATTGAGATGATCCTGACCGGCAATGAAATGTATGTCCATGCAGATATGGGCAAGATCCAGCAGGTACTCTATAATCTCATGGACAACGCCATTAAGTTCAGCCACCATGATTCTGTGATCCACATTGAGACTTCGGAGAAGAAAAATAAATTGTTTGTCTCCGTAAAAGACACAGGAATCGGTATCCCGAAAGAAGATCTGAAGCTGATCTGGGACAGATTTTACAAATCCGACCTATCCCGAGGCAAGGATAAAAAGGGAACCGGACTGGGGCTTTCCATTGTAAAAGAGATTATCAATGCCCACGATGAGCATATCAATGTGATCAGTACTCCCGGTGTTGGAAGTGAATTTATCTTCTCCCTGCCGAAATCCCATCAGGAAGACGAAGAGGATTAAGCCATACGGCCTAATCCTCTTTTTTCATCTATATGTCTATATATCCATGACACGATATAAATAACTGTTTCCCTGTTTTCCTACTCTTTCTATTGTCCCCATTTCAAACAATATATTCAATACCGTCTGTGCCAGTGAGAGAGGAATGTGGGCTGCTTTCGCAAAATCCTTACTGTGAAAGGGTTCTTCCAGTTCATAAGGTACAAATTGCAGATAATCCTCCGGCTGTCTGATTTCCACCTCTTCGATCAGATCCGTAGGAATCCTGTCATATCTCGTGGATCCTTTTTTCTTGTCACGGCTCCAGCCGTTTAACAGCCTGTATTCTTCCATATTCACCAATACAAATTTAAACCGGATATTCGGATCCTTCAGGAACATTTTGATCTTATATAGTTCCTTGAATGCCTGATAAGGGGATCCTTTTTTTGGGGATTTTCGCTTTTTACTCAGTTCACCGCTGTCTTCATCGATCCAGATCAGCCATTTTTCATAAGGAATAGGATAGACGATGGTTACAGGATATAAGGGCAGAAAAGCCTGCAATTTTCCCCGCATGCGGTTGAACTGTCTCGTCTGGATCTCGATGATCTCACCATCCTTGTAAATATCCGCTACATAATTCTCTATGGGAATCTCCTGATGATCCTCATCCGGCTCATAATAATCCTTAAAAATAGCATGAACCGTCTTCTCTGAGAGAGTTCCGATTCCCAGTCTCTGACGGTCCACGCCTATTATTTTTCTCTTAGCTTCTTCAAAACGCTTCTGATCCATATGATCCATATGATCCTTATTTTTAATCAATCTCGGCATGCTTCGTATACAGAATCTTAAGCATGATAGGAGTGGAAATACTGGATACGATGATCAGCAGAATTACTGCGGTAAAATACTCGGATCCGATCATTCCCACAGACAGTCCCTTCTGTGCCACGATCAGGGCAACCTCACCTCTGGTCATCATACCGACACCGATCTTCAGAGCATCCGGTCCCTTGAATTTGCAGATTCTTGCCATCAGACCACAACCGATGATCTTACACAGTAATGCTACAACGACGAATCCGATAGAAAATAACACAAACTCCCCGTTCAGATGATCAAAGCTTGTCTTAAGTCCGATACTTGCGAAGAAAATCGGTCCAAAGATCATATAAGAGTTAATATCCATCTTCTCGGCTATATATTCCGAATCCCGAATAGAGCACAGAATAATACCTGCCACATAAGCACCGGTAATATCCGCAATACCGAAGAATACTTCCGCTACATAAGCAAAAATAAAGCAGAGTGCCAGACCTAAAATAGGAATACGCCTTGTATGCGGATATTTGTTATCCAGATGCTGGAATACCTTGAACAATACAAATCCGACACCAATTGCGAACAGGAAGAACAGAAGAGTAGAAATTACTACACTTCCGGGATTGGAATCCGGATTTTTAAATCCGATGACAAAAGTAAGTACAATTATACCAATGACATCATCGATAATAGCGGCACTCATGATCGTTGTACCGACTTTACCTTTCAGTTTTCCCAGTTCTTTCAGAGACTGCACGGTAATACTTACACTGGTAGCCGTCATAATGACACCGATAAATACGGCTTCATAGAATTTTTCAGAGCCCCAGGGTGCCACTCCGTAAAATCCCATATACAACAATGTTCCGCCTACCAAAGGAACAAATACACCCATACATGCGATCAGAAATGCCACAAATCCCGTCTTCATCAGGTCCTTCAGATTCGTCTCCAGACCGGCGGAGAACATCAGCAGGATAACACCGATCTCTGCCATCTGGATCAAAAAATCCGATTGCTGCACCAGTCCCAGTACACTGGGTCCGATCAACAGACCGGCAATAATCTCACCTACCACCTGTGGTGCTTTACATTTTCTTGCAATAATACCAAACACTTTGGCAAATATAATAATAATTGCCAAATCTCTGAAAATACTATAAGATTCCATTTTTCTGCCCCTCTTTTTCAAAAATTATTAATACATTAATTGAGCACCTTTGTTATATCACAAAATTATTATCATCTGCAACACAAAAGTGCTCAATTCGCTACTTATTCATCTTCTTCGTTTTCTTCGGTAGGGAAAATCAGATTTTCTTCTGCTTCTTCCTCATCCTCAGAAACAGCTTCCTGTGCTACTTCTTCCATGGCTTCCTCAAGATTGTCGAATTCATGGTCTCCGTTGGAAAGTTTCTCACGTACCTTGGCAATCTGTGCAACCTTAACACCCTCATCCAGATTGATCAGCTTTACACCTGATGTGATTCTGCTCAAAGTGGAGATATCCTGAACACGAAGCTGTATGATAATTCCTTCCGTGGTTATCATCATAATTTCGTTATCGTCATTTACAGCCTTGGCACCTACCACATCACCGGTTTTTTCAACGATCTTGTAGCACTTTACACCCTTACCGCCACGTTTTTGTACGGTAAATTCATCCATATTGGTACGCTTACCCATTCCATTTTCAGATACGATCAACAGGTCACTGCCCTGAGTCTGTAACTGCATACCGATGATTTCATCCCCGGGAGATAAGTTCATACCAATAACACCCATGGAAGCTCTACCCGTAGCCCGGACATCAGTCTCCTGGAATCGGATGCACATACCCTGTTTTGTTACCAGGAAGATTTCACTGCTGCTGTCAGTGATTTTCACCTCGATCAGCTCATCCTCTTCTCGTAAGTTGATCGCAGTCAGTCCATTCTTTCTGACATTTGAGAACTCCATCAGAGGGGTCTTCTTCACAATACCTGTCTTAGTTACCATGAACAGATTCTTATCATCACTGTATTCATGAATAGGAATCATAGCTGTGATCTTCTCACCGGGTGCCAGCTGCAGGAGATTCACAATAGCAGTACCTCTTGCTGTACGACCGGCTTCCGGTATCTCATATGCCTTCAATCTATAAACTCTTCCCATATTGGTGAAGAAATTCAGATAATGATGCGTGGTCGTCATCAGCAGATCTTCGATATAATCCTCATCAATAGTCTGCATTCCCTTAATACCACGACCACCGCGGTTCTGTGCCTTGAAATTATCTACGGTCATACGCTTGATATAACCAAGGCTGGTCATAGCGATGATAGTATTCTCCCTCGGGATCAGATCCTCCATGGAAATATCCAGTTCATCATAACCGATCTTACTGCGTCTGTCATCGCCGTATTTTTCGGCAATAGCACTCATTTCTGTCTTAATAACACCTAATAACAGCTTTTCATCTGCCAAAATAGCTTTTAACTCCGCAATTTTTACTACCAGATCCTTATGCTCATTCTCCAGTCTCTCTCTTTCCAGACCTGTCAGAGCACGCAGACGCATCTCTACGATTGCCTGTGCCTGTACATCGGATAATTCGAATCTCTCCATCAGACGTTCTTTTGCAATCTGTGCATTCTGGCTGCCACGGATAATGGTAATGACTTCATCAATGAAGTCCAGAGCCTTTAATAATCCCTGTAAAATATGATCTCTTTCTTCTGCTTTGCCCAGGTCGTATTTGGTTCTTCTGGTAACGACATCTTCCTGGTGCTTCAGATAGTAGGTCAGCATATCCAACAGATTCATGACTTTAGGCTGATTATTGATCAGCGCCAGCATGATCACACCGAAAGTATCCTGCAGCTGTGTATGCTTGTACAGCTGATTCAGAATTACATTGGCATTGGCATCCTTACGAAGTTCGATAACTACGCGGACACCTTCACGGTTAGACTCATCTCGGATATCTGTGATACCGTCGATTTTCTTTAATTTTACCAGCTCAGCAATCTTAATGATCAGATTTGCCTTATTTACCATATAAGGCAGCTCAGTAGCAATGATCTGACTCTTGCCGTTTGGCAGGGTTTCAATATTAGTCACGGCACGGACTCTGATCTTACCACGTCCGGTACGATAGGCTTCTTCGCAGCCTCTGGTACCCAGGATCAGTCCTCCCGTAGGAAAATCGGGAGCTTTTACAATGGGAAGAATCTCATCGATCGTAGTCTCTCTGTCTTCTTCCACACGGTTATCAATGATTTTTACAACAGCCTTCACCACTTCACGAAGATTGTGAGGCGGAATATTGGTAGCCATACCTACGGCAATACCGGTAGTACCGTTGACCAGCAGATTCGGATAACGGCTGGGCAATACTACGGGCTCTTTTTCGGTATCATCAAAGTTCGGTACGAAATCTACGGTATCTTTACCGATATCTGCCAGAAGCTCCATGGAAATCTTGGAAAGTCTTGCCTCGGTATAACGCATTGCTGCGGCACCGTCACCATCCATGGAACCGAAGTTACCATGACCGTCTACCAGCGGATAACGGGTAGACCAGTCCTGTGCCATATTAACCAATGCGCCGTAGATGGAGCTGTCACCATGAGGATGATATTTACCCATGGTATCACCGACAATACGGGCACTCTTACGATGGGGCTTGTCGGGACCATTGTTCAGTTCGATCATAGAATAGAGTACACGTCTCTGTACCGGCTTCAGACCATCCCTCACATCCGGAAGGGCACGGGATGCGATAACACTCATGGCATAGTCGATATAGAAAGTTTCCATTTTTTCTTTCAGATCGACTTCATGGATTTTATCAATCTCAGCCTCCGAAGGCTTATCAAAAATATCGTCGTTCATGTTTCCTCACAATCTGTCGTAAAATACGACTCTCTATTATTAAATACCGTAACTATTCAGATCCTGATTTGCAAAATAGTTACTAGATGTCCAGATTCTTAACAAACTGGGCATTTTCTTCGATGAATTCTCTTCTGGGCTCTACTTTGTCACCCATAAGAGTAGTAAAGGTCACATCCAGTTCGGATTCCGTCTCTTCATCGTAATTCACACGAAGCAGAATACGTCTCTCGGGATCCATGGTAGTCTCCCAAAGCTGTTCCGCATCCATTTCTCCCAGACCTTTGTATCGCTGGATCTTATTGTTCTGATCACGACCTACTTCACTTAAAATGCTGTCTAATTCTTCATCGCTGTAGGCATACCATACCTTTTTATTCTTCTCCAGCTTATACAGAGGCGGTTTTGCCAGGAACACATGTCCCTGCTTGATCAGCTCCGGCATAAACCGATAGATGAAGGTCAGCAGAAGAGTACTGATATGCGCACCGTCTACATCGGCATCGGTCATCAGAATGATTTTATTGTAACGAAGCTTCGTAATATCGAAATCTTCATGAATACCGGTACCGAACGCTGTGATCATTGCTTTGATCTCGGCGTTGGCATAGATTTTATCCAGTCTTGCCTTTTCTACATTCAGGATCTTACCACGTAAGGGCAGAATAGCCTGGGTTGCACGGGAACGCGCTGTCTTCGCACTTCCTCCTGCGGAGTCTCCCTCTACGATGTAGATTTCGCAGTTTTTCGGATCCTTATCGGAACAGTCTGCCAGCTTACCGGGCAGAGCCATAGTATCCAAAGCGGTCTTTCTTCTGGTAAGGTCTCTTGCCTTTCTTGCTGCCTCTCTGGCACGCTGTGCCAAAATAGATTTTTCACAGATAGTTTTTGCGATCTGTGGATTCTGCTCTAAGAAATAAGTCAACTGCTCACTTACAATATTGTCAACTGCACCTCTTGCCTCACTGTTACCCAGTTTCTGCTTGGTCTGTCCTTCGAACTGGGGATCCTCGATCTTGACACTGACAATAGCAGTCAGACCTTCACGAATATCTTCACCGGACAGATTTGGCTCACTGTCTTTTAACAGCTTCGCGCTTCTGGCATAATCATTAAAAGTCTTCGTAATAGCATTTCTAAAGCCCTGTAAATGAGTACCTCCCTCAGGAGTATTGATATTATTTACAAAGCTGAATACACTTTCGTTATAAGAATCATTGTGCTGAAAAGATACTTCCACGTACACATTGTTCTTCTCGCCTTCAAAATACAGAATATTTTCGTATAAAGGCTCCTTACTCTTGTTCAGGTAAGCAACAAATTCCTTGATACCACCCTCGTAGTAGAACTCAACGACTTTCTGTTTCTTACCATTTTCCAGAGTAATAGTATGTATCTTACCGATTTTGCCGCCGGTACGGGCTTTGGTGGATTCCTCGGAAGTAGCAAAAGCATCTGCAAATGCCTCAGAATCATCCTTAACGGATTCTTTTGCCGCAGCATCGGAAACAGGATCATCTGAAGATGCAGAGGTATCTTTGGCATCTTCCTGTGCTCTCTGTAACAGTTCGCTGATCTGCTCATTTTCATGTTCCGCAGACATTGCCTCCAGAGAAGCTTCCTCTTCCGTACGGTTATCTCTTAAGATGATGCGCAGTCCTTTGGTCAGGAATGCCATCTCTCTGAGTCTTCTCTTCAGTACATCAAAATCATAGATCGTTGTCTCGGTAAAAATAGTATCATCCGGCAGGAAAGTAACCTTGGTACCTGTCTTTTCCATAGGACAGCTGCCGATTTCTTTCAGCGCGTAGCACACATGACCTCTCTCATAACGCTGCTTATATACCTTGCCTCCCTGGCAGATCTCTACTTCCAGCCAGTTGGAAAGGGCATTTACAACAGACGCACCTACACCATGCAGACCACCGGATACCTTGTATCCCCCACCGCCGAATTTACCGCCCGCATGCAGAATCGTAAATACGACTTCTACTGCGGGAATACCTGCCTTATGATTAATACCCACAGGAATTCCTCGTCCGTTATCGATAACAGTGATGGAATTATCTTCGTTGATTGTTACATCAATGGTATCACAGAACCCTGCCAGTGCTTCATCTACCGCATTATCAACGATCTCATACACCAGATGATGCAGTCCTCTGCTGGATGTGGTACCAATATACATTCCCGGACGCTTTCTTACAGCTTCCAGACCTTCTAATATCTGAATCTGATCCGCGCCATACTCATGTTCTACCGCGGTATTGTTCATATTTTCTTCGCTCATGATTCCTCACATTCTGCCCTACAGGCTGCCAAAATTATACTCATCTGTCGGAGCTTCTTCTATATCCGATTTCAGACCCATATTTTCATTTACACAGGTAACTGTTCCGGCGGATACCTTGAATACTCTGTTAATTTCAAACCGGTTATTTACAAATTCTTCCAGACCGGTACAGGTAATGATCGTCTGTATATCTCCGATACTGTTCAATAGATAGTTTTGCCGGTTACTGTCCAGTTCAGACAATACATCGTCAAGTAACAGGACCGGTGTATCTTTTGTGATCCTTTTTACCAGTTCGATTTCGGATAATTTCAAAGAGAGAGCAGCAGTACGCTGCTGACCCTGGGATCCGAACTTTCGTATATCCACGTCACCTACCAGGAAAGAAAAATCATCTCTGTGTGGTCCCACGGATGTCATTTTGGCCCGCATATCACGATCCTGGCTGTTTTTTAATTTTCTTTCAAATTCATCCAGCTCCACATCCGGCTCATACTGGATACGGATTTCTTCCCTGCCACCGGACAGCTTTTTATGAATCTCATAAATAATCTCATTGAGCTGTTCTACGAACAGCTTTCTGCGCTCTATGATCTTACTTCCGTAGGATACCAGCTGCATATCCCAGATAGTCAGAGTTTCCTTCAGATCCGGATTCATATACATATCTTTCAGAAGCTTATTGCGCTGATTGACGATTTTGTTGTAATGATTGAGATTATAGAGATAAAAATTGTCCAGCTGACATAATTCCATATCTACGAATCTTCTTCGCTCTGCAGGACCGTTTTTAATAATTCCAAGGTCTTCCGGTGAGAAAAATACGACATTGCAAAGTCCCAGGAGATCTGCCGCTTTTTTGATCTTCTGACCATCAATAGCAATTCCTTTGGACTTTGACTTTCTCAAATGCATATCCACGCGTATTTCTTTTCCGTCCTTCTCGAGATACGTTCTGATATGTGCTTCTTCCTTGTCAAAATTAACGATTTCTCTGTCCTTGCTTCCTTTATGTGATTTTGTGGTGGCAGCAACATAGATTGCTTCCAGGATATTTGTTTTCCCCTGCGCGTTATCTCCGTAGAGAATATTAGTTCCACGGTCGAACTGCAGGACAAGAGAATCATAATTCCTGTAATCTGCCAATTCTATTGATTTGATGATCATAGTAACCTGCTTACTCTATTACGATGGTCTCGCCATCATATTCCACTTTATCTCCGGATACCAGCTTTTTGCCTCTCTGGGTTTCAGTCTGTCCGTTTACTTTTACCAGACCGTCCTGTACGGCAAATTTTGCATCTACGCCAGATTCTACGACACCGGCTGCCTTTAATGCCTGACCAAGCTTTATATAATCATCCTTCAAACGGATCGTATGCATATCTATAACCTCATTTCTAAGCTACTGTCGTAAAGTTCACGGGAAGGATCAGGTAAATATAGCTTTCCTCCATATTTTTTATGAAGCAGGGAGCCTTGGGATTTACCATGTACAAATCTACTTCCTCATCATCGATAACACGAAGAGCGTCGATCAAAAACTTGGGATTGAATCCGATCATCAGATCCTTACCCTGTTTCTGAATATCAATTTCTTCATTCATGCTTCCCAGAGCGGAATTGATCTTAAGTTCCATTCCGTTGTCTGTGATATTTACAATAATAGGCTTCTTGTCGCCTTCTTTTACCAGAAGAGTAGCACGATCGATACAGCTTAAGAACTCCTTTTTGTTGACCTTTACTTTCGTTTCATAATCGCTGGAAAGCATCTGGTCGATCTTGAAATATTCTCCTTCGATCAGACGGGATACCACAACGGTCTTATCAAATTCAAATACAATGTGCTTTTCCGTGAAGGAGATTGTAACATCACTGTCTGCATCTCCGGGTAAAATCTTACTTACTTCATTCAGAGTCTTACCGGGTACCACTACCTTTTTCGGAGCATAGCTGTTCTTCATCTGAATCTTACGGATAGAGATACGGTGTCCATCCAAAGACACGATTTTGAATTCATCTCCGTTAATATCAAACAATTCACCGGTCATTAATTTGTTATTATCATTGTCAGAGATAGAGAAAATCGTCTGTCTTACCAGTTCTTTTAAAGTAAACTGACTGATCACAATGCTGTCATCTCTCTCCACTGCGGGAAGATAGGAAAAATCTTCGCCGGATTTACCAATAATGGTGAATTTTGCCTTTTCGCAGGTAATGACGGTCTTAAAAGAAGCATCTGTCTCAATGGTAATATCGCTGTCGGGAAGTTTACGCACAATTTCAAGGAATATCTTTGCATCCAGGGCAATAATACCTTTTTCTATGATCTGTCCCTCGATAGTAGTCTCAATACCAAGTTCCATGTCGTTGGCAGTAAGTTTAATTTCTCCATTAGTAGCATCTACTAAAATACATTCCAGAATAGACATTGTAGTCTTACTGGGAACAGCTTTGGATACGATCTGTACGCCGTTTAAAAGATTTGCTTTTGAACAGACTAATTTCATGTGTGCATAACTTCCTTTCTGGTTGATTTGCGTACGCGCGGATACGCGTTGTATAAAAATAATAAAAGAATTTCGTAGTCTCCTTAATAAGGGATGTTGATATGTGCATAACCAGTCTTATTATACTATTTTTCAAGGAAAAATGGAATGGAAATCTTAGTGGATTTGGCAGAATAACCTTAGAATAACTCTTAGCTTATTCACATCGCATCCTATCCGTTTTGAAGCCCTGAAATCAGTTATCAACAACAATACACATCTTGTTCCCGAGATATACACATCAGGAGGGATTTATCTTTTTGGTGATAATATCTATTTTATTACGAAGTTCCTCGTTGGTCTGAATCTCTGCAGCCACTTTATTCACACCATGGATGATGGTCGTGTGATCCTTTTTGCCCAAAAGCTTACCTATATTAGTGAAGGAAGTATCCGTCAACTCTCTGCACAGATACATAACGACCTGACGGGGCTGTACAAATTCGGAATTTCTCTTCTTGGAAGTAATATCTTCCGGTTTCACACCAAAATGCTCTGCTACTACATTAATAATGAGAGTAGGAGTGATCTCCTTGGGCTTGTTGGGATAGATAACATCCTTTAGTGCTTCTTCCGCCAGGGAGAGAGTCAGATCTACCTTATTTAATTTGGCAAAAGCAATGATCTTATTAAAAGCACCTTCCAGTTCACGAATGTTGGATTTGATATTCGTGGCAATGTATTTGATGATCTCTTCATCAATCTGACGGTCATAGGTCTCAGCATTTTTCCGTAAAATAGCCATTCTGGTCTCATAATCGGGTGGCTGAATATCTGCAATCAGGCCCCATTCGAAACGGGAACGGAATCTCTCATCCAAAGTCTCCATTTCCTTAGGAGGCTTATCGGAAGACAGAATGATCTGTTTGTGGGCAGCGTGCAGAGCATTGAAAGTATGGAAGAATTCCTCCTGGGTACTTTCCTTACCTATAATAAACTGAACATCATCAACCATGAGTACATCAACATTGCGATACTTTTCACGCAGCTTGGTCATGGAAGCTGCATTACCACTACGAATAGACTCAATTACTTCATTCGTAAATTCCTCACTGGTGACGTAGAGTACCTTTTTGTCCGGATCCTGTTCTAATATAAAGTGTCCGATAGAATGCATCAAGTGGGTCTTGCCCAGACCGGGACCTCCATATAAATAAAGAGGATTGTAGACCTCTCCCGGAGATTCTGCAACAGCGAGAGATGCGGAATGAGCAAATTTATTGTTGCTTCCTACGACAAAAGTGTCGAATTTGTATTTAGGATTCAGATGGGCATCTTCATAATTAACACCGTAGATCTGGTTTGGAGCAGCCATTTCATTTTCTACTGGCTCTTCTGCCTTTACATCCTTTTCCAAAATAAAGCTGATATCATAAGGATGATCAAACATCTCGGTGATAGTTACCTGAAAAAAGCTCTTATATTTGGAAGAAATATAATTCAGGGCATGTGCCTGATCCGAGGGAATGATGATACTTACTACATCATTTACTACATTGTGAAACTCTAAAGGTTCTACCCATGTATGATAAGAAATGTCAGAAAGACTGTATTCTCTTCTGACAGCTTCTTTGATAGTTGTCCAATTTTCTTTGATTGCTTCCATTGATTTCCTCCCGTGCAAGCTGACGCATGCGAAACTCCATTTCATTGTATAATAGAATTACAAATAATTCAAATGCAAGTTATGAACAGGTCATGGATAAAGTTATCCACAATCTGTTGATAAAGTTGTTCATAACTTGGTATATAAACAGAGGTTGTGGATAGCGATGTGTATATGTGGATAAATAAGTGAAATTTGAAGATATCCACATTTACGGGATACTTGTCCACTTTTACACGTGATTTACACAGAATATCCCTATGAAAAATGAAAATATCCACAAATAATCAACAAGCTGTGGATAACTCGTTTGTGGGTAAATATGGTGTATATCTATGTGGATAACTTAATTTAAAAAATTTTTAGAATTTTGAAAAGCTCGTTTTCTCTTGATTTTTCAGCATTTTTATTGATTTTTGCTTGACATTGACCGTCTTTTACATTACAATCAATATGCTATTTTCCGAAAGGAAGGCGTATTTTTATGCGCCCAATTGTTGAAAAATATGTTTACCTTTTTATATAAGAAGGTTTAGAGAAGGAGGTGCCTTTCCATGAAGATGACATTTCAGCCTAAAAAGCGTTCCCATTCCAAGGTTCATGGTTTCAGAGCCAGAATGAGTACTCCCGGTGGAAGAAAAGTTTTAGCAGCAAGACGTGCAAAAGGAAGAAAGAAATTATCCGCATAGGTCACAGCAATGTGACCTTTTTTTCTCTTAACTTTCACGGTTGGAGGAGTGCATGCAGTTTTCGGAATCATTAAAGAAAAATGAACAGTTCCGTTTTGTGTACAAGAATGGCAGATCCTATGCCAATAAGTACTTTATCATGTATGTTAAGGAAAATGGCCTTGATAAGAACAGAATCGGAATCAGTGTAAGTAAAAAAGTCGGTAACAGTGTGGTAAGACACCGGATTACACGACTGGTCAGAGAAAGTTACAGATTACATGAAAGTGTATTCAATAGTGGTTTGGATATGGTAATCATTGCAAGACCCGGTGCAGCTTCCATAGGATATGAAGAAGCGGAGAGTGCATTGTTACATCTTGCAAAACTTCATCATATTATAAAGATTTATTTTTATAATGACTAAATTAGAATCGTATATGAAAAAAATATTGATAGCCATGATAAGATTTTATCAGAAATATATTTCGCCTTATAAGGGAACTAAATGTCCTTATATTCCGAGTTGTTCCCAGTATGGTCTGGAAGCCATTGAAAAATATGGTGTGATCAAGGGAGGACTTCTGGCAGCCTGGAGAATTTTGAGATGTAATCCTTTCTCTAAGGGCGGATATGATCCTGTACCGTAAAATTTTAATAATGGCGCTTATTAGGAGGATAAATGAACGGTATTCTTTTGACACAGAATTCCACATTCATTATCGGACAGGTAGCCTGGCTTCTGGGTAAGATAATGGAAGGAATCTTCGAAGTTCTGAATATGATCGGTATTCCAAATATCGGTCTTGCAATCATCCTTTTTACAATTGTTGTTAATCTGTTGATGATGCCTCTTACCATTAAGCAGCAGAAATTCTCTAAGCTTTCTGCTAAGATGAACCCTGAGATTCAGGCAATTCAGGCAAAGTACAAGAATCGTAAGGATCAGGATGCTCAGTTGGCACAGAATCAGGAAATCCAGGCAGTATATGCAAAATATGGCGTATCTCCTACCGGCAGTTGTCTGTATATGTTGATCCAAATGCCTATTCTGTTTGCTCTGTATCGTGTAATTTACGCAATTCCGGCTTATGTAGGCAGAGTTAAGGAAGCCTTCTTCCCTCTGGTAGATAATATTATTGATACAGTCGGTGCAACGGAGCTGGTTCAGAATCTGAGCAATTCTGCTATGTACAGTAAGCAGTTCACGAATGCAGGCTTTGTAGCCGGTACTCACAGTGAATATGTACAGAATACGATCATTGATTGTCTGAATAAGGCATCTACCGCTGATTTTGCCAGTATCAGTGAGAAGTTCCCTTCTCTTGCAGCAGATGTGACCAATACGGTAAGCAAGCTGGAAGAGTATAATAATTTTTTAGGACTGAATATCGGTAACTCTCCTTCTTATGTGTTGAAGGAAGCATGGGCTAACGGAGCATGGCTTTTAGTAATCGGAGCAATCGCTATTCCTGTTCTGTCTGCTTTGACACAATGGATCAACGTAAAACTGATGCCTCAGCAGGATACTTCCTCTAACAATGGCAATGATCAGGCGGCAGCAATGGCTTCTTCCATGAAGACCATGAACATGATCATGCCTCTGATGTCTGCATGGTTCTGTTTTACATTACCTTCCGGTCTGGGTCTGTACTGGGTTGCAGGTAGTGTTGTCAGAAGTATTCAGCAGGTAGTGATCAATAAGCATATTGATAAGATGAATTTTGATGATATCATCAAGAAAAATTCTGCAAAGAGTGCGAAAAAGCTTGAAAAAATGAAGGAACAGCAGGAAAAACTGAATGCTTATGCAAGTATGAATACTAAAAATATTCAGAAGAAAGCAAATATTTCTTCTAAAATAGATAATAGTGAAGTATCTGCTGACAGCTATTCTGAAGTAAAAAATGCAAAGCCCGGAAGTATGATGTCTAAGGCTAACATGGTCAGAGACTATAACGAGAAATACAGCCGTAAATAAAAAGTTTCCTTAAATAATTGAGGAGGTAAATAATATGGACATGATCGAAGTATCTGCAAAGACAGTAAATGATGCTATTACAGAAGCTTGTCAGAAGCTGGGTGTTACCAGTGATAAGCTGGATTATGAAGTAGTAGAAGAAGGTTCTTCCGGATTCTTAGGAATCGGAGCAAAGCCTGCTGTGATCAAAGCATCTGTTAAAAAGAGTTCAGTAGAAGAAGTTGCCAGAGTATTCTTAAACGATGTATTCCAGGCAATGAATATGGAAGTTGTAATTGATATTAAGTATAACGATGAAGAGAAGAGCATGGACATCGAATTAAGCGGTAATGAAATGGGTGTTCTGATCGGTAAGAGAGGACAGACACTGGATTCTCTCCAGTATCTGGTATCTCTGGTGGTGAACAAAGAATCTGAAGAGTATATTCATGTAAAGGTTGACACCGAGAATTATCGTCAGCGCAGAAAAGAAACTCTTGAGAATCTTGCCAAGAACATTGCTTATAAGGTGAAGAGAACCAAGAGAAGCGTATCTCTGGAGCCTATGAATCCTTATGAGAGAAGAATTATTCATTCTGCATTACAGAATGACAAATATGTTACTACTCACAGTGAAGGAGAAGAACCTTTCCGCAGAGTTGTAATTACTCTGAAGAGATAGTAAGAGAATAGTTACAGAAAGTATTCAAAAAGCCGGTATTAGAATTTTATTCTATTTACCGGCTTTATTTACAACTGACCTTTGTATGGAGTATAATTGTAACTATTCTAAATAGTTATTTTAATTTATAAATTTGTTTGAAACATGAAATAGGTAATCTTATGGAAATTTACAAAAATGATACGATCGCTGCGATTGCAACAGCTTTATCGGATTCCGGAATCGGAATTATTAGAATCAGCGGTGGTGATGCCATATATATAGCAGATAGTATTTTTCGTTCACCATCCGGCAACAGAATTCTGACGAAAGTAAAGAGTCATACGGTACATTATGGCTATATTGTGGATAAGGGAGAAAATGTCATAGATGAAGTCATGGTAATTGTCATGAAGGCACCAAAAAGTTATACCACCGAAGATACCGTTGAGATTAACTGTCATGGCGGCGTACTGGTAGTGCAGAAAGTGCTGCAGACAGTACTTGAAAACGGTGCAAGAATGGCAGAGCCGGGAGAATTCACTAAGAGAGCATTTTTGAATGGAAGAATTGACCTGTCCCGGGCGGAAGCAGTCATTGATGTCATTCATTCACAGAATGAATATGCGTTGTCTTCCTCAGTAAGTCAGTTAAAAGGCAGACTTTCCGATAAAATTCATAAATTAAGGGAAGATTTTTTATATCAGATTGCATTTATTGAGTCGGCATTGGACGATCCGGAACATATCAGTCTGGATGGATATCCGGAGCAGTTGTCTGCAAAGGTTACCTATTTTCAACAAGAGATTGCGAAGCTTTTAGCTACAGCTGATAATGGAAGACTGATCAAAGAAGGAATATCCACCGTGATAGTAGGTAAGCCTAATGCCGGAAAATCATCTCTGCTTAATATGTTGCTGGGAGAAGACAGAGCTATTGTTACGGAGATTGCAGGTACCACCAGAGATGCTTTGCATGAGAGTATCAATCTGCATGGAATCAGCCTGAATATGATAGATACTGCGGGAATACATGATACACAGGATGTGGTGGAAAAAATCGGTGTGGAGCGTGCCAAAAAGTATGCAGCAGAAGCAGATCTGATCTTATATGTAGTGGATGCTTCTGAAGATCTGGATGAAGATGACCAGGAGATTATATCCCTGTTAAATGGGAAAAAAGCTATCATTCTTCTGAATAAATCAGATTTGGAAAATAAGATCACAGAAGATATATTAAAAGAAAAATTATCAGAACTTAAAAATAATGATAATATAGAAGATATTAAGATCCTTCGTACTTCTACCATTGATCCTTCGGCAGATAATTCCGGAATGGAAGAGCTGGAAGAGACCATCCGTGAAATGTTTTTTGAGGGTGAATTAAAATATAATAATGAGCTGGTCGTAACAAATTTGCGACATAAGGAAGCATTACAGGATGCTTTGAGCAGTCTCAAGCTTGTAGAGAGAAGTATCGAAGACGGTATGCCGGAAGATTTTTATTCCATTGATCTGACAAGTGCCTATGCTTCTCTGGGTAAAATTATCGGTGAAGAAGTGGATGAAGACGTGGTTAATGAGATTTTCTCTAAATTTTGTATGGGTAAGTAACAAGTAGAAGGAAAGAACACTATGGAACTAAAGAAACAAGTAGATGTATGTGTAGTAGGTGCCGGTCACGCCGGATGTGAAGCGGCTTTAGCCTGTGCAAGGCTGGGACTTCAGACCGTTATATTTACTGTGAGCGTAGACAGCATTGCTTTAATGCCCTGTAATCCTAATGTAGGAGGATCTTCTAAGGGACATCTGGTCAGAGAACTGGATGCTCTCGGAGGAGAGATGGGTAAAAATATTGATAAGACCTTTATTCAGTCGAAAATGTTGAATGTGTCCAAGGGTCCTGCCGTACATTCTCTGCGTGCACAGGCGGATAAAGCGGAATATTCCAGAGACATGCGTAAAGTGTTGGAAAATCAGGAAAATTTGTTGATCAAACAGGCAGAAGTCTGTGAGCTTCTTTGGGAGGAAACAGAGGGTCATAAAAAAAAGATCACAGGTGTCAAAACCTTTACCGGAGCCATCTATGAATGTAAGGCGGTAGTACTGTGCACGGGAACCTATCTGCGTGCGAGATGTCTGTGCGGTGAATCTATTACTTATACCGGACCTAATGGACTGCAGGCAGCAAATCATCTCACAGATTCTCTGAAAGAGATGGGCATTGAGATGCGTCGTTTTAAGACAGGAACTCCTGCCAGAATGGATAAGAGATCTCTTGATTTTTCCAAAATGGAAGAACAGTTCGGAGATGAAAGAATAGTTCCTTTTTCATTCTCCACAGATCCGGAGTCCATACAGAAGGAACAGGCTTCCTGCTGGCTGACCTATACCAATGAGAATACCCATGAGATCATTCGTAATAATCTGGATCGTTCTCCTATCTATGCCGGTATTATTGAAGGAACAGGTCCAAGATATTGTCCTTCCATAGAGGATAAGGTGGTTAAGTTCGCTGAAAAAGAGAGACATCAGGTATTTATTGAGCCGGAGGGGCTGCACACGAATGAAATGTACGTTGGTGGCATGTCCTCATCTCTTCCGGAAGATGTACAGTTAGCTATGTATCGTACTGTTCCGGGACTGGAACATTGCGAGATCGTAAGAAATGCCTATGCTATTGAATATGACTGCATTAATGCAAAACAATTGAATCCTTCCCTTGAGTTCAAAAATATCAGCGGACTGTTCAGTGGTGGACAGTTTAACGGAAGCAGCGGATATGAAGAAGCAGCTTCCCAGGGGTTGATTGCCGGTATCAATGCGGCAATGTCTGTTTTGCACAGAGATCCTCTGATCCTGGATCGTTCCGAAAGCTATATAGGAGTATTGATTGATGATCTGGTGACCAAAGATAACAGAGAGCCTTATCGTATGATGACCTCCAGAGCTGAGTATCGTCTGTTACTCCGTCAGGATAATGCGGATCTGCGTCTTCGTAAGAAAGGCTATGAAATCGGTCTGATCTCACAGCAGGAGTATGACGCTCTGGTTGAAAAAGAAGAACTTATCGATCAGGAAATTCAGAGACTGAAAAACACTTCAGTAGGTGCCAATAAAGAAATCCAGCATTTTCTGGAAGAGAGCGGAAGTTCTACTCTAAAAACGGCAGCCACTCTGGCAGAACTGATCTGCAGACCGGAGCTTGGATATGCGGCACTGGCTCCTATTGATAAGGAACGAAAACCCCTTCCTCCTGCTGTTGTGAAACAGGTAGAAATTGAAATTAAATACGAAGGATATATTATACGACAGAAACGTCAGGTAGAACAGTATCGCAAGATGGAGAAAAAAATAATTCCGGAAAATCTGGATTACGATGAAGTTCCTTCCCTTCGACTGGAAGCCAGACAGAAACTGAAAGAATTCCGCCCAATTTCCGTTGGACAGGCATCCCGTATCTCCGGAGTATCTCCGGCAGATATTTCGGTATTGTTAGTATACCTGGAACATTATAATGCAAAAAAATCATAGTAAATGTGAACTCCGGAGGAATGCATGGAAGAATATAACACAGAACAATTTGAAAAAGACTGTAAGGCACTGGGTGTAACCTTAAGTGATGAACAGATCCGGCAATTTCTGAAATACTTTGAGTTGCTGGTGGAGTGGAACGAGGTAATGAACCTTACTGCAATTACAGAATATGATGAAGTCATGAAGAAACATTTTGTGGATAGTATTTCTCTCTGCAAAGCTTATGATGTGTCACAGAAAAAAACAGTGATCGATGTAGGAACCGGTGCCGGATTTCCGGGGCTTGCACTGAAGATTGCATTTCCGAATCTTCAGGTTACCTTACTGGATTCCCTGAATAAGAGAATCAACTTTTTAAATGAAGTGATCTCTGTTTTAGGACTTACCGGTGTAGAGACAATTCATGGTCGTGCGGAGGATTATGCCAAGCCGGGAAAATGCAGAGAAAAATATGATCTCTGTGTATCCAGAGCAGTGGCAAATCTTTCCACATTATCAGAATATTGCCTTCCTTTTGTAAAGGTCGGCGGAAAATTTATCTCTTATAAATCTGAAAAAATAACAGAAGAGATGAATGCTGCACAGCATGCTGTGAAGATACTTGGTGGAAAAATGGATGGACAGGTTGAATTTACACTTCCCGATTCGGATATTTATCGGAATCTGTTTATTATTACAAAGGAAAAGTCCACACCTTCAAAATATCCCAGAAAAGCGGGATTGCCATCCAAAGAGCCTTTGTCATAAAACGAATAGAATATATTGGGGATGGTCCTAAGGTCTTTCACCCACCTATGAGCAAGCTCATGTGGGCTTAGACCTTTTGACCCTGGCATCATATAATAAAAGTAATGAAATACTTCAATATAGAACATATGTTCTATAAGGTGATATATGAACACTGATAAGAATGTACAACAGAATGAGTGTAGTTACAATACAGAAAATGGTAAGAAAATGATTGAGATCTTGGAGACGGAGAGAAAAAGAATTGTTTCTGAGCTTCATGATACTTCCTTGCAAAATATTGCTCACTTCGTTCATAAGATTGAACTGGCTTCCTTATATATTGATAAGGATCCTGCCAGAGCAAAGATGGAATTGAATTCTGTGAGTAAAGGATTGCATAATGTCATTGAAGATATCAGAAATACTATATTTAATCTGCGTCCTATGACATTTGACGATCTGGGATTAAAGGCTTCCTTTGAAAGATTATTGGAATTTTTGAATGCTGACAGAGACTACATAATGGATGTGGAAATCGATGATGTTTCATGTGAAACAGATGATTATTTTTGTATTACCTTATATCGTGTAGTTCAGGAATGTCTGTTGAATATTAAAAAACATTCACAGGCTACCAAGGTATTATTCCATTGTAAAAAAACGGAGCAGCAATATGAGATTTTAATACAAGATAATGGTAAGGGATTTACCATGGAAGAAGCGGAAGATAAAGCAAACAGTCATTTTGGATTATCACTGATTCAAGAGGCTGCCGTTCTGATGAACGGTACAATTCATATCAGCTCTGTGATTGGTCAGGGAACTACGATAGATATTAAAATTCCTTTAGATTTACATTTTAGCTGAAAAAAGGACAGCCAGTATAAAGCATAGTATACACAAGTAAGAGAGGATATATATGAGTATAAAAGTTATGTTAGCAGATGATCATGTTCTAATGAGAGAAGGAATCCGTCAATTACTGGAATTTGACGGTGCAATTTCTGTAATCGCCGAAGCTAATAATGGTGTAGAATGTATGGAGCAGTTACTTTCTGTTCATCCAGATATACTGCTTCTGGATATTAACATGCCTGTTATGAACGGAATAGAAGTGCTGCAGGAGATTAAGAAGAAAAACATCTCTGTTAAAGTATTGGTACTGACAGTACATAATGAAGTGGAATATCTTTTGAAGGCTGTAGACATAGGTGTAGATGGTTATATTATGAAAGATGCAGAATCTGCAGAATTGAAAAATGCCATTAATTGTATTATGCAGGGAGAAACTTATATTCAGCCCAGTCTGGTACCGGCATTGAACAGCCGACTGATATCCAGAGATATTGACAAAGAAAAAATCAACAGTCTGACGAAGAGAGAGTTGGAGGTACTTATTGAAGTCGCCAACGGATTGTTCAATAAGGAGATTGCAACTTCTCTGAATATCAGTGAGAGAACAGTAAAAAATCATATATCTAACATCTTTAAGAAAATTGATGTTTCCGATCGAACACAGGCAGCTGTGTTTGCTATCAAAAATAATCTGATTAAATTATATTAGAGTCCTGCCACTCTTTGCAGACATCTACCCACTGCAGGAAGTTTGAGTATTTTTCTAATTCAGGGATTGTTAATTCAATTGCACTGTTAGAGCTTCCTGCAGCTGGAAATACAGTTTCAAATCTTTTCAAAGATTCGTCTAAGTATACTTTCACATTATCATTAATTGCAAACGGACATACACCGCCAATGGAATGACCAATAATATTTTCTACTTCATCCCCCGAAATCATTTTTGCTTTTGTTCCAAAAAAGTGTTTGTATTTTGCATTATCGATTTTTGTATCCCCGGCAGTTACTATCAATATCGGTTGATCGCCAACTAAGAAGGACATTGTCTTGGCAATACGTTTTCCTTCACAGTGTAAAGCTTCCGCTGCTAATTCTACAGTTGCACTGGATACTTCAAATTCCAAAATTTGATCATCCATCTGATAGGTTTTGAAATATTCTCTTACTTTATCAATAGCCATTGTAATATACCTCTTTATTATATGTTTTTTTGAATTTAATGCCTACGGATTGGCCCTTGCTGCACACTCTCGTTTTTTTGTTCCACTTCGATCCGCGTAAATATGTGCTGCTGGCACATTGAACCCTAGCTTTTTTATCCTAGCATAGAAAGTAGAACAAAACAAGTTACATAGATATCCTTTTTAATTAATTAGTTCACTAGATATAGGGGTTAATTACATAGAATGTTTCACGTGAAACATTCTATGAGTCTATAAGAAAATCATACTACATAATGTTTCACGTGAAACATTACTACCCAAGATATAGTGGCTAAATTTGTGAAACATTTTATGAAAGAAATGTGAAACATGATAGTTATGAAAAAAAAACAAATACATAGCCACAACATCTAGTATTCGTCCTATAAATAAGTATAAAGTATCAATTTTTTGTAGCATTTTTACCTTGTAACATAGAAATGCTCATGCTATTATTATAAAGTGGTTTCACATTTACAGAATGGAGGATTTCATAATGTTAGAGTTCAAATATGATACACAATTATTAATTGAAGGTACCAATCTGGATGAAGATGAAATTAATGACTACATTACAGAACATTTCAAAGGTGATTGTCTGCTGGCAGTAGGAGATGAAGAACTCATCAAGATTCATTTTCATACTAATGAGCCCTGGAAGGTCCTGGAGTATTGTGCTTCTCTCGGAGAAATCTATGATATTGTAGTAGAAGATATGGACAGACAGTCCAGAGGTTTGCACGGCTAAATCATTAAGAAAGACATGGTGAAAAAGTATGGGTAGAATTATTGCAATAGCAAACCAGAAGGGTGGCGTAGGTAAGACAACTACGTCCATTAATTTGTCTGCATCTCTGGCTGCAAAAGGTAAAAAGGTATTAGTAATCGACACAGATCCACAGGGTAATACTACCAGTGGATTTGGAATTGAAAAAAATGAATTGGAAAATACAATTTATGAACTGATCCTGGGAGAGTGTTCCATCAGGGATTGTATTATTTCAGATATTATAAAAAATGTATCGGTAGTTCCTTCCAATGTAAATCTGGCAGCTGCTGAGATCGAGTTGATCGGAGTAGACAAGAAAGAATTTATATTAAAGAACGAAGTGGATTATGTTAAGGATGATTATGATTTTATTATCATTGATTGTCCTCCTTCTCTGAATATGTTGACGATTAATTCCATGACTACCGCAGACAGTGTGCTGGTTCCCATTCAGTGCGAATATTATGCGCTGGAAGGATTGAGTCAGTTGATTCACACCATTAATTTGGTAAAAGAGAGATTGAATCCGAATCTTAGAATTGATGGTGTTGTTTTCACTATGTATGATTCCCGTACCAATCTGTCTATGCAGGTGGTAGAAAATGTTAAACAAAATCTGAATCAAAAGGTGTATAATACATTAATTCCCCGAAATATCAGATTGGCAGAAGCTCCCAGTTATGGTATGCCCATTAATATGTATGATCCAAAATCTGCCGGAGCAGAAGCATACATGCAGCTTGCAGAAGAAGTAATTAAAAACAAGTAAGAAAGTATAGGAGAAGAACGGTATGGCAGCGAGAGGATTGGGAAAAGGTCTGGATTCTCTGATACCTAATGCATTAGGGGAGACAAAGACAAAAAAAGAAACAACAGTAAAATCAAAGACAGAGACAACAGAGGAAAAAGAACCGCAGACCCTTGTGAAAATCACAAAGGTAGAGCCTAACAGAGAACAGCCTCGTAAAAATTTTGATGAGGATGCTCTGCAGGAGCTGGCAGATTCTATTAAGCAGTTTGGTCTGTTGCAGCCGATTTTGGTACAGAACCGCAAAGATTATTACGAAATCATTGCCGGTGAGAGAAGATGGCGTGCAGCAAAGCTGGCAGGTCTGAAGGAAGTTCCGGTTATCATCCGTAATTATACGGAACAGGAGATCGTGGAGATTTCCCTGATTGAGAATATCCAGCGCGAAGATCTGAATCCGATTGAAGAAGCACAGGCATATAAGAGACTCTTAACAGAGTTTCATCTGAAGCAGGATGAAGTGGCAGAGAGAGTATCCAAGAGCCGTGCAGCGGTTACCAACTCTATCCGACTTCTGAAACTGAACGAAGAAGTACAGCGCATGGTGGTAGATGAGATGATCAGTACCGGACATGCGAGAGCATTACTGGCTGTGGAAAATCCGGAAGAACAGTATAATCTGGCACAGCGTATTTTTGATGAAAAGCTGAGCGTACGTGATGTAGAGAAACTGGTAAAGAATTTACATAAACCTGCAAAGCCCAAAAAAGTAGATGATAAAACCATGCAGGTGATCTACCAGGATATTGAAGAAAAACTGAAACAAAAGCTTGGCAGAAAAGTAATCGTTACATCTAAGGGAGAAGGATCCGGTAAGATCGAAATTGAATTTTATAATCATGAAGATTTGGACAGACTCCTGGATGTACTGAATAAATAAGAGAGACAAGTAGAGAGAAGAGATACAAAGGAGAGTATTATGACAGATAGTACTTTTTTAAATCAGATCGGTCTGGGTGGATTTGACTTAGGATACCTTTTGATCGGAATGGCAGTGGCAATCCTGCTGTTACTCATTTTTCTGATTCTGTTGATCGTGCAGATCCGGAAGACGAGTAAATTAAAAAAGAGACTGGATAAATTTCTCACCGGTAAAGACGGTACCAGTCTGGAACAGGATATTGCAGGTCTGTATGAGGACAATAAATTCCTCAAGGCAAATACAGAGAAAAATAAAAAGGATATTCGTACTTTATATAAGAATATGGAATCCGCTTATCAGAAAATGGGTCTGGTAAAATACGATGCATTTAACCAGATGGGCGGACAGTTGAGTTTTTCTATGGCACTGTTGGATGAAAATAACAATGGATTTATTATTAATTCCGTTCATAGTTCTGAGGGTTGTTATTCTTATACCAAGGAGATCAAACTCGGACAGTGTGCGATCGATCTGGGATCTGAGGAAGCAGAAGCACTTTCCATAGCAATGGGGGAATAAAAGAGGAAGTAGCATATGAAGAGAATGAAGCTGAGCGAGCTGACCGGAAACGAAATTCTTGCACAGTCATTGATGACTTGGGATTATCAGATCATTCTTCCGGAAGGCGTAGTATTAAAAAAAGAGTATATTTCTAAAATAGAAGAAATGGGTATCCTGGAGGTCTATGTAAAAGAAGACCAGGAAAATGAAATAGCAATACTAAAAAATGATATAGAAAAAACAATAAAAAGTAAAGTAAAAAGTATTCTCGAGAGACACACTTATCAGAATAATAAAGAACTGCAGGGACTGACCCAGGCGGCAGATGAGATTATTACGAATATACTGGATGAAAAAGAAGTCATAGAAAAAGTATTTGACATCCGGGAGAGAAGTGCAGATATCTATGAGCATTCCATCAGCTTAAGTTCCATGGCAATTCTGACAGCGCTTCGACTGAAGGTAGATAAAAGTGTGATTCATGATATAGGTGTAGGCTGCCTGTTACATGATATCGGACTCAGATATACGACTTTGGATTACGAAGGTAAATCCATGGAGGATATGAAGCCGGAAGCACTGGCTGAGTATAAGAAGCATCCGGTCTACGGATATACTTCCGTCAAGGATGAGGACTGGATCTCTGATGAGGTGAAGAAGATCATTCTGTATCATCATGAGAGACTGGATGGATCTGGTTTTCCTCTCAAATTGAAAGAAGCGGAGATTCCTTTCTCTTGCCAGATCGTAATGGTATGTGATGCCTTTGATGAGATGATCTGTGGTATTGCTCAGAGACGCAGCAGAGTATATGAAGCGGTAGAATATTTAAAAAGCTTTAAAAATGTGAAATATAATGGTAAAATAGTAGACGCGTTTTTAAGTTTTACTGCAGTCTACCCCGCCGGAAGCCATGTGCTTACCAATGACGGAGAAGAAGCAATCGTAGTATCGCAGAACAAAGATTTCCAGGATCGTCCTGTGATCCGGATTATCCGGGATAAAAACGGACAGAAATTAAAAGAAGAAAAGATACTGGATCTTGTGAAAGTTCTGAATGTTTATATTGAAAAAGGATTAGAATAATGCTGTTCAGATCAGAATGGCAGAATGGAGGAAGTCATGATAGACATTAAATTTTTAAGAGAAAATCCCGAGGTGGTCAAAGAGAACATCCGCAAAAAATTCCAGGATGAAAAGCTTTCCCTGGTAGATGAGGTGATCGCACTGGATGCCGAGAGCAGAAAGGCAAAGCAGGAAGCAGATGATCTGCGCGCATCCAGAAACCGTATTTCCAAAGAGATCGGTGCACTGATGGGTCAGGGCAAAAAAGAAGAGGCAGAAGCCAAGAAAGCAGAAGTAGCTGCCGGTGCAAAGCGCCTGGCTGAACTGGAAGCTTCTGAGACCGAACTGCAGGAGAAGATCACCAAGATCATGATGGTCATTCCCAATATTATTGATGAGTCTGTGCCTATCGGTAAGGACGACAGCCAGAACGTAGAGATCGAGAAATTCGGTGAGCCCGTAGTTCCTGATTTTGAAGTTCCTTATCATGCAGATATCCTGGATCGTCTGAACGGTCTGGACAAGGAGAGCGCAGGACGTACCAGCGGTAATGGTTTCTATTATCTGATGGGTGATGCAGCAAGAATCCATTCTGCAATGATCAGCTATGCAAGAGACTTCATGATCGATAAGGGATTTACCTATTGCATTCCTCCTTTCATGATCCGCAGCAGCGTAGTAAACGGCGTTATGAGCTTCGCAGAAATGGAAGCTATGATGTATAAGATTGAAGGAGAGGATCTGTACCTGATCGGTACTTCCGAGCATTCCATGATCGGTAAGTTCAAGGGTCAGATCGTAGAAGAGAAGAGCCTGCCCATTACCATGACTTCTTATTCCCCTTGCTTCCGTAAGGAAGTAGGTTCCCACGGCATCGAGGAGAGAGGTGTATACCGTGTACACCAGTTCGAAAAGCAGGAGATGGTAGTTCTGTGTAAGCCTGAGGATTCCATGGATTGGTATAACAAGATGTGGTCCTACACCGTAGAATTCTTCCGTAGCCTGGATGTACCCGTTCGTACCCTGGAGTGTTGTAGTGGTGATCTGGCAGATCTGAAAGTAAAATCCTGTGACGTAGAAGCATGGAGCCCCAGACAGAAGAAGTACTTCGAAGTTGGTTCCTGTTCTACGCTGGGTGATGCACAGGCAAGACGTCTGGGTATCCGTACCAAGGGTGAAAATGGAACTTATCTGGTACACACATTGAACAATACCGTACTGGCTTCTCCCAGAGGACTGATCGCATTCCTGGAGAATAATGTAAATGAGGATGGCAGCGTGAACATTCCCGTAGCTCTGCGTCCTTACATGGGTGGTAAGGAGAAAGTATTCCCCCAGAAATAAATAAAAATGTGAATAATTCGCGATAGAAGCGTCAGAAGCAAAAACGGAAGATGTAAATCGTGAAAATAACAGAGGCAGAAAGAAGGTGATTTTTTGCATAAATATATGAGAGCCATCGGATTCAGTGAATATACGGACCGAAAGAAATTAAAAGAATTACTGACAGACGTGATCATGAATTCCGATCATCGTGCATATACCATGAATCAGGAGGGTATCCTCCTTGGAGAATTCAGCAAAAATCACACACACACTAAGGGTACCGCAGAATCCGGTACCTTTGGTGTGGCTGTCTGTGGAGAATTTGATGATAACGATAAGTTTATCTACGAATACTATTTTCCGTATCTGACGGGAAGCGGCATTACTTCGTATGAAGATGTCTCTGTGGAACGACATGCGGATAAAGATTCCTATGCCGGTATCTGCGATGATATCAAGGTGGGAATCTCTCTGATTTTTTATCTGCGGAATCGTATTCCCTATATCAAGGCACAAAGCACCGGAAAATTACCAATCCGCGGTACTACACTTACCTTATCCGGATTGTCTCTGAAGGGCAATATTCTTCTACCTATAAAAAAGGATGAAGAACAGGTCCTGCGGGTGAAAAAAGATTCTGCCAATCGTAATAAACTCCTAGCCGCTGCCAGACAGGGAGACGAGGATGCCATTGAGACACTGACCCTTGAAGATATGGATATGTACACCACCATCTCCCGGAAGATACAGAAGAACGATATTTTCAGTCTGGTGGACACCTATTTTATGCCTTACGGTGTGGAATGTGACCAGTATTCCGTACTGGGAGAGATTACAGAGTTTCGCCTGGTGACCAATGATATCACCGGAGAAAAGGTATATATTCTCACAATTCTGTGCAATGAATTATCCTTTGATGTGTGCATTAACGAAAAAGACCTCTACGGTGAACCTCAGGTGGGGCGTCGTTTTAAGGGATCCATCTGGCTGCAGGGATATATCAATTTTCCTGAGGAATAATGTTGCAAAATAACAATATTTTCGGTATACTAACAGTTGTGCATATGTTCCTATAGTTAAATCACAAGAGTGATTGAATTCATAGATATGGCAGCCGGAGCCAAAAGAGCTGAAAAGCCCGAAAATACGGCATTTGTCTCCTTAGTTAAATGGATATAACGGGGTCCTCCTAAGACTCTATTGTAGGTTCGATTCCTATAGGAGACGCTCATTTTTAGCGGTAATGAAGATAGTTTCATTGCCGCTTTTTTCATGCAGAATTGTAATTTCAGTGACAAATTTGTCAGCGAAACAAGGCAGAAAAGACTGATTTTGTCAGCGGGGATGGATGCTTGTCACCGATTCATATTTTTAGGTCTGTCACCCAAAGGGATTAACTACAGTGTAGGATGAGTTTTGGGGTGTAAAATTAGGGATTCTGCCGGATACTGTGCACCGCAGGGAATGAGAAATATTCTTCTGATCAGCGCAACACCGTATCAGTGGAAGCACATGATCCGTCAGAGGACATGCAGGAGAAACACAAAGGAGACCAGATATGTGATGCTGAAAATCTGGGAACAGCTTCTGGAGCAGACCAGAGAACTGTTTTCTGACTGTGGGCCATTCTGTATGAATGGCGGCTGTGAGAAAGGAAAGATGACCTGTGGAAAGAGTATTCCACCGCAGATGTTACCAACAGGTGGATTTTCCAAAACTATGCGAAGAGAGTGTGTTGGAGGAAGGAGTACCAGATGAAGATACAGCTGATTGATTTTGGTGGGAGAAGCCCGGAAGGGGCTCATGCCAATGATGCCGGAGCGGATGTATTCAGTCCAAAGAATGAAGTAATCCGGCCGGGAGATATCTGTAAGCTGCCTTTGGAATTTGGATTAAAAATACCAGATGGTTATGCCGGGTATATATTTCCAAGAGGTGGATTAAGTTCACAGGGAATTGTGTGAGAGCTGCCACCCATTGATTCCGGATATACGGGGGAGGTTCATGCAATCATTTCAAATGTTGGAAATAGGGAATATGAGATTAAGAGTGGTGACAAGGTAGGACAGCTTGTGATTATGCCGGTCCTGATACCGGATTTTATTTTTGAGAACTGGAAAAAGCGTGGAATTGGGTCCTTTGGTTCAACAGGTAGATAGAGATTATCGATCTTTTGCTGGTGTGTAGATATGTTATGTGCTATAATATATAAAAGAAATTTGCAAATCGATACTTGTAGATGGGGGTAATCAAAATGAAAGAATATCAACATTTGATTGGAAAGATTATTGTCGCAGTGGCAATTATAGTTGCCGCAAACATTATAGCGCAGGCTATTGGTGGAGCTGGAGAAAGTATCCGTAGTGGCTTGTTACAATTAGGGGATGCTCTTCGATAACTTCAAGTTTGTCTGATTCATGCACAATTTAATAACAAATTTATATAGCACTTTAGCCAAATGGTTAAGGTGCTATTTTTTTACCACAAAAGGAGGAACGAAATGTCATATAAATTAGTAATTGCTGAGAAGCCTTCGGTGGCACAGTCCATTGCAAAGGTAATCGGTGCAGATAAGAGAGAGGACGGCTACCTGGAGGGCAATGGTTATATTGTCAGCTGGTGCGTAGGGCATCTGGTGGAGCTTGCATCACCGGAGTCCTATGATGAAAAATATGAAAAGCGGAGATATGAGGATCTTCCAGTCCTGCCATCGGAATGGAATTACTAGATTGCAGAAGCTACCCGAAAGCAGTTCGGAATTCTGAAAAAACTGATGGAAAGAGAGGATGTAACCGGATTAGTGGAAGCCACTGATGTTGGATAGTGCGTAGGGGCGACAAACAAATACAAGTAAATCAAGGGACTTCCTCAATCCTTTAAAGGCTATGACAGTAACGGTTATAGTCTTTTTTCATGCGGTAACTACCGTATGAAATGAAATCATATTCCCTAAAGCAAAGAAATACCCGCCTACAATATTCCGCTATCTAATCCCCCGATAACTAGCGGGCGAGAAAATCATAAATCAGTACCAAATGCAACAGCTATCACTTACCGCATCAATTTCACTCACCAATGGCAGGCAAGAGAAAGAGAGACAGAAAAGCAAAAGAAAGAACCAAAGAAAAGTAAAAGACAGAGAGATAGAGAATGATGTTAGTTATCTTATCAATCAATCCTATCAATCAATACTTATACATCTAACCATAGATGTACCACCACAGGAGGGCAAAGACCATGAATAAAAGGCAAGAACAACAGATTGTAGACTATTACAGCACCACAGACAGATATATTCGCAGTGACCGCTATTCTGACAGCAATCAGACCGTATTCACAAAAGAGAATGACAGATACCAGTGGCTTGTGTTGGAGCAGAAAAGCCAGCATGATGTGGAGATAAGACAGACCGACAGCCATGGAACAATAACAGCAAGGGACAATTATGAACTGACAAGGAATATCCCTAAATGCGTGGGTGTGGAACGCTTATGTAAGGACGCAAATATGCAGATACCCTTTACTGCTGATGAAATCAATCTTATCTATCAGTTTTGGGAACAGAGCAAAGCAGAAACATGCGCTCATTTATCCGCAATCCTGCCACAGATAAAGGACAATGACACCAAGCAGATTGTATGTAGCACTTTGAAGAAATTAAATGTCTTGTCAGAAGAAACGTGTGCGGAGTTGGCAGCCACCATAAAAAGACGAAAACTGACAGAGCGTGACCACTCCATCAAGGTAAGATTGTCAAAGGCAGAGAAACAATTAAAAGAGCCGACAATTACCGAGGAAAAACAGAACAGGATTGGCAGAAAAGGAAAGGCAGGCATGGAGCTATGAAGCAGTCACGATATGAACAGGAAACCATTGTCAGCTACAATGCAGGGGAGCAGACTGCCACCATCTACACAAGGGATAAGGCAGTCATGCGGAAACTTGACACATTGGTTGCCGACTTCCCTGCTACATACAAGCTGATGAAGCAGGACGAGGTATCTAAGACCTATTCCTTCCCGAAATCATTTGTCAGCTACCGCAAGCCGAGGGCAGTCAACACCGAGCAGAGAGAACGGGCAAGGCAGATGATGATTAAGCAGAACAATTCAAAATAAATTTGAGTTTTTGAGTTGTGTTTTCACAGATTTTTTACTTATATATTTGTTATATAAATTCGCACAGAATTATGCTATAATCAATGGAATTCGTTCCATAAATCCTATTGCAACGCAAATTTTCGTAACTGCAACGATTGGTTGACACCAATTAAATAGCTGTTGGTGGTATGCAACTAACAAATTATTCTATTATGTTCACAAGGAGGTACTTAACATGGACATAATAGAAAATATACAAACGGAGGTGATGAACATGGATATATCGGAAAGGCTTCAAGAGCTGCGTAAAAAAGAAGGCTATTCACAGGAGCAAGTTGCCGAGATGTTAGGACTTTCAAGGCAAGCAATTTCCAAATGGGAAAGTGGACAGGGAAAGCCAGAAATTGACAATATCATTAAACTAACAGAAATATACCATGTAAGTGCAGATTATATTCTGTTAGGTACTGAAAAAGTATCTGTTCCAGTGCCGGAAAAGAAGGAATTGAGCCACGAATACAAAAAAGCAATAGGTATAATTGCTATAATAGCGGCAACAGCAATAGTTACAGTGCTATTTATTACTGCGTTAGGATTGCTTTCACGATTAGGAATTTAGGAGGAAAAATTATGGAGCGAACAGGAAGGATTTCAAAGTTGTATCTCATTATTCTTTTGTTTAGCATGATTGCTATAACAATGAGTGGTTGTGTTTATGTTAATAACAAGAATTGGGACGACATGACACCCGAAGAACAAGAAGAAGTACGGCAAAATTTTGAGGAAGAACGGAAAGAACTGGAAGAAGATTTTTCGAGTGATAGTGTGGAGGGTAAATTTACATCATATATTCTTGATAAGGTTGAAGAAGGTATTGAAGATTAAGTAGTTCTAATGAATCAGAAAAAATTGAATATTGTTTACCTATGGTAGCGATTTATCCTAACGGAAAATTAGCTACCTTTTTTATTTCAGAAACTAACAAAACAGCATAGAAAGGACGAGGTCTCAAAATGATTGAAAACCAAAACGAAGTAAGCAGAAATTTAGAAAAAGCATTACAGGCATTAGAACAGGCGAAACAGCGAGTAGCCAACGAAAAGAAGAAGCAGAACGAGAAAAAGCGTAAAGCGGAAAATCACCACAAGTACATTATGGGCGGTATTATCGTAAAGTATTTTCCCGACTGCTACCAATATGACGAGGACGAGCTGAAACGTTTCATCAGATTCCGATCACTTGGAGAGGATTTTACAGAAGAAAATCTGAAAAAAGTGATTGCCGGAGAGAAAGAGTCTCCTGAAAAAAATGAAAAAGTACCGGAACGGAAAGAAGCAAAACCCGAAAAGCGTAAGTTTGATCTGGTAGTTGATATTCAGGAAAAAATGGCACAGGGAAAGAACGGAGGATATGTCCGGTGGGCAAAAAATATAATGTGAAACAGTTTGCAGAATCTATTCTGTTTTTACAGCAGCATGATATTCACGATAAGGAAACTCTGGATGCCCTGGTAGATGGAAGTGCTGCCAGATATCATGAACTGATGAAAATCATCAAGGATGCGGAAACAAAAATGGCAGAGAATAAAGTTTTGAAAACGCATATCATCAACTATTCCAAGACCAGAGACACCTACATTGCCTATCGAAAATCAGGATATAGTAAGAAATTTTATGAGGCACACCGGGATGAAATACTTCTTCACAAAGCAGCCAAGGAAGCATTTTCAAAACTGCCGGATGGAAAAATTCCGAAGGTAAAGGATCTGAATGAGGAATTTGCAAGACTGCTTTCAGAGAAAAAGGCAGCTTACAGCGAATACAAGAAAATAAAAAAAGAGATGCGGGATTATCAGATAGCGAAGCAAAATGTGGAATCCTTCTATGCTGCTCAGCAGAGCTGGGACATAGAGGAAGACATGAAAAAGAAACGGCAGCAGGCGAGGTAAGCATACGAGCAATCATCAAAAATACAAATGGGTGGTTGCTCTCTTTTTTTATATTCCGGCAGAGCAGGAATGTATCAGCACTCACGAAGTGAGGGCGCGGTTTGTCATCGAAGATGACATTCTAAGGGGATTGGGGATGTGCCTCCAACAAGCAAAACGCGCTCGGGTACGTACGAGGGCACTGCTTGCTAACTTGCGAAGCAACAATATAATAAGAAAAATTGATGTGTTTGATAGGATATAGTGATACAATAAAAAAAGCAAGCTTTATATTAATATACAGGGGGATTTTTATGAGAGAAAAATTTTCATATAATGAATTTTTAGATTTGATTGAAAAAATGAATGGCAGGCAGATAAGTATAAGAGTAAATTTATTCCAAATCATCTTTACAAGTATCAACCTATAGGTTCGGGAGGAATGAGAACAAAGAGAATTCAGACAATCAAGAAGGAAGAAATTTGGGCATCTAGGGTGAAGTATTTGAATGATCCATTTGAATTTAAGATGTTGTATGCTAATCAGGAAAATGATGAAATAAGAGAATTTTACGAAGATGTGTTAGATCGAAATGAAATTATTTGTTTAAGTGGTAAATGGAATGATAAATTGATGTGGGCTCATTATGCAGATTCTCATGCAGGAATGTGTGTAGAGTACACATTTCAGGGAAATTGGAAGGGACAAGTGATTCCTGTTACATATGTAGCAAATAGACAATCTTACGATGATGAAATAAAAACATGGATTGAGAATAAAGGCCAGGCATTAGAACAGATGGTGGAGCAAAAGGGAATAAATGGTATACAAAGAAGACATATGCATTCATGTGGAAAAATTATGTATACCAAAGATAGCGTATGGAAATATGAAAAAGAGTATAGGATAGTAACCAGAAATCATAAAGATATAGAAAATGATATGTTTGATTCGTATAAAAATCAAAAGGGAAGCTTGCACAAAACACAAGAGTTTAATCTTAGCCTATCTAAGGTATATCTGGGAATGAATTGTACAGAAGAAAATAGAAATAAAATCATAGAAACAATAAAGGCAATAAACGATAGTAGGGTAAGAAAGGCTATTGGTCGTAGTAAAAAAGATAAAACTATAATGTACAAAGAGTTGGAGAAAATAGGAATGATTGCCACTGTGTGGCAGATATATTCAGATGATAAATTAAAATTAAGATGCAAACAAATTTCTTGATATAACCATTGTTAATGTGTTTTAGAAATTAAAACCAGTGGCAACAATGTAAAATATTATATTTTAAGAAATAGATATGTAGTGAGGATATATAATGACTCAAATTAAAATATTTCAACCGGAAACTTATCCGAAAAATATAGTTGAAGTGAGAAACGAAATTATGAATTTTTCTGACGATACTAAAAATGAAATAATTCATGAAGAGTATTTAAGAGATTATGCATCGTCAAAATTGTGGGATTTGGATTCAGAATTTGGAAAAATTCATAATCGTTTGATGAATTATATGGAGGGATATAATATTGTAGCATATCATAATACGAGATTATTGAATCCAAATAAAATTGTAAACAATGGATTAATATTTTCAGATGAAAGATATATAGAATCATTAAAACAGGATATGCGCCAACAAAATATTTCGGAGAAATTAGTGGAAGATATAATTTCAAAAGTAATTAGAGAGCGAGATAGATGGGAACATAATGGAATAAATCGAAGAAAGAATGAAATTTGTTTCATTTACGATTTGGACTATTACAGAGACTATGATAAATTTTTGGCTACATATGGTGGAGAATTTTTGGAATTTGCATTAGCAAGTATAAAGAAGGAATGCAATTTAGAAAAGTACAGGGAAATAATAAAGATGGGAAAACCATATGTAATTGAATTTGTAATTCCATTTTCTAGGATGAAGACTTTTGAGAAACAAGATGTTGCAAGATATATGCTTGAAGAATGGATTCATATGGATATTAGAAAGGATAAGACAGAGCATCAGTATGATGGTAGAATTGAATTTGAAATTCCACCTCAAAATATAGTTTGTGTACATGAGGTTGAAGATGGTTTTCCAGAAATGGATAAATGGCTTTTTGAGTAGGCAATAATAGCTTTTCATCTTGCATTTACGGCAACTCTCAGAATTGGGGAAGTGCTGGGGCTGACCTGGGACGCAATGGATATTTCAGAGGAGGCGATTGCTGCCAACCGGGCATATGTTTACATCAATAAGGAAGTATAGAGCGTGTATCGAAACAGGCAGTGGAAGAGCTGAATTCCAAGGATATCATATTGATATTTCCAAGCCAAAAGAAAAATAATAAAACAGTCCGGGTGTTAAAATCACCAAAGGCGGATAGCAGCAAGAGAAAAGTGTTCATTCCGAAATCTGTGGCACAATGTCTGATTGAACTGAAAAAGGATCAGGAAGAAATCATTGAAGCACTGGGGAATGAGTATCAGAATTATAATCTGGTCATGGCAACAACTTTTGGGCTTCCCATAGGAGACAGCTATCTGAGGACGAAGATGCAGGATATCATAGATGAGCTGGGACTGCCAGATGTAGTGTTTCACAGTCTGCGTCATACCAGTGTCACCTACAAGCTGAAACTCAGTGGCGTAGATATTAAAGCAGTTCAGGGAGATTCCGGCCATGCTCAGGCAGACATGGTAACGGAAGTGTATGGACATATCCTTGATGAAGACCGAAGGAAGAATGCGGAACTTATGGAGAATGCCTTTTATAATAAGGAAAATCTCAATCCGCAGATGAAAGCTCAGGATGAAGGTAGCAGTACGATTACTGTACCGGATGGAGTGGATGCAGAGCTGCTGATGAAGGTGCTGGGAAATCCGGAGATGACTGCGTTACTTACATCATTGGCAAAGACGATGAAAGTATAATAATAGGTAGAAAGACTATTCTGTATAGATTGATAGTCTGTATAGTATCGTCTTTTTTATTCTCATATCGTGTGATATAATTCAAATTAAAACAGTAAAAATATTTGTTATGCATTTGAGTAAATGCCAAAGACTTATTAAACAGAAAAAAGTCAATGGGGGGATAGTCATATGAGAAAGAATGATAAAAAGCAAACAGAACCAACATTTTTGAAAATCATATATTTTGATGAATTAGCTGCGCAGGATTATTTAGATATTACTAATGGTGGAAGATTGGACTGGAGTAAAGAAGATAATAGAAAACGTGCAGCAGAAATATTAACAGAAATAGAAGCACAAGCTCAAGGTGGATTCAATATTTTAAATTTTATCAAAGGTAGCTTAGCGGGGAATGTAGATGCAAAGGCATCTGGTGAAGTGTCGAAGTTATTTGATTCTACAATAAAGAATACTTTGCTTACTGATTATATAAAGGAAGCTTATAAAGACGAAAGAGTAAAAAAATTTGTAAAATCTGGAGTATATGCACCGGAGAATTCAATCTCACTATATAAGATGTATAGTTCTTATCTTACAGTAGTACCTAAAGATCAGATGCCAATAGATATGGAAAAATTAAATGATGCATTGTTGGGAGAAAGAGGTTACTATGGAATGTTACTTAAAACAGAAGATACACCAAGTTCTGTTTTACGATTTAATATAAATGCTTTTAAAAATAATTATAACTTAGCAGATTTAAGTAAAATGGAACTGGTATATTATGGAATTAAGGTTGGTGCTTGTAAAGAAACAGAACTTACAATAGATAAAGAGTTTGATTTTCAGAAGAAAAAAACGGAAGTTACTGCTGAAAGCATTTTAGATGGAGATGCTCAGTCACATAATGAAGAACTATATGTATATGATATTGTCTTAGCAGGGGTTGAAGCATGAAAAAAATAGTAATGTTTTTTGGATCAGATAGAGCATTTGTAGAAAGAATTCCGAAAGCATATAGAAATTTATCTGATATTGCTATGCAGATGGATGATGAAAATAAACAGATGCAGTTGGTATTGGTTGGTTTACCAGGAAATGAAAATGCTCCTTCCAAAACAAAAAAACCGAAAATAAAAGTAAATAATTTTGTTATATTTGCGGATGAATATAGTAGTGTAAATGAGCATGTGATAATCAATTTTTTAAGCTTTATTTCAAAATTATCTATAACAAATATGTATATTCAAAATCCGCCAATTCATTTACAAGAACAAATAAAGCGTGCATTCGGAGACTTAAATATAATAGAAGAAATTCCTCAAAAATACAATATGGTCACGGAGAAAACAATTAGGAGTATAAATATAGAATTTGATAAAAGAGTTATAGGACAACAAGCAGTAAAAGAGCAGATATTGAAAGCAATTTTTCCAATCATGAACAATGTACAATGTAAACCGATTGTTCTTCTGTTTTACGGAAATTCTGGAATTGGTAAAACTGAAACGGCACAGTTTCTAACAGAACAGATTGGGGGAAAGATACTGAGAAAGCAGTTTTCAATGTATCAAAACAATGAATTTGCAAATTATTTATTTGGAGGAAAGTATAACGAAAAGAGTTTTGCGAAGGATTTAATTGCGAGAGATTCTAATGTGATTTTACTTGATGAATTTGATAAAGCGTATTCTGTATTTCACAGTGCTTTTTATCAGCTATTTGATGAGGGAATTTATGAAGATCAGAATTATAGAGTCGATGTAAGACATGCGATTATTATTTGCACATCTAACTACAAATCTAAAGATGAGATAAAAGAGAAATTAGGAGATCCAATTTTTAATAGGTTCGATGGTGTTATTAAATTTGAAGATTTATCACAAGAGGCGAAAAAAATGATAGCCACTAAAGAACTTAAAGAGTTAGATGAAGAAAAAATAATCCCAGAAAATGTTAGAAAAATACTTGTAGAACAGTCAACAAAACTTGAAAATGCGCGTGAGATACGGAAATTAATAAAAGATACTAAATCGCTAATTGAAATAAGAGAGATATGTAAATAAACAGATTCTAAAGCTTAGTCTGTAAGATGATAACAAAATATTTTAAATAAATATTTATATTTGTGTCACCAGTGGTGTCACAAATGAGAAAGGCAGTTATATGGGGAAAAATGAAATTAATTTAGCAGACAATTTGATAAATATAATTAATACTGCTAGAGAAAATGCCTTGAAGAAGGTTAACGAAGAGTTAATAAATATGTATTGGCAGGTTGGAGAGTATTTGCACAAAGAATCTCAAAAGTCAATGTTTGGTGATTCATATATTGATTCTATTGCAAAGGAGATACAGGAAGAATTTCCAGGAATAAAGGGGTTCAATCGACGTGGTCTGTATAGGATGAAACAATTTTATGAGACTTATGCAGAGAATGATGTTGTGACACCACTGGTGACACAAATTAGTTGGACAAATCATTTGCTGATTATGTCTGGTTGCAAGAGTGATGAAGAAAGAGAATTTTATATTCGATTATGTATCAAAGAGAAATACTCCAAAAGACAATTACAACGTCAACTGGATAGTGGGTATTACGAAAGGTATATGTTATCAAAAGATGTGTTACTGCCGGAAAGTGTAAAAAGATTGGGAGAAAATCCATTTCTAGATTCATACGTGATGGAATTCTTGGATTTGCCAAATGAATATCATGAAAATGATTTGAGAAAAGCACTAATTAGGAATATGAAAGATTTTATTTTGGAGTTAGGTAAAGATTTTACATTTATTGATGAGGAATACAAAGTCCAGGTTGGAGGAGATGATTTTAGAATAGATCTCTTATTCTTTCATCGAGGATTGCAGTGTTTAGTAGCAATTGAATTGAAGATTGGTAAGTTTAAACCAGAATATGTTTCTAAATTGGATTTCTATTTAGAGGCCTTGGATAGACAGGTAAAGAAAGAAAATGAAAATCCAAGTGTTGGATTATTATTGTGTGCAACTAAGAATGATGAAGTCGTTGAATATGCAATGAGTAGGACGATGTCTCCAATGTTGGTTTCAGAGTATAAGCTACAATTGCCGGATAAGAAGGTATTGCAGAAAAAATTGCAAGAGTTGGTAAATATACCGATGATTGAGGAGTAACAAATTTGGAGCTATCAAGAGGATTAGAGTAAAAGCAAAGGAGATGGATATGAAAGACTTTGATATATTTGATCACATGGATGGAATTCCGGATAAAGAATCAGAAAAGGTGAGAGCACAGGAAGTTTATAAAAAAGTACGTAACGAATTTAAGAAAATTTCAAAGGAAGATGCTTTGGGATATAGTTTGCAAGCGGTATATATAGCGCATATCATAATAGATAACGAATGCGATTGCAATGAAAAGGTGCCTCCAAGTTATAGACTGTATGCGAATGGTACAAATGATAAAGATTTACAAGTAATATTGGATAAAGCAATACAGAAATTTATTAAAGAAGGAAACTATTTTTTTCATTATTATTGTCATCAATTGGAACGTGAATTTCCAAGGATTATTGATGAGTACTTAAATTATAACAATATAAAAGATGAGTATTGGTGCAAATTATTATCTGATAATGATACGACATTGTCAGGAAAGAAATCCTATAATTTTATTATTTTACATTTTGATAAAGTAGTACTGGAGACAAACATTACATATAAGGGAAAAAGGCATCCATTTTTAGATGCACTCAAGCATGAATGGTCATTTGGTAAAGTTAATGATATAGACAATAGAAAAATAAATTATAACGAATTATTCTGTAGAGCAGCACATAAAGAGAATTCTTTTGTATATTTATATGAAGATATTTTCAATGCTTTGTCTGCATTAAAGTATGAAAGTGGGGAAAATTATGGAAGCATACTAGTTCTTTGTAGAACAAAAGATAAATCGTTTGATGAAGTACAGTCAAATTATAAGATATCTATAAAATTTAAGCATGAAATAGAATTAGAAAATAATTCGTATAAAAAAATTAGAAAATTATTGGAAATGGCAAAGAAGAATATGTCGTTGCTTATGAATGAAGATGGAAAAATATATGCTATGGGTAAGATGATAGACAATCCTTCTTGCGAATATTATGAAATTAGTTTTGATGGTTTTTTCAAATGGACTTTATATAAAAATAAAGAAAAGCTTTTGTGCTATGAAAATATGATTCCTATGATTCCTGATAAGGAAATAGGTATAAGTAATAAGAACTTAGAATTGTTAAAGAGAACATTTGATATTTCTGATACGTCAAAATTCGAAAAAATAATTCAGAAAGCAGTTTCTCAAAAACATGGGACAATAGTTGTATTTGCAGAGAATGCAATGGATGAGGCGAGTCGGTTGGAGGAATCAGGGATAAGTATAACTCCGATAGATATCAGTACAGGAATGTTAGTAGAAGAAATAACCTCTATAGATGGGGCTCTTATTTGTGATGTAGATGGAATATGCTATTCAATTGGAACAATTTTGGATGGAATAAAGTCAGAAAGGACTGATTCATCACGAGGGGCAAGGTATAATTCTGCAATAAGATATATTGAAAAACAGAAGAAAAATCAGAAAAAAACATTTATTGTTGTTGTTTCAGAGGACGGGTATGTAAATTGCTTTTCTTCGGAAGAATAAAATTTTTGTATTGTATATAGGTCAGTAATTGGATATGAGGTAAATTAGGGCATTTGGAGTTAAGAAACATCAATATAGGCTTATTCAAAGAATATACAAATAGAAGTAAATAATGGTCAAAAAACAATCGACATCCGACCTCCCACACGTTATAATATAGGTAATCTAATAAGAAAATAGTGTTATCATTACCGTATTACTTAGTGAGAATGGTAGCCATAAATATGAATTCGTAGGAACGGAATGGTTGAACCCTCAGGGTGACAGTGTCACTCATTTGTCAGCGAGAGTTGCTTAACTTAGATGATTTTCAGTTTTCTTATTTTGACATGGATTTACAGGAAGGGTAGAAAAATCAATGATTTCATTGACTTATCTTAACTCAAAATAATATAGGTTTCCAACGGGGACTTGAGCTCCTAAGACTCTATTGTAGGTTCGATTCCTATAGGGAACGCTCTATTTTAAGCGGTAATGAGAGAAAAATCATTGCCGTTTTTTTGTTGTTTTTCTCTGCCCACTTCGCCAGACGCTTTGTGTTTCTTCGGATATTCATATATAATGTATCGTATTGAGTATTATCCATGCGGAGGTGCGGATCCCCGGTGCATCCCGGTTCGGGCGTTCATGGGCAATCCCGGAAAACGCAGAAAAGCCGTCCGCCCCGCGCTTCCGGCAGGACAAGCACCTGACAGACACCCGGCTATATTTGAAGCATCCGCAAAAAGGAAGTGAACGCTATGGCTTGCGACGAGGCTTTGTACCGCCAATATCTGAGCGGCGACGACGAAGGGCTTAATGCCCTGATGAAAAAATACGGCGACCCCCTGACCATGTATATCGACGGCTATTTGCACGACGTTCACGAGTCCGAGGAGCTGATGCTGGACGTTTTCGCCTATCTGTTCACGAAAAAGCCCCGCATCCGGGACGGCGGCTTCAAGGCGTATCTCTATAAGGCGGCGCGGCGCAGTACATCGCTTACGCCCTGCCGGTGCTGCTGGTGGCAGCGGGAAGATTGTCCACCTTCCGATTATCACGGAGAAAATAACCGAATATCTACTCCTTGAGAGCTGCTTTTTGGCGACTCTCAATTTTTTGGTCAATTTTTTTGAAAAATTTTTGAAAAATCGTTGAAAAAATCGTTGAAAACTTCGTTGAAAAATTTTGCGTTTTGGGTGAGAGTTTTTTCGATTTTTTGTACCTATATAAGTGAAGGGGTTTTTAAGCTGCATTTCAAAAAATCCAGAGAGAAGGTTCAAACGAAATGTACGATACCGCAAAACGAGTCGCACTCGTCAAGCAGCGGGTGCGGGAAAACACCCGCCGGAGGCAGCGGCGCGAGGCAATAAGCCTCTCCGCAGCGTGTATGCTGCTGTGCGCGGCGCTGACGCAGGCGGTGGTCGTTACCGTGTTTTGCATACGATTGAGAAAAAACAATAAACAGCAGGAACAAACCAAGGAGGATGAGGAAACATGAAGAAAAGATTTGTAGCGGCGCTGCTGAGCCTGTGCATGACGCTCACGATGCTGCCAACTACGGCGTTTGCAGCGGTGAGCGATTCGCTGGGCAACACACCCGAGGAAAATCAGGCGATTTTGGAGCAGCTCTCCGCCTCGACCGGCGATAGCAGCGACCAGGTGCTTTCCATGCTGAACGCTTTGGGGCTGCTGGATGAAGACGGCAATTTCAAGGTGGATCAAACCATCACGCTGGACGGTCAGGTGTTGACACTGGCGGCTGTCATGGAGCTGCTGGAAAATCCCGCCACGGATCTCACCCGTATAGCCAACGTGGATGGGACTCCGGTGGCGCTGGGCGATTTGAAGACCATGATCCAAATCGAACAGGAGTTGCAGCGGATCAAGGACACCTATTTCTCCGGCAGGGAGTTTACCGGGGAAGCTCTGGAGAATCTCAATAGCCTGATGGAGCAGCTGGAGCTGCAGGGCATCAGTTTGCAGTATTCCGCCTCTGCCACAAAGCCTGAGGGCGTTGAGACGGTGGATATGAGAGGCATGATGAGCCAAACGCTGGGGGAACTCGCAACCAACAGCTGGAGCTCCGGGACTTTTACTGTATACCGCGGAAAACCGGTCGGCTTTTCCTACCGCATTAAAAAAGGCCAGCTCAGCGAGTATATCACCGATGTAAAGGTCTCGATAGGCGGGGTGAGTGGGGTCGTGCAAAGCGACGGGTCCTACAAGCTGACCTATGAGGTAGAAGGCGACAGTTTAGGTGGTCAGAAAATCACTGTCGAGGTTAAAACCAAAGGAGGACCCCAAGACTGGCTCAAGGATTCTTATTCCTATGGCGACCTGCTGGGGATGATTGAATTTTACGATGCGGAAAATCTGGTGTTCTATGATGGCACCGCTTATGCCGACCACTGTCAGCTCAAGCTCATAAAGACGGTTGACGCCCCCACAATAAAAACATCAATGATCGCGCCGGGCTATGAGAAAACACACCAAAATACAGACGTAATATATCGGGATATGTTGATTCCTTTGCTGGCAGATAAATACACTGTCGGCGGCGGTGCCGAAAATACGGACTTCGTTGCGCTAAGCAATACCATCGGAATTCTGGAGGGCGCCCGCAACTCGGTGCTTCCCGATGGCTCCTCCCAATTTTATCAGCCATACCAAATCGACGCCAGCATCTGGTTTGACTGGAGCAGAAACGACATAACTGCCTATATTGGTCCTGCGCCGTATGGCAATTATAATTCTATAACCCCAGAACCCTATGCCCCGTTCTATCTGACGGAGTACAAGCTCGATGGAACAGCTCTGCCACTCAGAGGCGACAGAAAGAGAACGGAGGACTGTACGATTAACAAGGGCAGTACGGTCAGCATTTCCCTGCAGTCTACCACGCAAAACAGAGAGAAGCAGCAGTACTATCTGCCCTTCGAACTGTATCTGAACGCTGATAAGGTATGCGAAACCCAAAATACCTCCGCCACCGCCAAGACCAGCAACGTCTCCGCCAGCCTGGTGGACACGGACAATCCCATCATTCAAAGCGTCATGGCCCCGGCGGGAACCTATGCCAGCGGGCAGCACGTCCCCATCACAGTTACCTTTAACGAGTTCGTGGATCTTAGAAACGCCACCGTGACCATCAATGGCAATGAGTATACCGCCGATGCGCTTTCCATGAACGACTACGGTGTCACGGCAATGCTCTGGTATCCAGTGCAGGATACGGATGCCACCACGGTCACCGTCAATGGTATGAGCGGCGTGAAGGATGTTTTCGGTCATACGCTGGATACCACATCTTATCAAAGCAACGCAATTACCGGCGTTACGCTGAAAAGCGTCTTGATGCGCAACGCTCCCACCGCACTCACCGCCGACTACGACAACGGCAAGGCATCGTTCACGATGAACGCCAACATGGAGCAGGCCTACAAGACCGTATACAGCAATTATCACACCTCGGCAGGCACAGACCCGAAGGAAGCCCCTTTCTGCCTCGAGCTGAGGTACGACTCCGCGGTTGAACCAATCCATCTGCAGGTCTATCTGGACACAGCGAGCGGAGGCTTCACCATTAGCGACTACGCAATCGCCCCCACGGCTTCCGACCGCACCTATACGGTGACGCTGCAGGCCAACGAGGGCACGAAAGACGCTCCTGACTGGGTGAATGTTCTTCCCCTGACCCGGCAGTTCACGGTGCAAAAGAAAGTTTCCGTGAGCAAGGTGGAAGTCGTCCCGGAATCGAATAACGACGCCTATACGATTTCCCTCGGCGAACCCGCCCGCCCCACGCTTAAGGCCAAGGTTTTGGGGGAAGGCGATGTGCCGGCCAGCTACACCACCGGTAAATGGAGCAGCAGCGACCCGTCCATTGCCACCATCGACGAGGATACCGGCCTTGTTGCCACAACAGGAACCAAGGTGGGAGCCGTCACCTTTACCTTTACGGCGGACAACGGGACTGAGGACACTGCCGATGATGTGACGGGCGAGTCAAAGCCCTATACCGTGACGGCAGGCGATTCCCTGGCACTGGTGATTCCCGGCGGCGCGTCCATCGTGACGCGGGTAAATCAGCCCGCCACCGTGCTGTGGAGCTCCAACGCCACGCTGATGGCGCCGAACAAAGAGTTCCATTACAGGATTGACCTGTATGAGGGCAACTACGCGAATGAGGCGGCGCTGAGCAGCCGCAAGCCCGTTGCGACTTATACCGCCGGCAAGGATAAAAACAGAGTGCGGATTCCGGAGAATGTGCTCTCCAAGCTCTCCAACGGAAATACCCCTGCCTACACGGTATTGGTCTCCATGCCGCACCCCAACGCCGATGGTGAGGACGTCTGCCTGTCGGCACTTGCCTGGATCATCGTGCAGGCACCGCCTGCCACAGCAAAGCTGACACCGCCCCAGAGCATTTACCTCAAGGATACCGACGGCACCGTCAATATCGACTGGTCGGTGGAAAACACCACTGACGGCGCCCCTTTGCAGCCCACGCTGACCATTACCCGGGTCACAGAGGATAACACCACCACCAAAGTGGTGGACAGTAAGCGCCTATCCGGCAACTCCGGGAGCTTCCCCCTGTCATTACAACGTGTGCAAGCAGGCAATTTGAAGGACACCTATCAGGTGGTTTTGAGCGTGGAGAATCCTGGTGAGGAATCTCCCAGCACCGACTCCTTCC
>OBZC01000087.1_pt1 | contig 116288 bp, 98 predicted proteins | sample 1538231 | NCBI WGS metagenome assembly OBZC01 (sample SAMEA2580225, study PRJEB22360) | human gut metagenome | biome: human gut; feature: human-associated habitat; material: faeces | place: Denmark | collected 2008/2010 | reverse complement strand
AGAATGATATATGATCAACTCTCAAAGATATATGGTGCTAAATCCTAAAGACGGGTATGCAATAACTCCTGTGGTACCAACATTTATAGTTACAGGTTTTGAGTCCGTCATAGACCTTGCCGCCCTGACACTCTCATTACTCTGCACGCTCAGCGTATTATCAACCTCTGCGTCATTCTCTGCGGCAAAACACACTGTACTTCCGAACAACATCGTCACGGACAAAATCATAGCAATAAATAAATTAATTTTTTTCTTCATTGTAGTTATACCTCCCATTCTTATGTTCTTTTTATGCTACTGTTTAATGTTCCCGTATCCGAATACAACCAAAGCATAACACCCTTTCCGCAATATGACCATTAAGTTACAGGAAAATTTTAATTTTCTTGTAGCTTAATGGTCTTTTAAGTTATGTTGTTGTATTCTGATTTATATAATCAGATTTAGGAGGTTTACCTTATGAAGAAAAGAAATATCATTTTGGTAATTTCATTTTTATTGTTTTTAAATGTATGTACTCATATTGTAGCTGCCACGGACAAGACACCCCCATCTTCTGACAATTTCATTGAATGTCAAACATTTGAAGATGACATTTTTACGGCATAAGTTTATCTAGTTTATATTCATCAAAGGTCTCATCAATAATGGCAGCTCTGTGCTCATCACCTCTTGCCTTTGCTATGATATAGGCAGTTGTCATGAACTGTGCTGCCTGCTTTTTGTCCCCGCACTCTGCAAGGCATATCGACTTATTGTACAATAATTGCATGAACATATTAAGTTTTCCATGTTTATTACAATACTCTATACCCGTTGAACAAAGTTCCAGTGCTTCATCATATTTTTTACACTCCATAAGCAAATTACTGAGATTAAATAATATAAGCGGATATGTATTTACAATCTCATCATAATCAGCATTACTGTGCTCTAAGTATTCCTTTAAAAACTTCTGCCACATTATTGCCTGCATGGTCTTTCCCTGCTTTCTAAGCACACTGGCAATACAATTAATTATCAGAATTTCATCCGTGGTAAGAAGCTTAACGCTGTTTATCTGGTTTATATCAAAATTTCTATAGGTACAATGTATTGCATGCAATAGCAACTCAAGCATTTCATCATCAAAACCAGCTTTTTCTCTCCTAAGTCCGGCTCTCACAAATGTGATATACTGCTCAGTCATGTTATCCATTCCAATCGGACAATTCTTCAATTCATCCAGCAATTCCTCCACATCCCCTTTCTGTGAAGCCAGCCTATGTCTTATTTCCCTCTTAATGTTATACCAGTACATTTCGTCACTTGTGACCCGCACCCCTAAAGGTTCTACGGGCAGCCCCAATCTCTCCATAATTGCAATATACTGGTTTAACCTCATGCCCTGTTTGCCATTTTCTATTTTAGACAGTGTAGGCACAGAACATATTCCCTCACACAGCTCCTCCTGTGTAACCCCAAGTCTCTCCCGCCGTTCTCTTATACAATCTCCCAATAAGTAAAATGCCATAATTGACTTGTGCCTCTTATACAGACGCATTACTCCTAATTTGTTATTTTATATTATTATAGCAGTCATTTATGGCATTAACAAGTACTATTTAGGGTCAGCCCCCGGTGCCGCATGCAAAAAGGTGGATTCTGTCTGCCCGTGCAGTACAAAATCCACCTCTAATTCACGCAATTTATTTCATATTTTCTTTTAATCGCCAGACAACTCCTTTGCGCCGGGACAGGGGTCAGACCCCGCGTCCCAGACTTGGGACACGGGGTCTGACCCCTGTCCCAAAAGCTTAGTGGTCCTCGTTCTCGCCCTGGCCGTAGTAGGCATTTGCTCCGTGCTTTCTGAAGTAATGCTTGTCAAGAAGGTGCTGTGGCACTCTCTGTACTCTAGGGTTGAGTGTCATGGTGTTGTACGCCATCTCTGCGACAGCCTCAAGAACCACTGCATTATATACGGCTCCCTTGGCAGTCTTGCCCCATGCGAACGGGCCGTGGTTCTTTACCACGATTCCCGGAATGGCAAGGGCGTCCGTGTCGCCGACTGTCTCTACAATGACATTTCCTGTGTTAAGCTCATAAGCCTCATAGATTTCCTGCGCGGTCAAGTCCCTTGTGCATGGAACATCGCCGTAGAAATAGTCTGCGTGTGTTGTTCCGAATGCCGGAATATCCATTCCCGCCTGCGCGAATGTGACTGCCCACTTAGAATGTGTATGTACAACACCGCCAATCTCAGAATACTGCTTATAGAGCACAAGATGTGTAGCTGTGTCCGATGAAGGCTTATACTTACCCTCAACTACCTTTCCGTCCATATCCACAACAACCATGTCATCAGGTGTCATCACATCATACTCGACACCGCTCGGCTTGATTACAACAAGTCCGCTCTCCCTGTCGATACCGCTGACATTTCCCCATGTGTAGATTACAAGTCCCCTCTTTACAAGCTCCATATTAGCCTCGTATACTTCTTTTTTTAACGCTTCTAACATAATAAAACCTTCCCTTCTCGTTGTTTATATGATTCCGGTATCAAAACATTTATATACACTCTTAAATTAAATCGGCATGTTTTGACGCCTCGGACCTTTATATAGGTGATTGATTAGTAAAGCGGACATTCGCAATCCGCTTTCGCTGCTTGCTCATGAACGCAGTCGCTTTGCGAACTGTCAATGGGAGCTTTTAACTCCCACTGACATAAGCATCCCCCTTACCCACCGCTTAGTGCTCTACGCACTTGAAGCGGGGGATTGCCTATTCTGCGTTCAAATTAAAGTGAATCCACTGCCGCTCTTTCTACCGCAAGGCCTGCCTTATATCGCTCGATAAACTCATCAAAGCCCTTGACATCCTCCGCTGCAGGCTCTAATGTGCTTCCCGTCTGTCCGGCAAATACCTTGTTATTCAGGTAATCGTCAAGTGTCTCACCGTCATTTTTGTTAATCATGTATGCTGCAAGAAGTGCCATTCCCCATGCGCCGCCCTCGCCTGCTGTCTCCATGACGGTTATAGGAGCGTCCATGGCTGCCGCAAGGAAGCTCTGGCCGACCCCCTTGGTCTTAAAGAGTCCGCCGTGTCCTGTGATGGAATCCACCTTAACACCCTCTTCCTTTAGTAAGATGTCAAGTCCTATCTTAAGAGCACCGAGTGATGTGTAAAGGTGTGTTCTCATAAAGTTGGCAAGACTGAATTTACTGTTGGTATTTCTCACAAACAGAGGTCTTCCCTCCTCCATGTGAGTGATATTCTCGCCCGATATGTAGCCATAAGACATAAGTCCGCCGCAGTCTGCATCTCCCTCAAGTGCCTTATTGTAGAGAACCGAAAAGAGCTTATTCATATCAACAGGTATTCCGAGAGCTTCCTCGAACTCCTTGAATATGTTGACCCATGCGTTGAGGTCGGATGTGCAGTTGTTGCAATGAACCATGGATACAAGATTTCCTGTAGGTGTTGTGACAAGGTCAATCTCAGGATATACCTTGGAAAGCTCCTTCTCCATGACTATCATCGCGAATACGCTTGTTCCGGCTGATACATTTCCTGTTCTCACCGCAACAGCGTTGGTGGCTGTCATTCCTGTTCCTGCATCTCCCTCAGGCGGGCACATAGGTATTCCCGCCTCAAGGTCACCATCCTTATCAAGGAGCGCTGCGCCCTCTGCTGTGAGAACTCCTGCCTCATCACCCGCAAGAAGCACCTTCGGCATAATATCCATGAGTCTCCATGGAAGCTGTGCCTTGTCTCCCTGTGCATTTCTCTCCTCGATGAGCGAGTCGAATCTGCCTACCATATTTGCATTATAATTCTTAGCAGCAGTATCAATTGGGAACATGCCGGAAGCTTCACCGACACCGATAACCCTCTTTCCGGTAAGCTTCCAGTGTATGAAGCCCTCCAGTGTTGTCATGTAGTCAATACGCGGAAGGTGCTCCTCATTATTTAACATTGCCTGATAAAGATGGGCAATGCTCCATCTCTGAGGAATGTTGTAATTAAAAAGTGAAGTAAGCTCGTCGGATGCCTCCTCGGTTATGCTGTTTCTCCATGTCCTGAACGGAACTAAAAGCTGCCCATCCTTATCAAATACCATGTAGCCGTGCATCATGGCTGAAAAGCCTATTGCCCCAAGCCTTTTGAGTGTAACTCCGTATTTTTCCTTTACATCCGCCTTCAACGATGCATAACAGTCTGTAAGACCTCCCCATATATCATCAAGGCTGTATGTCCACACACCATTCTCATAGCGGTTCTCCCATTCATGGCTTCCCCCTGCTATCGGTGTATGCTTCTCGTCAATGAGTACCGCCTTAATTCTTGTTGAACCGAACTCGATTCCGAGAACAGCTTTGCCGCTCTCAATTGTTTCCTTTACATTTCCCATTGCTTTCTCCTCCAGGTTATATTTTAATATTGTCTGCCAATAATAGCATACCTTCTAATGTCGACTATTCATCATAATCATCGTCATCATCATAGTCATCGTCGTACTCATCATCTTCATCATAGTCGTCATTATCTTCTGTATCATCAGAAAAAGCCTTTTTCTCTGCCTGCTTATTCTTCTTCCAGGCCCGTGATTTTTTCTCTTTTTTAGGCTTATCCCTGTCATTCTCTATAGAGTCATCCGGCTGCGTATCCTCCTCAGCTTCCGTATTCTCTTCGTCCTCGTCATCTTCATACTCATCCTCTGAGCTTAAGTCACCCTCCTTGATGGTAAGAACAGAACGGAATCTGCCGAAAAGCTTATTGCCAAGCCTGTTTTTCGCATGTCCTGCAGCGTGGTTCATTATCTCCTTTACCAGTTCAACAACATTACCCTGATCATCATTCGGAACCTGGCTGAGTATCAGATACAGCTTTAAAAGTGCCTTATCCTCGACTCTCCATCCCTGACTCTCCGCATAATCCTTGGCAATATCCACAAGCTCATTTACCGTATACTGCTTAAGTAAAAAGCAGCCCGTGAAATTATCTGCAAGATCCGGATTGTCCGCAAAGAGCTTATTTATCTCGAACTCCTCGTCCATGATAATAAACAATGTGTTGCGACTAAGCTTCATCATCGAGACAAGTGTTTCCCTCTTTAACCGTCCTGCATTCTCAATTACGAGAGTCTGACCTGCAAGCTTATCCGCATACACCTCATAGCCCTTCTCATTTATCTTTTCCGCTGATATGCGCGCAAGCTTCTGGTCACGGTCTTCGTCATACGCATGAAGTGCTTTAAACAGATTGATTGCAAAGGCTGTCTTGTCGGTAGTGCGGCTGCCCATGATGGCTGCATGCCCTGCATTATCAAGCTTTCCCACAGCCTCAGCTCTCTTAGCTCCGATGTATCTGCACAACCTCTTCTCCATGCCGGACATATATAAATATCTGTCAAGAAATACTCTCTCCTCATCCTTGAGCAGATATCTTCCCGAATCAGAAACTCCTACAGCTGCTTTGGCATTATCCTCGATTATCTGCTCTATTCCGGCATTTATCGCATGTTCAAGATCAGGCACACCTCCTGTTTCATCTGACTCATCGTTTACATCATTTTCCTCTTCGATGCTCTCATTGTCATCTATATCCGGAATCTCCTCGAATTCTTCCTCCTCAGCTTCAGGCTCCTGCTTATCTGATTCTGCCTTCGGTTCCTCATCCTGATTGATTGACGCAGCTATCTCCCTGACCGTCCTCTCGAGAGCTTCCCTCTCCTCTTTGCTGTAGTCATCTGCCTTCTGCTCAGTCTGTGCAGGCTCCCGCCTTCTGTCCTGTGCATGCTGCTGTGGTGCCTCAGCCTGTTCCTCTTCTGATTTGACAGGCATAACCATCTTCTTAATCTCAGCTACAGGAATCTCCCTTGTGGCACGATTATCAGGCTGCTTCCCATCATCCTCATCATCTAAATCGGAAAGCCACTGTGTTATGTCCATCTGTGAGGAGTTGGCTTCGCGGTCTGCTGCCGCCTCCCTCCTTCTCCGCTCCTGCTCGGCCTGAAGCTGTGCTACAAGCTCCGACATCTGTTCAAGCGTAAGCTGCTGCGTGACTTCTCTTATATCGGCATTTTTCAGGGAATTAATATCTGGCAGCCTGCTGTCGGACACAGTACTGCCGGGCGAAGCCTTTTTTCCATTGTCGTCATGTGTCTTTGCTGCATTCCTCGACGCCTTGCGCCACTGGTGCTTGTTGATTATAATTTCCTTCGTAGGCTCAGAATCATCCTGTATATCTTCAAGCTGTGCCGCTTCCCTGAGTGCCTCGGTTCTCTCCCTGTTCTTATATGCCTCCATTATCTCATTGACATTCGCCTTAAGCTCCTGCTGCACGTTTCTGGTGTCATATACTGAATAGTCGGGAACCTTTATACTTATATCATAATCCGGCTCAAGCTTCTGCATAGCTTCTTTTATAGCTGTCTTTGCAGGCTTTTTCTCTAAAGGCTGTGGTTTAACTTCTTTTACAGGTTCCGGCTGCGCTGATATAGCATTATCGATATCTATAGGTGACCACTCTGTTGTGTTTCCTATATCATCAATGTATACCGGCTTGTTCTCCTCATCCGCAGAATCCGTCTCGTTGGCATAAGCCTCCGGTTCTTCCGGCTCTTCTGGCTCTTCCGGCTCTTCCGGCTCCGCTTCATGGCTCACAGGCTCCTCAACGATACCCGGCTTCTGCTGCTCATGTTGCTCCTGTTCTTCATCAAGGGCATATAATGCCTCGTTGTCATAGTCCTCTGCTTCCTCAGCTGTCGGCCCATAAGACATATTATAATCCTGCCGGGTATCGCGAGTATCATATTCATGTTGTTCGTACGCACTAATATCGCGGGTATCATATTCTCCATTATCATACGCACCGGCGTTGTCAGTATCGTATCCATGATTATTGTACGCACGGTCATCATACCCATAAGCTGTGTCCGGCTCTGCCTCTGTTGCTGCAGCTTCCGTCTGCGCCGGCTCACCGCCCATGCCGTCATACACAGCTGAGCTGTTTATTCCGAGCGAGGACAGCTTCTCAAGCCTTGCAAGCTTCTCCATCTGCCCCGGTGTCAGCGGAACATACATCTGCTTAAGTCTCAACGCCTTCTCGACATATATTCCATCTGCGAACCACAGCACCAGCTCATCACATTCCCTCACACACTTGTCGGTAAGTCCTGCCTCGCTGTAGAGAAGCGCAAGCTCATACTCATACTCCTCGTCAAGCTCCTTATCCTTGTAGTTCTGAAGAATGGTTATAAGCTCCTCGACAGGTGCCTTCTTAGCGCGCTTTAACTTATACAGAAGGATATATCCGGTCACATCGCGCGGTGCCAGCTCCACATATTCCTGATAAATCTCCTCCGCATCATCCAGCTCACCGAGCTTGACATACATCTCCATAAGAGTTGCCAGAAGTCTCCTTCCGCCAAGCTTACGGTTATAGGCATAAATGCACACATTTCTCGCCTTATCATATTTTCCTGTTGCAACATACGCTTCTATAGCATTGGACATGACTGTCCACTGTTTCATCTTCTTCCATTCAAGCTGCTCTGCAACCTTGGCAGCATTGACATAATCCCCGCTCTTTACAAGCTTATCCAGTTTTTCTATCTTAATGGTCAACTCATACTTGTCCAATATGTTCACCTCACATTACATGCTTTTTTCCAGTTTATCACAGCACCTAGAGAAAATCAAAACTTTCCTGTGAAAAAGTTAGTCTTTCGTATTCAAGTTCGCTCTCTGCTACCTGACTGTGGTAATCAACCACAACTGTCTGCTGTTTTTTATCCACAAGTCTCTGTCCAAGTACATAATTGACATCGAATCGTCCTGTTATAGCCGGAGTAGCTCCTCGCGCCGGGACAATGAGCTGGACATGGTTGGTCTTTAAAAGCTTAAAGATAGGTTCCCAGATATATATATCCTTCGCCGCACCGAACGGATTATCAATGAATATCGTCTTTCCGAGCACTGCTGCCTCTTTTCCTCCTGCGTTTATGCTTGCAATATAATTGATCACAGAGACAAGGAACTGGATATATATACCCTGTGACTGCCCTGTACTTCCGACTGCCTCCTCATAGCGCAGATAACGGCTCTGATCCTTTATCCTCTCACGCTTGTACAGGCTTAATCTTATACTGTTCATGTCCGTAACTATAACGGAGAACAGTCTCTTCCAGCAGAGCCTTCCCCTTATGAATTTAAGCCTCTCGTCCATAGTCCTGAAGCCCTCTGCCAGGGATACCGTCTCATTAATATATACAGACATCCTGTCTTTATACATTTCTTCCTTCACATACGGAATCTGCAATGACAATACCGGAATAGCTTCCTCGTCAAGAGTGATTCTTGAAAGCTTATCCAGCCTTTCAAGCTCAGAGCGTATATTGGTGCATATCTGGACACATCTGTTCTCAAAATTGCTCTTGATAAGCTCCATGTCCTCAATGCCCCTGCTTATTCTGCCGCGCTCTAATTCAATACAGTCCTTGGTTGTTCCAAGCGCATCCGTGAGAGCCGCTGCCTCCTCCTGTGTCTGCGGAGGAAGGACATTCTGCTTCACCTCCTGTGCAAGCTCATACGCATTAAGACTCATAAGCTCATCGACAAGCAGATCTCGTGCCCTGGTGAATGCAGTGCGCTTTTTCTGTTCCTCCTTCAACACACCGTCAAAGGTACGCCCTGCCTCCTCATACATTTCGTTGGTGAGCTTCTCATCGGACACACTGCCTGCATCCGCGCCGTCGGTTGTCATCCGGCTTATAATATCATCTGCATCCGGAGCAGCAGTCCTTACCATGCGTTCAAGATCCTTCTGCATCACCATACATGCCGTCTGCTCCTTGAGATTATCCTTTTCAAGCCCCGAAAGTCTTGAAAGCTCCTTCTTAAGCCTCGAAAGCTCCGCCTTGTGCTGCCCTGCATATTCCTGAGGATTATTTATTTCCACAGGCATATACTCTCCGTAATGCTCCTCATAGCTTCTTTTCGCGTACTCACAGCTTCCCTCAATCCTGTTCATCTGTGTGCTGGCAGCATCAAGCTCCCCCTGCAGGTTCTTCATGTTCTGCCTGAGCTTCTCCTGCTCATCAGCCATGGCATTTATCTGCGCATTGCTCTTCTCCTTTAAAAGTCCACGGCTGTCAAGCTCCTTTGCCCTCTCAAGGCTCACACCTCTGTAAAGCATCGAGCGCTCCGCCTTTTCCATTGCCGCCGTGCAGTTAGCCATGAGCTTTTCCTTGTCCGCTATATCTCCCAGCTCATCAGTGATAAGTGAATATATCGCATTAAATTTCGCATCTATCTCGTCTGCCGTGACATTCACTTCTTCCTGTTCAGCTTCGGTGCCTGCCTGCTCCTTATAGTAAGGAGCGTACCGCTCCCATGTCTTTTTTATCTTAGCTATAGTCTCCTGAAGTATATTTCTTTTATTCTCCAGCTCCTTAAATGTCCTCTCCCTGCTCTCGCACAGCTCCTTTGAGAGCCTCCTTGCCTTGACTGCCGACTCCTTATCAGCTTCGCTCTTTTTTATCTCCTGTAAATACTCGGCAAGCCTTTCACTGAGGCGCACTATATCCTCAAGCTTATCCCTTATCTCAATACTTTCCGAAAGCTTCCTTTCAAGCTCCGACCTCCGGTCTGATATCTGCATTGAGCGCTCCTTTGCGCCCTCATTGATGTCGGCAAGTCTTTCAAGCCGGCTGCCAAGTTGTTCAAGCTCCGACCTCTGATCTGCAAGAAGCAGCTCAAGCTGGGAAGTATTTTTCAGTGGTGTGCATACATAACCGCTCACCCTCTCATAGTCGCTCTTTACCGCCTCATATCTGTCCTCAAGCTTCACAAGCTCTGCATTTATCTGCTCAAGCTCCTCCGACGCCTTCCTTATCCCCGCCTGACGTCCCGCCTCATCATATATAAATGACAGGTCACGGCACGCAAGCATATAGTTGTCATCATCCTGCGGCACCGCCGGTTCATTATCGTTCTCTAACAGTGCTTCCACTGCCGACAGTCTTATTATCGGGACTACTCCGCAGTCCATTGCCATCACATTCCTGTCACGGCATATACTGTCATAGTCCTCACCCGCAAGCACGGAATACGGAAGGTACGGAAAACGTGCCGCGAGTGCAGCACATTCATCGCTTGTTTTCTCCCTCAGATATTCGGCGCCGCTCACAACGCTTCCCTCATATCTGCTCGAAAGATATTCGCACATTCTCTTAACACCATCGGAATCTACAGGTTTAAGGTTCTCTATGGCGCTTATATAGCCCTGTGTCTCACTCTTCTTATTTTTTAACTGTTCACGCTGTGAAAGTATTCTGTCATAAATACCTCCAAGTGACCTAAGCAGATTATCCGTATCCGGCTCACCATACACTTTCGCAAGTGCAGCAAGCTCCCGCTCCCTGTCCTTAGCCCCCGCAAGCTCTTTTTCAAGCTTCTCTATATTGTTACTGCAAATCTGCAGCTGCGCTGTTGTCTGCGCATGCTCATTTATATCGCTGTCGCTCTTCAGCTTAAGCTTAGCCTGCTCATCATCCAATGCCGCAAGTGCTTCCTTCAATGCCGCGATATTTTCCTCATAGCGCTCTGCCTCCGCCGGCGCATTCTCCGTCACAAGGAGCGGCGTTGCTTTTAACTTACCTGCAAGCTCGCCCTCAAGCTCCTTAACCTGCCTCCGGTATCCGACCAGCTCTCCGTCGATTCTCGCACACTCGTTATCGCTCATGCGGTAATTCTCTCTAAGATTATCAAGCGCTTCCGTGCTCTCCTGCAATTCTGCCTCTGTTTCACTAAGGCTGTGCCCGGTTACGGAAAGCTCCTCCGCCATATATGCGTGCTTCGCCGCTGCCAGACCTTCAAGCTCCTTTGCAAGGTCCTCTCTTCCCCTGCTGCGGTTGTCAATGTACTGCTTAAGCTCCGCAAGGCTCCTCTCCTGCCTTACATAATCCGCATAGTCCTCCGCCGCGTAGGAAAGCTCAAGCTCCTCCTTCTTTTTATCGAAGCTCTTCTCTGCCTGCTCATAGCTCTCCGAAAGGCTGTCCACCAGAGCACGCACCTTTCTAAGCTCCGCCTCCTCATCGGCGATAAGCGCCGCCGATATAAGCCTCTCTTCCTCAAGCTGTGCCTGCCTTATACCCGCTATATCCGCGGCAAGCTTCTGCGCCTGCGCTTCGTTCTTCTTCGTCTGCGCCTGCGCCATGAGAAGGTACTTAAAGAGTCTGTTCTTTCCCTCCTCCTTGCGCTCAAATATATTTCCGAAGTCTGCCACCTTGGTGGAAAAATCGGATATGAGCTTAATCTCCTTATCGTAATTATCCATCGTCTCCCTTCTCTTTGCAAGCTCCAATAGCTTATCCTTTATCTCAAGAAGGGTCTTTGACATCTCATCATCGCCGTTACCGCCGCGGATACGGTTGTTGTATGACTTCTCAATAATCTCCTCTATCAGTAAATCCTCGACAACCTTTCTGGTGGTTCTGTAATTACTCTCAAAATAAGTCCTGACATGTCCCTCGGTCTTATTGATTCCCCTTACCAGCTCCCAGTGGCTCTCATAGATTCCATAGTCATTTATAAAGCTTAGGTAATCCCCCTTGCGCTCAAAAAGCCGCACCTTCACACCGAAGTCCTTCTTCTCAAGGTCGCGCAGGTATGCCTTCAGCCCATTGTAGGTAATTCTCTCCCTGCCATCGGACAACGGAAGATTCTTGATATCATTGTCCCCGAACTCCCTGTAAAAAATACAGTAATTAAAATACTCTATTCCTGTCTTCTGCTCGCCCTCGGCGTCCTCACCTGCCCTCGCCTTACGCGCGCAGAAGCCGCAGGTCATGTACTTGTAGCCGTTCTTTACATCGCAGGAGTCTAATTTCCACTCCACAAGCGAATGTATCGTGGTGCTTCCTCCCGGCTGCGCGAACAGCTTCTCCACAGGCTGTTTCTCGTCAAGAGTACAGTTCGGAAGCATCGTCTGAAGCAGAAGAAGCATGAGCACACTCTTACCTCCGCCGTTTGCAAGGTCATATATGGTGTTCCTGCACGAAAAACGCATCAGAAAATCATCGTAGAACTGAGTGCCAAAATTATATTTTATATTGTTGACCCTGATTCTGTTAATCTGTGGCATTCTGTGCCTCCTGTTCTTCCCTTGTTAATATCTCGTATAGCCTGCCTCTGTTGATACTGTAATAATTCTCCGCCATAGCCTTGAACCTGTCTGTCGGATAATATTTATCCTGATTTTCCACGAAAAGCCCCTGAGCCACAAGAAAGTTAAACGTAAGTTTAACATAGCCCGTCTTGGAATTTCTGGCGGCTCTCTGTCCCTGAACGTCATCGGTCGACGTGACAGGAAGCTCATCCCACAGCAGCGCAAGCGTCTTAAAGCTGTTCTCCTCAACATCATCAAGCACAAGCCCTGCCGAAGGGTCAATAACCTTCACTAAAACACCATCAACAGCCTTTATGACATCCTCATGTCTTACGAACTCCGTGTAGGTGTAGCTGCCCGACGTCTTATAAAACTCCGTCATGGTGCAGTATATTATAAGATAACATAGAAAGAGTTCCTTGTTCACCCTGACGCCAAGGGCGCGCCTCAGCTCCTCATTAGTAAAGCCAAAGCCGGCATCTCCCATGCCGGCGTTATCCTCATCCGCACTGACAAACAGTGCATTATTATATTCATAAAGCTCCAGCCCGAACTTCTTTAAAATCAGCCTGAGCGCATCATATACCTGCGAATTGGACGAATATTCCTCATAGAGTGCCACATTGCCGCCTGACGCGCTCACTCTGTCTCCTCTTATCAATGCGGCGGCAAGCTCAAGGGCTTTTTCCAGATTGCGTTGCTCCATGTGTGTGCTCCTTTCTACTTTATTTTCTACCCGGACGTTGTGTAATTTAACTATATTGGCGTTGTTTTAGTTTTTGCTGTTTACTGTTTTGTAAAAAGTATGTTTGATATCGTGAAGCCGTCTGCAAGCTCGATTTCATCGGGTGGGTCGGCGGGGGTTATGGTGAAGTGGGTTCCGAGACAGGAAGCGTATTCCGGGGTCTGGGCACAGTCATGGAAGATTTCATCAAGAAATGTCTCCGGCTTCTGTCTGTCCGCCTCGAAGCTGTACTCCTTTTTCTGGCACAGATGCACAATGAATGAGTAGTAGTCACCATTCTCAAACAGCTCCTCGCCGAAAATCCTCGCGGCACATTCGTTGAAGGTTCTGAGGTCAATGCAGTTCCTTCTCTTTAGGAGCGATAACAGAACCTTTATGAGTGCCGAATAGTTGCCGCGTATTCTCTCATCCTCAAGCTCATCATCATATACGATATTCTCCGGAATGGTGTCTGTGATAAGCTCCGCCTTGTCATCGCGTCCCGGCTTGTAGGTTATCAGATCCTCGATTCTTTTTATCCCCAAGGTTTTTTTGGTGTTGAGTCCCATTATAGGGCGCACCAGCATGCCAAGAAGTGTTATGTCATCCTTCTTCATGGCAAGCTCCAGCGCATTTCTAAAATCAAAGCTCGGTCTCAGCCTTCCAAGCTTCGCCTTTTTTACCATCTCATCTGCCATTATCCCAAGCCGGGTGCATGCTGACAACAGCTTCAGATGATTATTCATGGCTATCTTAAGCTCCGTATCAAGCTGGTATATTTCTCCCGTTATCTTGAGATACGAGGCATAATCATCATTATTTTTGTCCGTCTCCGCTCTTTTCTGAGCCGCCTGTATAAGCTCTGAATTCTTTATAAAGAGCTTCTGCTCCTCCTCGAACCACTTTACTCCTGTGGCAAAAAAATCCTCATACGCCTCAAGCCCGGAAAAAATATCCGAGGCAAGCAGCGACATTACACGGTTTTTCCTGAGCCACAGACAGTCCACCTCTTTGTTTATGCGGCGCACCACATCCGTTCCACCCTTGAAATCCTTAGACTGTATCATCTTCTCAAGAAGGAGCTGCTCAACGCTTATCCTGCTCTCGTCCTTGATTTCCTTCGTGTCCAGATAGAACTCGATTCCCTCCGGGCTGATTGAATACCATACCGTTCCGTCCTCTATGCGGCTCTCGATAAGTCTCACCCTTGATATCTTTTTCTTTCTGTCAACCGGATCAAAATACCGGAAAATGAACGGCTTACCGTCATTTTTTAATTTGTCAAAAATATATTCAACAAGAATGCTCATATCCCCCGAAGGCGGATTGAGCTTGAAGTCACGTCTTATACACCTGCTCATAAAGGCGGCATATTCCGTATAGGTGACGTCCCTCTCCTTGAAATTGTTTTCCTCAATAAAAAAGCGCAGTACCGCCATGAGAATATACCCCATGTCAAGGCTGTCGTACATCCCTTCCCTGTACCATGAAAAGGACACCTCCGACAGCTTGAAGAACGGGTAATACTTCTTAAGGTTCAGCATACGCTCTCTGTGATCTGTTATTATATCGTTTACTAAAATATTCTCCTGCGGCATTGACAATGACCCCTACAACTGTGTTCTTCCCTCAAGTGCACGAAGCAGTGTCACCTCATCTATATTCTCCAGGTCACCGCCAACCGGCACGCCGCTCGCTATACGACTTACCTTGATTCCGGTAGGCTTTACAAGCTTGCTTATGTACATTGCCGTTGTTTCCCCTTCCAGACTTGAATTGGTGGCAATAATAACTTCGTCCACATCACCCTCAAGGCGCTTCATAAGCTCCTTGAGTTTAATATCGTTAGGTCCTATGCCAAGCATCGGAGATATAGCACCGTGAAGGACATGATACACACCATCGTACTTCTGTGTTTTCTCATACGCTGCCATGTCCCTCGTGTTTTCCACAACCATGATAACCCTGTGGTTGCGGCTTGGATTGCTGCATATCGGACACAGCTCTTCATCTGTCAGTGTACAACAGCAGCTACAGTATCTTACATTCGTCTTGGCATTTACAATGGCACTTGAGAGACTGTCCACCTGCTCTCTAGGCATTCCAATAATGTGGAATGCAAGACGCTGTGCCGACTTAGCACCTATTCCCGGGAGCCTTGAAAGCTCCTCGATAAGCTTATTAATCTGACTTCCGTAGTATTCCATTAGAATGGGAAGCCTCCGCCAAGACCACCAAGTCCTCCTGTAATCTTAGCCATCGAAGCCTGTGACAGCTCCTCAATCTGTCTGAGCGCCTCATTGGTCGCTGCCATAATCATATCCTCTAACATCTCGATATCATCCGTATCAACTGCCTCAGGGTCAATTGTGACCTTGGTAACCTCCTTTTTGCCGGAAACCGTTACGGAAACCGCACCGCCGCCCGCCGACGCTGTAACTTCCTTCTCCTCAAGTTCCTTTGTAGTCTCCTCCATCTGACGCTGCATCTTCTGTGCCTGCTTCATCAGATTATTCATATTGCCAGGCATAGCACCCGGAAAACCGCCTCTTTTTGCCATAATAAAATTCTCCTTTATTCTGTAATTAACTGTTAAAAGCCATTCCGTAAAACCGTTCCAGCTCTAAGGCATGGCATATCCGCCAAACATATATTTTCAAGTCCAGACAATATTATATTATATTTTAATAATCAAAATATGTCTACAACAAAATCCTAGAAGTCTTCCTCCACGATATTCATTCTGCATATATCCTCAAGAGTATCGTACTCCTGTGAGACATCCGTTCCGCTCTCAGCATGTATCACTTCTATCTCCATGTCAAGCCCTGTCTTTGCGGCTATCGCCTGCTTTATCATGTCGATAACCTCCTGCCTTGATACCATGGAATAGTAGGTTGCGTCCTCATATATGAGCTGGAGCTTATTACCGCCGCCGTTCGCCTTGGTTGTATAGTGCTCAAGAATCGGCTTCAATGACATCGACAATCCATTGCATATTGAGCGCCAGTTCCTGATTACCTCTGTTATGTCCTCTGAGCGCGCCGGCTTCGGCTTATTACCCATGCCTGCCTGTGTTCCCCCGGCAGCTGCATCCGCCGTCATGCCACCATTGTCACCTGTAAGTGCCCCGGCTCCCGCCGCAAAGCCCCCAGCAGCCATAGCTCTTGCCGCCGCCTCAAGCCCTGTATCCATACGTCTTTCAAGGACTGCTATTCTGTCCATCAGTGCGTCATTTAAGCCCTTCTCCATAGCAGGCTGTGTCATCTTGATGAGCGCGACCTCAACCATAACACGCTTCTGGCTTGAATTTTTGAGCTGACCGGACAATTCGGAAAATATCCTGATATAGCGCATGACACCGTTCAGATCCGTAAGCTTTGCGTCCTCCTTAAGAAGCTTCATATTCTCCTCAGACATCTCAAGCACATCGGAGGCATCCGTCTGCGACTGCAGCAGCATAAGATTTCTCAGATACCATGTGAAATCGGACACGAACTGGCTTAAGTCTCTTCCGTCAATTATTATCTTCTCAAGCTTATGGATGAGTCCAATCGCATCCCCGGCAACGATTCCCCTGAAAAAGTCAGAAAATACCTCAGTGTCAACGGCACCTAAGACCTCAAGCACATTCTCGTACTTCAGCTCCTGCCCCATATAGAATGCAAGGCACTGATCCAGAAGACTCAGCGCGTCTCTCATGGATCCATCGGCAACCTTTGCCACATACCTTAACGCTCTCTCGTCCGCACTGATATCCTCCGCCACCATAAGCTCTGACAGTCTCGCACTTATGGTATCTATGGAAATCCTCTTAAAATCGTATCTCTGGCAGCGCGACAGGATGGTTATAGGTATCTTGTGTGCTTCTGTAGTTGCAAGAATAAATATTACATAGGCAGGCGGCTCCTCAAGCGTCTTTAACAGTGCATTGAAGGCTCCTATTGAGAGCATGTGGACCTCGTCGATTATATATACCTTGAAACGCCCCTGCGTCGGAGGATATGCTACCTCCTCCTTGATTTCTCTTATATTGTCAACACCATTGTTGGAAGCGGCATCTATCTCTATCACGTTCATGCTCGCCCCCGCCGCAACGGCACGGCACACCTCACACTCGCCACATGGATTTCCGTCCACAGGGTGAGCGCAGTTGACCGCCTTTGCAAGTATCTTTGCGACCGAGGTCTTACCTGTACCTCTCGTTCCGCAGAACAGGTATGCATGTCCTATTCGGTCATTTATCACCTGATTCTTGAGCGTGGTCACAATATGATCCTGCCCCTTGACCTCGTCAAAGGTCGATGGTCTCCATTTTCTATATAAAGCTGTATACGACATAATTACAATTCCTTATATTCTATCTACTTTTATAGCTATCTTCCTGTTCATCCTAATGCATTCCATCGGTAGCTGCAGCCTTCATAGCTCTCTAAAAGCTGTCTTAATTCATCCTCACATCAATCTCCGAAGCTTATGCCCAACATCTTCGCTTCGTTGATTATGGACGCATTAGGGTCAACCATCTTAAGCCTGCCCGCTACATCCGCAAGCGGAACCTTAACAATCTCACCATTTTTAATTCCAACCATATAGCCGTACTGCTTGTCTATGATGAGCTTAGCCGCAGCCGCACCAAGTCTTGATGCGAGCACTCTGTCATAAGGGCAAGGGCTTCCGCCTCGCTGCGTATGTCCCGGAACAGTTATGCGGACCTCCTGACCCGTGAGTTCCTGTATCTCGCTTCCTATCTTGTATGATACCGAAGGATATGGGTTATCCTTGAGTCTCTGCTTAAGCTCCTTCTTAGGAAGTGCCGCATCCTGCTTGGATATTGCACCCTCGGCAACAGCAAGTATTGAGAAGTTCTTCCCCGCCTTGGTTCTTCTGTTGAGTGCTGCGACAACCGACTTGATATCGTAAGGAATCTCAGGTATAAGAATGATATCCGCTCCGCCCGCAATACCTGCGTGAAGTGTAAGCCACCCGACCTTATGTCCCATCACCTCCACGATAAATACTCTTCCGTGTGAGGAAGCGGTAGTGTGGATACAGTCAATCGCATTCGTCGCTATATTGACCGCACTCTGGAAGCCGAAGGTCATGTCCGTACCCCATAGGTCATTGTCTATCGTCTTAGGGAGTGTAACTATATTCAGTCCCTCCTCCCTTAAAAGGTTCGCCGTCTTGTGTGTTCCGTTTCCGCCGAGCACAACAAGACAATCAAGTCCAAGCGACTTATAATTCTTCTTCATCGCCTCTACCTTATCAAGTCCATTCTCATCCGGTACACGCATAAGCTTAAAAGGCTGTCTGGAGCTTCCTATTATCGTGCCGCCCTCTGTAAGAATTCCTGAAAAATCACTTTTTTTCATAACTTTGAAATCACCGTAGATAAGACCCTTGTAGCCTTCTTCAAATCCGATAATCTCTACATCTTCCACAGCTCTGTAAAGAGACTTTGCGACACCTCTCATGGCAGCATTGAGTGCCTGACAATCTCCACCACTTGTAAGCATACCAACCTTTAACATACGCGTACCTCCATTTTGTGTGAGTAATCAATATGATAGTAAAAAACCATTAATAGTATACATTATTTCTAATGTTTGCGCAATTATTTATGATGATTCGGGGAAAACATGACAATCTGGTCTATAAGTTATACACAGCTAGGTATATATCATGTTCCGACACCCAGATCTTATATTTAAAATGGATTTAGTACACAGCCTATTTTCCACGAAAATCACATTGTATTTTTCATCACAAAAAGCTATACTGTATACGGCTAAGATTTGCCAAAGAAATAATTGCAAAAAAATTATATTGCAGAAACGTATTCACGCTTCAGAATGGAGATAACTTGAAGATAGATATGCACTGCCACACCGCGGAAGGCTCGATAGATGCCCGCGTCGGTATTGTGGACTATGTAACAGAACTGATTAACAAAGGTGTGGACGGTATGCTCGTGACCGACCACAATTCATATAAGGGCTATGAGTACTGGCAGCGCATCAAGGGTGGGCTTGGCGATACCGGACATTTTACGGTGTTAAAGGGTATAGAGTACGATACCCGCAACGGCGGCCACATCATTATTATACTTCCTGACACCATAAAAGGTGCTGATGTGATGAAGGCACGCCTTATAGGTATCCGCGGACTTTCGGTTGTACACCTTGAGAAAATCGTGCACTCTATCGGCGGAATACTCGGTCCGGCACACCCTTATGACACCGGATATTATGCATTTATGAACACGCACTTCGGAAAGCTGCACCCGGAATTTCTCGAAAAATTCGATTTCATTGAGAGCTATAATTCTGTCGCAAAGCACTCCGCCAACGAATCGGCACATGAACTTGCATTGCGTCTTGACAAGCCGCAGACCGCAGGCACCGACACCCACCGCCCCGAGGTAATCGGCACCTCATGGACCGAATTTCCATGCGACATCTGCTGTAATGACGATTTAATCGCCGCGATAAAGGACCCGACCCGCGCCAAAAGACCTTCCGTGCCTTATGAGCTGTTCACCAACATGCACCGCGACCGCGGACGCATTGTGGAGCACCTTGGAATCGTGGGCTACTGGCTGTACAACCGCGCTGAGGTACTCTACCACGGCTTTGGCAGATTCAGGCACAGAAAAGCCAGAAATTAAGCCGGCACTGTTGGGACAAGGGGGCAGGTATTCCGCTGCGCTGGAACGGATGGTGATTTCATCTTTTTCTTTGCCAAATGGAATGCCTCCCTTTTTCTTCATTTCACCCTCAACATCTGCCTCAAGGAATTAGAAATAAACTTCTCCAAACGGCATTGGGCTGTTTCTTCTTATTGAATTTCTATTTTTTTCATGCTGTAATTTCATAGGATTATTCAAACTATTCGTTTTTTAATCCACGCATACAAAGGTATGGTTGCATGGCAAAAGAAAATGCAGCTTCTTCCGGATTGTCTGACAAGCCAATCGGCACCCTGTTATAATACCCATCAATACGCATATACTATCTATATCTCTATCCGCATTTAACAAGACAATTTATTCATAATAATGTCTTGTACACAAGACATTATTGACATATAATTATCTCATATAGAAAGAGGTGACATATATTATGAATCGAGATACTTTAAAACAAATCATGATTGATCAAAAAGATATTTATCTCAACAATCCATTAATAACAAGACAATATTTTCTAGAAGCCAATGTCAACTATTGCTTTGTTGGTATCAGAAGAACCGGAAAGTCATATATGATGTATCAACAAATAAAACGATTAGAAGCCGATGGAATTCCCTTGTCCCAAATTATTTATGTAAATTTTGAAGATGAGCGTCTTTTGGAAATGACTGCTGAAGATTTAAATCTCATTTTAGAAATTGGATTAGAAATATCCGAAACTGATATCAAGCCATATTTATTTTTAGACGAGATTCAAAATGTTAACGGGTGGGAGAAGTTCGTTCGCAGAATTGCAGATATGAAGTATCGAATCAATATTACCGGCAGTAATAGTAAAATGCTAAGCAGCGAAATAGCTTCCACTTTAGGTGGGCGTTTTGTTATTATGAATATTTATCCATATTCTTTCTCTGAATATCTTATTGCAAATAATATGACAAAGAATTACCTGGATGTTATTAGCACCAAAGACAGGGCAGATGTCCAAAATCAATATAACAAATATGTAACCTATGGAGCATTTCCAGAATTAGTTGAGATAAGAAATAAACGAGCTTTTTTAAACAGCATCTATCAAACTGTATATCTCGGTGATATTATAACCAGAAATAAAATCACCAATGATTTTGCAATAAGACTAATCCTAAAGAAAATTGCAGAATCTGTCACAAAACCTTTATCGTATAACCGACTGACTAATATATTAAAAAGTAGTGGAATGTCTATCGGTAAACAAACCGTAATAAACTATGTCAGCTATATGACAGACTCCTACCTGCTCTTTACTCTGCAAAACTATGCCGCCAAACTTGTAGAAAAAGAGACTTCTCCTAAGTATTACTTTATGGATACCGGACTTCTAGGACTTATGCTGCTAGACTGCAAATCTGCTCAGCTGGAAAATCTTGTTGCAATCGAACTGATGCGACGTTATGGTACCGAAAATGTCTATTTCTTTGAGAATAATGTAGAAATTGACTTTTATGTACCATTAGACAATCTTGCTATCCAGGTCAGTATGCAGGTTCTGGATAACATAGATACAAGAGAACGTGAAACCAGAGCCTTTGTGAAGCTAAATAATTTTATCCCCAACGCCAAATGTATTCTCATTACTAATAGCGAAGAGGCGGTTATTGATTGCAATGGAATCAATATTGAGGTAATTCCTATTTGGAAATGGTTATTGCACCCGGATCAGACTGTGCATTAAATGCACTTGCTATTGATAAACCACTTGAGCATGCAAGATTATATATTGATGGGAATCTGCAAATGTGGATAGATGCAGAAGATTTATTTGAATTATAAACAGCATAGCGACAAATACGCATTCTCTTTTGTATATTTGCCGCTATAAAGAGTTTATCATGTGCCCATCACATTTGTATTCCACATACTTTCTGCCAGACTTCTTGATAAAGCAACAGGTAACGACTAGATAAAAAATTCCCTTATTTCCCTTGCGGATTCTGCATAAGGGCAAAAATAAGGGAAAATACATATCATTTCACTATCTAATGGGCTGGAAAGCCCATAAAAATAGGACAGCCGGAGCCTCACCCCATCTGTCCCAAACAATCTATATTTTATAATCCGCGCGTCTTTCTTCGTGAAGGCACAAAGAGCGTTACCGGTACAGCCAACTCAACCCCGGCACCCTCACGTCACATAAGAGCTTCTGCTTAATGCTGCTTCGTTCCCGACCTGACATGGTTCACAGATTCCTATTGCGTAAGACCAAGATATCAACGCCACTTATACCGGGCAGCCCCTCTGTGGGCTTCCCTAGGAAAGACATCACCCCTGCTGTAGCGGATTGCAGGTACAGGGCACCGCTATCTCCCCGGCTGCGCGGAAGTGTTAAACACAAATCCATAGGCTTATAGTATATCTGTATTTTATGCAAATGTCAAATAATTTATACAAACCCGCAACAAATTTTTTCTCCTTGGGACAGGGGTCTGACACCGGCGTCCCAAAGGAACTTGGGACACCGGTGTCAGACCCCTGTCCCAGCCTTGCTTCACCCAATTCGGCTGGTTAAGGTTTCATCATGCGATATGAGAACCACCGCCTTGTCCGTTCTGACCAGAAAATCCCCAAGCCAGTCAAGTCCCTCTTTATCAAGGTGGTTTCCCGGCTCATCAAGAATCAGAAGCTCTGCCTTCTTAATCAAGGCTCTGGCAAGACTAATCTTCTGTTGCTGTCCGGGCGATAAGTTCGCTCCTGCTTCCTCAACCTCCTTGGACAAATCCAGACTGTTGCCAAATAGCTCGGACAGCACAGATGAGCCCAGCTCTTCATTATCGGAAGCCATAGAAAGATTATCAGCTATTGTTCCGCTGAACAAATACGCATCCTGAGTAAGATAAGCAATATTTTTGCGCAGCGATATGATGTCTGTGTGTTTCTTCGTTCCATCGCTCGTGACGGTTATCTGGTTTTTGGAAATACTATCAGGGTATAAGCCCGCAAGCAATGCGGCAAGCGTACTCTTGCCACTGCCGTTAGCCCCACTGATTACCAGCTTTTCGCCTTGACGGATTCTGAAATCCTTATGCTCTATAACCTGTTTTTCTTCCGTATAGCCGAAATTTATATCGTTGATTTCAAGGCTCCAATTGCCTCCAAGCTCTTGTGTCTCCTCTTTTTCTTCAATATCCTCAAACAAAAAACGGACGCGCTCATACATCTTTTCATACCCTTTTTCATAGGATATAAAGCGCTGTAGATAATTATAGCAGAGGGTGATTGACGGCAGCACAAGAAGCCCGGTAAGCAGACTGCCAGGCGCTAATTTATCGAAGGAAACCAGTACACAGCCGACGATTATAATTATTATTTTTGAGCCATGTCTTGTGAAGAAATCAAGCGAATCTGTTTTGGCATCAAAGCCTATTGCCTGTTTAGCTGTGGTATTCCTGTATTCATCAAACATACCCTGCATTTTCTTTATGTAGAAATCGCCCAGCTTATTGTTTCTGATAAAGGAATTTGCAGAATAAAAAATATATTCCAGATTCTTTTTCTGTTCCTTGTATTCGCTCTCCTTTTTCTTAAGTGAAGCCCTCCACGTCCCTTTAAGAAACGACCTGATGAGCGGGAAGGACGCCGCGACCAGAACGGTCACGCCAAAAATAATACTGTTCATTTCCTTGAATAACATAAAGGCTTCTACCGCATACACAACAATAACAATCGGTTGTGAGACCATGAAAAGCACAGTATATCTGTACATCAGCATATCTCCGGAAATCTTCTCCTCTATCTCGCCCTCATCTATGCTGTACGCTGTTTTCAGGCTCTTTGAAAGGAACGAAGCCAGACCTCTCCTGTCATCCGTCAAGGACTGCCGAAACAGAATAAGCGCTGACAGCATCCCGATAAAAGGAGGCAGTGCAATATTAAGCACCAGTGCCCCAATAAAAAACGGCAGTTGTAAAAAAATACCTTCTTTATCATACCCTAACAGCATTTGCGTCATATTTCCGCTTAATGCCGCCACGATTGTCGGCAGCGCAATAAGCAGCAAATCATTCAAAGCCTGAAAGATAATGCTCCAATTTATTGTTTTAGCAGTCTGCCAAAACAGTTTTCTCTTCGACATGGCATATATCTCCTATTATCAATCTGTCAAAACCAAGATTTAATATTCTATCATCGTGGGAAACAACAAGAAGCGTCTTATCACATTCCCGCAGCCACTTAACCAACACCTCAACAGCCTCCACATCCAATGCATTGGTAGGCTCATCCAAAATACAGATCCTATCCTTGGAAGCCATAACCACAGCAAGCAGGAATTTTTTCTTCTGTCCGCCGGAAAGGTCATCAAAGGACTGGTTCAGATAGTCTATCTTAAAGGCTTTGGAAATGCTGTCAAACAGCGCGTCGTCAACTGGCTTTTTCCTGCTTATCTCCTGCAATAGCATGGCACATGTCTCCCCAAGCTTATCCTCCTGCTGTAAAAGCGCCGTCACATTTGCCGTGCCACGAACGCTTCCCGCAACAGGCTTTAACAAGCCCAAAAGTAAGAACAGCAATGTGGATTTGCCACTGCCGTTTTCCCCCATCAGAACAACCTTCCTGCCATCAGGTACGGCAATGTCACTATAATTAAATACGCGCCCGCCATCATAGGTAAAGCTCAGCTTTCTTGTCTGAATACCACCAGCCTCCGCTTCGCCGATAACATCGTTCTGATTGCCCTCAACCATTTCATAAAATCGGTTCACCTTTTTCAGCGCTATTTTATATTTGACCTTTTCATTAAAATATTCCCTGATGGCGTCCATTGAGCCAAAAAGATATGCAGCTACAGCTATTATCAAAACACCGGCGCCCACAGTCAATTTCGCATTAAAAATCAATACTCCGACCAGAAAATACGTTCCGTAGGTCAGAAGATTATCCAGCACATTAAATACAAGCTTCTGAACCAAAACCAGCTTTTCACCCGTAGTGCCAACCCTTGAATAGTCCTCATGGATTCCTTTTAACCGCCTCAGATACCAGTTCTGCGCCTGAAAAAGCTTAATCTGCACAAAGCCCTTATATCCCTCCAAAAAGAATGAATTGAGCTTTTCCTCGATTTTCTCCACTTCCTCCTGATTTTCGTCCAATTGACGGTTCGACACCCAGACCGGAACTAACTGAACCCATGTCAACGCAAACAAAACAACACCAAGTATCAGATTTTCTCCGGCAATCATACCCGCACCAGCCAGCATGACAGCGACATTGCTGACCAAAGTCGGAATAACCGTAAATCTGAAATCGCAAATCGTGTCCGTATCAGCCCCAAGTCTCTGCCTCAGCTCACCATAGGATATCTTATATAGATTTACCTTCATCATGCTCCGGTATATGTTCATCTGAAAAGCCTGCTTCTCACTTAGCAGCTTCCTTGAAATATTAACCGTCAAACCATGCTTGAGCACCGTTATAAAAAGCAGCGCCAGCAAAAGACTTACGGCAAATATAACCGTCTGCCGGGTATCCCCTTCCAGCGAAAAGCTAACCAGACGTGAGACAATATATGCCAACCCAAACTCACAGGCATACTCCAATATCTCATAAAATATATTGATAAACACAATTTTATTTTTCATCACAACAATCCTTCAAAATATATAATATAGTCGCATTAGACCTTTTTATATAATATGCCAAGCCATAGTATAAACATATATACTATGGCTTGACATTACTATACTTATTAGTCTTTCACAACATGTGCTGGAGTTGTTCTTCTACTTCCACAACCAGTCTGATGATTGCCTAAAGTTGACACAACAGAATTTTTTATTGCATCAATAAGTGTTTTTCCGTCTTTCATCTAAATCATCTCCTTTCATATTTTGTCTAAATTTATCCAAGGCCTTTAGGACAAACTTCATTAATTTCTATTCCCTTTTCTTTTTGTTCTGCAATGTATTGTTCTACACAATAAGAAAAATCAAAAACTTTTCCATTCATAACCACCTCATGGTACTGCCTTATATTCGACAGTCCAAAAATACGTTCTGGCATGTATTGACATGGTCTAATAACTCCATTCTCTGAAACAATAATGCTATTTTCTCCTGCATCGCAATGAAAACAAACACCTCCTGCATGTGACCCATCTTCTTCATTATCAAATGCAAAGTCTTCAAATATAAAATCCGGATATATGTTTTTTATCCTTATTAATTTTTTGTAAAAAATTTGCTGTTTTCCTGAATGTACTTTCCACTCGCTCTCATATGACTGTTCGCCTCTTCCTACCTTACTTACTAATCCAAATTTAACTCTCTTTATTCCATATTTTTTCAAAAGTGCTATGTAAAGTTCCAAATCATCAATGACATCATCTCGCAATAAAATTTGCGCCATTGAATTTATCTTCTGTTCACCTATTCTGCGCATGTTTTCCTTTACTGTATTAAAATTACTATTACGCGTATATTTATAGTATAATTCCGAATTATATCCATATAACGTGAATTGTAACAGCCCTATGGACTTCAACGCTTCATCCTTTATTTTCGACAAGGAAGACAAATTTGTAATCAATCTTGTTGACATATTCTTTTCATTTGCATACAACAAAATTTCATTTACATATGGATGTAAACATGGTTCTCCTCCCGACAACCCTAAACAATAACTTTTTCCACTAAAATTATCTATTATCCATTTGACCTCTTCATATGGTAACCGCCTCAAATTATCTGGGTTGGAATCCTTATAGCAATGAGTACACATAAAATTACATTGATTAGTTAATTCTAAAGTAATTACCAATGGATAATACTTTTCATATTCTCCAAAAACATTATTAACATCACCATGTTCAGATTCCTCAAGTATTCCTTGGCTCATTAAGCTTCGATAGAATGTTTTAATATCATCTTCTGCATTTGGACATTGCGAAAAATCATATTCTTTGCTAACTTCTTTCCACAATTCGTATATATCTTTATTACCATCAACATACGAAAGCATTTTAGCCTTTTCCGCTTCGACACAATATCCTTTATAATGTTTTTTTGTATCAAATAGATATAATTTTAATCCATTCCATTGAGCAATTAAATTCTCAGAAATAATAATAGCCATAAATATACCCAACCCCATTTTTCATAACTTCCTACATTTAAAACAATATATATCCATGATGAATCCCATAAAAAAATAACGTATTTATATAGGATAATCCATGATATGCGGATTAATCGGTATTTCAGGTTCACCCCACACTTTTATTTCAGCCGATGAACTATCGCCAGCATATACTCCACAATATGGTATCCTTGTTATCATAATACATATCAGCAACACACTAAAACCAACAATTTTTTTTGTAATTTTCATATTTTAACTTCCTTAGTTTTTTACTACAAGTAAGATATTAAGATACTTTTTCAATCATGTATAGGTGCCAAATCTGTCACAAAAAAGCAGTTGTCTCTTAAAAGAAACAACTGCTCATTACATTTTCTATTCTCTTTTACCTAAATAAAATACTCTGTCCCCTATATATTAGCTATGAGGCAAATACACTATAAAAATGTTGAGAGTTTTTCGGCAAATGCTTTCATATCCACATCTTTCATATAATAGGCCTTGAATAACAATAAGGTTACTATCAATGCACTATCCGCTTTATTTATTTCGTTCTCCATAATATAATCGATTATATTTACCGCGTATTCTTTATATCCCATATTATTATATTTCCGGGCGAGAACCAGTAATAACAGGCTGGTTATATTTTTCGGCATCAACTGCCTATTATTGTCTTTTTTAATTGCGTATAGCACCTGAGAGCACATCTCATTTGTCGAATTAACCAATAAAATATTATGAATACAGAGCCATTCCTGTGAAGTTAAATAAATAGCTTCATAATTGATATTTTCAATATTGACTGTAAGCTTCAAAGCCTTTTCAAGTTCTCTTTCACAGTCTAAATCATTTATTTTTTTCAACTTCCAACTAACCATTGCTGTATTCCGCATATAAAACTGCTTATTCACGGCAATTGACATATCTATCCTTTTTGAAATTTGTTCTAATTTTTCCAAAGCTTCGTTATATTTTCCTGCATTACTTAACCGTCTTATTTTTTCTTCCAATTCAAAAACTGAAACATCCCCCGGAACAATATAGGTTCTTTGAAATTCAAGTGGTAATCCAAGCTTATTAAAAACCAATGAACATGTATACATCTCCAATGACATTTTCCCTGCTTCAGTCCGCGATATAGTTCTATAATCGCATATACCATCAGCCATCATCTTTTGCGACATGTTCAACATCCTGCGCCTTTGTTTTATTATATCTCCGGCAAACACAACATTGCCTGTTTTATGAAGATACACCCATATAGGTGAGTCCGTGGCGCTTTCAATTTGCTTGACCAATTCTAATTTCTCTTCATAATCCTTTATTTTGAATATGCAATCCTCATCAGACATATCATTTAGTTTTATTGTTGAATCAAGTAATTTTTCTAATACATCTGTTAACATAAATAAGCTTTTATATGTTTTTTGTATTAATAAAACTTTTTCAAGCATCATAATATATTTTTGAATAGTTGGCATGTCATCTTTTTCTTCACTAAAGCAGCTTATATATTCCAAAACAATCTTCGGATAAATGACAGCAATCCACTCAGGCTCATATTCCATGTGCTCAATCAGCTTAATAATAAAAGCAACCGTCGCGCCGTAATCTGATTTCCCTAATGCCTTTGCCCACTCAAGAATAAGATTTATTTCCCTTGCTGATAATATTGAATTAATTGATAATGTCGAATACTCACAGGTCTGCTGTAGAGCCTTACAAAAACAATCGGCTTTATCCTCAGAAATTCTTCCCAGAATTTCATAATAAAATTGCAAACATAATTTATCCGCGCCAGCATACTCTTGATAGTAAATATTTAATAATTCCTTTGCCACATCTATTCTTTTGTTAACAACTACATCCAGAATTTCCCTTCTGGCACAGACCTCTCTATATTCATTCAGATTCAGAATATTCTCATACTTGCAACTATCCTGCCCCAATCGTTCTATCAATAAGGTTCTAAGGTTATACGAAGCTTTTCTTTTTCCGGCTTCTATTTTTCTGATTAGGCTTCCATCACAACAACCTTGTGCCAGCGCTTCAGTAGACACATTTCTTCGTTTTCTTAAATTTTTCAAATACGAACCAAATATGTAATCGTTGCCTTCCATGCGTGCACATCCCCCTGTTCCAAATATCAGTGAATCGCTCCCAGAACCAACGAGCAGTCCTCATGCTTATCACCCTTGGCTTTGTACTCATTGCACTGATACGCTATGTGGTACCCATTTCCGGCATCATCTAATGTCACGGCAAAATATCCTGCCTGAAGCTTAACCTTGGTTCCGTCGAGATATTCTATCTCCCTTCTTTGCCAGTTTTCATTAACATCAATATCTTTATATATCACCGGGTTAATCTCACCGGTAGAAATAAAATCCGCCTGTGCCTCCATATAATAAGACCTCAGGTTAGCCCAGTCCTTTGCAACCCTTGCCTTATGAATATGCGAAATAAGCATTGGTGCCGTCACCCCGACAAGCACCACCATAATCGCAACCACAACCAGCAGCTCAGCTAAAGATAAAGAAAAACCTCTGTCTGTTCCATGAGGCTTTTTCTTTTTTATCTTTTCAGTAAATGAATTAGTTAATTTTATCATATCGTCAACCTCCATTCACATATAATCATATTATCCCAGGGTGCCAAAACATGCTCCACAACCCTAGCCAAAAGCAGTACGGATGCTGCTTTAGAGTCAATGCATACAAGGATGTATGCTTTGCCTCGGTGGCGGACGTATAAAACACCTTAATCAGAATTCTTAGAACATCTTGCTTCGCACAACGGAGCTGATATGTATAAACATTATACGTTATACACTCATAGATTAAATAGGCATGTTTTGGCACCCGCAGCCTTATAGATAATTAAAAGCTATCCCAGCACGAAGTACGTCACAAGCCACTGCCCGTTAACCTTTTTGAAGAGCCACTGGCAGATGAACTCCTCATCCTCCGTAGTCTTTGAATCCGCCTTGCGGATATTTATTGTGCTTCTGCATGAAAAATAGCTGTCATTATAGTACATAAATTCGTCATAGCTCTCATCTAATATCTCCACAGTCTCAGGGACCCATGCCCATGCAAGAGTCGACTGGGCATTGTATAGAAGCCTTTCTGCCTCCGAGCCATCCTCCATCATAACAGCAACCGAATCCACCGATGCCTTGCGGTAGATGTGGTACACATATGTTTCACAGAAGCTCTGCACCATGTCCTGCACACCTGCGATAAACTCAGGTGAAGCCGTTGCCTCATAGTCCTTCAAGCCATTTTCGGCGTCAACGTAATCTGCTGTGACGTCATTTCCCTGCGCGTCAATCACACTGACCTGCGGCTCCTGCACCAGCTCCCCGGCATAGTACACCTTGTAATTGAAGCTCACTCCGGTAAGCTCATACGCCATATCGCTGACAGCATTGTCTATCACGCCGCCTGTAATATATTCTCTCTCATCCAGCTTAATGCCGTTGATGTATACCTCCATGTCATCCATGACCCTCACATACACTTCATGATAATCATAGATATTTTCCGATATGGCAATGTCCTTAATCTCCCACTTATTAAAGCCGAAGGAATCCTTCTCGCCTGCCGCCTTTAAAGAAACGATTGCGAGCAGCTCGCCTTCATCCGTATCGGCTGCCTCACTATCGAATGCCATGACATTATATACAGGGCGCGCGTCGTTGTACAGCTCATCATTCTTAATATATCTGACATTCTTATTCTGCAGATATCCCTTATAGAAATCCTTGTACTGCTCTATAGTCTCAAATCTGCTGGAAATATCAAGCTGCTTGGTATCTATTACTTCGCCTATTTTGTCTGCGGTGAACAGCTCCATATTTTCCTGCATTGCAAGCTCCGGTGCTCCTGCAGCCTTCGCCGCATCATAATCCCTCTGGTAATTTGAAAGATTTTTCCATAATACTACGCACAACACAACCGTCAAAACCGCCCATAATGCGGCATATGTCCCAAGGAAATATCTAAACGATGAATTTTTCCCATGTCTCTTTTTCCTTTTTCCCGCTATGACCGCATTATGTCTGCTGCTTTTACCTGGCACCGAACTGCTCCTGCGCCTTCTTACAGGTGCTTTTTCTTCATTTCTTACCGGCTTATCATTCTTATTGCTTCTGTCCATTCCTGCACCCTTCCCTTACCTGATTACAATAGCTGTCGGTATCCCGCGCGCACCGTATATCGATGAAATCTTATTGTATATCTCACCGCCGTAGTAAAATACAGTCGAACCGCCGCCGTCAAGGTTAGCCGCATTCACCGCATCGAAATCCAGAAATACGTTTATAAGGTCATTCAATGTCGCCCCGAGACTGTGTGTCTGCCTGCCGTCTATTATGAGCAGAAGCACCGCTCCGTCCTCCCTCTGGCCTATGGCAGTTCTGGGGTTCACACCGCCGCCTGTTCCGGTAACATTCGCCGGCACACCATTCACAATCAGGAGCGGTCCCCATGACACGGCATCCCTCACACCTGAGTCTAACGCCTGCTGTCCTGTCATATTTCCTATGATAAATATATCGTTCTCATCAAATCCTATAATCTCGTAGGAGGTATTCAAATCACCGTACTTTAACTCTCCCTCCGAGATAACTATTCCCAGCGGGGTTCCGCCGTTCCCGACTCCTCCTATATCCTCGAAGCCACCTGCGTTTGAGGCTGCTGTAGCGCCATATCTCTCACATATCTCCGGGACACTAAGCCCTGCTGAACCGTCATACTTATCCGAGGATGTTCCGACAAACACGCGCGATGGGTCATTAATCACTATCATGGTTCCGGAATAGGTAGCGCCCTTTACCGGATGAAACTCCATGCCATCCGCATATACGACTCCATCCTCCTTATCCTCATCGCTGATTGAGAAATCCTTCCTGTCCCCTGCTGCATCCCTGTCAATCTTAATTAACGATGTATCCACCGCCTCATTAAGGTACTTTACCTTGTTTCCCTCCTCAATCGCCGCTATTTCTGCCTTAGAGCAGTATATATTGGCTAAAAAACCTGCCATGCTCGTCTCACGCACGGACAGCACGAAAAGATTCCTTGCCTGTTCCGATGGACCCTTTGTAACTACCCACATAACACAGTACAAACAAAGCACCAGCATAAGAAGTGTAACTCCTATAAAACCTAATACTCTGAGAATAATCTTTTTCATATCTGTTTTTCCTTCTCTTTCTCCTCACTGTCAATCTGCTTTTCTTTTGCCTTTTCAAGCCTGAGCTGCTTAAAAAATGCCTGCATCATACCACGGCATTCCTCCATGAGAACCCCCTTTGTTATATCGACGCGATGGTTGAAGCCCTCCATCTGAAGAATATTTATGACCGACCCCGCACAGCCCGCCTTGGCATTCATTGTTCCTATCACAACCCGCGGAATACGTGCCTGAACGATTGCCCCTGAGCACATCTGGCACGGCTCTAACGTGACATACATGGTACAGTCCTCAAGCCTCCAGTCGCCAATCACCCTGCTTGCCTTTTTTATAGCGGCAATCTCAGCGTGCGCAAGCGTACTCTTATCAGTATTCCTCCTATTATAGCCGCGGGCTATTATTTTTCCATCGTAGACAATAACACAGCCTATCGGCACCTCTTTAAGCTTAGCTGCCTTTTTCGCCTGACGTATCGCCTCTTTCATATATCTTATATCATCCGGATTATTATTTTCCAATTCTTGCATAGATTGCATGGTCATGCCACCTTCCCTTTAACATTGCATAATCACGCGCAATTCCTTCATACTCAAAACCGCACTTTTCAAGCACCCTTATCGATGCTGTATTATCAGGCTGCACATACGCCACAATTCTGTGAAGCTCCTCATCCGTGATTGCCTCATCCGTCAATCTTTTCACTGCCTGGGTGGCATATCCCTTTCCCGTGTATTCGGGCAGGAGCTTATATCCTATCGTTGCTGACATGAAGCTACCCCTGACAATGTTTCTGATTGCCGCAGTTCCTATTATGCGCCAAGGATCCCCTTTTTCATATATATAGTATCTTGCACTTCTTCCCGCAATATAACTCTTCTCTTCATATTCAAGTAATCTTTTATGATAATCTTTAGTGTAAAATCCATCTATCCGGTCAGGCTCCATTTCGCCAAAATAGGAATCTCCCTCTATATAGAATTCCAGAACATCCCTGCTGTATTTCTCATCTAATATTTTTAAAACCAGATTCTCTGTCTCATACTGAAAAAGCATAGTGAGCCTCCCATGCATATTATAAACAATACGCTCCCTTTGCGCAACTTCTGTTTTGCCACTAACCCTGACGTAACATGTGCTCCCACAAAAAAAGGATGAGCCTCATAATCTGCCCATCCAGGATATCTAAAATATATTCCGATATGTACCTTAGTCTCAAGTAAATGAAATCCGTCTTATCTGTGCCAATTAAAATCATGCTTTTATGGGGCTGCTGCCTGATTACAGCACCCCCGCCACACCTTGTACCAGTCATTAAAAAAGACAATATCCATGCCATCGGTATTATTCATTATATTGTCATATACCTTAACAAGCTATTACTAACTAAACAATGCGTAATTATGCGTTCTTAATAAGCTCTCTGATCTTATCTGCCTCTTCCTTGGATATCTTTCTGTCCTCAAGATATGAAGCGAGATATGCTGATGGCTTGCCGTCAAACCAGAAGTCTGTATCGTCCTGGATAACCTTGCGTCTGTAATCCTCCTCTGTGCGAAGTGCCTTCGCAAAAGACATCTTTCCAATACGGTATGTCTCTACAAACTTCTTATCCTTAAGCTTGGAAAGGAATGTTACAACTGTGGTTCTGGCATAATTCTTGCCATACTCCTCATTAAGCTTAACTATCAAAGTCTGTACAGGGATATCACCTTCATAAGCCCAAATCTGTCTCATTATTAAAGTTTCGCATACGCTTAACTCTGTAAATACTGTTCTTTTACTCATGTGTATCCTCCAAACTTATTTCTTATTTTACCGATATGAGTATTATACTAACAACATTCAATCTTTGCAACATATATTTTCGTCACTTTTACTGATTTTTCGATATATATTACATATAATTTGCTTTTATGAATACCAATTTATGTAAAAATTCGTGAGCTTATTGTGACCCTCCTTTTTCAGCTGTACTGATATTCCTTATACCAATAACCAAAATGATTCATGCACACATCGCTTCTCATACTGAACTTAAACTTCTCGAATCCAAACATATTCGCAGTAATTTTTTCTCTTCTGTTATAAATGCCCGGAACCCCTATAACCAGCGTGTTTCCGTCCTTTTTCCCCAGCAGGAGATGATGAAAATTGAAATATCCATGGTTTACAAAGCTGTTGTTTATAAGGCTGTTATCCTTAGTATCTATCTTCGGAAGTTCATCAAGGTCTATGTCAACACAGTCATAAATATCATCCTCCGAGAAAGCAAGTACCGGTTCTTTTCCATCAAAAAGCATATCTAATTTTGAATGCTTTTCGCAATCTTGTGTCTCCTCCGATGCATGCAATTCCTGGTCATTCTTTACCGTTTCTTTACCTGAAGTTTCTTCATTTGTCATTGCGCTGTCCATTTCAGGAGCATTTTCTGACCGTGTTATCCTCTCTCCATCTGATATATACACCATTTTTATCGGCTTTTCCCACACTGGAGGTTCAACAGTGGCAGCGGCACCTCTGCTTTCCGGTTCCTTTCCGACACTTACATTGACTGCATTATCCTCACCAGTCTGCTTTCCGGTTACGGCTTTGACAGCAGCTTCTCCTATCTTCTGCTCCCCTGCCTCACGCTCATTTACTGCGCGCTCTTTCTCTGCGCGCTCCGCTTCCCTTGCAGACAGCACCGCCTTATATGCCTCCATGCCCATGACCCTCTTAGTGTCAAACGGCATGTCATCCCACTGGCTGGCAAACATCCTCTCACCCGGCTTACCGCCAATGTAAAGCCCGCATATATCGTCAAACGGTATCTCTATATCCGTGAGCGGCTCTGCGGCAAAGAACTGCCCCATTCCGCTTTTTATAACCATATCACCCATACATATTCCAACTATATTGCCATCACGCCTCACAAAAAAATATACCTTGTACTTCTCCTCCTGTGAGTACGCCCCCTTAAGGTTAATCCACAGCTTCACAGTCTCCCCTCTGCACTCAGTCTTGGCAAATCCTACATTCTTGTTCTTTATTCCGTTGTCATACGCATACATGTAGGAAATAAATCGTCTGTATTCTGACAAAAAAATCACTCTCCTCCCCTTTTGCTGAGGCGTTCGGTAACATACCGTCTGCATTATACATAAAAATATATTCTCAACACCCTCGCATTTTATAGTATGCGCAGCAGACGAAAAATATGAATGATTTTTTTATATTATGATTCGGGTGTAAAATCATGCCAATTTAATCTTTAAGTGTATAACGTATTATATTTATACATATCAGCTCCATTGTCCGAAGCAAGATGTTCTAAGAACTCTGATAAAGGTTTCTTGCGTCCGCCACCGAAGCAAAGCATACATCCGTGTATGCATTGCTTCTAAAGCAGCATCCGTGCTGCTTTTGGCTAGGCATTTAGCAGAGTTCTAAGAACATCTAAGCTTCTCCCAAAAGTCGTGATATGTATAAATATAATACGTTATACACAGCTAGTTATATATAGCATGTTTTAACACCCGAATCATAATAAAAAAAACCGGGCAGACCTCACGTCCGCCCGGCGTAAATTACGCTATTTGTTACGTGTAAAAAAATTTGAAAGCTGTGCAAACTGTGCAAGTGTGAGCGCCTCACCGCGTATGCTTGGGCTGACGCCAAGCGATTCAATCGCCTTTGCTATCTGCTCCTTTGTAAGCGTAAGCTCTGTGGAATTGGACAGACCATTTGCAAGGGTCTTCCTTCTCTGGTTGAAGCTCGCGCGTATAAGCCTGAACATAAATTCCGCGTCATCGACCTCAACAGGGCACTGTGCGTGCCTTTTAAGTCTTATGACGGCTGAGCCTACGTTCGGTCTTGGCATGAAGCAGGTCGGAGGCACATTCAGAACTATCTCCGGCTTCGCATAATACTGGACAGCAAGAGACAGCGCACCATAGTCCTTCGTTCCCGGACCTACCTGCATTCTGTCTGCTACCTCCCTCTGAACCATTATGGTTATGCTGTCAATCGGCACATGACTCTCAAAAAGTCCCATGATAATAGGGGTTGTAATATAATACGGAAGGTTCGCCACAACCTTTATCGGACGCCCGCCATTCTTCTCCTTCGCAAGCGCCGCAATATCGACCTTCAATATATCCTCGTTAATTACCGTCACATTGTCATAAGCCGCAAGTGTCTCCTTAAGGATAGGGATAAGGTTGGTATCAATCTCCACCGCCGCAACCTCACGCGCATTCTCGCACAGAAGCTGTGTCATGGTTCCGATTCCCGGTCCTATCTCAAGGACAAAATCATCCTTCGTCACGCCTGCCTCACGGACTATCTTCTCGACAACATTACCATCAATGAGAAAGTTCTGCCCGAAACGCTTCTGGAACATGAAACCATATTTGTCTATTATCTCTCTTGTGTTTGTTGGATTTCCAAGATGTTTGTTTTCCAAGTTTTTCCTCTTTCTATTTTTATAATCCGGAAGTGTACTAGCAAAATTACACAACGTACTGCTGTCACACACTGAGTTTCTCAATTACCCTATATCCCGAACAGCCTCCGCGCATTCTCGTTCGTGACGGCAATTACCTCTTCCCCGCTCACATTTTTAAGCTGTGCAATCTTCTCCACAACATATGGAAGATTAAGGGAGCTGTTCCTCCTGCCACGGTTCGGAACAGGCGTAAGATATGGGCTGTCCGTCTCAAGAAGCAGTCTTGACAATGGTGCCAGCTGCACAGTCTCCACAAGCTTCTTCGCATTCTTGTAGGTCACAACACCGCCGACGCCAAGATAATATCCGGCATCAAGATACTGCTTTGCCATCTCCGGAGAGTACGAATAGCAGTGAATTACTCCGCGTAGTGCCTTGTATTCATTGCCCAGAAGGATATCCGCTGTGTCCTTCGCCGCCTCGCGGCTGTGAATTATAACAGGCTTATCCACCTCAAGCGCAAGGTCTATCTGCCTTACGAACCATTTTTTCTGGATGTCCGCCTCAGGCTCATTCCAGTAATAGTCAAGTCCGATTTCACCCACGGCGACAACCTTCTTATTGTGCAGTGCCGCGTACTTCATATACTGTATGAACTCCTCCGTAAGCGGAGCCGTCTCATTCGGATGTACACCCACCGCCGCGTATATATAATCGTATTCACCAGCAAGTGCAATGCTGCTCTTAGTCGATTCCATGGAGGCACCGACATTGACAACATACTCTATACCCTTTTCAGGGAGCTCTTTTAAAAGCTCCCTGCGGTCCTCATTGAACGCTTCATCATCATAATGAGCGTGTGATTCAAATATTCCCATGATATTTTCAGCCATTGTTTCTTAATTGATATTATCCGATGCTTACTCCGTTAGGTACATCCTTCTCCGCTGTGAGAAGCACAGGCTTGCCCTCTGCGTCCTCAGCGCACAGAAGCATGCCCTCTGAGAGCACTCCCGCAAGCTTGGCAGGCTTTAAGTTAGCGACAACCACAACCTTCTTACCGACCATTTCTTCTGCTGTATAGTAAGGTCTGAGACCGGATACAATCTGGCGCACCTCGCTGCCCATCCTGACCTGTGAGCAGAGAAGCTTCTTTGACTTCTCAACATTCTCACACTTGATAATCTGACCGATTCTAAGCTGTGTCTTGAAGAAATCGTCAATGGTAATCTCCGGAGCCTTCTCCACATCGACACCTGCCTCTTTGGAAGCACTGCTGTCATTGGCGCCGTCGGCTGCCTTAGCGTTGTCCGCGCTGCTTCCGTCAGCTGCTGCCTCAGCCTCAGCCATCACCTTCTGCTTGGCTCTGATCTCCTCTACCTTCTCCATAACCTCTTTTACATCAAGACGTGCAAAAAGAATCTCCGGTGCCTCGGTAACCTTGTTTCCCGAAGGATACAGACCGAAGGTATTAAGGCTCTCCTTGCCTCTCGGCTGTGCGTTGAGCTGCTTTCTGATACGCTCAGCAGTCTCAGGCATGAATGACTCTAAAAGCTCCGCGCCGATTAAAATGCTCTCAACAAGGTTGTAGAGAACCGTCTCAAGACGCTCCTTCTTAGCCTCATCCTTTGCAAGCGCCCAAGGCATAGTCTCATCGATATATTTATTGCATCTCTTAAAGAGATTGAAAATCTCAGTCATGGCGTCCGCAACACGAAGCTCCTCCATCTTAGCGTCAACCTTAGCCATTGTTCCAAGAACGAACTTCTTAAGCTCCTCGTCAACCTCCTCAGTGACACCTGTGTTGTTGACAACTCCGCCAAAATATTTGTTGGACATGGATATTGTTCTGTTTACAAGGTTTCCGAGTGTGTTGGCAAGCTCTGAGTTCATTCTCTCAACCAAAAGCTCCCATGTAATCACACCATCGTTCTCAAACGGCATCTCATGGAGCACAAAGAAACGAACCGCGTCAACGCCAAATAAATCTACAAGGTCATCCGCATAGATTACATTTCCCTTGGACTTGCTCATCTTGCCGTCACCCTGTAAGAGCCAAGGGTGTCCGAATACCTGCTTAGGAAGCGGAAGGTCAAGAGCCATGAGGAAAATAGGCCAGTAAATTGTATGGAATCTGATAATGTCCTTGCCAATAAGATGAAGGTCGGCAGGCCAGAACTCATTAAATAACTCACCGTTGCTGCCATCGGCATCGTAGCCAAGACCTGTTATATAATTGGTGAGCGCGTCAAGCCATACATATACAACATGCCTGTCATCGAAATCTACCGGAATTCCCCACTTAAATGAGGTTCTAGATACACACAAATCCTGAAGTCCCGGAAGAAGGAAATTGTTCATCATCTCATTCTTTCTCGATACAGGCTGTATGAACTCAGGGTGTGTGTTGATATAGTCGATAAGCCTGTCCGCATACTTGCTCATCTTAAAGAAGTATGCCTCCTCCTTAGCCGGCTTACACTCTCTTCCGCAATCAGGGCACTTGCCGTCAACAAGCTGTGACTCAGTCCAGAAGGACTCACAAGGTGTACAGTACATACCCTCATAATGACCCTTGTAGATATCACCCTTGTCATAGAGCTTCTTGAAAATCTTCTGAACCTGCTTCTCATGGTACTCGTCAGTTGTTCTGATAAACTTATCATAGGAGGTATTCATAAGGTCCCAGATTCTCTTTATCTCGCCGGCAACATTATCGACATACTGCTTAGGTGTAACACCTGCTGCCTCTGCCTTTAACTCAATCTTCTGTCCATGCTCATCGGTTCCTGTCTGGAATCTTACATTGTAGCCCTGAAATCTCTTATATCTTGCAATACTGTCCGCAAGAACGATCTCATAGGTATTGCCTATATGCGGCTTACCTGATGTATAGGCAATGGCTGTTGTGATATAATAATTCTTCTTTTCCATTTGACAAATCACTCTTTTCTTCTATAGTTTTATTAATCAATGTTATTTATGTCACAAGACTACCACAAGTGTTTTTCCTTGTCAAATAAATACGCTTTCTTACAGATTTTACTGCGCATGTGTGACGAACTTTCTGTCCACGCGACAGCATACTGCCCGGCTTAGGCGGAGAAATCTGCTGTCTGTAGAAAATTTTTCTGCCCACGCACCAGTATACGCCAAGCTTAGGCAGAGAAATCTGCTCCCTGAGATAAATTTTTCTGCCCTCGCGACAGCATACCGCCCGGCTTAGACTGAGAAATCTGCTGTCTGTAGAAAATTTCTCTGCCCTCGCACCAGCATACCTCCCGGCTTAGGCAGAGAAATCTGCTGTCTGTAGAAAATTTCTCTGCCCTCGCACCAGCATATCCCCCGGCTTAGGCAGAGAAATCTGCTGTCTGTAGGCAATTTCTCTGCCCTCGCACCAGCATACCTCCCAGCTTAGGCAGAGAAATCTTCTGTCTGCAGGCAATTTCTCTGCCCACGCACCAGCATATCACCCGGCTTAGACTGAGAAATCTGCTGTCTGTAGAAAATTTCTCTGCCCTCGCACCAGCATATCCCCGGCTTAGGCAGAGAAATCTGCTGTCTGTAGAAAATTTCTCTGCCCACGCACCAGTATACGCCCGGCTTAGACTGAAAAATCTGCTCCCTGGAATAAATTTCTCTGCCCACAAGACCTCATATCCCCCGGCTTAGGCAGAGAAGCATCTATTTAATCTCTTTTCTACAACTAATTCAGGAAAAAATAATTCCCCCTGCTCTCCACCTTCATATCAAACTTCACCTCCGGCAGCCCTGTGTCCGGGTTCTCTATGCCAACGGCAAGAGCCACCTCTGATTTTCCGGCGTTTTTCGATTCTGCCGGCATTTCCACCAGCCTTCTCCTGTCATCGTCTGTGAGTGTGAGACGGCACTGTGCACTTTCGCCCGCATAAATATCAGTAAGCCTTATGTCTGTCTCATAGCGGCTGATAACGCTTCCGTCCGAACCGATAAGATATACGCAAAACGGCCAGTCAAAATACATCGGTGCTGTTCCGTGATTATTGACAGTCAGCTTTACCACCATGCTTTCGGTGAACCGATTATCAATTATCCTACACCTCGAAACGCCGTAACGGTAGCCAAGGCTTCCCAGCACCTCATGCACTTCACCGGTATAAGCCTTTTCATCCTTGTTCGCAATAGGACACATCGGACCTATAAAGGTCATGTGCGAATCTGCCAACAGACCGAGTGTCTCATCCAGCCTGTCCGTCAGCAGCTCAGACATCGGATATGCACTTGTAAACTCACCACCGACAGGCGCGCTCTTCCACACCTCAGGAACCGCAATAAGCTCCATCGGTGTCTCTGGGCCGGAATAGGTTCCGCCCTCGGAAATCCACGAAAGCCACCTCTGTGTATCCCCAGAGTGGCCTGTCATGTCATTATATACACCCATCCCATACTCAGACACATAAGGAAACGGTCTGCGCATAAGAAGCTTTGCGTTAGGAAATGCAGTCAGATACGGCTCCACATATTCCCTCAGAAGCTCCTCCGGCGGAAGCCTTTTTATACCGTCTTCATATTTTACATGCCACTCACCCCAGTGTCCGACACTTCCAAGCTCTATAAAACAGAAAAAAGAATCCACTCCATATCTTTCCCCCAGTGCCTTGACCGCCTTAGCATGATACTCTATGAATGTCCTGTTGGAATAGTCCGGTGAGTACCCCCTTCCGTATGCAGTATCATAGAATGTTCCATCGCCTGTCTTTTCATACAGCCAGTCAGGGATATCTATATGCTCCCCATCGGATGGTTCATCGCATACGAACCTGAAAACAACCTTTTTCCCCGCCGTACGCCATGTATCCAGAAAATTTTCCTCCTCAATTCCCGCGAAATCGAACACGCCCTCCTCCGGCTCAAGCTCACGCCATGTGACATCCATATATACCAGAGTATTATCCCCAACAGCGTCAAAATAATCGGCATTCGGTGCAAATCCCATCATCGGGTTTCTAAACACAGCGTCCACAGTATCATAACTATACGTTTTTACACGAATCCTCCTTATAACGACAATAATGACCGCCGCTATAAGTATCATAAACAATATGCAAAAAGCTGTTGCTCTCCTTTTATCAACCATGGTATTCCCCGTTAAATTCTATCAATGCGGCATCGTTCACCCCCTCAAGGCTCCTTATCCGCTCCACAAAGCTCTGATTGTCATTCTTACATCTCACCTGCACAGTAAGCTCAGTATTCTCACCTCTTAGAATCTTAGAGCGCACAGTATGCCTAAGCTTCCCCAGTGCCCTGATGACATTGTCCCCTGCCTCATCACCGGCATAATGCACAACAAGCATATACTGATACCCGCCCGCTCCACGGAGGCTGAAGCATAGGATAAGAGCTATCATTATGGCATACGCAATTCCCGCCAATATGTACATGCTGGCTCCTATCGTGATTCCGGTTGTTATCGCCCAGAACATATACATGAGGTCAAGCGGCTCCTTTATCGCTGTACGATAGCGCACAATCGAGAGCGCACCCACCATGCCAAGGGATATGACAATGTTGGTGCTTATCGCAAGCGTCACCATACTCGTAAGCACCGTCATCCCCACCAGCGTGATTGCATAATTCCTGCTGAAAACAACCCCCTTATAAAATTTCTTATACACCGCATAAATAAGCAGCCCCATGACAAATGCCAGCAGAAGATCCGCTGTCATCGTCAGAATGGTCGACAAAGAGATTGCCTGATTATACATCTCCGACTCCAGAACCGATTTCTTTATGACATCCTTTATACTCATCGCTCTACCCATCCCTCTCCATACTATTATTAACTAAAGTAATCTTATAAACCAGCTTTGCCACAAAACAGTTGTGTAATTTTACCAGTACACTGCCGGACCCTTTTGAAGCCCTAATAGTTCGCGTAGCGAACTAATGTCCTTGGCGGCTGTACTTTAGCCGCCTACGTACCGCTACGCCTTCAAAGGAGTGAGAACGTGTCCGGAAGTGTACTAGTAAAATAGCACAACGTCCGGGATTATTACACTGAGTTATGCATACACTCCTCACCCTCTAAGCGGCTCCTTCTGTTTCTCAAGGCACATAGTGTATTTTGAGTACGCCATGTACGCGCTGTCCGCCACCGGAAGCAGCCTTCTTATCAGCTCCGGCAGGTACTCCGTGAATTTTACCTCCATTATAAGCATTCCCGGCTCCATAACATGCATTATGGGAAGCCTTTTGTCAAAAATGTTGTCGGTAAACATTCCTGCCCTTATACCACAGTCAAAGGTGAGCCTCACATCACCGTAGGGATACACGAAGGGTATCCTGTCATAATCCACAATCACCTTCGGACGCATCCCGTTTAACGCACATTGAAAATAAAATTCCCTGCACAGCCGCTCCTCCCTTTCCGCCAGAAAGCCATATCTGCCGGAAACAATCTGCTCCACCTCAGCTCTGGTAAGCGTTGCCGAGGTCTTGTGTATATACTGCTCCTCCTTGTGCTTACACTCAAGTTTAATAATACTGTCGCTATAGTTGTATATTCTTATCCGATATTTGCTTCTCGCCTCCACACCCGCAAGCTTCTCCTCATAGGCGCACTCATAACAGTCATCAAAGTACAGGCTTCTAATCATATACCCGGCGTTTACGTGCTCCGTACGCGACTGTGAAGCCGGGCTGCCGTTCCCCGCATGTGAATCCGCCTGCATAAACATGCTCACCCTCTCCATAATCGCATTTTTTTCCTGTTCATTTATAAGATATTTTAATTCATGGCGGAATGCACCTGTATCACTCCTCATATACATCCTCCTGGACACTTCCGTCCGGCATTACAAAAAAGCACTTGACTCCATGTATAACCTGGTTGCCGGAAGCCACATAATAATCAAATGCCCTCTGTTCTATGCCCGACTCATTTTTTGCCGTCATCCTCATAAAATACTGTCCCGGCTCAAGCTCTCCCTCATACAGATACTCCGTGGCGAACAAGCCCTCAACCCTCAGGACAGGCTTCTCAAAGGTATAATCCTTTGCCAGCTCAAGCGTATAATAAATATCCTGAGCCTGAAAATCATACGAAGCATCCCACGCAAAATACATGCCCTCGTCTGTCACCTGCGGAATACCGATAAAAAACGGCTGTGGTGACTCAAGGCTGAGCTTATACAGCCTGTAATTATTTTCCACCTCGTCCGGCAGTGCCTTTATAAAAGCTTCATACTGCCCACCGGTTAACGGCATGTGCTCCGAATCCGGATATGAGTACGCATATTTTCTTACAACCGGCGCATAAATATCAATCATTTTCTCAAGCTTTTCCCTTGTAATTATATTTCTGTATTCCTCAATCTTATCATCAAGGCCGGCTCTCAGCTCATTATCCATGAGAACACGCCTGAACAGGACGTTACCCCAGTAGTTGCTTATTCCGATTTCCCAGCCGCGATCCTGACTGCGGAGCTTCGCCTTGGTATCATAGAACGCACCATCGTTATCCCACGATATAAAATAGAAGGTATCGCTGTTTAGCGGACTGTATAGGAATACATTTCTTGACTGGGTATCAACATTTCCCATAAGAATATGAAACGCCATCCACGAAAACAGGTTTTCCCTGCAGAACCACCTGTCCATAATCTGTGTGATTGAAATTGAGTAATCATTCAGCTCATCAAGCATCGCAATAAGCTTGCTGTGGTCATCATTACCCTTTATCTCAATCAAATCCTCAAATGCGTCCACATCATAGTCCGCATCATTTTTCACCATAATGACGTCCTCATATCTGTAAAACTCAAAAAAATTTATCTTATAGAGCTGACCATTCTTGTCAAGACCATGGCTCCTGAGTGCGCGCTTGTTGAGCTGCTCCACCTGTGTATACAGCCCGTAGTCCTTAAACTCTCCGCTTCCTCCCTCAGTCATATCCTTCACATACAGATGCACGAACCGGGTTCTCATAGCTATCATTCCGGGAAGCTCACTCATAAGGTCATAGCAGAGCTTATTGGCAAAACGGCTCTGGTCCTGCTCATGCTTATTGAGATTTATCACCTTCTGGTCATCCCATGTCCCCTTATTATCGCGGATTGTTATTCTGTAATTTTTCTGTGCATATCGTGTTGAGGTCTGACCTCTTATGGTCACCATGGCATTCGGAACTACCTGCCCATAGCCTAACTGTCCCTCAACCGGACCGTTCTCATCCCCAACCTGCAATAACCCATTGACTGCATACCGCTCAATTCCAAGCTCAGCATAATGGTATGCCGAATAGCTGTTTACCTGCGTCCATGTGTGATCCGTGTTGTCCGAAGCATTTCCCTCACTCACAGTGAGATACATTGTCACAACCGAGGCAGGGTCACGGTTCTCATATAAAGCTGTGTTATCATATATCATTCTCCCATCGCCCGCACCCGAGGTATCCGCAGCGGTGTCCTGCTGTTTTCCCACATCGCTCCACGGTACCGACTGCTCAATCGTCTGTTTCATATCGGAATCATAATTGTTCATGGAGCATGCTGCCGGCACGGCAGACAGCCCCACCAGACAGATACAGCCCATTACTTTTTTTAACATCTTCACGCCTGTTCCTCCCCGCTAAATTCCATTGCCCGCTCTCTTTTCAGGTCTTTTCTCCACCTTTTTTCATATTCGGAACCAAAATATGAAGCTGCATTGGTAAGCATCCCCTTCTTAACCTCCTCGACAACAGGCTGGCTGCACAGCACATGATAGAGAAGCCTTCTAAGGTAGAGCCTTAACCCTGTAAATGCCACTATCGAAAACACAACCGTTCCGATCCAGAAGCCGGCACCATAATACATTGTATCAAGCCTGCTGCACACCCATGTACCTGCACAGCTCACGGACATAAAGCTCAGCGCGCTGATAAGTGCACCCTTGTTGTCGGCAAAGTAAAGCTGTATAAGCATCAGACAGTTTCCAACCGCATAGAAGGCATAACCCATGCACAGAACCCTGAAAATTCCCAGCATGTCATCATTCATTCCCAGCGGAAGCTTCGGAAGAACAATCGAACCCACTATTATAAATACTATTGTGACGAACAGCTGCTTCATGAACGTATATGTCAGCTCCCTGTACAGGACGGACTTCATCTCCTCCCCCGCCTGATTTATGTCCTTGAGTATTCCGCCATTGTTGAGCGCGTCAAAATAAGCCCTGTATCTGGGGTAAAAATTCACCTCAACCGATATGACAAAATTTATGGTGGTCACAAGAATCGACAGAAAAGCCGCAATTGCCGGAATATCATAAGCCGGTGCAGCATAAAAAAGCCCCTGTATGTGCTCCCCTGCAGGGCTGCCCCACATTATAACCAGATGTCCGAACAGTCCAAGTGACATGGCAAGCCCCAGAAATACAAGCGACGGATACCTGTCAAACCATGGCAGGAAGCACGCTGCCGTGACATCCCCCTTCGGAAAATAATCGCCCATAAGCTTATAGTAGAATACCGCCATTACTCCATACGCCAGTACTACTGTAAACAGCATTGCCGATATAACTTCCGAGTTAAAAAGCATAAGCAGCACTGCGCCCGCAGCTGCGGCAGCCACAACCGCAGACGCGAACACCTTTATTATTCCACGATAATTCTTGACCGCTGTGAGATAGCTCATCTCATTCCACACAATGACCAGCTCTCCAAAAAGGACAACACATAACAGTGCATACACGGCTGTAACGCCTGCAAATGCCATAAAAATTCCGTATATAATTTCACCTGAGATAAGCATTGCACAGGTGCTTCCCCAGAACGCCGGAAGCACCGCTCCCCTGCTGCCGCTGTAAAGACTGTCCGCCACGAACCGCGTCATGACCATCGAGAATGTATTGCTCCACACCATAGAGGCAAGCAGCGTGTATGTAACCATGCTGTTTAACAGCTCCCTTTCATGGAATGGCGCTCCAAAATATGCCGACATAAGACCTATCAGTATAAGAAAAAACATTCCCAGCAGCATAGGTCCCACGCACACCGTCCCGGCATAGCCATACGCCCTGATAAGCTGAAATACTCCCTTTTTTGAAAACATTTTCTTTAGCTCGAACCCTATTCCCGCCATAATACTCACCCTCACTTTAATATTCCTGATATACAATTATGAAACTTAAATCCGCCAATAAACAGTTACACGCTATATTCCATAGTTACCCACCCAATAATTTTCTGTATATATCCCTGTAGTTCTCCATCGAAACCTCATGTGTGTAGAACATATTCACCCTTCTTTTCCCGGCTTCCCCCATCCTTCTCCTTTTTTCCGGCTCGCTGCACAGCTCCAGCATCGCCTGTGCAAGCTGCTCCTTATTCATAGGAGGAACACATATCCCGGCGTTTCCAAACCCATCACTGCCCTCAATCAGCCCGCGGCAGCAGCCAACGTCCGTTGTCACACATGCACGCCCGGCTGCAAACGCCTCAAGCACCGATAAGGGCTGCCCCTCAGAAATGCTTGTAAGTATCACAAAATCTATTTTTTTGATATATTCGGAAACATTCACAACACCGGTGAATATGATTCCCTTGACATCAAGCTGCTCAATCAGTGTCTTACATTCCTCATAATATTCCTCATCATCCACATCACCCATTATGTGAAGCCGCGTATTCGGCATGATACGCCGCACCTCTGCGAACGCATATATCATTGTCTTTATATCCTTTATCTTGGCTATGCGGACAATCGCACCTATATCCACGTAGCCGTCAGCTTCCTTTGCCCCCACCCCGGCGAATTTTTCTGTGTGCACGCCGTTCGGGGTTACCATAAGCTTCGACTCCTCGCAGCCAAGCTCATGCTGTATCCCGTTTGCCTTTTTATATAGAGCCGTCACAACATCCGCATGTACATACGCACAATCCGAAAAAAGGCGGAACATGTTTATCCACTGATTCTTAAAATACGGCAGGACCCATTGTGCACGAAGAAGCTCCTCCTCACGCTCCCTGGTGTATATGCCGTGTTCCGTGAGTATGAACGGCTTTTTATACTTCCATTTTCCAAGGCTTCCAAGTATTCCGCTGTAGCCGGTTGCCGTGGCGTGATAGATGTCCGCCTGCGGGACCTCCTGTGTTATAAGATAAAGCTGCGGAAGCACCATTGACCTTACATTGTAATAAAAATCGGTGAATGACAGATATGTGAATCTTCCCTCGCACAGCTGCATAATTATATTCAAAAACATAGGACTCATCATCATATTGACCGGATTAACCTTTTTATCCTGAAACAGCTCGAAAAGCACGTCCCAGTTAAGGCTCTCACCCTCAAAAAGCTTCTCAAGCTCCGTTCTCTCCTCCTGAGTGAACCGTAGCTTTCTTCCACCATTTTTCAGCTTCTGCTCTAATGCATCATCAAGAAACACCTCATGTACCTCAACCACATTTTCCGGCAGCTCATACTTATAATGCCCCCTGTTTCCAGCCTGCGCCCCTATGCACCATAAAACAAAATCCACCTCCGGCATCGCCTGGATATACTGGTGCATCCAGCTAGACACTCCTCCGTACACATAGGGATAACTGCCCTCTAATATCATACAGACTCTCACCTTGCACCTCCTATATATATCATTATCTCGTCACTGTCCGCCGTGAGCAGATACATGCTTCCCGATATATGCTCATAGCTGCACCCGCTCGCCCCCTCAATAACTCCGTCACTTATGCGCACTAAAAAGCACGCCTCCCCGGAGAAGCTTCCCAGTCTGAGCCTTATGCCCTCATCTGTGTATTCTCTCTGCAATGTGAGCTTGTCATATTTTTCGACCGCCCTTCCCATACCGCTTCCGGTCACATTGCAGATTGAAGGTGCGGACTCATAGACCCACTCAATGTAATCTTCAAGACACCCGCTCATGTATTCCCAGCCAAGCGCCGCGCCCCTGTCCTCATCCAGGGTGTCATCCGGGTGGGTAAAATGCGACTGGACATACTGATAATTAAGCTCCGACAGCGCAACAAGCATCTGGTAATCATCTATGACACATCCGGAGGTTATTCGCGGAGTGCTTATCACGCCGTCCTCCTCGACCCTGAATTCCTGTTCATAAGCTATATTTTCTGCATCCTTAAGAAATGTCGAGGCTATCACCTTTATCTGCGACGCCGCCTTAATAAGCTCCTTTCTTCCCTCCTCAGATAAAATATTCGATGGCGGGACATACACGCAGAAATCATTATCCGGAAAAAGTTCCTCCGAAAAATCCACCAGCTCCTTCACCGCAGCCTCTATATCCTTTCCGGACTTCCACAGTCTGTAGGCACCATACTTTTTGTCCTCATCAACTCCTTCTAAGCACAGCGGCATGTGGTTATAACCGTGGAACCCAAGCTCCCCTCCGTTGTTCAAAAGCATATTTCCGAATTTTAAAAAGCGCGCCGTAGCCCCATTCCCCTCAAGGGGTGCCTCAACCTCATCCGAATAATTTTCTATTATAAGCCCCGTATGGATTATCCCGAACCTCTTCTCGAATTCCATCATTTTCGGCCACCATACATTCGTATAAAATGAGGCTACATCCACCCCGTAATCTCTTCTTATATACTCTGCATTACCCGCCGGAACAGGGGACGGAAAATCATCCAGATAGAATGCCGAAGCATTGATTACCGGATACACATAGGCGTCATAGAGTGCTGTGTATGCAAGGTTTATGAAGCCTCTTGCATATTTTTCCGTCACCGCCTGATTTATCACGGCAACCCTTCCCTTTCCGTAATCATTCGTCCACACAATCGGCACGTCGCCCTCCTCCGATACCACATAGACCTCACAGTCATTCTTCAGCTGTACCTGAAGCGATGACATCACACCCTCTTTCATGCTCCTGTCATACCAGAATATGTCATCGTCATCCGCTCCTATCATGCAGCCCTTCAAAAAACGCACGCCATACACATTGGGATAATTGTCGATTATGTCTATTCCGAACTTAGCCGCCACAGCGTTAAAAAAAGGGTCGACCTCCGGCGTCACCACCGTAAGCAGCCTGCCGCCCTTTTTTACCCACGAAAAAACAGGCATGAGCTTATCCGCAAACACGTCCCAGTCCTGGAAGGTAACCACTGCGGCGGCATATTCGTCAAGCACGGACACTTCAAAATTCTCATCCACCCTGCATATATCATATCCGACCTTCATGCCGTCAAGCACCGTCTCCATAATGTCAAGGTAAGTATCGCTCACTTCCTCAGCCGATGTGAGAATCAGACATTCCTTTGTCAGCTCAATTTCTTCCGTATATATAGTTTCCCATTCTCTCACCGCAGCAGAGGTCTGCTCATAGCCGATGCCTGCCCTTTCCCTGAACACGAGAATACTCAGCACGAACAAGGCTGCAACCGGGAGCAGAACCTTTCCCGCAATTTTTTTCCTCATACCACTCATAGTCAAATCACCTCAATCTGCATGTGACCATACATCCATCCACTGCCTTCCACTGCTGTCCAGATATATGTCCTTATCCTTTATTTCCTGTAGGACATCCTGAATTCGCTCCCCATTATTCGTACAGTAATAATACTGCACATACAGGCAGTACACTCTTATATCCTGCGGGTATTTCTTTTCAAGCAACGCAAGTCTTTTATCTATGCCATCAGTTATTCCAAGCATTATACTGTTTTCTATATACTCGAACTCATACCGCACCGCCTCAGGCTGCATGACACACAGCTTTTCCAGAACCTCATGAAGTCTCATACGGTACTGCCTCAGCACGGTATCCGTGATAAACCCGCTGTCTATGTATGCCTTGAGCTCATTTCTGCATTTTACAAGCGCATACGAATCCTCCGGATTTAACCTTATCTCTTCAAGCAGGCGTCCTATCCGCTCCTCGTACCCGCTCTGTATCTCCATCATGGATGTGGACGCATAATGTGTGAGCTCGACATCATCGGACAAAGTTACCCTTTTTAACAGCTCAACATACTGCTCCGGATTGGCATGCAGAAGCTTCATCATCAGCTTTCTGCTCACAACCGGACTGTTCACGGTCATCGCCTCCTCAAGCGGGACAATAAAGTCATCATCCTTCCCGGCAATCACTTCCCTGCGCCACACAGCCTCGCCCTGAGTCCTCCCGTATTCCTCGACATCCCGCAAAGCCTGTCCGCTATGCCTCGCCTGCCATTCATCAATAAACAGCAGCATATACCCACACACCGGAAGCAGCACCACAGCCGGAAAGATGACATGGCGCGTCCTAAGCTTATTTAACCTCATCATAGCGAAAATCACTGCACATATTATCAAATGTAACGCCGGCAAAACCCAAAGCACTATATTCCCCATAACAAACTCACTCCCTGACCTGCTCAAACTCTATTCCGCTATTCAGAAGCCGCCCCGCAACAGCCTTCATGTCCGCACTGCTTGTCTGTGACAACAGAAGGCACAGCTTTCCGTCCTTTCCGATTCCAAGGACATCATTCTCACGCACAAGCCCCGAAATTCTCCTGCTTATTTCATTAAGCTTCCTGTCATCTTTGACCTCTATCTCAAGCAGCACATAATCGGAATACTGTTTTCTTCTCATCTGCTTCTTCACAGCAAGAAGCTCCTCGAATTTATCAGCTCCAAGAATTCCTGTATCCTCAATCACTTTCTCATCCATTTCATAGAACTCCATCGCACGCACGAGCGAATCCTGTATCAAATCCGACATTATTCTCAATTTATTGGAAAACTCCATATTCATCTGTGTGTAGTCTGCCTCCATAATGAGAAGCATTCCCACAAGCACCCCTTCCCTGCGTATGGGTGTCGCGTATGCGGGATAATTTTTGAGTGCCTTGCGGTTAAAAAATGTCTCATTATTTTTAAGACATTCAAGCAGTTCGGGATAATCCGTAATTTTAAGTGATTTTTCAGCACTGCCGGTGCAGCGCCTTGAGCACACATACAATCTTGCAAACGTGCTGTCCTCCTTTATGCTGTATATCGCAACATACTGATTGCCAAGAATCTCCTCACAGACATCCACAGCCTCATAAAATACCATTTCCGGAAGTGTTGAGTTGAGCCTTTTTACGACGGAATACATCTTGCCGAAGCTGTCCTTATATCCGATTATCTGATTATTGAAGCGCTCTTTTCCCTTTGCAACCTCCGTATAAAGCCCCTGCAGGAAATCATATTTTTCTTCCAGAAGCTTCAGTTCATCCGCCTTACTTTTTATGTCATCACGCGCCTTATCCCTGTTATATCCCAGCACACAGCCGATTAGCAGATAGCAGGCAAACGGCAGCCAGTTCTGGACATTAAAAAATAACACCTGCCATGACATCTGCGCCGCATTGGAGAAAATGTACCCCACACCCGCCATAAGTGAGGACACCGCACCAGCCCCAAGTCCATTTACACATGCAATGATGGTGATATATACAAATCTGAAATCAATAAAGTTAAACATTCCGTTGTCCCTTGTAAGGTAATTGAGTGCTTCCGCCACTGCGAAAAGAACTATCTGCTCCGCAACAATTCTGAAAATCCTTCGTGACAGAATGCTGTGCGCCCTGCGATTTTTATTCTTATTATTCCTTTCAAGCTGGCTGTGTGACGCCTCCTCTAAATCCCTTCTGATATCCGCCATCGGAGCCCAGCCGTACTCCCTACGTGCCCACTCATCGGTCTGATACAGCGGTGTACACTCATCCTTCCCGCTGTATTTTACTTCAACCTGTACGCCATGCTCCCTGCCAAGCTCTGTATAAAGCTTTGCCAGCTCCTCAAAGCTTATCTTATTTTTGCCGCTTACGTTGCTGTCCAGATAAGGCTCCTCCCAAGGGTCATCGAACATCCTGCAAAGCAGCAATGCCAGATCATCCTCCCTGAGAAAATCCGTCTGTGTACTCTCATAACCCGGAAGCACAAGCTGTTTTCCCGAAAGCACGGTGTCAAGCCACCTTCCGGCATGACTTGTCTTTATCACGGTATGATACAGATACGGAACACGCAGAAGCTGAACCCTAAGCCCCTGCACCTGCGCCGCCTTGCGGCAGAGCTGTTCACACGCAGCGAGAAGCACCTCCCTGCTCATCTCGCCTTTTTTTCTGTCCTCCTGCGGTCTGGTTCCTGTTATATAGATAAAGCTGCTGATATTTCTTTTTCTGCACAGATACAGTATGTATTCAAGCTTCTCAAGCTCATCAAATATCTTTTTCTCACCATCAAGCACCCGTGAAAAGAAAACAACAGTTTCAAAATTAAACGAACGGAAAATATGCTCCGTATCCTCATCATTTTCGGATTTAAAAAACAGAATATTCTTTTTCTTAAGTTTATCTTTTGTACAACTTTCGTTTAATACAATACACCTGTACTCTTTTTCTATAGCATTGTAAAAGCCCTCCGATACCGCAGCTGTATTTCCCGCAAATAATATGTCCACGTTAAGTCCTTTCCGTAATTCCGCCTGTTACCATGCGGAATACTATTTATATTCAGCTGATATTCCTCTCATTTTTGTCCTAAATATTCCATAACCCCCTCCGCTATCGCTTTAGAAACCTTCTTCTGGTATTCCTCGCTCACAAGAAGCTCCGCCTCGTCATAATTCGTGATAAAACCACATTCCACAATCACCGTCGGACATGGTGTATGTATCAGCATGTAATAGCTGTCATTTGCCTTAACCCTGCGGTTATTTGTCTCATCCAGATTATTTTTCATGCTGTCCTGTATACACTGTGCAAGCTGCTTTCCCTTCTCGGAATGTTTATAATAAAACACCTGTGCCCCGCATACCGCACTGTCACTGAAGCTGTTCTGATGTATGCTTACAACAATATCCGCCTTATTTTCCGAGATTATCGAGCACCTTTTTTTCATGTCCGCAATCTTTTTATTGCTGTCGCTCTCCTCATACAATCCTGCATCCGTTGTTCTGGTAAGCACCACCTTCATTCCCTTTGCCTCTAACTCCTCCTTCAGCATATACGAAACCGCAAGATTGATTTCCTTCTCAACAGTGTTATTCACACCCAGCATTCCCGGGTCAACACCTCCATGTCCGGGGTCGATGACAATAAGATATCCACTCGTATCTGAGTCCTGCGTGCCCTGCCCGCTCTCGTGCTCCTTGTCTGTAACCTCCACCCCTGCCGCCTTCGCAGCCACAGCCGGATTCTCATCCGTATATAAGAAATACCTCATAAGAAACCACAGGGAAAATATCATAACAAGCCCCATGCCAAGAGAAAGTAAGTCTTTTTTCACAACAGAAAACCCCACGCATAGAATACATATTTTTATTCTATGCGCGGGGTCAGAAATTATTCCATCCATGAAATTTATCTGTTATATTTGTTTATCACGTCCCATACCTCCGGGAACTCTCCGCCAAGGCTCCATGCTGCCACTCCGGCAAGACCATACTCACTCACTATCTTCATCTTCTCCTCGATGGATTTCGCATCCTCAAGCCATACACTGTAATGATGTCCTTCTACGTCTCCCTCAGCGACATACTGTCCCATGCTCTCGCTCCAGTTAGCGATAAGTCCAAGCTCCTCCACTCTGTCGTAAGAGGCCTTCATCGTGTATGCCTTGGAATTAAGAACCTGCTGCCCGTTCTCGTCCACATACTCTTCCCACATTCTTGTGTAAAATGGAAGTGCATTTATCAGCTTCTCTGCCGGAACGCTGGCAAGAGTATTCACTATGCCGTTTCTTACAAAGTCCAGTGAAGCAACGCTTCCTGCCTCCGGGCTTCCGTTGTAATGCTCATCATAGCCCATGACTATCACATAATCCGCTATCGCTCCCTGCTCGGCGCGGTCATAATGAGCCGAATGTGCCATCGGAACATAGTTATCGACTGACAGGACAATTCCCTCATTCCTGCACTCTATCGACAGCTCCCTCAAAAACTGTATGAAGTGAATACCGTTTTCCGCTGTAACCTTCTCAAAATCAATATTGATTCCGTCATATCCGTATGTGTGTACCTCATTCATCATCGCCGCTATAAGTGCTCTTCTATTCTCCGTTATGGAAAACAGCTCCTTCTCGCTCCAGCCATTCTCTTCACTTACAGATGTAAAATCACTCCACAGCGGCCATATCTGGCGGCCTGTCTCATGTATGTAATCCACATATTCCTGCTGTGCAAAGGAGTTAAAGCCTCCTGTGCTGTCTGAAAGCTGATACCACGTCGGCGATACGACATTGACCCCCTGCGCAGCGTCAAGAAGACTGTAAATCTTACCATTATCATTCAAATCATAGACTGCGTGCCACACCATATTGACCTTGTCCTTACGCGAAACAGAGGTATATATAGGTGCCTGATAATCATTAGCTGTTGTCACCGTGAAGCTCCCTTCAAGCTCCTTAGTCCTTATATATCCTCTGATGCCGTCATCCGTTGTAAGCTCTGTCCAGTCGCCGTCATCACCTGTGACCGCCCAGTATATTCCGTCATCACCTATCGCAAGTATCTCGTCCTTAATGCTTGCCCCGGTTCTTACCGTCCCTTCATCACCAATATGAACATACTCTCTGTCCCCATACTCCGTCACAACAAGCATTCTGTATGGCTCGGTTCTCACCTCATATATAAAATCTGCCCGTTCCTTTATGAAATCCACGGCAATATAAATCTCATCCCCGATATGCCTTGCAATGACATAATGTTCTTTCTTAACCTTATCTCCTACATAATATGCCTGGCTGTCAAATGGAATCGTCACTATCTTAGTCGGTGTTGTATATATAAGCTCATCATTGGCAGCATCATGGTAAAACCTGTGATTAAGCTTCTCATCTATAAAATCCTTCTTAAAGTACCACACATCTCCGAAACGATATGCCGTATTCTCCGTCTTTTCCCCGTTGAGCAGCATAAATGCCGTCACTGAATCCTTGCCGTAATTATCCTCCTCTGAAGCTCCTGCTTCAGAAATGTATCCATGCTCTCTGTAATACTCCTCAAAAGTAATCTTCGTCTTGTTCGGCGTATACTTATCTATCAATGTAACAAGCCCTATTCCACCTGCAACAAGCACACATACAACTATGACTGCCGCTATAATTCCCGCTGAGCGTTTATTCTTATTACTTTTTCTGCTTCTCTTTACAGGAGCCTCCTGCACATAATAATCATCTATATCATTATCATCTATTCTATCCTTCTCATCAAAATCTTCATCCATCATATAACGTCTATTCTTAGCCATTTATCCGCTCCCTGAATATATTTATGAACTTCTTATATCAGTACTGACCGCCTTCTGATACCTTTTGCATCATCTGTTATCTTATTTAATTCATTCTGTCCCGGCACTATCTGTCATAATAAAGTCCTGATATTTTTAATTATACTTTCGGAAAGCCATATTTTCAATACCGATTGTTTTCCATATTTTATATTTAGATGCGGGACAAAACATGCTCTATAAACTTAGCATGTATAACGTATTATATTTATGCATATCACGACTTTTGGAAGAAGCTTAGATGTTCTTAGAACTCTGTTCACACACTAGCCAGAACCGGCACGGATGCCGGTTCAGAAGCAATGCATACAAGGATGTATGCCTGCTTCGGTGGCGGACGTATAGAAAGCCTATATCAGAGTTCTTAGAACATCTTGCTTCGTACAATGGAGCTGATATGTATAAATATAATACGTTATACACTCATACATTAAATTGGCATGTTTTGCCCCCGACATCATATTTAAGGATTATTAATACCCCGGAAAGCATAGCCTTCCGGGGCAAGAGGGACCTTATAAAACCTTAATGTTATTTATTCACCGAGTCTCACACACTGAAACTCAACCCCTGTAACTTTCCCCATCTCATCAAATGAGTATGAACGCATATATGTGCATGGTCCATCTCTAAGGAGCATATCGGTAAGCCGCTTATTTATGCTTGCCTGATATCCACTGACCGTAACCTTAATGCCCTGTTCCTTATAGTTCGCAAGTTCGCTGCAAAGCTGTAGGGATGTCTCATTGTGCATTTCAACTGCTTCCTTAAGTATGCCCTTCATAACCTGCCTCCATGCTTAATTTGCACTGTTTCATCTACCTTAATTATTTGTGTCATATCAATGCCATTTACCAGATTCTGTGTGATATATTATTTATCCGTATAAAAGCATACCTGTGACTTATTTTTAAGTTAACTGTTACCTATCTAATACATGCTTATATCAAAAGTTCTTCCATAAAAATGAGTGTCTCCCTCGATATGGCGAATGGCTCCATATCCACAGGGATAAGAATCGGCCGGTCTTTCGCAGCTTTCTTATATGCTCTCAATCCCTCATTTGAATAAAAGACGGACATAAACTGCATATTCCTTATATTTCTTCTTTCCAAAAGATAAACCGCATCCAATGAATTTCTATAATTGCATAAGCTTAAATCCCCTATTAAAAATAATCTGTCACACCCTTGCAGCCTGATATCCCCGATATAATCTGCCTGACCGAAATCAATTATATGATAATCATATTGTTCCTGCACTGCGAATCCGGCAGCTTCGTCATTTCCCGCCAAAAACGTAATATTTGCATAGATAAAAGCAGCGTATATCTCTTCGCCTTGAATAACCTTTGCCTGTCCTGTTAATTTTATATTTTTCTTAATAATATCCAATGCTTTTTCATCGTAGCTGCTTACTATCACACGCTTTTTTCTTACGTTTGACAGATAATTGGCGGCGCATAAGACAAAGTGCGTTACTCCACATCTGCTTTGCGTTCCGGCAACACCTATTACCACCTTTTTTGCCGGACCATCCCAATATGCCTGTCTTCTCAATTATATCTCTCCCCTTTTTAAACGAATACGGCCTCGTACAATACGGAATCCTGAAAGCATTTCTCATATTGTGTTCCTTACTGATTCCTATGTATTCCTGACCATCCGCAAAATTAACTGCACTTACGAACTCTACTCCCTTTTTTCTGAGTCCTGCTGCTGCCGTCTCATAGTCGATGAGCTCCCGGAGAGTATGTCCCGTCACGAGAATGAACCTAAAGGTATCTTTTTTAATATCATCCAAGGTACTCTCATCCCACTCCCACATGCTTCCGATTTCCCTTACTATGACGGTGTACTGTTTACGTTCCTCATCGCTTACCGGAACGGCAAAGCCCTTATAATCAGGTAACACCTCCACGCCATCAACATTATAAATTCCTCCGTGGCAGCTTACGCTTCGTATCCCACTATATAATGGGGCAGAAAAACCTCTATCGCCGTTATATGCAAGCTCCAACAGACACTTATATCCCATAGATGTAAGCTGGGCTGCCAGCATTATGGCAAAATGCGTTGTTCCCACACGCCGGGTGCTTCCCGAAACCAAAATAACCTTAGGATCTGCTGTTATCTCTTTATTAAATAACTTCTGTGATTGTTCCAGTGCAAGAAACAGTTCATTGGCATCCTTAAAGCGCTCTGATGCATTCTGACTGGTGCACTTATTGATTATAAATTGAAAATTCTCCGAACAAATATAATTTTTACTACAGGAAATCTGCCCTGTAAGCATGAAACGCATCAGCATTCCAAGTGAATATACGTCACATCCTGTTCCCGGACTTCCTCCGTGATACAGCTCAGGAGCAGCATACCCTGCTGTCCCCATCACACACCTGGGAATCTCATCCTCCATGCAGCTGCTTCCAAAATCAACAAGCTTAACTCCATCCTCCGTGAGCAGAACATTGTCCGGCTTAATATCCAGATGTAATAATCCTGCCTGCGTCTGCATATAACTAAGAACAGTACATATACTCATAATAACGCTGCACGTCTCGTCCTGTGCAAGCCTTGTCCTATCCCTGACATATTCCGAAAGTGAAATCCCTTCTATATATTCTTCAACAATATAGAAATACACATCATCCTCGTCAATATCATATATTATAGGTAAGGATGTATGCCGCAGATTCTTGAGCGCATCTGCCTCTTTCCTTCTCGTGTTGTGTACATCCTTGCTCTTACGGATCCGCTTAACAGCCCTGTATACTCCAAGTCCAACGTGTCTTGTAAGAAATACCTCGCCAAAGGCTCCCTGCCCGAGCCTTCTAAGGATTAGGTACCTGCCATCCAACAGAGTATCATGTGTATCGGTAAATACCACCTCCATTGATAACAACAAATCCTGAATTCATTTTACCAGATAAATTGATTTGTACAACCGTCTTTGATTGCAGAGTTATTAAACACATGTTTAATTTTAACATTATACAGTCATTCAGAAGCTTGTCGCCCGCGTTGGGAGCATATATAAATTTCATACTTTTTTCATAGTATTAAACCTTTACAGAATAATAACAAATGACGTATAATAAACAGGTCAGGAAGGATGTGATTTGACATGAAAATAGAAAGACTTAGTGAAAATTCAATACGTTGTACCCTTAACCGCGCTGACTTAGACTCAAGGGAGCTTAAAATCAGCGAATTAGCCTATGGAACAGAAAAGGCTAAAAGCCTTTTTAAAGATATGATTGCGCAGGCCTCTTTTGAATGTGGATTCGAAGCAGATGATATCCCTCTTATGATAGAGGCCATTCCTGTATCACCGGACTGCATTATTCTTGTCATCACGAAGGTTGAGGATCCAGAGGAGCTTGACACACGCTTTTCTAAGTTCGCACCATCCGATGAAGACGAAGATTATGCGGACATGCTCGACTCTGACGATGATATGCACGGCATGGATGACGGTTCATCCCTGCTTAACCGAATAAATGAAGCACTTAATCAGGATGCCGATTTCATTCCATTCTCAGACAGTCTTCTAAAGAAGTCTAAGAACGGCAATAAAGCCAACGATAAATCCAGTGCTGACTCCGGCTCCAAGATAATAGGAGGCAGCGCCTCCGAAAAGGCCGAAGGCTCTGCCTCCGGCAGGAAGTCATCCAAAGCAGGAGGTGATAAGGCTTCATCAGGCACAGCAGGCAAAAAAGCCTCCGGAAGTATTTCCGATGGCTCCGCTTCCACCGGCTCAGACAATGTTTCCGGCACTGATAACGGCAGCGATATATGTGCAGTTGTTCCTATAGAGAAGCTGTTCTCATTTAAGGATCTGAATCAGGCTACTGTTGCAGCCAGCGCCGTAAACAACCGCTTCAACGGAAGCAGCATTCTCTACAAGAATCCTGTCAACCTCCGTTACTACCTGTTCATACGTAGTGATGACATGAACCTCGATGAATTCACCGGCGTGAACAACACGCTGTCCGAATACGGCGTAAGGGAGAAGCTCTCATACGCAACTGTCTCGTATCTCAACGAACATGATGAGGTTATCATACGCAGGAATGCGGTGAAGATACTGGCGGAGTTGTAGCTCTGGTTCGTGGTAATGGAAATATATGCGACATATATGGGCACATATTGAATAAGCTTATTAAAAATACCCCCGGCGCACCGGTTATAGATTGCTATAACGGTGTGCCGGGGGTATTTTTTCATTATTTTATGTTCTATACCCACACGCACACCTCAATCTGCGGTTTCTTGGGCATAATTTCAATTTTTGCTCATATATACCCGCGAAAACACATTATCGCACGCCATAATGTGTTTTCGCGGGTATAATTTGGACTTTCATTCATGTATACCCGCAGCACAGCAGCTATTGCACGCTATAAAGGGTTCTGCTGGCACAAAAAAAGAGCGAACCGGCTCTCGTCGAACATGACTCACTCTCTTTTCATTAAAAAGCAACGTAGCTTTCACTTTTGAATTTTAACAATATATCCCAGCAGCCCGTCTGATTACTTCGCTGCAAGAAACTCATTAATCTTAGCTGTAATCTCATCCGGGTCAAGACCATGAACAAGAGCAGCCTCCTCCAAAGATTCGCCCTGTGCTGACGGACAGCCGATGCAGTGCATTCCCTCATTAAGTAAAATAGGAACAATATCATAATCAACATTGATGATGTCGATGATTCTCATTTCTTTGCTAACCTGTGCCATTGTGTTTTCCTCCTGAAAATATAATAATACAGTAACTGTTCAGAACTGACCTATAAAATGATTCCCATTTTATCATCACTTTATACTAACTTTTCGGTTCCGGACACCTACATGTAATGACCATTGCCTATTGTACCACAGAGGATTTATGTTGTAAAGATGGTACACAATATGCTCTCTTCAATCTTTATTATTACTTACCGGTATGATTGTTCCTTATGAACACATTTGTGGCTACAGTGTAAAATTTACCCATTTTATAAGGAATTTTCTCAAAATTTTTATGTACATTTTTGTGTACAATCCGTGAATTTTATTCTTAAACCCTTGACGTGTATACAATGTGCATTGTATAATACAGGCATAAAAAAGTGTATATTCCGTTCGATTGAGGCAGCATGTCTAGTCTAATCGCTTAAGGGCGGATAACACATATAAAACACTTTACTATAATAGGAGGTTTTTTTCATTATGAGATCAGAATGGACAGGTTTCGTAGGCGGTAAGTGGGAAGAGCAGGTTGATGTAAGAGACTTCATTCAGAAGAACTACACACCTTATGAAGGAGACGATGCTTTCCTTTGCGGTCCTACAGAGGCAACTAAGACTCTTTGGGCACAGGTTATGGAGCTTTCAAAGCAGGAGCGTGAGAAGGGTGGCGTCCTTGATATGGATACTAAGGTTCCTTCAACAATCACATCCCATGCAGCAGGCTACCTTAACAAGGACTTAGAGAAGATTGTCGGTTTCCAGACAGATAAGCCTTTCAAGAGATCACTTCAGCCATACGGCGGTATCAACATGGCTAAGGCTGCTCTTGTAACTAATGGTTACCAGATTGACCCTGAGATTGAGGAGTTCTTTACAATTCACAGAAAGACACACAACGCAGGTGTATTCGATGCTTATACTCCTGAGATGAGAGTATGCCGTTCTAACCATATCATCACAGGTCTTCCTGATGCTTATGGCCGTGGACGTATCATCGGCGACTACAGAAGAGTTGCTCTTTACGGTGTTGATTTCCTTATCAAGGATAAGGAGTACCAGAAGGCTACAACTTCTAAGGTTATGACTCCTGATGTTATCCGTGACAGAGAGGAGCTTTCAGAGCAGATCAGAGCCCTCAAGGAGTTAAAGAAGTTAGGCGAGATTTACGGCTGTGATATCTCTAACCCTGCTACTAATGTACAGGAAGCTATTCAGGCTACTTACTTCGGTTATCTTGCTGCTGTTAAGGAGCAGAACGGTGCTGCCATGTCTCTTGGACGTACATCTACATTCCTTGACTGCTACGCTCAGAGAGACTTAGCTAACGGTACATTTACAGAGGAGCAGATTCAGGAGTTCGTTGATCACTTCATTATGAAGTTAAGACTTGTTAAGTTCGCTCGTACACCTGAGTACAACGCTCTCTTCGCAGGAGATCCTACATGGGTAACTGAGTCCCTTGGTGGTATGGGCGTTGATGGACGTACACTTGTAACAAAGATGTGCTTCCGTTACCTCCACACATTAAGCAACCTTGGTACAGCTCCGGAGCCTAACATGACAGTTCTCTGGTCAACAAGACTTCCAGAGGGTTGGAAGAAGTTCTGTGCTAAGACATCTATCATGTCATCTTCAGTTCAGTACGAGAACGATGACCTCATGAGAGTAACTCATGGTGATGACTATGCTATCGCTTGCTGCGTATCTTCAATGAGAGTCGGTAAGGAGATGCAGTTCTTCGGTGCAAGAGCTAACCTTGCTAAGTGTCTCCTCTACGCTATCAACGGCGGTGTTGATGAGAAGACAGGTGTTCAGGTTGGTCCTAAGTACAGACCTTTTGAGGGCGAGTACCTTGATTATGATGATGTAATGGCTAAGTACACAGATATGATGGAGTGGTTAGCAGATGTTTATGTTAACACACTTAACGTAATTCACTATATGCATGATAAGTACTGCTATGAGAGACTTCAGATGGCTCTTCATGACAGAGAGGTTAAGAGATACTTCGCAACAGGTATCGCCGGTCTTTCAGTTGTAGCTGACTCTTTATCAGCAATCAAGTACGCTAAGGTTAAGGTTATCAGAACTGACGTTGAGATTACCAAGAAGGTTAAGGATCCTCAGACAGCTAAGTCTGTTATCAAGACAATCGGTGTTGCTAAGAACGTAGCTACTGATTTCGAGGTTGAGGGCGAGTTCCCTAAGTATGGTAACAACGATGACAGAGTTGATAAGATTGCAGTTGAGATAGTTGAGAAGTTCATGGCTATGGTTCGTTCTCACTACACATACAGAAACGGTGTTCCTACAACATCTATCCTTACAATCACATCTAATGTTACTTATGGTAACGCTACAGGTTCTACACCTGATGGACGTAAGGCTGGTGTTCCATTCGCTCCTGGTGCTAACCCAATGCACGGACGTGATAAGAACGGTGCTGTAGCTTCCCTTTCATCAGTTGCCAAGCTTCCATTCAAGGATGCTCAGGATGGTATTTCTAACACATTTACTATCGTTCCTGGTGCTCTTGGTAAGGAAGACCAAGTGTTCGCAGGAGATCTTGATATAGATCTTAACAAGTAATTATAAAATATTAACCCACAGTCTCCGAACTGCCACCAATGAGTGCAGTCCGGATTCTGCGGCAGTTTTATAGGAGGTTATCATGGACAACTCTAAAGTGGACGACATTGTATCAATGTTAGATAATCTCATGGCTGCTGATGGCGGTCACGTCAATGTAGTTGTTGACAACAGCGCCCCTGCAACCGAAAAGACAGTACAGACCAACAACAGTCTCGCCTGCAACGGTCAGATGGCGTGCAGCGTTCCGACACTTCATGTCGGACTCGACGGAGACGAAAATGAATAAGAAGAAAACAAGGAGGACAAATCCTCTCCTCGCCATGAGGCTCGGATTTTCCTTCGGAAAACAAGGAGGATTTAATACAATGGCAGAAATTAGTCAGAACCAGATTGACAACCTCGCATCAATGTTAGATGGATATGTAGCTAAGGGCGGACATCATCTCAATGTTAATGTTCTCAACAGAGATACTTTACTTGATGCCCAGGCTCATCCTGAGAAGTACCCACAGCTTACTATCCGTGTATCAGGATACGCTGTTAACTTCATCAAGCTCACAAAGGCTCAGCAGGATGACGTTATAAACCGTACATTCCATCAGGCAATGTAATTACATCCGTGAAATGTATATCTGATGGATGTACGTAATTTCACATCAGGCTATGTAATTTCGACTGTGGATAGTTTATCTGATGGAAAGTTCTACTTTCACATCAGGCAATGTAATTACATCCGTGAAATGTATATCTGATGGATGTACGTAATTTCACATCAGGCTATGTAATTTCGACTGTGGATAGTTTATCTGATGGAAAGTTCTACTTTCACATCAGGCAATGTAATTACATCCGTGAAATGTATATCTGATGGATGTACGTAATTTCACATTAGGCTATGTAATTAACAATACTACTGATCTTTAATTACAGGCAGACACTTTTTGTGCCTGCCTGTTTTTTACACATAGTATTTATATTTTTTTAACTTTTATTTTGGTATAAATAGTGATATACTTTTATAGTACCAGAAGAAATATCTATTGTAATTTGGCATTTCATTTGGTATTATTTTTTTGACATGGAGGAACAAGGATTGATATGAACGGGAGAATACATTCTTTAGAAACCTTTGGCACCGTCGACGGACCTGGAATCCGTTTCGTGGTGTTCGTACAGGGCTGCCCAATGCGTTGTCTATATTGTCATAATCCCGATACATGGGCTACGACCGGCGGGACAGAGATTTCTGTGGACGAGATTTTACAGAAGTATGAGGATAATAAGTCCTTTTATAAGAACGGAGGTCTTACCGTTACCGGCGGCGAACCGCTCCTACAGATAGACTTTCTCACTGAGCTTTTTATGAAGGCTAAGGCACAGGGTATACACACATGTATCGATACATCCGGTATTGTTTTCAAGCCTGATAATAAGGTTATCGTAGATAAGATGGATGTACTTATGCAATATACAGACCTTGTAATGCTCGACATTAAGCACATCGACCCCGAAGAGCATATGAAGCTGTGCAGCCAGCCGAATGACGGCATATTGGCATTTGCTGAATATCTCAGCGATAAGGGAATACCTACATGGATACGTCATGTTGTTGTACCTGGTATAACCGACAATGAGAAATATCTGTATCAGCTTGGACTTTTCATTGGCAAGCTTAAAAATGTCAAGGCTCTTGACGTGCTTCCTTATCACACCATGGGTGTTGTCAAGTACGAGAATCTTGGCTTTGATTACCCTCTTAAGGGTGTACCTGCTGAGTCCAAGGAGGCAGTAATTAAGGCTAAATCCGTTATAATCAAAGGTATCAAAGAAGCGCGAGCTTCTCTGAATAATACAAACAATAATACAAAACAGTAAATAGAAGTGTACTCACTTCAGATGGGAGGAAATTATGTACGTTGTAGGTGATGCTTGTGTCAGCTGTGGCGCTTGTGCTGCCGGATGCCCTGTAGGTGCTATCTCCGAGGGTTCTGAGCATATGGAGATTAACACAGATGTATGTGTACAGTGTGGCGCTTGTGAAGCTACCTGCCCTGTAGGTGCTATCACAGAGAAGTAATAAAAATGGAGCTATGTCTATATGCCGGTATTTCCGGTATATAAGCTATGGCTCCATTTTTTATATCAACTGCTCACCCTCATACTTTGCCCATCTATGGGCACTGACTCTAAATATGCCTGCACGTCACAGGCATCTTATTTTACCTTCTTAAATAATCCATGACGTTTCTTTGACTTATCACCACGTTCACGATATGCGGCAGCCTCCTTATTGCTCTTCTGAACTCCTCGAATTGTTTCATCCAGCCTCCTGAAGCGGTCATCTTCCGCCTCCTCACGTACACGCAGCATGTAATCCATCTCCTTGATAACCTTATCGCATACTCGCTCAGATACAGCAGCGGAAATATTCTCCCCAAGTGCCACATTGTTCTCTAACAGTGAACGTGTCACAATATCTCCGATAATCTGCTCGAACTGCGCAAGCTTATCCTCAGAACGCTTCATGGCAAGCTCCTCCTGTGTCAGAGCCGCGACCTCCGATGTACCTGCACTCTCCATATGCGCCTCCCCCTGCGCCGCAGGTACATTATTATCCACGGCTCCATTACAGGCAGCCTGCACACTATTATCCGCAGTCCCATTACAGACACACCTTACATTATCGCCTGCAGTGCCATTACAGGCAGCCTGTACATTTTTATCCGCAGCCTCATTTCCCACATACTGCATGACCGCCGCTCCCTGCATTTGCCCGTCAAGCACAGCCTTCACCGCCTTAAGCTGAAAACCGCTGTCCTTAAGCTCCTTAATCTGCTTAAACAGTTCAACCTGTTCTTCCGTGTAATATCTATGCCCCATTTTATTCCTCGGAATATCCAGATCAAGCTCATCCTCCCAGTATCTGAGCACATGTGTCTCGATTCCGGTGCGCTCTGCAACTTCAGATATTATGTACCTTTTTTCTTCCATCTATGAAACAACTCCCCTGCAAAAAGTAAGACCGGATAAAGCTTTCCTCTATCCGGTCTATATAGTACCATACTGTATATACTTTTTTCGTGTATTTCAATCGACAAATTTCGCTAACTTCTCTCAAGATTTGCAAAACGCTGCTTATCGCCAATCCATGCAAGCTCAACTGTTCCGACAGGACCGTTTCTCTGCTTAGCGATGATTACCTCAGCTACGCCCGGCTTATCCGTATCCTTCTTATAATATTCATCCCTGTATAAGAACATTACTACGTCGGCATCCTGCTCTATGGCTCCTGACTCTCGAAGGTCAGACAGCATAGGTCTGTGATCAGGTCTCTGTTCAACAGCACGGCTCAGCTGTGAAAGTGCTATAACGGGTACATTCAGCTCTCTTGCCAGAGCCTTTAAGGAACGCGATATCTCCGATACCTCCTGTTGTCTTGACTCCGACTTGCTGCTGCTGGTCATAAGCTGGATATAGTCAATAATAATAAGTCCGAGATCATCGTGCTCAAGCTTAATCTTACGACACTTAGAGCGCAGATCCGATATTGATATACCCGGAGTATCATCTATTACGAGTCCCGAATTACCTATAATCGAAGCACCTTCGACAAGATTCTCCCATTCACCCTCAGTCAGGTTTCCTGTTCTGAGATTCTGGGCGCTCACACCAGACTCCATTGAAAGGAAACGGTTCACAAGCTGGACCTTGGACATTTCCAGACTGAATATTACAGTGGTTATGTGCTTCTTACATGCCGCATAAGCAGCAAGGTTCAGTGCAAATGCCGTTTTTCCCATTGACGGACGTGCCGCAACAAGAATCATATCCGAAGGCTGTAAACCCGCAGTACGGTAGTCCAGATCTGTAAAGCCCGTCGGAATACCTGTTACGCTTCCGCTCTGCTTAGAAGCTGCCTCGATACGGTTTATCGCATCCATGACAACATCCTTAATCGGTGTGATATCCTCCGCACCTCTCGACTGAAGAAGCTTGAAAAGCTGCTTTTCCGTCTCCTCAAGAATGGCATCCGAGCTCTCCCGTCCTGCATAGCACTCCTCTGTTATCGTCTCATTAACCTTTATAACCCTTCTGAGCAGGGATTTTTCTTTTATTATTTTGGCATAATGCTTCGCATTAGCAGCCGTAGCCTCTGAATCGGCTACCTCCTTCATAAATTCAAGACTGCATAGCTCCGGAGGCACGTTCATTGTCTTGAGACGCTCAATAACCGTGACTAAGTCGACCGGTCTGCCCTCCGCGTTAATCTGCACCATCGCCTGATATATTGCACGGTATTCGCTATGATAAAAGTCATCCGGCACAAGAATATCTGCGACATCCGTCATCTTATCCTTATCCATCAGGATACAGCCGATAACTGCCTTCTCGGTCTCAGCGCTATTAGGCATAACACGCCTTATTAACGTATCATCCATCTGTTATCTACCTGTATTATCCTTCCGTTACTTTGACAACAAGCTTGGCTGTCACATCCTTATGAAGCTTACATACCACCTCATAATTGCCAAGAGCCTTGATAGCGTCATTCAATACCATCTTTTTCTTGTCTATATCAATATTGTGCTGTGCCTTTAACTCCTCAGCAATCTCCTTTGTGGACACAGAGCCGAACACTCTTCCGTCCTTGCCGGACTTGAGCTTTACAACAACTGTCTTATCCTCAAGCTCCTTAGCAAGCTCCTTCGCATTGGCAAGCGCCTCTGCCGCAAGCTTATCCTCATGTGCCTTCTGAAGCTTTAAATCATTCATATTCTTAGCATTGACCTCTATACCAAGCTTCTTCGGAAGGATAAAGTTGCGGGCATAGCCTTCGCTCACATTAACCTTCTGTCCCTTCTTTCCAAGTGCCTTTACATCCTGTAATAAAATAACTTCCATTATATTTCTCCTTCCTCTATCATGCCATCTAACGTCTTTTTGACAAGCTCAATAGCTTCATCAACAGTCACATCCTTAAGCTGCGCGCCGGCAATAGTCATGTGACCGCCTCCGCCCAGCTTTTCCATGATGAGCTGTACATTGACCTCATCAATCGATCTGGCACTCAGATATACCTCGTTATTAAAATAAGTAAATACTATCGACGCCTTAACGCCGTTGATATTAAGAAGCTCATTCGCCGCCTGCGCTCCCACGATTGTAGGGCTCTCGAGATTAGCACTAGGGCATACCGCAAGTGCAAATGAATCCCTATAGACCTCTGCATGGCGCACCGCCTCGGCACGCGCCTTATACTCATTCATATCGTCTCTTAAAAGCTTACGCACCTTTATTATATCTGCACCGCTTCTTCTTATAAATGCCGCTGCCTCAAAGGTTCTCACTCCTGCCTTGTTGGTGAAATTATTAGTGTCAACAATAATACCTGCATATATGGCATTAGCTTCGGCAGACTTAAGCTTTACATTATCTCCGATATACTGAAGTATCTCGGCTACCATTTCACATGTGGATGAGGCATACGGCTCTATATACGAGAGCACTGCATGATTGATGGTGTCTCCGCTCTGTCTGTGGTGGTCAAGCACAACTATCGTCCTGCACCTTTCAACCAGCTCCGGACATTCCGTGTATCCCGGACGATTTACATCCACAACCACAAGCAATGTATTATCCGATACGTACTGCATAGCCTCACTGTTTCTTATAAACAAGTCCTCTTCATACTCCGGAACCCCGGTAAAGGTCTCAACAGTTGGTCTAAGTGACCTTGTAACATCGTTGAGTACAATATTGGCATGCTTATTCAGAGCCTTCGATGCCCTGTATATTCCTATCGCTGCTCCTAACGCATCCGCATCGCTTATCTTATGTCCCATTATGATGACATTGTCTGCAACCTCGATAAGCTCTCTGAGTGCATGTGCCTTGACTCTCGCCTTGACTCTTGTATTTTTCTCGACAGTGGTGCTCTTTCCTCCGAAGAAGGTGGTCTGGTCGCCCTCCTTGACCACGGTCTGGTCACCTCCACGCCCAAGTGCAAGGTCAATCGCAGCGCGCGCCATCTCATAATTCTTGTTAAAATTATCGTACCCTGCTGCAACACCTATACTCAGCGTAACCGCCATCGAATTTCCGATATCTGTTGTCCTGACCTCCTCAAGAATAGAAAACTTATCCGCCATAAGCTCTTCAAGGTACTTATAATTGAATACCAAAAGATACTTATCCTTCTCAAGCTTCTTGACAATACCATTGCCATTGGTAATATACTTGCTTATCTTTCTCTCAACCAGTCCGGCAAGGAGTGAACGCCTGAGTTCGTCTATGCTCTCGAGTGCTTCATCATAATTATCTATATAAATAAGCCCTACAACAATTCTCTCATCATGAAGCTGTTGGATATACTTCTTTATATCCGTCTCATCAAAAAGATAAACCGCCATCAATGCAGGCACATTTTTTACATTTAAAAGGGAATTATCCTCCATAAGCGAGTCTATGGCGAGCTTCTTAAAATCTACCCTGTAATTGCGTTCGTCATAAATTATATCTGCCGAAAATTCATTTTCATCCGTATCAAAAATCCGACTGTCTATTCCCTGAAATATTGTTGTTATATTTTTCCGGTATACATTGGCTTTTTGAAGAACCTTCTTAAATTCATGATTAAGCCATATTACCTTTCCCGATTCATCTATAAGACCATACGGAACCTTAAAATCCTCAAGCAAGGTCTTCTGCACCTGTGCGTAATCTGCCGCAAACTCTACCATCGCCTTTGTCAGAAGCGGCTGTTTTCTCAGAAGAAAAATAAGTGCGCACACACCATACACCAATGTAAATGCCACTCCGACTATGCCGCACGTTATATTCTGCGTAAATAAAACTATATCCAATATCAAAAGTAATATTGCCGCATATAACGGCCACATAATATAGACTCTGAACTGACCCTTATACTGAACCTTCTTATTCATGTAATATATCCTCCAAAAGCTGCCTCAATACCCCACACAGCCAAAAACACTCTCATTTTTATTACGCACATTATACCATAACACAATTTTAAAGGCAACAGCAAGCATAATAGCAAGCCTGCAGAAACGGAAGCACAGCACAAGGCAAAACCGCGCACAATATTATCCGTAGATATCATTGCACGCGGTCCTGTTATCAGTATCTAAATACTTCCATTCTAACTTCTATTCAATTCCTTTTTGTATACCCTCAAGTACCTTTGGATAACCACACTTATATGTATGTCTGTCAAATAATCCGAAACGCTCCCCTTCTCCCTCGAAAAGTCCGTTATCCCACCATATACAGCGAATTCCGGCTTTTGCCGCAGCCTTGATATAATACTCAACCCACTCAGCACGGTCAGCTTCGTTGTCCTTATTCATGGCACCGAACTCACCGATTATAACAGGGATTCCCTTTCCGGTGAAGCGCTCCCTAAGCTCCGTCATAAGGCTGTCTATCATCTGTGTATCATGCTGCCACTGTGACCGCCCCTCTGTATTGAGTGCAAAGTCATAAGGCTCATAGGCATGTACCGAGATGATAATTCTGTCGTCATCCGGAATATCAATATGCCTTATACCCACCGTGCAGTTAGCTGCATAGCCCGGTATCATAAGATATCTTGATTTATTATATTCCGTTCCCTGACGTACGGCCTTAACAAAAGCTGCATTGGTGGAATTTACTACCTCCCAGCCTTCCTCGTCACCGCCGTTCCACTCAAGTGATGTACCTATCTTTCTCGGCTCATTCTGACCCTCAAAAATCAGGTGTTCATCATACCCGGCAAATTCTGCTGCGAGCTGGCTCCAGAGAGCAGTCATTATAATGCAGGCTCTCTCCTCATTTTCGTAATATGGATAATTCCAGCCCTCATGATGAAGATTGAGTATCACATAGACACCCCTGCCGTACGCATAGTCAACTACCTCTCTCACGCGACGAAGCCATGCGCCGTCTATAGTGTAATCCGGTGCGCCACCAAAATGTCCCGTCCATGTAACCGGTATCCTGATAATGTTAAGCCCTGCAGCAATATACGCATCCACAAGCTCCTGCGTAATCACCGGATTTCCCCATGAAGTCTCGGTCTTTTCCGGTGCATCAGATATCTTTATATCCTTTTCAAACGCATCGAGTGTATTTCCTATGCTTATCCCTGCTCTAATATTCCTTATTATATCCTGCATATTCCACCTCCACAATCATTGTGAAACAGAGCTTCTATCTCTTTCCGATTTCGGTATCTGTAGTGTTTACCACACTGTGCTCCTTGATATAGCCAACAATCTCATCAAGAGTTGTGAATGCAAGTCCGACATAGCTGTCCGCACAGCCATAGTAGATTGCAATTTTTCCTGATTCGGAATCATGTATCGTGGCACATGGGAATGTAACATTAGGAACAAAGCCTCTCTCCTCATACCACTGCTCCGGTGTAAGGAGGAAGTTCTCACAACGATAAAGAACCTTTGACGGATTATCTATATCGAGGATTGCTCCACCGATTGAATATACATATCCGTTGCATGTTCCGCTTACGCCATGGTAGAACAGAAGCCAGCCCTCCGTTGTCTCAATAGGAGCTGCACCTCCGCCAATCTTAAGTGACTCCCACCACTCATTTCCGCGGCTCATCACATGTCTGTGCCTGCCCCAGTATACAAGATCAGGGCTCTCACTCACGAAAATATCTCCGAACGGAGTATGTCCCGAATCCGATGGACGTGAAAGAAGAACGAATTTACCATTAATCTTTCTTGGGAAGAGCACTGCATTTCTGTTGAATGGAAGGAATGGGTTCTCAAGTCTTGTAAAGGTCTTAAAATCCTTGGTCTTAGCCATTCCTATGGCTGCGCCATAGAAATCCTGACACCAGATAATGTAGTATGTGTCTTCAACCTTTACAAGTCTTGGGTCATACGCATATATAGGCATGAAATCATTGCCATCCTCATCCTTAAAAGGAATCTTATCCTTGTCAAAATTCCAGTGGATACCGTCATCGCTTCTTCCAAGATAGATATATGGAATACCGTTTGTCTGCTCTCCTCTGAAAACACCGATAAACTTTCCTTCATAAGGCATTACCGCACTGTTAAATATTCTCGCAACATTCTCAAGCGGGTTGCGGTCAATAATAGGATTCTCCGAATATCTCCACACCGGTGCGCCCTTATGGCCCTCCGGCTTATCCTGCCATGGCACATTAGGCACCGCAGGTGCAATCATTTTAAGTTCTGACATATATACCTCCCGGCATAATATAGCTGTGCGTAACGCACTGCACATACTGCCTCATATTTTTTATTTTGTTTTAGCGGGATGTTTCAGGACATGGCGCAACAGAATCGCGTATAATCAGCTTACCGCTTATAACCTTACGCCCTCCTAAATTTTCTTCACCCTTCAAAAGTCTTATTATCATCTCAACTGCATTTTTTGTCATTTCTTCAATATTCACTTCAATAGTGGTCAGCTTCGGAAGATTGTAATCAAATTCAGCTGAGTAATTGTCAAATCCAACCACCGATATATCCTGTGGCACGCGATATCCCTTGCTGATAAGAAGCCTCATAAGCAGATTGGCTGTACCATCACAGTTGCACACAAATGCTGTCGGCATATCCTCCGGAAGCTGTAGGTCTATAAAATACCCCTCCTCATTGCGGTCGGGTATGATATAACCATCAGGCATTGTCAGCTGGTGTGTTATAAGCGAACGATAGTAACCAAGGTATCTGTCAAGAATACTTGCCGTTGCGTCAATGCTGCCCACATAAGCAATCTTCTTATGTCCCATGCCTACTATATAATTGGTAAGCATGTACGTGCCGTAGACATTGTCATTTATCACGCTTGGCACTTCCATGGTTCTGTCATAAAAGTCAAGATATACCATAGGCAGCCCGTTTTCCCTCAGTATTTTGAGATAATCCGACTTAATCTGTCCTAACACGATAATCCCGTCAACCTTTTTCTCTGCCACAATGTCGGGCATTATATGGTCTGTGAGCATTGCTGATGTTATAGCTTCCATAATTACCGAATAATGAAACTGCGCCATCTGTTTATTTATGTTGTTGTACATCTTCATATAAAATGGAAATACCGTGGTGGAATTGTCCACATAGTGTTCTTCTACAATAACTCCGATATTATAGCTGCGCCCGCGACGGAAGCCGTCACCGATTCCGGTGTATGTGTATCCCATCTCATCGGCTGTCGCTTTTATCATCGCGCGAAGCTCAGCCCCTACACCCTCCTTATCCGTGAGTGCCTTTGAGACTGTCACCGTACTTACACCGACTTTTTTTGCAATATCTCTCATCGTCACATTTTTCGCCATAAATCACCATTCCCATTACTTATAATACCACATATCACTTTCTGTACTCTCACTCTCAGGATGACGCATATATCTCTTCATCACACGTTCCGCAAGAAATGTCATTCCATAGAATACAAGCCCCGGTAGTATCAATACAGCCCATGGCATAAGATATATGAGTACCGCTGCAACAACGCACATAAGCACAAGTGCTGCCGTTATATGCAGATGCCTGAAGCTGATAATGAATGCCATGTGAAAAAGCCTGCCACATCCAAGCTCGAATCTTGACAGCAATATGTAGGTGTACAGCATAATCCCAAGCAGCATGAAGCCAAACACTATATACACACACCTAAGATAAAATGATATTTCCGAAGCACTGCCGGAAAAATATATATAATTGAATACCAGCAACACTAGAAATATCAGATAGAATACATTGAAAACTATCGATGAGCGGAGATTCTGCTTAAAGGACCGAAAAAATTCCTTTGACACATATCCGCTGTGATGTCTTAATACCTTAGCCGCCGTATAATATGCCGCACATGTAGCTGTTCCCATTGTCACAACCGGCAGTGAACATACCAGCCACAATACACTGAGAAGAATAATATCTCCTACCTTGTTCATAAATCTGCCATACGCAGAATCAATACTGAAAAATGATGCCATACCCTCTACACCGTCCTTGTTCTATTTCCTGATGGGAGAACCTTTTACAGTCCTCCCATCAAGTATTTTAATAGAGACGTGGCAATAAAACAATTAAATTTTGATTAACTTAGTTGAAATATGCATCAAGCGCATCCTGAATCTGCTGCTTGTATGTCTCCTGGAACTGTGCTGCTGTCACAGTACCATTTATAAGGCTCTCAAGATCATACTCTATGCCCATTGAGTTCCATAAGTCGAACTGCTCCCTGCTTCCGCAGTCGAACATTACATCGAAGTTCTGATCCTGAATCTCAGGGTCCTTATCTGTTACCGCATACCACCAGTAGAGTGTCTCCTCATCATCACGGATTGATGTATCTCCGTCATACCAGTTCCACATATCATAGAGTACGTCATATACAAGCTCCGGATTCTCTACACCTGCAGGAATGATATAGAACTCACCGGATGTAATCTTACCCTTGTTAGTCTCCTGATTTCCCGAAGGACCTACAGGCCACTGAACATAGCATGTATCGAACTCAAGTGTAACGCCCTGTGCGCCGTTGTAGTCATAGTCTGCGTTGGAGGCTGCAATCCATGCTGCACCAGGCCAGAAGCCGATATTACCATTACGATAAATAAATCTCATTGTGTCCGAATCGTTGTCATAAGGATAGCATACATTGTATGTGATATACATATCCTGAAGCATCTGAAGAGCCTCTCCTACAGGTGCACTTGAAAGTGTCTCTGTTGTTCCTGCTGCGATTGAACCGCCGTTGCTCATCATAAGCTGCTCGAATGTCTCGAAGCCGAAACCGCCGAAGCCGTACTGGTCAACAGTACCGTCACCATTGGTGTCCTGTGTGAGAACCTGACAGTACTCAATGAACTTATCCCATGTCCACTCGCCTCTCTTGTAAAGCTCTCTTGGATCCTCAAGGTTGTTGTCCTCAAGAAGCTGCTTGTTGAAGGCAAGCGGATATGTAGCCTCAACCGTGCTCTGTGCCTCGACTCTCTTTAAGATACAGGCCTTGCCATCACCAAGATCAAGATACTTGATATTATTCTGTGTGGTAAAGAGGTCATCATCGGCAGGAAGGACTGTCTTTAAATCAGTTGCAAGACCATTCATGGCTGCCGGTATAGCCATACCAAGATCTACAAGGTAGATATCACAGTCCGGTGAACCTGCAAGAACAGATGTATTGATGGATTCCTTTGTACCTGCATATGTGAGATTCTCCCACGCGAAGGTTACATTGTACTTATCCTCAATCTTCTTTACATTGGCGAACTTAAGCTCCGCTGCGAGGTCACCTGCATAGCTAGGGTCATCCTCAACCGAGGTATGTGTACTGTCATAGTACTGAACCCACCAGCTGCCGATTGTAAGATGTCTCGGTGTACCGCTTGGAGTTGTAGTGCTGTCCTTGGTTGATGTCTCCTGTGACTGCTGCTGTGATGTCTGTGTTGTTGAATCATTGTTTCCCTGAGTTGTTGTATCGTTAGTAGAACCGCCATTGTTGCAGGCTGTCATGGATAATGCCATTGTTGCGGCAAGTCCTGTCGCAAGAACCTTCTTTAATGATTTTCTCATAATATTGAATCCTCCAAATTTATTCTGCAGATGTAACCGGTGCACTTACCCATACACCATATACTTCCCATGCGCTGTCTGACTCACACTGCATTGTGCTTCCCCATGTGCTTACATCATCACCACAGAGTGCTGCGATCTGCTCATAGGTTATCTGTGCATAGGTTCCGTTGCAGAGTGCCGGGTCTTCTGTTCCTGCCTGACCTACTCTCATCCAGCCTGCCTGTGCCTCATTCATTACAAGCCATACATTGCCGGACTCTGATGAGTACTGTATTGTGACAACTGCACCAGGTACAAGTGCGTCAAGAATCTCCTGTGGCATTGTAAATCCTGCCTGTGCCCATGCGTCTGCACTTGCCTCAAAGCCTTCGAACTTGGTAAGCTTGTTGACAGGAGCGAACTGTGCTGCTGTTCCAACCTTAACTCCGTATACCTCCCAGGCACCATCAGCCTCACACTGCATTGTGCTTCCCCATGTGCTTACATCATCGCCGCAGAGTGCTGCAAGCTGCTCATAAGTAACATAGCACTTCTGACCATCGCATACTGCAGGGTCTTCTGTTCCTGCCTGACCTACTCTCATCCAGCCTGCCTGTGCCTCGTTCATTACTATCCACATATTTCCTGTTTCGGAGCTGTATGTAATCTCAACAACCGAACCAGGTACAAGTGCGTCAAGAACCTCCTGTGGCATTGTGAATCCGGACTGTGCCCACGCATCACCCTTAGTCTCAAAGCCCTCGAATGTAACAGGGTTTACAAGTGCATAGTTCTCAGCCTGCTGTCCAACCTTAACTGAGTATACTTCCCAGGCTCCGTCGGACTCACACTGCATTGTTGTTCCCCATGTGCTCACATCATCTGTGCAGAGCGCTGCAAGCTGCTCATAAGTAACCTGTGCAATGTTATGTGAGTTGTTCTGGTATGCAGGGTCTTCTGTTCCTGCCTGACCTACTCTCATCCAGCCTGCCTGTGCTTCATTCATTACGAGCCACATATTTCCTGTCTCGGACTTATACTCAATCTCAACAACCGAGCCAGGTACAAGTGCATCAAGAATCTCCTGTGGCATTGTAAATCCTGCCTGTGCCCATGCGTCTGCGCTTGTCTGGAAGCCTTCAAAGTTAACTGCGTTCTTAACTGCATAGAGGTTGGATGAATCCCTTCCGCTGCTTGAATATCCTGCAGGCTCCGCGAATGCAACCGTCTTATCAGCGGTGAGTACATTACCGGACTTATCGTAGAAGGTGATATCATCAACATAAAGAGTTGCATTTCCATGTCCGGCATCCAAGCCATTATCTGTCTCAAGTGAGAGAACAATGATGTTGTTGGCATCCGCTGTAAAAGGAACGCCCGATACATCGACTGTTGCAACCTTAGGGTTCTTGCTCTCCATGTACACTGCCCAGTCATAACCTGTCTGAACGAGATCTGTACCTGTCCAGGTTGTTATCTTTCCGGCACATGCACTGAAGCTTCCGTCCTCATAGGAAACACCAAGCTTCATTGATACCGCTGCGATATCAGCTACATTTGCTCCGCAAAGACTGCTTACATCGATTCCGACAAACGGAACCTTTCCGGTAAGGTTCTTGATTACAAGAGCCTTGCTTCCGTCGAAATCCTGAACACTGAGTTCCACATCAGCGGCATTTGCAGGTGCGCTGTATGCCTGCACGAAGCCCATCTGACCATCCTCGAAATCAACACTCGCATCCGATTTTACCTGTGGAGCCTCTGTCTGAGTCTCCTGTGTCGCCTCCTGCGTAGTTGTGACAGCCTCACCGGATGTTGGTGCTGTTGTGGCATTGCTATTTGTATTGCCACTACATGCAGTAATTGATACTGCCATTGTTCCTGCCATAAGGCAGGCTAATAATTTGTTACGTCTCACGCCTTCTCCTCCTTTTTTGTGGCGAGCGGTTATCCCACGATACCGCTTCTTTCTACACCCTCTATAAAGTATCTCTGCAGGAAAATATAAATCAGTACAATCGGCACCATGATAAGAATGATACCTGCGTCAAGGTACAACTGCTGGATTGTTGTATCTAAGATTTTATCCTCGTTGGCTATAACCGCCGTCAGGGAAGATATCTTTTTACTGATTACGATATTCTCGCTGATCAGAAATAACTTCGCATAAAATGTGTCATTGTACTGCCATACCATAGAGAATACAGCTACAGTGATGACAGACGGCATGGCGTTCATAAGCATGATTCTGAAATAAGTATACCACACTCCTGCGCCATCTACGAAGGCCGCCTCCTCAATTTCCTTTGGCAGTCCTCTGAAAAACTGATTAAAGATATATATGTACAGACCTGAACGAAGTCCACACCCTAGGAATGTCATTATATACATTGGCACCGGTGTTCCCAGAAGGTTAATGCTCTTGCCATTTATGGCAGTAGCAAGACCGAACGGATTGAAATTTCTGAAGGTCATGTACAATGGAAGCATGATTGTGTTGGTCGGAATGACAATCATAACAACCACACACGCGAACAGAAGCTTCTTGAACGGAAAGTTGAATCTTGCGAATCCGTATCCTACCATTGAGCATATAAGAACCTGAATTATCATAAGACTCAAGGTGTAGAGTAAATCCCTTCCCATAGTAGGAAAATAGTCAAGACGTTCCATTACCGTCTTATACTTCTGCAGCGTCGGTGATGTCGGTATCATATATACCATCGGGTTGTATGCATCCCCATCCGACATGAAGGAGCTTACCAGTATTCCGAGTATCGGAGCTATTATTACATAGCAGATACCCACGATAACCACAAACTGTGCCAGTCCAAGAATACCCTTCTTCACATTTCTCTGCATCGCACTTATACTGTTTCTTGTCTGTGCATCCATTTTGATTTTCTGCATATCGGTCTCTCCTTTCTTTAATTATAGTAGAAGGTTCTCTTCTGTATGAATCCACATACCAGAACAAGAATCACACATACGATAACTGTTGATACAAAGCTCATAGTAGAACTGAGTCCATAATTGATTTCATTAAAACATGTGTCATAGGCAAGCTGCACAACATCGCTCTGTGCGAAATTATCTACAACCGTGTACACCACATTGGTAATTATATGTGGCATAACCATCGGGAATGTTACCTTCCAGAAGGTTTCGTAAGCCGTTGCACCTTCAATCTTGGCAACCTCGTACATAGAACCCGGTATGGACTGGAGCGCTGCTATAAATATGATTATCTGCACACCTGAGGCAGATATGATATCATTGATTCTTGCAACCGCTGCCACTATATAATCGAGAAGCTTATCAGGCATTGCAAGATTCTTGAACAGTTCGATAAAGTATGCAACATCGACTCCCGAGGCTGCCGCATCCGATATCTCACTTGCTCCGGATGAGATACCACCGGACATCATTGTCCTTGCAAGCTCCATAGCCGAGGTGATTGCTCCTGCGTTCATTATAATCGGCAGGAAGAAGATTGCTCTTACGATTGTCCTTCCCTTGAATCTGCGGTTTAACAGAATCGCCATGAACAAGCTGAAGAAGGTTATAAGAGGTACATCAACCAGCATATTGAGTATTGATGTTGTGAGTACCTGCTTGAATGTACCATGTGCCCTGAATGCGTAGATATAATTGCTGAGTCCTGCCCATTCAAGGGTATATCCACCGCTTGTGGAGGTTGTCATCGTCGACAGTGAAAACTGCGCTGTCATAATCATGCTTCGCGCATAGAATATGATGAAACCTATCAGCCATGGGAGGATAAACATAAAGCCCTTTACATTTCTTTTCTGAAGAAGTGATAAGCCACGTCTGCGCTTCATTATTTTCCTCCTCTCTGATATCCGTGTGCAGGAATCGTTATTCCGTCCTCCACAGCATCGTAATCTGTATAATTTACATATATAACAACACCGTTTGAATATGTCACAGCTCTCACGCCGCTGTCCCTTATCTCATGCTTTACTACAGTCTCACCGCTCACATACTTTAATATGCCGTTGACCTCGTTGTATACGCTCACCGCCTCGTCGCACCAGTTGTCATACTTGGTTGCGTAGAACTTATTAAGTGCAGTGTACTTCATCTCACTTGCACTCTCATTGGTGAACACATATCTTGGAGACGCACCGTACTCAATCATTCTGAGGGTAATCTCTGTGGTGTCCGCTGAGTCATGGTAGTTGAGCTGGCTTCCCGCATAATCAATGTAGCCGTGAATAATCATCTCATAGAGAGGAATCTTCTCATCTATTATTCTGAACTCATTGTCGCTTATCGGTGCATCAATGATATCCGTTGCATAGGCGAAGCTGTAATCATTTCCTCCGTTTATGAGAATGTTCTTTCCTGTAGCTTCAAGCTTATCAAGCTGTGCCTTTACTATGTCAAGAGCTTCCTCCCTGTTGATGAACTCCGTTCTCTTCTTATCGGAATGAACCTCATCACCTAAATCCCTGAGTCCTATGCCGCCTACATCAAGCTTGTTGAACTTCTTAATAAAGGCATCCACATATCTCTGTAAATACTTAGGAGATATAAGGTCATATATATTCTCATCATAGCCAAGAGAAGATGTAATTCTTAAGTTCGCCGGGTTGTGTGCTCCGAATCTTGCGACATATCCTGCTCCATAATAACGCGACGTTTCAAATGACCTGTTGTAGCGCTTGCTGATATATGTCACATCCTGAAAAGGAACATCCACATAGAGCCTGCCTCCGATACTCTCCATCGTATCATTGAGTGCTTCAAGCTTCTTCTTTCCTCCAAGCTTTGAAAGACCGGTTATCCTGTCATAGACATCTGCGTAGTAGCCACCGTTACTCCAGCCCTGGAAGTTCATTACCTGATATGCGATTCCCTTATCCTTAAGGTCAAGCGCTATATCCGATGCCTCCTGATAGGTTGTCATCGCCATTACCTTTAAGTAACGTATTCCGACGAAGCTTGCTGTCTCCTTAACCCCACCGATTATATCGTAGTAGAAAGGAATATCACCTGCTGCTGTCCTGTTCGTGAGAACGCCTTCCTTTATAAGTCTTTCTCTATAATAGTTGGCGATTCCCGAATAGCCTGTATGCTCATCGTCGAGGAATGTGTATCTTACCTTGTAGTTGATGTCATACATATTGTTCTCAAGGAGCGGAAGATCCGCCTCATTACCTGTTGAACCGAACATTGAAAGAAGGTCATAGCCTCTTACAACGAAGGTTGTGTTAACATAATTGTAGCTGGTGTTGCTTCCTGCAACCGACGCGGTGAAGAATGCCGTCGTAGCTCCGTCCTCAACCGACATCAGTATGTTGGAATCCTCCTTGCATATTCCGCATATCGGAAGTCTTACCTTCTTAGTATTCTCAAGCAGTGTGTAATCTGCTGCGAGTGGGTCAATATCGTATATGTACTGTGAGTAATTCTCAACACTGCTCTTTCCGTTGTTGAAATATATGAGAGAGCCTGAACCATTAGGAACCACCAGATAACCTTCCTCATCTGCTCCTGCCGCACCGAAATATCCCAATAGCCTTATTCTGTAAAGGCTTCCTCCTCCGTTCTCCTCTATCATGGAAGCCGGAACACTGACCTCAATACCGTCATCGGCAAGCCTGTACTCAAGTGCTATTGTAAATGATAACGGAAGTGCCACCTCTACTCCCGCAAGCTCCATCTGCTCCTCATAATCTGCCTCTGTAAAGCCCGCCGTCTCAAGGTATCCTGTGATTTTCTTTATTGTCTTTATGTTCTTCTGGGCAACTCCGTTTAACGCAAGCATTCCTGTTGCGGAATCCGCGGTGGAATAATAACGCCTCATGTTCGTAACTGCTGTATCATCAAGGAGTGCGCATATCTCATCAAGCTTATCCTGTGACATATACAATGGAACTATTCCTGTAGTATTAGTCGAAAAATCTCCAAGATTGTATATAAATCTTATGCCATTGTCTATCGACTGAGCCTGCAGCTGTCCTCTTGCAACCGCCATGCTGTAGGAATCGTAGGTTCCCATCGCCTTGGCTGCATTGTAATAGTTAATTACAAACTGTGACTTTAAATAGTTCTTGTTGGTATTATTCGCAATCGGGTCATCCTCTGCATTCACAGGATTGCTGTAGGTAATAACACCGCTTCTCTTGTCATATACGGCTACATCGCCGCTGTCTGTTGAGGCATAGAGCTTTAAAATATCATTTTCCGCTGCCAGATCCATCCCCTCGACATCCTTTGAGGAATCCTTAAGTGCCGTAAACTCTGTTCCGTTCTCTGTCTCATAGCCGCTTAAGTACTGCTTATAATCGTCATACAGATAGTAGTGAACCATATAGTATATAAACCATATAAGCACTGCAAGTAACACCACTCCCAATACTCCGAAAAGTATTTTCTGTAAGAGCCCTAATTTTCTTTTTATTTTTTTCTTTTTTTCCTTCACAGCCCCTACCTTCCTTTCATCGGAATATCAGCTCAAGGTAAATACTCTTAAAGAATGTAATTACCTGACTTACCAGATTAAAAAGCAGCAATGCGAGGAAAATTATTATTAACACCGCAACAAATGTAAGGAACAATGTTATAAGTGTCTTTCCAAGCGTGTAATTGTGAACCTGCATAATACCCATTAACACCAGTATCACCGCATAAGCGATTCCGATTCCGATTAAGAGTCCATAGAATGCTTGCTCATTATCTGCTATAACCCTGCTGAGCAGTGTGGCAAGTACATAGCCCACCGTCGCAGGTGTAATCCCATAACCAACCGCAATGATAATATCCTTAAAGCGCCCCTCACCATCCATAAGACAGGTGATGGACCAGTTGCCTACACACACTAACAGAAATAATGCAAGTACACCTGCAAGCTCTGTAAGGCTGTTGACGCTTCTCGGATCCGTCTCATTCACAACGAAGCTTGCACATAGTCTGTTGAGTGAGAAGCTTATTGAAAAGAGAATAACCATAAGTACCGCTATCGGAACACTTCCGTATTCCTTGTGACGTATCCAGTAAAAGCCGTCCATAGGATGCGTCAGGGTGTATCCGAAATAACTCCATTTTTCCTTGGAAAATAATTCTTTCAAGCCTTCTCGCCTCCCTTTCCATGCTTTCTGCTTCTTATTCTCACTATCACGACAATCGCTATTATCACAACCGCTATTCCGGTGAAAATATAACTTAAGTTGTCCGCAAGCACCTGATTACGGTAACGTCTGAATGCTATGGAATAGTAGTCCGAATCCATTCCAAGCTTCAGATACTTCATGGCGTTCCTGTTATCTCCGGCTGTGAGGTATGCCTTTCCTATACCGATATTAGCCAGCTCATTGTTCTCATCAAGCCTTAAAACCTCTCTCCACTTCTCAACCGCAAGCGTCTCATCACCATCGTATCTGAGTGCAATCGCTTCATTTATGAGTGAGCCGTACTCCGTCGCATTGAATACCGTAAGCTCCGCTCTGTAAGCATCAAGCACAACCAGCTTATCTCCGGATACTTCTATCGCAACAGGTGTGTTGAAGGTTCCAAGCTGTGTTCCGAGTCCGCCGAATATGTAGAGAAGATTTCCTTCATGGTCATAAGTGAATATCCTTCCTCTCTTTCTGTCGAGGACAGTGTATATTCCCTTATCCCGGTACACAACATCTGTAATCTGTGAGGCTCCCGCATACTGTGACTGACCATTTATTGCAAGGTCACCGCCTACGTTCTTGTTCTCACCCTTCTTGATTACATCCTCACCTCTAGGGTTAAGTCTTCTTACCGCCTGGACTCCCGCCGAATCAATGTTGGTCGCATATATGAAGCCGTCCGCATCGACGTCTATTCCCGTGAACTCTGTAGGAATATAGAGCTGCTGCTTGGAGCGCTCCTCCTTGGTAGCTATTCGCTTCCAGAACTTCTCCCACAGCGTAATCTTTACATCGATTGTTCCGAAGAACCCTGAGAACTCTCCGTTAGTCTCAAATACCATGATTCCTTCAAACATATTCTGTGCAATACAGTAAATTCTGTCTGCATAGTCAACCGTAACCTTGAGAGGTACGAATACATACCCTGCATCAAGTGACTGTGACTGAGGATTATCCACTATCCTTACCAGCGTTCCGTCCTTCTCCATGACCACTATTCTGTGGTTCTGCGAATCAGCTACATATAGCTGCCCATTCTCCGATATGCATACACCGTAAGGTGATTTGAAGCCATCCTTCGCTCCGTTGTTGTCGAAGCTGTCAATGATATTTACAACCTCCGTCATATCATTGTTCAGCACCACAATTCTGTTATTTCCTGTATCAGCTACATAAAGGTTTCCATCATCCGAATAGCAGATGTCCTGAGGTGTCACGAAGCTTCCTATGCTCTCCCCCTTGTAGGTGAGGTTCTTTCCTGCAACGGAACGTATCGGTTCATACGCTGAAGGCGTATATACCAGGTTTTCCCTGTCATCATAATTGTAGGTGTCATACGGCTCATCAGCTGCCGCTACCCTTGCCGTAAAGCTCATACCCACCAGCACGAACACTGAGAGAAGGGCTGTGAGCTTGCTAAGACTATGTAAAAATTTATTTTTCATGCCCACCCTCCTGTCAGTCCTTCATTCCTGATGTTGTCATCGTCTCAAGTACGTTGCTCTGGCATATCAGGAAGAATATTATAGGTACTGCCGCTATTATGAAGGTTACAGCCGCAGCCGCTCCTGCTCTTGCCGTACCACCTGCCGTAATCTGCTGTAATGCATACTGTAATGGCTTAAGCTCCTCATTTCTTAAGAATAAGCTTCCTGTGTTTCCCCACATCTGCTGGAACTGGAAGATTGCAAGTGTGAGCCATGCCGGCTTAACATTCGGCATTACTATCGACCAGAAGACTCTCCACTCTGTAGCACCGTCAAGTCTTGCCGACTCCATCAGCGAATCCGGAAGCTGTTCCATGAACTGCTTCATAAGGTAAAGCCCCATACCAAAGGAGCATGCCGGAAGGATAAGTGCCGCATAAGTGTTGTTGATATGCAGCCAGCTTATGATCAAGTACTGAGGTATCTGTGTTACCGTCCATGAGAACATCATGGAGAGCACTACCATTCCGAAAAGAATGTTCTTGCCCGGAAAGCTATGCTTTGCAAGCGGATACGCTGCAAGCGAGGCACACAGTACGTGTCCAACCATTCCACCACCGGTGATAATGATTGTGTTTAATATGTATCTTGAGAATGGCACCCAGGAGCTGTTCATAAGCACGAACAGGTCTGAGAAGTTCTCAAGTGTAGGGTTTCTTACAAAAATCTTAGGAGGGAACTGATATATCTCATCCAGCGGCTTTAACGCATTGTTGATAATCATTACAAGCGGAAGTGCCATGAACACACCGCAGATGAACATTATCACGAATAACAGTGTATTTCCCGCCATTGAACGGTTGAGCTTCTTCTCCTTCGGTCTTCTCTTAAACAATTTCTTCTTTGTCTTGTTCTCCTTACTCATTGACCAACCCTCCTTAACAGACGCTGTACAAGCTTATTGGTTCCAATCATGAGAAGGAAAAGCACTGTCGCTATAGCCGATGCGTAGCCCATCTCCATTCGTCCTCCCGAACCATAGTCGAGAAGATGTGTTACCACAGTCGCTCCTGCATAGTTTACAGAAGGGTTTCCGGCAAGCTGTATTGATATATCAGCTACCGCGAAAGACTGTGTTATCTGCATTACCGCACCGAACATGAGCTGAGGCTTCATGGAAGGAAGTGTTACATACCATAACTCCTGCCAGCGGTTCTTGACGCCGTCAAGTGCAGCCGCCTCATAGAGGCTCTTATCAACTGTCTGAAGACCTGCTATGAATGAAAGGAAGCCTGTTCCGAGTGACAGCCATAGCTGAACCACTATGAGTACCGGAAGGACATACTTTTCTGTCTTCATCCAGAGAATTGCTTCGTCTATTATTCCAAGCTTTAAAAGTATACCGTTTAAATATCCGTATCTGTCACCTGTGAGAATGAGATTCCATACCATGTAGGCATTACCGCAGATACTCGGTGCATAGAAGATGAGTGTGAGGAAGGCTCTTAATTTTCCCGAAAACTCATTTATTATCCATGCGAACAGGAGGCAGAGTATGTAGCTGACCGGTCCTGTTATTACCGCAAAGATAAGGGTGTTTTTGAGTGATATGAGGAAAATATCATCCTCAAGGAAAAGCTTGATATAATTCTTCCAGCCTACGAAGGTAGGAGGCTCAAGCATATTAAAATATGTAAAACTGAATGCTATCGATATAACCACCGGCAGTACCGTAAAGAGGAAAAATAATATAAAATACGGTGCCATCATCACATAAGAGACTCTGCTCTTTTTCAGCCTGTAGCCGAGCTTACGCTGCTTGAATGCCAGCTCGTCGGCAGATACTGCTTTTGCTGTACTCTGTGCCATTTATCTTCCTCCTTTCCTATTCCTGCCCATCAACCGGAAGACCAAGCTCCTCACGCTTGTAATTTATCTCCGCGTTGATGTAGATAACCTTATCCATGAGCTCCTCCCTAGGGGAAGCTGTATCCGTCTCCGTTGTAACTGTGTAGAATGCATTGTTCACATTACGCCATGAATAGTAACCACCCGGAACCTGAGGTATTCCCTTGACATATCCGAATGCCTCTAAAAGTGCTTCGTAGTCATCAACCGGCCATGGCATGTTGGCGAACGCTTCAAGGTTCGCTGTAGGAACTCTCGCCGCAGAACCCATAAGGCTCTCCATCTCTCTGCCGTACTGTGTCTGGACATCCGCGCTGGTCCACCACTTTAAGAACTGCCAGCATGCATCAGGATACTCTGTGTCCGCCATAATGATACTTGCAAGGCCGGTACAGCCTGTGCTTCTGTCTATGGTTCCGTCATCCTTTTGTGTTCCCGGAACCGGAACGAAGTCCCACAGTCCCGCGATATCAGGTGCGGATACTACCAGATTGTTGTAGGTTGTGTAATCCGCTATTATAATCGGGCATTCACCTGTACGGAAACGCTCCTCCACACTTGTCTCCTTATCAAGCTTGAAATCTGTATAGTATTCACAGTATTCCTTAAAGGTGTTTACCGCTATATCCGAATCAAGAAGTGAGCTGCTTCCATCTTCCGTATAATATTCTCCGCCATTCTGGTAGAGAAGCATTGCAAATATCTGCTCACTAGGAAGCATTCCGAACTCCATCTGGTTCTTTGCAAGTACCGTCATGGCAACCTTTACATCCGCCCATGTCTCAGGAATATCAAGCCCTAACTCTGCTAAGATATCCTTTCTGTAGAACATTACCGGGAATGTTATTGTCTCAGGAAGTGCATACGTTGCACCGTCAAATGTAAATGCCGTCATAGCCGCATCCGGGAAACGCTCAAGCACTTCGTCAAGGTCTGAAAACTGGCTTAAATCAAGCACTGCATTTCTTATACCATAGTTGACCGGCGTATCATTTCCGGTGTTGAGCACTGCTCCGGCAATTCCCGAGGTGTTGGCAACCTGTATTGCCACATCAGGACCCTCTCCCGCAAGCTCTGCTCTCAGGAGTGTCGACATGTCGACGAGCTGTACATTTACATTGACACCATACTCATTGGTAAAGCTCTCATCAATCATCGCCTTGATTACGTTCGCCTGATCACGTCCTGAACCAATCCAGAGTGTTATTGTCGGGCTGTCTCCGCCATCCTCGGCAACATTACCGATCTGGTTGTAATCTATAACGAATGAATAGAATAATCTGCTGCATTCATATCCTGCCTTGCTGAAAAACGAGGTATTCTCATATTCAGGCTTTATATCCGGTGAATAGATATTGATTCTGTCAATTGCAAGCGGCTGGTCTATAACCTGTGTTACCCAGTTTCCGCAGGCTCTCACATTTATCTTGAAGGTACCGATAACCCTTACGAAGTAGTCTCCGTCCTTTATAAGGTCATCAAGCTGATCCCTCATTGTAAGAAGCACTGTCTCCTTGTCTGATTTCTTTCCGGTGAGTGCGCGAAGCTGTGTTATCGCATTGTCAAGCTGTGCCCTTACTGCCACAAGCTCATCGTGAAGCCCCGGAAGAGTTCTCTCTATCTGGTAATCCCTGTATGTATCAGGTGAAACTCCGGTAACTCTTATCACCTCACGGTAGATTGAATTCAACTGCTTTACGCAGTCCTCAACCTCACTGATAATCTGTGAGAAATCACCAAGCACAACCTCCATCCTTATCGTATGGTGTCCTGCCTCAAGATAGAAGGAATAAGGTGTTCCGCCCGCATCCTGCAATACATCCTCTCTCCAGCTCTGGTCATACTTAAAGCCGTATGCCTCAAGCTCCTTAAAAGGAACCTCTCCGTCTATAGTTATCTTTCTTGAAACATATATACCTCTTACAAAATTCTGGCTGTCATACAAGGATATATTGTAATATCCGCTCTCCTCCACATCGAAATCCCATTCAATCCACTGTCCGACCAGTCTCCATGAATTTCCGCCGATTGTATTGTTAAGAAGCATCTTAGGGCTTGATGGAGATACGGAAGGTGATGACTGATCCTGTATAGGATATAACATCTGTGATGACGTCCTTGTAGGATTCTCACCCTCGATTGTGATGAGCTTACCGCTTGTATTCTTAGCTCCTGCGGCATCATTTCCGCTCTTTACCTGCGCGTATGACGGCTTGTCAGCGGCATTACTTAGTGTAATTGAATGAATCACCATCGGCTCTCTCATTGAAAGAAGTGTTATTGTATGCTTTCCCTTTGTCATATATACCGACAACGGCGATGTGATATATCCGTCACTGTCATACATATACTCGCTTATCCATTCAGGATTTTCCTTCATGCTGGGCTTGCAGTCATTTCCCTGATTATCCTTCTCCCAGGTATATGCCTTTGAACCGTTGGCAGCCTTATAGCTGTCTGCATCATACTCCCATATTCTGTAGAAGGTGACCATCGAAAGCTCTGAATAAGGAAGCTCCCCATCTATGAACACGCTTCTCTCTATCGCTGAGTTCTTGCCCTTTATAGGAAAATACTCAAGTGATATGTTGTAAAAGCCTTCTTCCTTTACATCCACCTCAAACTCAATAAGTGAATTTTCGCTTGTGTAAAGGCTGTCACCGCTCATTCCTTCATAGTCCTTATAGATAACCGGCTCTGTCTCCTTGTCATCCTCATCATACCTTACACAGTTCTCTGCACCGGCTGTTATCGTTTTGTCCGGATATACTGCATTGAAATTCTGCACGTAATCATTATAATCAAGTACCGAATCGTCAACCGAATATGTACTCACGATGTCATCGTAATCATCCATCTCAAGCTCCGTCCGTGCTTCAACATGTGCCGAACCAAGCGGAAATGCAAGGAGCAGTGTCATCGCTATGGCAAGTACTGATGTAACCCTCTTTTTGATAGTCTGCTTCATCACTTTTCCTTTCCGTAAAGCCCTTCGTTAAGGCTCTACCTTCATTAACTGTTATAGTACCATGCCTCCTCGCCCTCACCGGGCTCAGGCATATAATGCAACAATACCTTCTCCATCATAAATGTCACAATGAAACACCAGCACCCCGGAACAAATGCCACACATGGTATCGGAAAAACATATATCTGCAACCATATAAGCAATGCCGTTCCCGTTATAACCGCTATCGTAACCGGTAAAAATCTTAGTCCCATCACGAATGCCAGCTTCCACATGTTCACCGTTTTCATGGTAAATCTTGACAAAACCGGGAAAATATATACACTGATTGCGGCAAGCAAAACACCTAGTATCACATATACTGTCGCAAATACTTTTCCGTCATGGTCGGAAATCCCCGCCGCTGCCGCAGCATTCATCGCAACAGCCTGTCTGTAGCCTATGTATAAGGCAGCCCCAACTGCCATAATCTCCAATGTAACTATTATCCCCTTACCAAGCGTCCTCTTCATCGATGAAAAGAATTCCCCAAGTGGTGTTCCCCTGCCTCTTCTCACACTCTTAATCACTGCGTAGTAGAGCGAGGTCATCGCCGGTCCTATTGTCACAACCGGGATACAGCATATAAGAAACGCAACACTGAGCATAACCAGCTCGCCGAACCCATTGATAAGCTCCATAAAGCGCCCATCCCATGAAAAGAGCTTCCCATTAAATATGTCCTTCAGGCTGATACTCTTTCTGCTATCACTGTTTTTCAACCTCCAGCCCCCTTTTTCATTAAATAAAATTCTGCGGCTATGTCTTGACCGCCTGTACACCGCTGCGTTATCGAGTGAAGCGCGTCCCGAGGTGTACCGGTAAAGCTGTACATCATACGGTTAAATCATTCACTTAATTGGATATTCCTTCAAATCAGGCAGTTCATCAAGCGTAAGCACTATATCGCTGTCATACGCCTTCTTTAGCATATCCTTTTCCGTATACTGTTCACTGTAAGAATATATTGATGTGTTTTTTGCCACGAACTCTGTTCCCCATGTGCAGAACAGACCCCACATTGCCCCGTCTCTCTTAGCAAGCTCAGGGTCGAACACGCATCCGTTCTCAGACATCACAACCATCTTTCCCTGTGTGTAGTCCACCGCCTCAAGGAACTTGTTGACCTGCGATGTGTACACATGCTCTCCCGGATATATATCCTCACCGATTATGTCAACATACTCGTCACCCGGATACCAGTCCGCATCCTGACCATTCCACAGCCAGATAAGATTGTTAAGTCCATATTCATTGGTGAGCTTGTCATATAATAATATGTAGAGCTGCTTGTAAGCCTCCGCTCCCGAAGCGCCCCACCAGAACCATCCGCCCGATGCCTCATGGAGAGGTCTCCACAGAATCGGTACATCAGCCTCCTGCAATATGAGAAGCTGCTGCGCGATAGCGTCTATGTCCTTCATAAGCAGCTCATAGCCTTCCTCATCCTCACCGTTCATAATCTTTGCAAGATTTATGTTGGTTGATTCAGTTCTGAAGCCTGACCACCACTCTCCGGTAAGATATTTGCTCGGTGCATTCCAGTGCCAGCAGAAGGTAACGATTCCGCCGTTCTCCCAAAAGTTCTTTGCATAATCCGTAGCCTTTGATGTGCTTCCGTTCTCCACCCTTGATGGTGAATACTCGATAAAATCAAGTCCGAGTACAGCAGGATATTTACCTGTGACCTTGTTAACCACCGCACATTCCTTTCCGAACTGACCTGTATCACAATACTGACCCGAAAGAATCTTCTCTCCGTATATATCAGTGAGATAACTCATAAGTCTTTTAGCGCTCTCGGCAGCATTCTTATTTACAAGCTCTGCCGATACATTGTATATACCTTCATCGATTGGCTTTGAAGTCTGAACCGTAAGTTTATCAAGCATTATCCACCCCCAATATTTCTGTACAAGAATCTCATGTGTTCCTGTTTCTAAATACACTCTGTTCACTGCCGTGTCTGTAAATGAACTATTCTCCGAAGCAATGTTCCCGACACTCTCTCCATCGACAAACACATAATTCTCTTTGTACCCGCCATTGCTTGCCGTGGTAAATACAAGATCGTAAAATCCGTTCTCTTTTATATCAATACTAAACTCACATGCGTCATCATCTGCCGAAAAACCTGCGGCATATCCTGTTCCGCTGTAACCGGGCTTTTCCTTATCTGCCTTGACATTTCCAGTAAATTCAGCATCCTCCGCCTCATATACCCCGGCAATCTCAGGAACAAATTCCGTTGTCTCTACCGGTGTTGTCTCCGTATCCTGATTCGCCGTTCCAGCATCCCCATTGCCGGCGGGTGAGCTGTTGCATCCGGTGATAGCGCCTGCAATCGCTGCCGCCGCTGCGATTGCAGCTGTTATGTATTTAGCATTTTTGTTTTTCCTCGTCATAAGGTATTCCTTCCATTTTTGTAAAACACAAGATTTTAATAATTTCTTTACATAACTTTTATTTAGTAACTTAACAAAACTGTTTTTTAAGTAACCTAAGTATAGCTCATAGGTTGCCCAATGTCATCATTATTTTTTGATTTTTATAATATATTTTTGATTTATTTGTGCATTTGTCCTAAGTTAAGTAGATTTTTTATAGATATTTATGTCATTATACCAACATATATTCCTGTCTGTTATCAAAATAACCGTTATTTTTGTTAACTAACAAAGTTAACGGTTATTTTTTTAACATACTTTGTACAATAGCTTGAATGTCCGCACATTTTAAAATATAATGATGTAAAAGCCAAAAGGTATTTAACCTATATGATAATTAACTGCCCTTACATAAGGATATATACCATATACTATTTGAGCTGCCATAGAGGACAGCGGAACGGAGCTTAGTATGAATTTTTTATTTGACAACTCTCATTTTACTGATATTGAAGCTGCGGAGGGTGGCTGCTACCTCATCACCAACGGACTTGGCGGATACTCCTGCCTTGATCTCGCCGGCGGAACCTCAAGAAATGACCACGCCATTTTCATGGCGGCAGTGAAGGCACCGAATGTGCGCTATAACATGATAACAAATCTTCTTATCGATATGACGGTCGACGGCATAATATATCACCTCAGCACCCAGCGCATGGCTGATGACAGCTTCACTGATAATTTCAAATATATAGAAAAGGTATGCTTTGACAGCAACATGTTCTCCATGGTGTTCAATGTCCGCAACGTGCGCCTTGAGCTATGCATTGTCATGCCTCACGGAGAAAATACCATCATGCTGAACTATCATATATCCAACCCGGAATGTCACGATGTGGAGCTCAGGCTCACGCCGCTGCTCAGATTTACACCGAAGAATACGGCGATGAAGGCGGATGCGGAATTCTCCATCAGGGAATATGCGACAGATAAGGCGGATGCGAAGTTCCCCATCAGGGAATATGCGGTGGCGAAGCAGCTGTTGAATAGTACGAATAATGAAAAGATGAATGGTGGAACACGTGACAGCAGCGATGTTAACTGCTGTGAGGAATTTCCCGCGAACGCCATCATTATAGAAGGAAATGATTTAAGAGTAGTGTGCGCCTCCAACATGGATGTGGAGCTTCTCTCCCAGAACAGCCTCTACTCAATGCGCTGGACTCTCGACACACGCGATGGAAGGGATGACACCGGTTCATGTGTTATCAATCACTGCCTTAAAAAGCGCACCTCTGAGCCGGACTGTGAGAATGTCATAGTCTACAGTCTGTGTGCCCCCGAAGATATACTATCGCGCGTACAGAATGATATTGTAAATGCGTTCAACAAAGCCGCAGCCGATGAGAAAGCCCGAATTGCGGACATAGTTAACCATTCCGGACTGAAAAGTGAGCTTGGCAGACAGCTCGCCGCAGGCGCGGACGCATACATCGTGGAGCGCGAATCCACCGGCGGAAAAACCATCATTGCGGGATATCCGTTCTTTGAGGACTGGGGACGTGACACCATGATTGCCCTGGGAGGAACCACACTCGCCACCGCACGCTATTCCGACTGCCGGAGTATTCTCAAAACCTTTGCAAAGTATGAGAAAAACGGTCTTCTGCCGAATCTCTTCCCTGAGGGCGGCATGACACCGATGTACAACTCAGCCGATGCACCGCTTCTATTCGTAAATGCAGTCTATGAGTATATACAGGCTTCGGGCGATAATGAATTTCTCCACGATTGTTTTGAGCCGATGAAAAATATTATGGACGCCTACGAAAATGGAACGGATTTTCATATTGGATGTGACACCGACGGACTTATCATGGCTGGTGCTGACCTTGAACAGCTCACATGGATGGATGTCCGCGTTGACAATTTTTTACCTACCCCAAGACACGGCAAGCCGGTAGAGATAAATGCCTACTGGTACAGTGCTCTATGTGCCATGCAGGTCTTCTCCCACAGCCTTGGCAAAGATGAACTTTCGACAAGGTATGCCGCCATGGCGGAACGCACCAGAAAATCTTTTCTCGAAAAATTTTATGACAAGGATATGGGATGTCTTAAGGATGTACTAAACGGAACCTACGAAGAAAAACAGATTCGCTGCAATCAGGTATGGACGCTCACAATGCCTTTTACAATGCCTGACTCCTCGATGGCAGAACAGATTCTGGACACCATAGAGAAAAAGCTGTACACAACGGCAGGGCTTAGAACCCTCACCATGGATGATCCGGCGTTCACACCTGTGTACATCGGCGATATGCAGCACCGCGACAGGGCATACCATCAAGGTACAGTGTGGACATTTCCTCTGGGTGCGTACCTGCGAGCAAGAATCCGCCAGCTTGCTTCACCTTCGCTTTCAGCCGGCGAGAAAAATGAGGTGCGCGAACACCTTAAAGAGGCATTTGCTTCCCTTGAGGGCTGGCTGTATGAGGGTTGCCTTGGACAATTTGCCGAAATATATGACGGAGAATGTCCTGCAATATCCCGCGGCTGCTTTGCGCAGGCATGGAGCGTTGGTGAGATACTCCGTGCGGTGTCTGAATACGAGAAGGAGGAACCGAATGCAGGTAACTGAGTTATTTCCATCGCAGCTTGAGGAGGCAATCAAAAAAAATCCGCATGGAAACATAGCGGATTTTCTTCCTGATATACACGATTCTCTCCCTGAGATACAGGAAAACCTGTTCTACATCTGTGCCGGCGGCAGACGCACACTTTATCAGATGGAGCAGTATTCCTTCAGCGATATTGAAGGATACCTGCTTCTATACACCCATGAAGGACGCGGAATCATGGAGGTATCCGGTGACAGCCGCAACCTCGAAGAGGGTGATATGCTGCTGTGGGACTGCGCCGATTTCATCCAGTTGAGGGCGCTGAGTGAGAAGTGGAAGGTTGATATACTCTTTTTTAACGGAAATGCCGTTATCACATACTATGAGGAAATCTGTAAAATATCCTTTCCTCTTTTCCACATACCTGCCAACTCGCTTCCTGATTGTCATTTTACGGAGGTCATGGCTCTCGGTCCGGTAATAACACCTCACCATGCATTTCTGACCAACAAGCTGCTGACCGACCTGCTGTCCGACCTCATCTCCATGCTGCACATGTCAACCGATATTCCACAGGCGGTCCCGGCATACATCGAAGAGCTAAGGACACTTTTTATAAACAGCTGTGAAGCTGACTACTCAATGGATGAGCTTGCCATGCGCTTTAATGTGAACCGCTACCGCATGACAAGGGAATTTTCGCAGTTCATCGGCATGACCCCGGTAAAATTTTTAAACAATACCAGAATAGAAAAAGCCCGCGCCCTCATAGAGAGCACGGACCTATCAATAGGTGCCGTGGGAGCCGCCGTCGGTATCCCGAACACAACACATTTTATTAACCTGTTCAAGGAAAAGCTCGGTGTCACACCGCAGGTCTACCGTGAAGGCTACCGCTCATTCCGGCAGATAAGCAAAAACTACTAAGGCTGAGCTGCTAATCTGTCCGTTTCACAGCCTTACCGGTCTGCCAACGGCACAGCTCCCCCTTGCCTGTCCGTGGTGAAGCCCTGCCGGTTCACAGCCCTGCTTACGGCGGTATGACAGTCGTCTGCTTCCACAATAAAACTTAGTCCATTTATAGCTATGCTGCAGCCATTTTCAGCTAACCCTTCTATGACACAAGCAGTCCCAGCAGGTCAAATAAGTCACCTGTCGAATCAGGTGATTTTTTTATTGTGATGGTATGCTCCGCCGATGAATCGGAGGTGTACACCTGCTTTGCCTTAATGGCATTACCCCAGCCACCTGAAAAATCAGCGTTGATTGTACCTGCATACTCACCATCGACATATACATCGTACTGTCCGCCAAGCCCATTGGTGGTTGCAAAGTAGAGAATGCCCAGGTTCTGAAATTCTGCCTTTATCTCAATCTTTCCCTCTCCCTTGGTACACTCCCAGCCATACGGAAACTGCGTGCACACACGCTTTTTCTCAAAATCGCCGGCACTTATGACATCCGCGTCCGATGAGTCGATGATATCGGCATTGATATAGCTCTCCTTCATAACCGCAGCCATGTCGAACCTCTGCGGCTCCCCGTAGCTGTCCACATTCTCATACACATTGTTGAGATATTTCCACAATATTTCACCGGTGATGGCATGTCCCAATGCCGAAGGATGAACCTCATCCCCCGAGAGCTGCTTGTCGGTGTATACCTTCTGCTCCATCATATCATTTATGAGACTTGAATAGCTTAACATCGGAAGCTTATAGCTGAACCCTACAAACACATGATTTCCCTGTGCCGTGGCGCCGTTAGTCTGCCCCATATATAGGAGCATGACAGCCGGCTGGCTATCCGACAGAAGTATCTTTCTCACCAGATTGTCATACGTCTTTTTATAGAACAGCGAATCCTCATCGTTTACCGAAAATTCGACCAGCACCAGATCCGGCTCATACTCAAGAACATCCTTATTTACTCTGTGCACTCCAAGATATGAGTCCGTTCCACCTATACCTGCATTAACGAACTCAAAGTCCGCCTCAGGGAAGGTATCCTTCCACCACTCAAAAAAGATATCCGCATAAGACCTCTTAAACGGAACCTCAGAATCGCTGCTTCCACTTGATATTGTTCCCTGTGTGATTGAACCGCCTATGCACGCTATCACAACATGCCCACCCTTCGCAGCCTTCTTCATAACCGCCGCAAGCGCCGTGTCATCGCAGCTTGGCCACTGGTCTGCCACACTGTACAGCTCATCCGAAACAAGATTGGTCAATGGAGCAATAACATTATTCTCACCTGCTGCATTATTGTCCGTTCCCTGAGTTCCTGTACCCTCAATATCCGTTCCCTGGATTCCCACTGCCCCATCCGTCTGCTCTGCCTTGTCCACATCCGCAGTGTCCTGAGACTGACTGCCCGATATATCTGCATTTCCTGTCACATCAGTGCCGGGAACCTCACTGTCCTTCGCACACCCCACAAGCGCGCATGCCCCCACAAGAGCCGCCGCCATAATCCCATATACACTATATTTTTTCATACGCACCTTCTCAATATTACTTCTTAAGCCTCCTTCTTAGGCTTTCTTCCGCAGGATTTCCTCTCCGTACAGTAGCCGGTCTTTTCACACTTAGGCATAAAATAATTGTCAACGATATACTTCCACTCCTCCGATATCTCCGACAGAGCATTGGCAATATCATTGAACATCTGCCTGTACTCCCAGTATGCCCTTGTGCACATTCTCTGCCCACTCATGTCGACAAGATTCCTTAAGTTGCGCTTGTCAACAATCTTCGTCTCCATGCCAAGCGGCAGGAGCATGGCTGCGTCCTCTCTCGGAATACCGCACTCCTTCTCAAGGTAGCTGCAGGTCTCTGTAATAGACTTCATCATCTCATTATACCTGCGCGCCGCCTCCTCATCAGCCGCAATCTTAGGCGGTACAATATACCCAAAATTCTCATAATTAATATATCTCGTGCTCGCCTGAAGTCTGGTCGGTGCCCCGCCAAGATGTGTGTACCACTCCCTGATTACCCTTGCGGAATAGCCGTCAAGCACCATCTCCACATTCACATACTCCATAACACGTCCGTGCCCCGATACCAGACAGTCAAGTCCTCTCTTATAATTCTTCGCATCATCCGTTATATCCGCGCCCCAGCATACCCCGGCGCGCCTGCCCATAAGTGTAATTGGATTTTTCGTTGTCTCTTCAAGAATTGTTATTTTTCCCATTTTATCCTCGCTTCTGTTTTTTTATACTCTATTACGTTCTTTTCCGTCTATAAAAGCCTCAAGATTGAGATACGCCTCATCCACAAGCCTCTGCCTGGCCTCATTGGTCGCCCATGCGATGTGAGGTGTGATTATGAGGCGGCTGCTGTCCTTATATCCGTAGAGCGGATTGTCCTTTCTCATAGGCTCAACGGATATGACATCAAGCCCCGCCGCCGCAAGCTTATTCTCATTGAGCGCCCACAGCAGGTCATTCTCATTGACAATAGGACCGCGGCCCACATTTATGAGCACCGCATTGGATTTCATCTTCCCAAATGCCTGTCTGTCCATAAGATTCTCTGTTCTGTCATTGAGCGGTGCATGTATCGAAATGATATCCGACCTTTCAAGCAATTCATCAAAATCCACACGTTCATAATCGGGATTGCTGTTCTTTCCCGATGTCGAATAGTATATTACATGACACCCGAACGCCTTTGCAATGTCGGCAACCCTTCTTCCTATCTCGCCAAGCCCGATTATTCCCCATGTCTTTCCGGCAAGCTCCTCAAAATGCTGCCCGAAATAGGTAAAACAGCCGTACTCACAGTACTTTCCGTCCTTCACAAAATCATCATAGTGTCTGAGCTTCTCATACACGTAAAAAAGCAGTGCAAACGTGTGCTGTACTACCGAATCCGTGGAATAGCTCTTTACATTCGTGACCGCAATATTCTTCTTCGCGGCATATTCCAAATCTATGTTGTTCGTTCCCGTCGCATTAATTCCTATATACTTAAGCTTAGGGAGCCTATCCATCTCATTTTTGCCAATCACAACCTTGTTCGTAAGAAGCGCGTCAGCATCCTTAAGCCTTTCAACCACCTCATCCGGTGCCGTTCTCTCATATATTGTGACCGTCCCCAGCTTCTCAAAAACAGACATATCAATGTCTTCTCCAAGTGCCATGCGGTCTAAAATCACAATGTTCATCAACGATTTTCTCCTGTTTTTAGATTAACCTAATTAGTTTCAGCTCAAATGGTTTTTAATACAGCTATTTTAACTGTGCCTTTGTTACACTTTTATAAGTAAATATAGAAAATCTGCTATGCCGCAAAACCTGCATAATCATGCCCCGCAAGGTTTTTCAAAGTTTTTACGCCAGATATTCCCTCAGCACATCCTCAATCAGCTTTATCTGCTCATCGCTTATTTTAATATCCGTATTGTATGCTACGGTCTTATCCTCCTGCAAAAGCTTCCTTTTTGCCATCGCGCGTGAGCCTTCATATCCAACGCCATTATTTTCTGCCTCAGCTTTCTCATTCACAGGTTCCATGTCTGGTTCATCCTCTATTTCCCCTGCCCTCACCCTGTCATTTGAAAGCACATTGTCAAAATAATCGACAATGTTTACCACTATCCGGCTTTCCTTTTTTTCTATGTCCTCAATTTTACCGACACACGCCACAGCCACGGCACATACACAGCCGTATGCGGTATACCACATATTCTGCTTGATTATCCCGCTCATCAGTCCCAGCATTATACATATAAGCTGTATGAGCCATGCTGTTTTCACATATTCATCAATTGAAAGGTTAAGATACCTGTATCGCTCCATATTTTTGAGTACAAATGCCTGTGTGTTATGTATGCTTGTATTTATTCGCATTCCATTCTCGCGTCTTAACTTCAACTGACGTATAAAAGGATGGCTCGATGCCGTCATTGAGAGGCTCTCATTGTACAGCACCGACATCCCCTTTCCCGCAATTCCATAGGCAAGGCACCCAAAAAAACCCATGACCGCGATTATAATCGCAAATGTGTTTTCCGCCATTAGTGATAAAAAATTCTGCATAAAATCCTCCTTAACCGTACCGGGTGATTACAAAAATTTAAATCTGACAACTCTGGTATTCATAAAACAGTCCGGCAATTCCCTATATACCTGTCATAGAAAAGATTGTACATGTATTCCATGAGATTTTAGAGGTAATCTATGCAGCATTTATCAACAAAATTCCCTAAAATATGACCTTATATTCTCCGGATGAGATTCTCCATGAGAAGAACGGAATGTTCGATTGCCTTGCGCTCAAACTCACCATAGTCCATGGAAGCACTGTCATCCGCTTTATCGGAGATAGCACGTATAATAAGAAATGGTATGCTGTTAAGATATGCTGCCTGTGCAATGGCTGCTCCCTCCATCTCCGTGCAGTATGCGGCAAATGTATCAACAAGTCTCTTCTTGGTATCCTTGTCTGTTATAAACTGGTCACCGCTTACCACTCTTCCCTCGAACACACCAATCTCAGGAACCGCCTCGCTGCATGCAGCCCTTGCCGCGTCTATGAGCTTTCTGTCCGCCTCAAACACTGATACCGGCATTCTCGGGATTACACCCATCTTATATCCAAAGCCTGTCGCATCCATATCATGCTGGATTGCATCGCTTGATATAACAATGTCTCCGATATTTATTTCGTTTTTAAGCGAACCTGCAACACCTGTATTGATTACGCAGTCAACATTATATCTGTCGGCAAGTATCTGTGTGCATACAGCAGCGTTAACCTTACCGATTCCGCTTCTTACAACAACTACATCCTTTCCCTTAAACTGCCCCTTCTTAAAAACCATTCCTGCAACAGTGGCTGTTTCGACACCGCTCATCATATCCGCAAGTGCCTTTACCTCTTCCTCCATCGCCCCGATAATTCCTATCATAATTCCTCCGTTCCGCAGACCACACAAATTATATATGCTGAATATAATATCATATTTTCCACATTTGCTTCTCCGCTGGTTGTTTTTTTGTTAATTATAACACTTGATTGTCTATTGCGCTATTGTTATGATATAATAGTTTGTGGAATTTTTTTCTGCAAAAAGTATTAAACACACAGATAGGAGAATAATGTTATGATATACAAACCAACAGGAGTTTGTTCCAAAGAGATTAATATTGAGTTAGACGGAGATGTAATCAAGTCCGTTAAGTTTACAGGTGGCTGTTCAGGAAACACACAGGGCGTTGCTGCACTTGTTGCGGGAATGAAGGTTTCGGACGCCATCAGCCGCTTAGAGGGAATCCGCTGCGGAATACGTGAGACATCATGCCCTGACCAGCTTGCAAAAGCCCTTAAGCAGGCAATTCAATAACTTGCTGCCATAGCAATTTTCAGAGGTTTGCCATGAAAAAATTACTTCTTACCGGTGGCGGAACCGCCGGACATGTAACACCGAACATAGCCATGCTTCCTCTTCTTCGTGAACAGGGCTGCGATATATCCTATATCGGCTCATATAACGGCATCGAAAAAAAGCTTATAACCGAACAGAATGTCCCTTACTACGGAATATCAACCGGCAAGCTCAGACGTTATTTCGACTTGAAAAATCTTACCGACCCTTTCCGTGTTATCAAGGGCTGTTTTGAAGCGCGGAAGCTTATCAGAACAATTAAGCCGGATGTTGTATTTTCCAAGGGCGGCTTCGTATCCGTCCCGGTTGTGCTTGCGGCTCACAGGGAGCATATCCCGGTCATCATCCATGAATCAGATATGACACCGGGGCTTGCAAATAAGATATGTATTCCTTATGCCAATAAGGTATGCTGTAACTTCCCGGAAACGGTAGCCATGATTCCTGACGGCAAGGGCATACTCACAGGTACTCCTATCCGCGCCGAATTAAGCCAGGGTGACCGTCAGACCGGACTTGACCTGTGTCACTTCACATCGAATAAGCCTGTCATAATGGTCATAGGCGGAAGTCTTGGCGCACAGCATGTCAACGAAGCTATCCGCTCCATACTGCCAAGTCTGCTTGAACGCTTTCAGGTTGTTCACCTATGCGGAAAAGGCAAGGTTGACGAGAGCTTCTACTCCACAACAGGCTACTATCAATTTGACTATATTGACAAGGAGTTAAAGGAGCTTTTTGCCGCTGCCGATATTGTAGTTTCGCGTGCCGGAGCTAACGCCATATTTGAACTGCTATCCCTCAACAAGCCGAACCTTCTCATCCCACTGCCGGCAGGCGCCAGCAGAGGAGATCAGATTCTCAATGCTCAATCATTTAAGAAGCAAGGCTTTTCGATGGTTCTTCCTGAGGAAGAACTCACTAACGAGTCATTATATCTGGCAATCTGCAATCTCTATGAGCATCGCGCCGAATATATAGACTGCATGAAAAAATCTTCAGGGAACGACTCTATAAAGCAGATAGTGGCTCTTATAAATGAGGCTTCTAAATAGACGAAGCCTTTTTTATAAGATTTTCGCTGATAAAAAGCTTAATTAAGGGTTTTCACCACATAAAAGGCTTAACTATAAAATTTTCAGCTAAAATCAAGAAACTGTTATAAGGTTTCAACTAATAAGCAGCTTAATTATAGTTTTTTAACTAATAAGAAACTTAATTATAAGGTCTATGACTGATAAAAGGCTTAATTAATAATGTTTTTATGAGTTGAAAAACTTCTTACAGGTTAATTCATCTTTTCTTTGATTAGATCGGCAGTCGTTGCAAGTTCCTCATTTGAAGGCTTCATCGGCTGCCATCCTATATTCACACTGTCATTTTTGTATCTCGGAATTATATGGAAATGAAGGTGCATTACAGTCTGTCCTGCCGCTTCCCCATTATTCTGTACAACATTAATGCCATCGCAGCCCAATGCCTCTTTGATAGCATTCGCAGTCTTAGAAATAACCTTAAGTGCCTTAGCTGCAGTATCCGGCTCAACACTTAACAGATTATCCGAATGACTCTTAGGAATCACAAGCGTATGTCCCTTAGCCGCCGGACCAAGATCCAAAATAGCTCTGAAATCATCATCCTCATAAACTGTCGCTGATGGAATCTCTCCTGCTGCAATCTTACAAAAAATACAATCATCCTTTTTCATCTTGAAAAATCTCCTTTTATGTTATATGTTTATATTAAACAATTTATTGATAAACCATTTTCGCTAAACTACTATATAATGTCTCTGATATCCTGTTAATTGCGAAACGTACTTTAGAATAAACTAAAATAAAACTGTGTGAGGTAAAAATATGCTGTCTGACAATGATAAACAGATTCTAAATAAGCTTAAAGACGAATATCCCGAGGCGTATGAGCTTTTTGAGCGCCGTGAGGAGGAGCACAGAAGGCTTCTAAAGCAAGGCTGCCACGATATCCGCAATATTGTCACCCTGCTCAGCGGCTCATATCAGCTCCTCGGACTTACCAATCCTCAGCTTAACTCCATCCCCCGATATGTAACGATGGGCTCTGATATAAAGAATCTTGTCAAAGCTTTCAATGATGTCGCCATGTACCGTTATGCTGCAGCCATATCCCCATCCGATGTACATATATACGATATCAAGTCAATGCTGGATACATATATATCCAATAATTTTCCAACTGCCCATCCTGATATCAATATCATCTGTACCTGCACGAATGATACAATCTCACTGGACGCAGCACGACTTGTAAATGCTGTCGGATGTATGATTGCAAATGCTGTAGAAGCCTCTGATTCCATGGTACCCATTGATGTCATAATGCATTGTGATAATGACAATAGCCTTGATATAACCGTCCAGAATCACGGAGGCTGTCCTGCTCCCGACATGGCAGACATAATGTTCACACCATTTTCCACCGATAAGCAGGAACATCTTGGGCTTGGTCTTGCGATTGCCGCTGAGACAGCGAATGCCATGGGCGGCTCCATAAGCTGGTCGCACAGTGATGGACTTACCAGCTTCACAATATCAGTAAAATTAACCGGAAGCAAAAATACTTAGCCGACTTTATTACACTTTTTTCTTATATCCTCTTGTTATGTTTTATCTGCACTTTATCAGAATGCCTCGGGTGTCAAAACATGCTGTATATACCTAGCTGTGTATAACGTATTATATTTATGCATATCACGACTTTGTGGAGAAGCATAGATGTTCTTAGAACATCTTGCTTCGGACATAAATTCACCTTAAGAAGTCTGGTTTTACTGAACCGTATTATTATTGTGCAGACTATAAAAGGGCAGATTATTCACATTTGTCTGCCCTTGGAACTATTGACTATTCCTTTATTGTGTCAAGTTCTGTTACATTCACACCTAAAGCAGACAAAATAACTTTTAAATCTCTATAACGAACTTTCATTGATTTATATAATGGTGTCTCTTTTTCTGTCATAGCCATCCATTCCTGCAAGCGTGAAAATTCCTCAACACATATTTTAATAGTTTCCTGATTATTCATTTCTTCCATCTTTCCACCGCCTTCCCAAGCATAGTATAGCGGATTTGTTATATGTTTACAAGTTTCTTAAGCTATTTATAGCCATTTCTTTGCAGCCTAAGATATAGCATATCGAATATCAACACCATTTTCCACAGCTAGAATTTAAAACACTGATCCAACATTCTGATGTTTTTAAAATTTCCCTTTGCGGTCATGCTGCCTGACATAAACGCTCCCTGAAAAGTCTGATTCCCCTGAACTATTTTCTCAAGCACAAGGTTATCCAGACGGCATGACACCTCTGCATCATCCTTCTGTCCAAAATTACAATCAATATTTCCATTGTTAATATCAATAACCAGAGTCTTTTTCTTGTCATTGATATTGATAACATAGCTCGCCTTAAAATCACTCTGAGCTACAAAATTGTCGATAAACAGTCTGGTATATCTGTCGATGCCTCCCTTATCCTCATCCTCCATAAGATTCCTGAACATGCTTGAAAGCTCCTCAATGTCTTCCTTCTGTTTCTTAATATATGTATCATCGGAAGCATATTTTGAAAGCTGTTCAGATTCCTGTGGCGTAAGTCTCATTGTATCGCTCACTATATTGCTCTTTATCGCATTGTTACTCGAAGGCAGGGTCTTAACCTTCTGCGACACCGTCCTGTATATCTCCTCTGCCTTTTTCTCAAATATCGCCTGATACTCCGCATTAAGCTCGAACTCCACCGGGTCTGCCACATAAGCCGCAAGCCCATTGCAGCTCTTTCCTCCAAGCATTTCCCAGGCATTAGAAAGTGACATTGCGGCCTCCTTCTCGCCTGAAGCGCGTGACATGACTATAGGGAACATATAGAGCTTCTCAAGCATTGATTTATCCGCATATAGCCAGCAGGCATCAAGGAACTGAAGCATATAGCCTCCTATCCCAAACCATTCTACCGTACTTGCAAGAATAACCGCATCTGCCTCCTTTAAGGTCTGAGGAAGCGTTGTAATCGCATTTTTCATTTCAAAAAGATTGTATTTCTCAACATTTACTCTGAGTTCGTTAAGCACATCAGTAATCTTATTTAACACTGTAATGGTCGGATCGTCCACAAGACCTCTTCCGCCATAATATATATTTACATTCATACACTGTTCCCTTTCCGTTTTCTGTATATCAGTGCCGCCAGTATAAATCCGGCAACAAGTCCACCGATATGAGCGCTGTTGCTGGTCGTTGCACTTTGAAGCCCCAGATATATACTCATAATAATGAATAAACCCAATTTTGAGGCTGACAAATCCTCAAGCTGTCCTTTGTTGACAAGCACAATATAAAACAGCGCTCCTACAACGCTGAATATCGCACCTGATGCTCCGACGCAGCAGACATTCACATCTGCAATATTATAGTAAATCAGTGCTGCAATATTTGCAAGCAGACCTCCTGCAATATACATTATAAAATACCTGATATGCCCCACCGCTCTCTCAAGATTGTCACCGATAAAAAACAATACAAGCATATTATTAAAAATATGTGAAAACCCCGCATGCATGAACATGGATGCAAACAATCTATAGTATTCTCCATCATTCAGTATCAGCTTCACGTTCAATGCCCCATGAGCTAACATGTACTGTGTGTTCTGTGTGTCTCCTGCAATCTCCATTATAACATATATGATTATATTTATTGCAATCAAAAGCCAGTTCACGTAAGCAGGAATGAATTTTTTATTTCTTTTACTCTTTCCCGATACACTCTTGGCATACTGTGATACATCAAAATCCTCAAGCAGCTCCCTGAGTCCCGAAAAATTCTCCGGTTCATCCTCATATATAATAAGTCTGCCCGTTGTCTCATCCATAAACCATACAGGAAAGCCCGCCTCTGTATTTCTTTTCGACATAGCGGTGTTTCGCGTACATATAATATTCAGCAGCATGCAGTTAAATACTCCCTTGCTGCCAAAAAAAGTAACTATTTTTTTATTATTATCATCAATAATTGCCGGGGACATTCCCGGTATAGCCGGCTCATCCCACACGAATATGACATTCATGCGTTCCTGCCTATAACAATAATATATATTAACCGAATTATTGCCTTCTCCCAGTCTGCTAAAGCCCGCTGCCTCCAACACCCTGCTGCATACGTCAAACATCATAAACCAAGCCTCCATACAGCTCTAGCTTATCATTATTAAACGGCAGTGTCAATCAGCTCGAAACAGCTCTTGGCAAGCTTTATCACATCCCCATTCTTAATAGGACATAGCTCATACACACTGATTCTCCTGTCATTTATCCATGTTCCGTTGGTGGAGTTCATGTCCTTTATAAAATACATTTCGCCTTCCCTTATTATGCGTGCATGAAGCCTGCTTATCCCGCTGTCCTTTATCACAATATCCGCCGAAGCCCCGCTACCTATACTCACAGAATCCTCAGTAATAATATATTCATCCTGTCCTGCTGCACTATGTATGCGCCGCAGGCTCTTCATTGTTCCCATTCCTATTACAATGGTTGCCTGCCCGGACTCATTATCTCCCACTTCGTTATGCCACCCCGTTTCAATTTCCCTATGAAATCCATGCTCATATCCGGTCTCACACACCTTTTTATCCTGCTGTTCCATATTCTCCGGCATATTTCCCCTCATATCTTCCGTACTATTTTTAATTCCATACAGCTTTATCTGCGGGTTTTCAGTCTCATAAGGCAGCCTTATTTCACTTGTCACTATTTTTTCCCATGACGGTCCCTTTAATATAATCAGCATAACAACAACAGCTATGACCGTACATGCCAATGCTGCTATAATTCCTGTCACAACTCCCCATATCAAGCCCACCACAACGGCAATCATCAAACTCACTGCTGCCGCTGTCATAACGTACCTTTTATCAATAATCTTCTTCTCCTGCTCCTCCTTTACGAACTCATGTGCAACTGAGGGGTATTTTCTCCTGCTCAACTCATAGCGGACACCCGAGGCTCCCTCCTTTTCTGTGCTTCCTTTTTCTGCTCTTCCTGTATTTGCTTTTTGTGTATTTGCTTTTCCATTTCTATTTGTTCCACAGGAATTATCTTCCACCACAGCATCTTCAAACAGGTTTTCCTGTCCATTTACAGTATTGACATTGTAAATACTGAATTCTTCCAGATTGTCAAACACCCGCTGCAACGGTATTTCATCCCTGCATACCCTTTTGTAAAGACCATATCCGAGAATAACGGCATTGCCATCCTTATGGTTAAGCCTTCCAAGCATATACTCGAATACTCTTTTTATGCCCTCTCTTGCATCCGATGACATTTCTGAATTATACACATACTTCCATGAAGCATCATTTATACCGCAAAATATGTATGCTACGTCAAAAAGCACTCCGTTTATATCCAGCATATATTTATCCATTGTATAGATTATTTCCTTTATCGAATCCGCTGCCAGCAGTATGTCCTCCATTGTAAACTCACTCTTTATATATTTTTCTTCCAGTGGAATACAGCCCGAAATATCATACAGATAGCTCGTCCTATTATTTACCACTGATTTTCTAAGAGAAAGCAGTCCTGATATCGAATTATTCTCAACCATCTTCATTGTATAGTCCGGTTCCCTTTCATCCTCATGCACTATACTCAGATAATTCCTGTTCAACTCCCTGATAAATTCAATCATCCTTTTTTATCCTCCCCGCATGAACTCTTGTCAGATGTATAAACCTCACCACGGTGCTGTTTTTCAAGCTTCTGTCACTATCAGCATCAAGTATCTTATTATTATCACCTATCACAACACTGTTTCTGTACCCGCTTATCTTTTCCTGTAAATATTTTATGCTTATTTCTTCTCTTATATCTCTAATCGGTATAAGCCCCTCATTTGCAATCCTTTTTAAATCAATCTCCTGCGCCACGGGATTAAAATAATTCTTCTCTATCTCCCTCACCCGAAGTCCCATATATACTTTCAGGCTATTATCCACCACATTGTTATAAATACAAAAACCAAACTTCAATAATCCGAAAATAATAAAAAATATTATCGGAAATACAAATGAAGCCTCAACCGTAATGTAACCTCCTGGTCTGCATATTCTTCTCATAACAATAATATTTCCTCCTTCATCCACACATGGTGGCTCAATTACCTATATACCGGATATCAACATCCCCACATACACAATCGTCACGAACGGAATATACGGCAATGCAAGGCTTCTGCTTTTATTAAATGCAATAATCTTTACAATTCCGTACACTCCTGCCATAAGCATTGAAATCCACAAAATACCAAGCACTCTTACAGGTTCAAGACACATTCCAAGCACCATAAATATCACCGCATCACCATAACCAATCCGCTGCCTGGATACCCATGCAAGCAGAGCTAAAAAAATACCCAATATAATTCCGTACAAAATATTGATAACCGGGTGTCCGTAAAAAACACAGCCGGCAGGTATGCTCACGGCACATGCCGCAATGACCGCCCTCACATCAATCTTTTTATATCTGATATCTATTACACTTTCGTATATAAGCATGAACATCACAATTAAATATGTTCCCAATCTGCTAATCCTCCTTTTTTCTATCCCTGCATTTAGAACACAGAGTTCTGTCCTTCACCTCCTCGGGTGATGCCTCTGTTATATTGTGGTAAATTTTTTTGCATTTATTGTCTGAGTGGTAACACTCCCCATACTTTGATATATAAATATAATCCATAACTGTTTTATTTTTGCAGCACACCGAGCATGGATAATACTTACCGCCCGATGAATTTCTCTTATCACCTATCTCCCCATATTTTACTCTTGTAAGCTTTATGGACAGATATGTGCAATCCTTATATATATGATAGACGGTCCCATTTTTTGTTATATAAACACAGCTGGTATCTTCATCCGCCTCCTCATCACTCTGTTCAATCCTTGTTACTCCGCTCCATCTGCTTATTACTGCTCTCGCTATTACCGGGATATTATTGATTCCGAAAATGTTATACATCAGCTTCAATTCATAGCGCAATGCCACATCTATATTCCTATCTGCCGGATTGAGCGAAAAAATCACTTCTATACCGCTTTTCCCTCCAGCTATCCATGGTGTCCGGAAAAATTCTTCCCCCAGCTCCTCCACTACCATATACTTTACAAGAAGCTCCGTTATTCCGTTCTCCACTATATTTACAGCAGTCTTATAATCATCTGCTGCAAGCTCATCGGGAAGGCATTCCTCAATAGACTCCGCAAGAAACGAATATCCAGCCACCTTCATTGACTGATGATACAGCGCCGATTGGACTTTCATCTGAATATTTATAAATATCATTATCTGCATAAGCGAAACAACTGCCAGAATAAAAAGCGGCATTACCAAAGCAGCCTCTACCGTAATGCTTGCCCTGCAGGTGACATAAGAAGCCCTTCCCTGTGAATGACTGATACGGTCATAAGGGGGGATACCATTTTCAGCCTCGAGATTCTCTTTTTTTAGTGTGTTTGTATCGTTTATTATATTATTTTTTATATTGAATACTTTCACATGAAAAGGGCATCTTACATCACCTCCATTACCCATTGCTGTTGTATCCGGCTAATATGTGTAGCTGCACTTGTACATATATTGGTTCTTTGAATTTCCAATGCGATATGCTACAGTTATATCCAATCCATATACATAGTTTTTCAGCCTGAAATTGGATACACCCTGAGAAATCATGTGCATTTCCGCAACTGCCATTGAGCGAAATGCCTTGTCCTGTGCGTCACGTAAAATCATGACCGCTGCAAGATACTGTGCATAGCCCAGACCATCCTCATCATCCCTTTCTTCTGAAACATCCAGCTTTCCTCCCAGCAGATTGTCAAGCGACAATCTCCAATCATTCTTTTTCTTTATAATAGGAATCTTCTTTCCAGCCAGAAGCATTCTCATATCCACTATTGTCTCCCCTATTGCCCATGCCCCAAGTATGATATACTGCAAGCCCTTCACCAGTGCCGCTATGCCTGTAAATCCAAGCGCCGCAAGTGCTATATTATATGCCTCCTGTTTTTTCTGCACATCAGTAAGTATATACGTTGTGTTACACCCCAGCCTGATTCCCGCAATCGTCATAACAGCCGCCTTCAGATTGTCCTTGTCCGAGCTTTTCCCAAATAGTATGTATTCCAGCTCGTAATCCAATAAGCCCTGTCCATCATTGTCCGCATAATTGTCATAACAGTCATATATGAACATATTGAACAATATCTCGTTCATAATATCCGCCGCTGTATCATCTATGTATTCCTGCCTGTCACCTCTTGTTCCATATAAATCCGCAAGCTGTAGGTTTCCAATTGATTTATGCGAAATCTCCGTCCCGGACGGCAGTACCAATGACAGCAGCCCATTAACGGAATAATCATAGAGACATCCCAGAACCGACCCATCCCCGTCCCTGCATGCAACATCCGAGTAATCAAGCCATAGCGAATCCGTCCTATAGTCCACTAAAAGCTCACACACCTTGGAATAACTCATATAGATTGGTACGGAGCTTGCAATATTTATTCCCCCATCATGTATGTCAAACATACTTGGACATGAATCACACACCTTTTCTATCACGTCATAATTATTTTCCAATACCTCATACATTTTCTCAACGTCACCCAGACGTTCCAATATCTTTTCCCGCTCCTCCCTGACCGAATCCATGCTCTCCTTAAGCCCTTCAAGGCTCTCATCACTTATCTGGGTTATGGAACCCAGATAGTCTGCCGCTGCTGCTATCTTCTCCGATATAAGACTCTCATCTCCCCTTATATCTTCAATGAGCTTCATCGTCTCCTTTATCTCCCGTTTCATATTTCCAAAGAAACCTCTTAAAATATTTCCTAGTTCCTTAAGTTCCTTTATATCCATATTGTCACCTTCTATCGCAGCCGAAAACTTATCAAGGAATATCTTCATGAATGCATTGACATCAAATATATTTTCACTTACCTTTTTGTACACGCGGTTGTCACTTATACTCAGTTCATCCGCAGCCGCTTCAGCATTTCCCCCCGGACCAATCCTTTTTACATACGAATTCCGTATTTTCAGCTTGTCAAAATTCACACCATTACTGCCCGTCTTTATTCCGTCAATACACTCAATAAGCTTAAGATACTTTCTGTAAAACTCTGAAATCTGCTCCATACAGTCATCAATCCGGTCTACTGCCGTCCTGACTGTCTCATTCCCCTTATTCAGACTATCAAGCCCCAGCACACTTTCTAAAAGCTGTGCTGTATATTCCAATTTTGCATAGTCATTGACCGATTTTCTCCAGATAAGACCAAATGCATCGGAGGCTCTTATCACCCTGTCCACACATACCTCATCAATTTCAATCCCGTAGAAATCCACTCCCTTCGCAAATATAAGTCCGGAATCCATGTCAAGCTCCCTCTCAAGCTTATTCTTAATCGCGTCCGCTATATACTGCTCATCAAGTTCATCACCCTCATTGGCACCATCAAATAACAGCACTCCATATCTATCCAGCAATTCCTTTTCATATCCTGAAAACATACTGTCAAGTGCCATCTGAGCCGCCATTCCTACCATTGCCCTTGCTCCCTGAAGCCTTGCTCCATCAATCAGAACCAATATCACCGATACAATCAACATAAATGACATTGCCGCGAACACTGTCACGCTCCCACGAAACCCCTTATCAACTCTCATAACCTTCCACATCCCATCTTTGCTAATTTCTACACGCTAAGTGCGCTCTGCGTAATTTTCCCGAAAATTGTACCTACAAGAGCTGTAAGCTGGGACTTAAAGATTAATACAAGACTTATAAGCACCACTATTATCAAAATTATCTCGATAACTCCCATTCCCTGCTCCTTCTTACACAAGGCTCTTTTCATAATTCCGGACATTCTTCCGATTACCCTGCTCATCCTCCTCACCTCCTTTCTACCTGCACATTTATAGATAATTGCGAAACTCAAATTTACCAGTAAAATTACACAATGTACGGTAGTTATGCACTGAGCTTCGCAATTTTCCAACTCACATACTCATAAAAGCCGGCACCATTATTACCGCCATAACAATCAACAGCATAAGCATCATTGGAAACAGCATTTTTGTTCCTGCCTGCTCACCTGCTTTTCTTGCGCGTGCCTTTCTTTCTTCAAGAGCCTGCTCACACTCCTCCCTCAGCATTATCCTCAGCCTTTCATTTCCTTTCACGGTGTTCTGCTCCAACATTGAACCTAATCTGCTATAAGCCTCCAGCCCGAATATCCGTCCGAACGAAGCATACTGTGCCCTTTCCGAAGCCCCGGACTGTATATTCCCCACAACAGCCGCCAGCCTGCTGTAAGCCTCTCCATTTCCATCAGCCGCAATTCGTTTCAATGCATTGTATGGTGTCATGCCCGCACCTGTTAAGAGCGAAAGCTTGGATATAATTTCCGGATATTCCCTTATAAGCTCTTCCTGCAATTTTTTCTTCCTGCCTGCCTGCATGGAGCGTTTCTCGATAATTACTACCGCTATAATCAATGGTATTATAAGAATGAATCTGAACACCTCATTTTTCTTTTTTATGCGGTATTGCAGCTTTCTTCCGTTATGACTTTGCGGCAGAAGTACACTGTCACTGTTCGCGCTGTTCGCATCTGCTGTATCAAATATCTCCTTAATTTCCATATTATGAAGCTGTCTTTCACTGTACGGTCTTACCTTCGGTTCATATATGTACTCCCTGCTTTTTTCCTCTCCCTCTCCGGCTTCCTTTTCGTACACCAGCGTTGCTATTACCGTTGTGGTCTTCTCCTCATTTCCCTGATAGATATTCCCCCAGTAATCAATCACTTCCCTGTCCTCAATGTACCACCTCACCTGCATGTCGTACTCCGGCAATGTATTAATGAGGTTTACCGGATTTTCTATCATATCCATTCCTTCATTTTCCCCAAGGAAGCGTTCCTCAAGCAGCTTTTCCGCCTGTGCAAATACCTGCTCAAGCTCCTCATCCGTCAATACCTTCCCGCCCACATACACCTGAAGCTCATCTATACTCCCACCCTGTATGACCTCAAGCTCATACAGTATCTCCCCTCTGTCCGGGCGCACAAGCTCACTAATATATTCATAGTCATCACTGCCTCCGGCTGCAACAGCCAGTACTATAAGCACAGCTGCTGCAGCAATGCCTATTATCACTGTAATTACGTTTTTCTTCTGCCAATAAGTCCCACTCTGTTTTTTCTCCATAGGCTCACACCCTTATATCTGCAATTTTAAGTGAAATAAATACCGCCAGCATATATACACCAAGGCATATTGTCATAACTGCTGCCCCATACAGATTGCCATACATCCTGCTTATAAGCTCCCATGCCGTGAATCTCAGATACAGAATAATACCTATGGGAACCACATCCATAATCACCTGTTCTAACTGCTTGGCACTTATAAGGACTGATATTTCTCTCGCCGTATCTGCCTTATCGCTTATTGTATTTACGGTATCCTGTATGATTTCAACCATATTGCCTCCGCTTCTCTTTGCATAAGCGAATACCTCAGCAAATGAAACTATATCCGGAACATCCAGCTTATGTGCCAATGTGGCAAGCGCATCCTCTATGTTGATATTGACGGATAGCTGTGAACGTATATATCCAAAGAAATCTGTCTTTTCGCTGCCTGTGCCACTCATTGTCCCTAACACTCTGCCAGCCTCAATAAACGCATTCTCAACCGAATATCCCGCTCTGAGTGCGACAGCAACCGCATTCATTCCTTCTTTGAATTCTTCAAGTATTCTCTGCTTTTCCTTTTTAGTATTATTTTTTCTTCTTATATGGATATAAAATGGTACAAATACAGCAGCCGGCACTGCCCCTATAATCGAATTGTAAAATATAAATCCTAAAAGTACTGCACCGGACACTCCCTCTGCCACATATAAAATATCCTTATATGCAGTCGACAGCTTACCTGCCGACTGCCGATAAAAGCTTCTCCCTGTGTATAAGCTCGTTTTCCGTGCGCTTAAGACAGCCGATAACCTTTCCCTCTCCATCTAACCCCTCCTTTTCAAATCTGTACAAGGAATTAATCTGTATGCTTCCCCTCTCCACCTGTGTATCCACACCGGCCACCTCGGCAATCTCCACCACCTTGCGGCTTCCATCCCTCAGCCTTTCCAGGTGCACCACTATATCAACACCCGCCGCTATCTGGCTTCTTATTGCCTCTACCGGCATATCGACTGCCATAAGAACCATTGTCTCAAGTCTCAGCATAAGCTCTCTTGTGCCATTCGCATGCCCTGTCGAAAGCGATCCGTCATGCCCTGTTCCCATAGCCTGAAGCATATCGAGAGCTTCCCCTCCTCTCACCTCACCCACTATGATTCTGCTGGGTCTCATTCGTAAACTCGCCCTTATCATGTCCCTGATAGTTACGGCATTCTTTCCCTCCATATTAGCATTTCTCGCTTCAAGCCTGACAATGTTCTCAACGCCCATAAGCTTAAGCTCCGCCGAATCTTCAATTGTAATTATTCTTTCATCCTTAGGGATATAATCAGATAATGCATTCAGAAAGGTGGTCTTGCCTGAGCCTGTTCCACCTGAAATAAATATATTGTAGCGGGCTGCTACAAGCTCCTTTAGATACTCTGCTGCCTCGTGCGTGATTGCTCCAAGCGCAATAAGCCTGTCCATAGTAAGTGGGTTGTCATAAAATTTACGGATAGTCACCGCCGGTCCATCTATGGCAATCGGATTCATCACAATGTTGACCCTTGAACCATCAGACAGACGCGTGTCAATAATAGGTGTTGATTCATTTACAATCTTATTCGACCTGGCTGCAATACGTTGTACTACATCAAGCAGCTTTTCCTTTGAGGCAAATGTCTTATGATACCGCTCTATTTTTCCCGCCCTCTCAATAAAAATATTCCGGTATCCATTTATCATAATCTCCGTAACACTGTCATCCTCTATCAGTGACTGCAATATATCCAGTCTCTTGATTGAATTAAAAATATCCTGCCTCAGTTCCAGCTTCTCCTTCACACTGTAAGCCCGATATTTTTCTTCAAGCATTATATTATCTATAAGCTCGCAGAGTTCATCATCCTCAATACCTCCCATGCTCTCCACGCTTCCTACAACCCGTCCTGTTATCTCCTCTCCCACATCAGATATCAATATCCATCACCATCCTCGCATATCTGCTTGTCCGAATATATGCATAGTTCAGCTGTCCGTCCCTATATATGGCGTTGTCATATACAATATCAACCTTCTTAAGCTTATCTATCACATTCTTATACTCAGCCATATACATGTACTTTTCAAATTCCTCCTGCCTCCTCCTTCTATGCCGGGAATCAGGTGACGGACATAGTATTAAATCTGACCGCTCCAACAGCTTCCATGGTTCCTTTACCAGACATCCGATATCAACAACAATAAGCTCATATTCACCCACAAGTGCCACATTATCAATAAATGTAATAAACTCATCTGTATCTGTCTGTGCAATATCCTTAACACACACTGCCGGAGCTATATAGTCAAATCCATTAGCATGACCTATCACTGACAGAAGCTTAGCACCGGCTGCCACACCCAGTGTCCGGTGATAATACAACGCATCCGAAATGGTACCATTCTCTTCCGGCAGCTCCATCCCTGAAAACTCTTCAAGGTTAAGATACAGAGTTCTCTTTTTCTCACCCTTGATATGGGCTAATGACATGGCAAGCGTAGTCTTCCCGCAGTAACCATTCGGTGAATACACGCACACCATCCTGCAATTAGTGTTTTCCACCCCTCTGCGTTCCGGCAACAGCTGCCCATTATACATATAAAGCACATCCCTTACCAGCTCATCGCCCGCCTGAAACTTGGCAACACAGGCATCTGTCTCACCCTCCATCAGCACAGGCTGTTCGCACAGCCGTATTATCTGCTGCGCCGGCACGTTCCTCACCTCATCATACAGGTGCTCATCCACCAGAAGCAGTTCAACTGTGCTGGACGCCGCACAGCTTAGATACTCTTCAATTTTAGAAAATGCCTGTACATCAAAAGGAAATATGTGCTTTTTATTGAGACATGCGCACATACGAACTGCAAACTTCTCATCCGAATCTAAAATACAGCATACTCTTTCCATTCGTTTCCTTTCAGAAACAAACACATTCAGATTTTCCTCCGGCCCCCACCGGATACATTGGAAATTATCGGAGATATTCCGATATCGAGAATCAATTATATATTTTAAGAACTTTATATCGGGACTATAACATTATGACAATGCATTGTCAATATGCATTGTCATTATTTAAAACAAAGCTTTTGTAAACTTATACACACAGCGAATTTATATGGTATAAAAACGCCGGCACAAGGATATAATCTATACAAGAAAAAAATGGAAAGGAAGCTTACCTATGTTCAAAGGTAAAAAAAATAAGAAGCCCGAGCGCCTCTTAAGTTATGATGAAAAATATCTTATCTATGAACTCACCCAGAGCAAAAATGCCTTAGACGCCGCATATTCCTGCTTTGAGAACGCCACCGAGCCGGACATAATAGACAGCTGTATTTATCAGGTCAACTCCGCCCAGATACGCTATAAATTTCTCTTAGAAAAAGCCAAGGCAGCCAACCTCACCATCGCAATTCCCGTAAATGTGCTTATATAAAACAACATATATACTCCGAATTATGCAAAAATATGATGTTGGGGTAAAAACATGCTCTATAAACCCAGCATGTATAACGTATTATATTTATGCATATCACGACTTTTGGGAGAAGCTTAGATGTTCTTAGAACTCTG
>OBZC01000085.1_pt1 | contig 118054 bp, 104 predicted proteins | sample 1538231 | NCBI WGS metagenome assembly OBZC01 (sample SAMEA2580225, study PRJEB22360) | human gut metagenome | biome: human gut; feature: human-associated habitat; material: faeces | place: Denmark | collected 2008/2010 | reverse complement strand
TGTTATATATAAGACAAGGCGGAAAGCTTCAAAATAAGCCTTCCGCCAATTCATTATCATAGAAGATCTGATTATTTACAGAGATTTCTTCACACACTCAGTTTGTCAATTACAGGTGACATTGAAAGAGACAGCCCATTCAAGGTGCTGGCTCTTTCAAAAATTCCATTCTAATAAATTGCACGACAACTTATCAAAAAAATAAGCTCACCATCCGGTCTTTACTATCCTATCTTTCTTACTGTCTGTCCGCAAGTTTTATGGTTTTCATCAGTGTATTCTCCAGCACACCTGCCGGACAGTCATCGCTATCCGGCTTAACTTTTTACAGCAATGTATTCAGATCCACCAGGGTTCCGCCCTCGATCTCCACGCACTTGTCACTGTTTAACTGCAGCCATACGCTGCAGGCATTGGGGTTATATACCTTTTCGTAATCCGCAGAGAACTGTAAACGTTTCGCTGCATCCATATAATCAATGATCTCAATATTGGTGGCGTACCAGATGTCGTCTCTGCCGCCCATGTATTTACAGAAGTTCTCGATCACATCCCAGTTGTCATTATTATCGAACTCGTAGCTGTGCCCCCAGACATACATCAGCTTCAGGTACTGGCTTTTCTTGAAATCAGCAAAAAACTCCGCATACTCCATCAGCTTCGGATCGTTATGATGACAGGTGGCGTGCCACTCCAGGGGATCCTTCGGCAGTGCAAAATCCGGAACCGTCTCTACAACTCTGGCATAAGCGACACCAAGCTGTCGGTATAGCTGCTTGATCTCCTCGCTGTATGAACCGTTGGGATACGCATGTCCCCTGACGATCTGTCCTGTCCATTTCTCCAGACCTTTCCGATCCTCCAGAAGCTCCTGTGCCACTTCCACTAACGGACATCTCTCGATGGTGGGGTGGGTCATGGTATGGGTTGCGATCTCATGTCCCGCATACAGCCCTTTCATTTCTTCAAAAGTCATGCGGGGGCGTTCTCCCACCAGCCCATAATTCAGATTAAACGTTCCCTTGATACCATATTTATTAAAAATGTCGATCAGGCGTCTGTCCTGTACCTTACCGTCATCGTAACTCATGGTCAATGCTTTGGCTTTTCCGCCGGGAAAACAAGTATATACTTTCATCTTTTCCATCCTTTTCTACTGTAATTTCTATTGCGGTTTAAAAAATATGGTGATTTTCAACCCATATGTTTTCATCATATTACGGCTGGAACAATTTTGCAACTGATAAGAATCCGGCATTAACTATCTTTAACGTGCAGAACTTTCCATTGCCTTCCTTCCATTCATCCTTTAATATAGTAAAGTAAACAACAAATAAACGAATTCCAGTCAGAAGGGAGCATATTTATGAAAAAATTCAACTCCTTCCGTAATCGCCAGAACGGCTTTGAAGATTTAGGTTCCGGCACCGCGGAAGCAGCAAAAACAAAAAAAAGCTGGTGGAAGGTACCAGTCACCATTCTTGTGATTCTGGTAATCGCTATTTTTATTTTCAATTCCACCTATCAGATCCGCGAACAGGAGCAGGCGGTTCTGATCACCTTAGGGCAGGCCAAAGCGGTTACGGATCCCGGACTTCATTTTAAGATACCGTTCATCCAACAGGTCCGCAAGGTCAATACCACCATTCAGGGATTTTCCCTGGGATATGATGTAGATTCCAATTCTTCGGAAACCGACGATTCTCTCATGATCACTTCCGATTACAATTTTGTCAACGTCGATTTCTTCGTAGAGTATCGCTTCAGCGATCCGGTAAAAGCAGTCTATGCTTCCAAAGATCCTGCGCTGATCCTGCGTAACATCAGCCAGAGCTGTATCCGCACTGTCATCGGCAGCTATCCGGTAGATGACGTACTGACCACCGGTAAAAATGAGATTCAGGCTGCTATTAAAGAAATGATTCTGGAGCGTCTGAGCGAACAGGATATCGGTATTCAGCTGGTAAATATCACGATCCAGGATTCCGAGCCGCCTACCTCCGAAGTCATGGAGGCTTTCAAGGCCGTAGAAACCGCCAAGCAGGGAAAAGAAACCGCTCTGAACAATGCCAACAAATACCGCAATGAGCAGCTTCCTCTGGCGCAGGCACAGGCAGACGGTATCATTAAGGACGCCGAAGCACAAAAGACCGAGCGCATCAATGAGGCTACTGCACAGGTTGCACGTTTTAACGCTATGTACGAGGAATATATCAAGAACCCGGCCGTCACCAAACAGCGTATGTTCTACGAGACCATGGAAGAAGTCCTGCCGGATCTCAAGGTAGTCATCGAAAGCCCCAACGGCAATACACAGACCTTCTACCCTTTGGAATCTTTCACAGGTACGACAACCGGTTCTTCCACGGAAAACAGTACCTCTGAAACCGCACAATAATCATTGTCTACAGAAAGGCAGTTTTGATAATATGAAAAAATTAAAAAATATATCTCTGATTCTATTGGTACTGGTGCTGCTGATCATCGGATCCTCCAGCATTGTCGTTACCAACGAAAACGAATACAGTCTGATCCGACAGTTCGGTAAAGTAGACCATGTAGTGAGTTCTGCAGGTGTTACCTTTAAGATTCCTTTTGTACAGAGCGTCGATAAGCTCCCAAAGCAGATCCTGCTCTATGATCTGTCTTCCTCCGATGTCATCACCAGTGACAAAAAGACCATGATCTGCGACAGTTACATTTTATGGCAGATCAACGATCCTCTGAAATTTGCCCAGACCCTGAACTCTTCCATCTCCAACGCTGAGAGCCGTCTGGACACCATCGTATATAACTCTACCAAGAACATCATCAGCAGTACTACTCAGAATGATGTGATCTCCGGTCGTGACGGAGAGCTGGCGGCAGCCATTATGAAAAACATTGGGAACACCACCGAGCAATACGGTATTGAATTGCTCTCCTTCGAAACCAAACAGCTGGATCTGCCCAGTGACAACAAAGCCGCTGTGTATGAACGCATGATCTCCGAACGCGAAAACATCTCCGCGACCTATACCGCAGAGGGAAGCTCCGAGGCACAGAAGATCCGCAATACCACGGACAAGGAGGTCAACGTGCTCCTGTCGGAAGCCAATAAAAACGCGGAAATTCTCATTGCGGAGGGAGAAGCGGAATACATGCGTATTCTGTCAGAGGCCTATGCCGATGAATCCAAGCAGGATTTCTATTCCTTCGTCAGAAGTCTGGATGCTCTGAAGGCTTCCATGACCGGTGATAATAAAACCGTGATCCTGTCCCCGGACTCTCCGATCGCGCAGATTTTCTACGGAAGATAACGTGAAAGCCGGCGTCTGCAATATTCTTGCAGGCACCGGCTTTTTTTATGCCAGAATCTCTTCAATCTTACGTCTTTCTTCATCGCTGAAGGAGGTTGCATGTGCAATTCCAATATTATCCAGGATCTGTGAAGGCTTGGAAGCTCCAATCAGAACACTGGTAATATCCCCATCCCTTAAGATCCAGGACAGTGCCATCTGTGCCAGGGTCTGTCCTCTCTGGGATGCCAGATCGTTCAGTGCACGTACCTTCTTCAATGTCTCTTCCACGATCGCCGCTTCTTTCAGGAACCTGCCGTCGGTACGGACACGGCTGTCCTCGGGAATACCGTGGAGATAACGGTCGGTCAGAAGTCCCTGTGCCAGAGGGCTGAAGGTAATGATACCGATGCCGTGAGCTGCCGCGTAATCTTTCAGACCATCCTTCTCAATATCTCTTACAAACATGGAATATTTTCTCTGGTTGATAATGAACGGAGTGCCCAGCTCCTTGAACAGTTCTGCCGCTGCAATGGTCTGTTCTTTATTGTAATTGGAAATTCCCACATACAATGCCTTACCGGATCTGACAATGCCGTCCAGTGCACGAACGGTCTCCTCCAACGGTGTATTGGGATCCGGTCTGTGATGGTAGAAGATATCCACATAATCCAGTCCCATACGCTTCAGGCTTTGATCCAGGCTGGCTACGAGATACTTTTTGCTGCCCCAGTTGCCGTAAGGTCCGGGCCACATATCATAACCGGCTTTCGTGGAAATCACCAGCTCATCACGATATACACCCAGATCCTTTTTCAGGATACGACCGAAATTCTCTTCCGCCGCACCGTATACCGGTCCGTAGTTGTTCGCCAGATCGAAGTGTGTGATACCGTGATCAAAAGCAGTGTGACACATGTCCAGCATGTTGTCAAAATTCCCATTGGAGCCAAAATTGTGCCACAGTCCCAAGGAGACTGCCGGAAGCAGCAATCCGCTGGCGCCGCAGCGGTTGTATTTCATTTCTTCATATCTTTTTTCATCTGCCTGATACATTTAAATAACCTCCTTCTTTTCTTTCCTTCATTTCTTTATTATAAATTTATTTTCATCCCATTTCTATGCGAATTATATAAAATAAAGTGCAATATCTTACGAATTATCTCTTACTTCCCACAATCTTCAGGCGGCTGAAAAACAGGTAATATACAATAAAAGCAATACTTGTCACCGTCCAGGTCAGCGGATAGCTGAACACAATGGTGAGAATGTCATTTTTCAGAGGTACGGCTGTCAGGATCCATACCACACGTAGCGCGCAGATCCCCAGACAGCAGATGATCATGGGAAGCCAGCTGTCGCCGATACCGCGCAGAGTACCGGACAAAATCTCAATGGCAATATAGGTAAAATATGTGGGTACCAAAAAGTGCAGAATCTGTTCTCCGATCACTACCACCTGAGCATCCGTGGTAAACAGTTGATAACAGATCGATGCATAATTATAGAGGATCACAGACAACAGTACGGTTGCCCCGGCTGTAATTCCCATACAGGTACGGACTCCCTTGTGTACACGATTCATTTTCCCCGCACCATAATTCTGTCCCACAAAGGTAGTGATCGATATGCCAAAGGCATTGACGATCATCCAGAACAGGCTGTCGATCTTGCTGTATGCTGTCCATGCCGCTACCGTATCCGTTCCCAATGCATTCACGCTGGACTGGATCAGAATATTGGACGATGTATACATTACCGACTGCAATCCCGCCGGAAGTCCGATCCGGATGATCCTGTGGAACATTCTTCCATCAAAACGGATCTTTCTCAGTTCCAGACGATGCATATCTTTCGTCCGCATCAGCACCCACAATACCAGCACAGCGCTGAGCGCCTGCGACAGGATCGTAGCAAGCGCGGCACCTGCCACACCCATATGCAGTCCAATGACAAACACAATGTCCAGCACAATATTGGTCAGGCAGCTGACGATCAGGAAATACAGCGGTCTCTTGGAATCCCCCACAGCCCGCAGGATACCTGCGCCCATGTTGTAGATCAGATTCCCGATAACGCCCAGAAAATAGATTCGGATATAGGTTGTCGACGGTCCCAAAATATCCTCAGGTGTAGACATCGCGCGCAGTGCCCATGGTGCCGCCGTAATACCCACGATCATCATGCCGACTCCCGCTACCAGGCTGAACGCAATGGAGGTATGTACGGCATAGCCTACCATCTCGGCACGTTTTGCCCCATAATACTGAGAGATAATGACTGTGGCACCGCTGGACAGACCAACGAAAAATCCCACCAGCAGTTGGATCAGCGTACCGGTGCCGCCACCTACCGCCGACAAAGCTTCTTTTCCGACAAAACGCCCTACGATCACTGCATCCGCTGCATTATATAATTGTTGGAAAAAAGTCCCGAATAAAATTGGGAAAAAGAACAGGAGCAGCTGCTGCCAGATGACTCCCGTTACGATCTTGTTCTCTTTCTCTATAACATTTTCTGTCTGCTTTTGTGTTTTCTTTGTATTTTCTTCCATATAAATCATGCCCTTTGAAAATCCGTACTTCTACGATGATAGTATCATTTCCACTAAACCTTTTCAAGAGGGCAATCTTATCCACAGCCAAAGGCAGGAAAAACCCCGGGTGGTGGAAGCACCCGGGGTCTTGTCTGCACCCGGATGAGTCGCAGCATCCGGGCACAGCACTCTGTATATACCAAATTGAGGGATTAGATAAAAGCTAAGTTAAGTTACTCCACGTCTTGCAGAGCTGCAAAGTCTTCTTCGCCGGTACGGACCTTCACTACCTTGTCTACGTTGTAGACGAAGATCTTGCCATCGCCGATATGTCCGGTGTACAGGGCCTTCTTGGCAGCTTCGATCACGGTAGCTACAGGAATCTTGCTGACTACGACTTCAACCTTCACCTTAGGCAGCAGGGTCGCATCCATTTCAACACCACGATACATCTCGCCGGCGCCCTTCTGTACGCCACAGCCCATAACCTGTGTCATGGTCATACCGGTAACACCCAGATCGTTCAGTGCTTTCTTCAAAGCCTCGAACCGGGCAAGCTTTGCAATAACCACTACTTTGTAGATTCCGGTTGCGGGAATTGCTGCCGGAGCTGTCTCTACCTTTACTGCTGCTTCCTTCATGGTTGCGGAAGCTGCGTCATAATCACTTACACCAAGGCTGGTATTTTCATTTACCTCCATGGTCATAGTGTTGGAAATATCCATAATGCTGAAGCCTGCATATGCGGAAGGAAGACCATGCTCGCAGGAATCCAGACCTACAATTTCCTCTTCCTCAGATACGCGTAAGCCAACGGTTGCCTTGATGATCAGGAATGCAATGGTAATGGTTACTGCAGTCCATGCTGCTACACTTACAAAACCTAACAGCTGTAAACCAATCTGCTTGAATCCGCCGCCATAGAACAGACCTACAATACTGTCGTTACCGGGTGCGGAAGTGGTTGCGAACAGACCGGTTGCAATGGTACCCCAGATACCGTTCAGGCAATGTACTGCAACTGCACCTACGGGATCATCAATATGTAACTTGTAATCCAGAAGCCATACACCGAATACTACCAGAAGTCCTGCAACAGTACCGATTACGATAGCACCGAAGCAGTCGGTCACATCACAGGGAGCAGTAATTGCTACCAGACCTGCCAAAGATGCATTCAGGCACATAGATACATCGGGTTTGCCATACTTGATCCAGGTAAAAATCATGCAGACTACGGTTGCAACTGCGGGAGCTACGGTAGTGGTAAGGAATACGGAGCCTAACTGCTCTACGGAAGTACAGGCAGCACCGTTGAATCCATACCAGCCAAGCCACAGAATGAATACACCGAGACATCCGATCGGAAGGTTATGTCCGGGGAATGCATTTACTTTTACGATCTTACCACTCTTATCCTTATCGAACTTACCGATACGGGGTCCTAACAGTTTTGCACCGATCAGAGCGGAAATACCACCTACCATGTGGATCGCACAGGATCCTGCGAAATCATGGAAGCCAAGCTGTGCCAGCCAGCCGCCGCCCCAGATCCAGTGAGCTTCGATGGGATAGATCAATGCGGAGATCACACCGGAGTAAATACAATAGGATAAGAACTTGGTTCTCTCTGCCATAGCACCGGATACGATGGTAGCTGTGGTAGCACAGAACACCAGGTTAAATACGAAATTTGAATAATCAAAATTCTCATAGGAGGTAAAGATATCCAGTCCCGGCTTACCGATCAGACCTACTACATCTTCACCAAGTAACAATCCAAAGCCAATCAGAATAAACACTACGGTACCGATACAGAAATCCATCAGATTCTTCATCAGGATATTGCCGGCATTCTTGGCTCTGGTAAATCCGGTCTCCACCATTGCGAATCCTGCCTGCATCCAGAACACCAGGGCCGCACCGATCAGAAACCAGACTGCAAATAATTGACCGTCTACTGCGCTTAAGATTTCTTCTGTCATAACATTTTCCTCCTCACTCTTCGTGAAATATCTTCCACCATACTTCACCGGTGTAAAAAAATATGCGATACCATGGTCTCTCCTTCGAAGCCCCATTGCATCGCATCCTTAGGGTATAGCAGTTAAACTGTTTTCCACATACCCTTACGCTATTTTTGTCCGGCCACGCGCGTTGTGATTCCGCCGAACAAAAAAGGCACTACAGTTTTTAATCTGTAGCGCCTTTGCTATGGTGAGAGTATAGCACCGTGGTTTTTAAGTGTCAACTATATTTTTACAATTTCTTTATTTTTCTAAAATCCACCGTTCTGATAAGCTCTGGCTGGCACATTTCAATCGTCAAATATTTGTACTTACATTTCCCGTATCAGGCGCTCATATAATATTCCGCCCCATATCACGCTGTCTTCTCTGCGAAAGCCCAGTTTTTCCGCCAAATGCAGGGACACCTCATTCTCCGGCATTACCAGCATCTGCATCTGTTCGAAACCCAATTCTTCTTTCCCGTATTGTAATAATGCCCTGCATACTTCCGTTGCATAGCCGCAGCCTTGCCACGGGACACCGATGACGAAGCCCAGCTCCGGATCCTCGTAACCTTCGCGGTTGGAAAATCCGGCTCTGCCGATGACTTGCCCGGTAATTTTATCGCAGATCGTCCAGACACCGTAATTATAAAAGTAATACATATTTTCCGTATAATCTTCCAGATAAGCTTCTTCCTGCGCCCGCTCCGGATAGAGCCCTTCCGTGTACCGGGTAACAGAAGGTTCCGCATAGATTGCATACAGTGCATCCAGATCCTCTTTTGTCGTCTCCCGGACAAGGCATCGTTCCGTAGTCAGGATATCCCAGGGAATCCCCGCATACCTGCGGTAGACCTTCTCCAGATAATCAAAATCCAATTCACCGATATTTTCGCAGGCATAACGCACACCACTAAAGTCCTGATCTCTGTTGTCCTCATGGAGCCAGACAAGCACCGGGCAGCCCCTTTCCAATAGTTTCTGTGCACGCTTTCCGTTATCTACGATCCAGAGTCTTCCCTGTCCGTTTTCCGTTCCGGCGTTTTCGCTTTCCGATCCATTTGCGCCTTCGGAAGATGTTCCTCCTGTCCTATGCCGCCTGAGTGTATTCTGCAATGCCCTCATTTGCGTGTCATACTTTTCACGGTAGCCTTCACGTTTTTCCTCCGGAACATTTTCCGGATCTGTTTCTATTGACACCTGCTTCAAAAAATACATCTGCGGCAATTCTCCTCTTTACGTTTTCCCCAGAATCATCTAAAATAATGGTTATACTATTTATTATACACAAAGTTCCAAAAGAAAGGAAATTATTATGGCAAAGAATCCTATTGTTACTATTACTATGAAGGATGGCGGTGTGATCAAATGCGAGCTTTATCCTGAAATTGCACCCGAATCCGTTAACAATTTTATCAGCCTGATCAACAAGCATTTCTATGACGGTCTGATCTTCCACCGTGTCATCCGCGGTTTCATGATCCAGGGTGGATGTCCCGACGGCACCGGATGTGGTGGCCCCGGCTACAGCATTAAGGGTGAGTTCGCTGCTAACGGCGTAAGCAACGATCTGAAGCATACCGAAGGTGTTCTGTCCATGGCCAGAGCTATGCATCCCGATTCCGCAGGCAGCCAGTTCTTCATCATGCATAAGACCAGCCCTCATCTGGATGGTTCTTACGCTGCTTTCGGTAAAGTCATTGAGGGTATGGATGTAGTAAATAAAATTGCCGAGACCGCTACTGATTACAGCGATCGTCCCCTGGAGGATCAGGTAATGGAAAGCGTTACCGTAGATACCTTCGGTGAGACTTATCCCGAGCCTAACAAACTGGACCGATAAACCAACTGCTCAGCTCAACTATTCATTTTGCTCATGTGGTTACTTCGTTAAATAAATAAGCGCTGCTGTTCTTACGAATACAAGTATTCGACGTACAGTAGTGCTTATTTATTTCCCTCTGAATAGATGTTCATATTTTGTTTACAAATTCTTCAAGGAATCTTCAATTCCACAACACGTTTTGGACATTTCTGTTTCATATACTATAACCATAGAAACGAACAAAGTAACACACAACAGTTTCTTGTTTAAAAAACTTTTTCATAATAAATGCCAAGGATCAGAATCCTTGGCATCCTCCCTTTCTAGGGGTAAAATTACAGCTATCGCGGTAGAACACTACGCCGGATAGTTATTTTTTTGCAAAAAAATCTCCCGCATCACTGCGAGAGATTTTTATTATGTCAAAATTATTCAGCCTTACCAACAGATCCGAACAGTTCCATCTTCTCCTTAACAGTAGCCTTGATAGCTTCTGCGCCGGGAGCTAACAGCTTACGAGGGTCAAAGCCCTTGCCTTCGAGATCCTTACCAGCCTCGATGTACTTACGGGTAGCATCAGCAAATGCCAGCTGGCACTCGGTGTTAACGTTGATCTTGGATACGCCCAGGTCGATTGCCTTCTTGATCTGATCTGCGGGGATACCTGTACCACCGTGCAGAACCAGAGGAAGCTCACCTGTCAGCTCCTGTACAGCTGCCAGAGTTTCGAAGCTTAAGCCCTTCCAGTTAGCGGGGTATTTACCGTGGATATTACCGATACCTGCTGCCAGGAAATCAACTCCCAGATCAGCGATAGACTTACACTCCTTAGGGTCAGCGCACTCGCCCATACCGATAACGCCGTCTTCCTCACCACCGATAGAACCAACTTCTGCCTCGATGGAAAGTCCCTTGCTGTGAGCAGCCTTAACCAGCTCAGTGGTCTTCTCTACGTTCTCAGCGATAGGATAATGAGAACCATCAAACATGATGGAAGAGAAACCTGCTTCAATACACTTATAGCAGCCTTCGAAAGAGCCATGATCCAGATGCAGAGCAACGGGAACATCAATGTCCAGATCCTTTAACAGTCCGTTTACCATACCAACGACTACATCATAACCGCCCATGTATTTGCCGGCACCCTCGGATACACCCAGGATAACAGGGGAACGAAGTTCCTTAGCGGTGAGCAGGATGGACTTTGTCCACTCCAGATTGTTGATGTTGAACTGACCTACTGCATAGTGGCCTGCTTTTGCTTTTTTGAGCATTTCTGTTGCGGATACTAACATTTTAATACCTCCATTTTATATACTCATTCTTGTTAGGATATACGAAATGTAATCCATTCCTAAATGCACACGGGAAACACATTTCGAATAATCACTTTGTGACTACCCAAACTATAACACAACTCTGACAAAAAGGGAACAGCTTATTGTTAAATTTTTACCAAATTTTATGATTAATTCTATTTCACACGAATATCCATACCCCTGCAGATATTCTCGATCACTACTTTCGTATGGGTTCCGCCGTATTCTCCGTCCAGCGTCCAGGGCAGTGGCTCGGCAGACGTAATCTCCAGCCTGGAAGTCCTGAAGCAATACATGGCATTGGTGTCAATGTCACGATTCAACAGCGAAACCATAATATTGTTCAACTCCATGGGATTCCTCGGGCGCTTGATCAGTGTCACTTCAAATACACCGTCATCCAGCTTGACATTTTTACCGGTGATCCGCTTGAATCCGCCTACGGACACGGAATTCGTCACCATGCCGAAGATAAAATCATCCACTATCGTCGTATCCTCATAGTTGATCCTCATGGGGTAAGAACGGATCGCCGGCAGACGCTTCATGCCTTCCAGCAGATATGCCATATGACCCAGTACATTTTTCATATCCTGTCCGGTCTCATAGGAAACATCCGTGAACAATCCGAACGCTGCAATATAGACGAATATATCCTCGTTAAAGGCTCCCACATCACAGGCAAAATTATTCCCGTTTACAATACTTTCCGCTGCGTGCACCATATTTTTCGGTAATCCCAGACTTCCCCCGAAGTCGTTCGTGCTTCCTGCCGGAATATAACCGATGGGTGTGCGAAAGCCACTGCGGATCATACCGGTGACCACTTCATCCAAAGTACCGTCTCCACCGCTGCAGACTACGATATCGTAATCCCTGTCGCGCGTCATGGTCTTCTCCATGGCATCTTCTCTTTTCTGTGTGGGATAGATTGTGATCTCATAACCGCCTCTGGTAAATACATCCAGAATATCTGCCAGTTTGTTGCGGATCTGTGCCTTTCCGGCTTTCGGATTATAGATAAATAACATCTTCTTCATAAACACTATCCTCAAAATATGCAAAACGGGACTAACAGAATTCTCTATCAGCCCCGCTCCTCGTCATACTATGTTCTTAAGCCACCTGACCGCTTAAAAACTTCTCAATATTGTCCACAGCGGTCTGCTCATCTGCACCCTCTGCCGCTACCGTAAGCTCTTCACCTGCGCAAAGTCCCAGGCTCATCATGCCCATGATGCTCTTGGCATTGATCCGCTTATCGTCTACTTCAATGTAAATGTTGCTTTCGTACTTGCTGGCCTCCTGTACTAACAGTGCCACCGGTCTTGCGTCCAGACCGTCTTCCAGTCTGACCTTAATGCTCCTTTTTGTCATAATTTTCCTCCTCTTTTACGTCCTGATCCTATCTGCTAATTCACTGAGTTTGCGTAATCTGTGGTTCACACCGGACTTTCCCACGGGCGGATCCAGGTATTCTCCCAGTTCCTTCAGCGGAGCATCCGGATTCTCCAGTCTGGCTTCCGCCATCTGGCTCAAAGGTTCCGGCAGATTCTCCAGTCCGTAGTGATCCCGGATATAAATAATATCCTCTATCTGTCTGGTCGCCGCATTTACGGTCTTCGTAATGTTGGCGGTCTCACAATTTACTCTTCGATTTACGGAATTGCGCATTTCCTTTACAATTCTTAAATTCTCCAGTTTCATTAAGGCAACGGGTGCCTCACATACATTCAGAAGGTCCACAATGCCGGATCCTTCCTTCAGATAGACAACGTAATACTTCTTCCGAAGCACGATCTTGGCTTCTATATCAAATCCCTGTATCACACTCTGTAGTTGTCTCGCTTTGTCCTCATCAGTGCATACAAATTCCAGGTGATAACTCTTCTGCGGATCGCTCATAGAACCAATGCAGAGAAAAGCTCCTCTTAAAAATGCCCTTTGACAGCAGGAATTTTTAATCAGCAGGGGACTTACAGGCTCCGACAGATCTCCGATCTTGTCAATCACACTGCGCATTTGTTCCTCGCTGATTTTAATATCAGTATCTATATTATATGTTTTTTTCAATAATGTAAAGCCTTTTCTGACAACCGCCTCGTTTTCCGTCTGGAAACCGATCATGAAATCTCCCTCTGCGGAGCGTCCGTATTGACCGCTAAAATGCATGATCGCTGCAAGCTCCGCGATCTGGCAATGTCTCGCCGGGCTGATTCTCTTCGCCAGTTCTTCCTTTACCTCACTCGAAAATGACATGTTAGATTCCTTCTCTGGGCACATCACGATGGTACAATTTGATACCGTAATGGCCTTCTGCCTTCATACGTTCATACAACTTGTTCGCCAGAGTAACACTTCGGTGTTTGCCACCGGTACAGCCGATGGCGATCACCAGCCGGTATTTTCCCTCTTTAACATAGTTCGGGATCAAAAACTGAATCATGTCCGTCAGCTTGTCCAGGAAAACTCCAGTCTCCGGAAAGCTGCACACATAATCCTGTACCTCTTTGTCATTACCGGTCTTTGGCTTCAAGTCTTCTATATAGTAAGGATTCGGCAGGAATCTTACATCAAATACCAGATCTGCATCTGCGGGGATTCCGTGCTTGAATCCGAAGGACATAACCGTTACCATAAGACTATTGTATTCTTCATTCTGAACAAAAATACGATCCAACTCTTCCTTCAGTTCTCTGACCAACAGGTTGGAGGTATCAATAACATAATCTGAATTCTTGCGGATGGTCTCTAAGATCTTACGTTCCTTATGAATGCCGTCTTCCACTCTGCCATCTGCGGCAAGAGGGTGCACACGTCTGGTCTCCTTATACCGTTTTATCAGAGCAGTATCATCGGAGTCCATAAACAAAATCTCGAATTTGTAGCCTTTTTCCTTTAATTGTTCCAAAATACGGGTGGCATCTGTGAAATTCTGGTCTGCACGGACATCCAGCCCTAACGCTACCTTACTGATCTCACTGCCGGGCATGGCAATCAGTTCCACGAACTTTTCCACCAGAGATACCGGCAGATTATCCACGCAGTAAAATCCGGCATCTTCCAAAAGCTTTAATGCCGTTCTTTTTCCGCCACCACTCATACCTGTTACTACTACAAATCTCATATGCACCTCTCACCTGTAATTTCATGCTACATACGTAACTATTCAGAATCACATTCACAAAATCATCTCTTCAAGGCTCTGAATAGTTACAGCATTTTGATCTCCGGTTCCAGATCGACGTGAAAACGTTCCTTCACCCTTCTCTGTACTTCCCAGATCACATCTTTTACATCTTCTGCGGTAGCATTGCCGGTATTAATGATAAAACCACAATGCTTATCCGACACTTTGGCTCCTCCTACGGAATATCCACGAAGCCCCGCCTCCATGATCAGTTGTCCGGCAAAATGTCCCTCGGGACGTTTAAAAGTACTACCGGCGCTGGGATATTCCAGCGGCTGCTTCTCTCTGCGGCGGATCGCCAGTTCTTCCATTTTAGCTGCTATCTCCTGCGGATCCCCTGGCTGCAGCCGGAAAGTCACTTTCGTAACCACAAAGGGCTGATTCTGGATGACACTGGTACGATAACCGTACTCCATGGTACTGTTATCCAGCTCCATGATCTCTCCGTTACGATTGACTACCGTCACAGTAGTCACTACCTGGCTCATCTCCCCGCTATAGGCTCCGGCATTCATCACGGCTCCGCCGCCGACAGTGCCGGGGATCCCCGCTGCGAATTCCAGTCCGGTCAGACCGTTCTCTTTTGCGATCTTCGCCACCTGGCTCATCAGGGCTCCCGCCTCTGCCTCCAGGCATGTATCCTTCACTTCGATCCTGCTCATGTATTTTCCGATCACCAGAACGATACCCCGGTAACCGCCATCATCTACTAACAGGTTGCTCCCGTTACCGATCACCGTATAAGGGACATCCACCAGGCGCAGATACTTCTGTATCCTGCAGAGCTGATCTTCATTTTCCAGATAGATCAGACAATCCGCCGGTCCGCCGATGCGGAAGGTAGTATGCAATTTCATGGGTTCCTGAAACAGAATCCTCTCTGCCGGTACGATTTCTTTTAATGCTTCTATCACTGCTGCACTTATCATGTATATCAGGCCGCTCTTTCTTTTTATTATAGTTATTCCAAACAGGCCTACTTTAATACCAATGCTGCAGCACCGTAGATTCCGGCATCATTTCCAAGCTTGGCCAGGGCGAATTTCGCCTGCTTGCAGGGACCGAAAGCACATCTCTTATAAGAAGGCTCTATGTATTTGAATAAAATATCTCCGGCCTTGGATACACCACCGCCAATGACAAAAATCTGGGGATCAACTACGCTGGCTACTGCGGCAAGTCCCTTGCCAAGATATTCACCGAACTGTTCTGCGATCTCGATCGCTACTTTGTCCCCTGCCTTAACTGCATCGAATACCGTCTTGGCAGAAATCTCACCACCACGCAGAATGCTGGGTGCATCGTCTTTTGCCAGACGTCTGTTCGCCAGGCGGGTAATTCCGGTAGCAGATGCATACTGCTCCAGACAGCCCTTGTTCTTACAGCCGCAGACCTCTGTCTCATTATCTTCCATGTGAATATGTCCGATCTCGCCGCCTGCACCGTTGGTTCCGGTCAGGATCCTACCGTCAATAATGATACCTCCGCCGACACCGGTTCCTAAGGTAACGGCTACCAGATTGGAGTAGCCTTTACCACCACCCTGCCACATTTCGCCCAGGGCTGCCACATTGGCATCGTTGCCTGCCTTCACGGTAACGGGCAGATCCAGTTCTTTTTTCAATGTTTCAGCAAGATCAAAAGATCCCCAGCCGATATTAACAGCACCGTTGACCATGAAGCCATCGGCATTTACTGCACCGGGAGCGCCGATTCCCACGCCTACCAGGTCTGCTGCGGTGATGTTCTTTTCCTGCATTTTATTTTTGATGGATGCAGCGATATCCGGCAGAACCTTTTCTCCACCGTTATCCTTGACTGTAGGGATCTCCCACTTGTCCAGCACCTGTCCTTCGTCATTGAACAGTCCTAATTTGACTGTGGTTCCTCCCACATCTACTCCAAATGCATACTTAGTCATCTTCTTCGTCCTCCTCACGTCTTTTTGCCAGAGAATTCTGTACACGGGTGTACAGTTCCTTTGCTGCGTTGTAACCCATTTTCTTCTGACGATGGTTAACAGCTGCGGTCTCGCAGATCACCGCCAGATTACGTCCGGGTCGGATCGGAATGTTGTGGCACACTACCTTATTTCCCAGATATTCGGTATAGTTCTCTTCCAGTCCCAGTCTGTCGTATTCTTTATCCTTGTCCCAGTCTTCCAGGCGGATGACCAGATCAATATTAGCAGTATCTCGGACAGAGGATGCACCAAACAGTGCCTTTACATCCACGATGCCGATACCTCTCAGTTCGATAAAGTGCTTGGTGATATCCGGTGCGGAACCCACCAGTGTATCGTCACTTACCTTACGAAGTTCTACCACATCATCGGTTACCAGACGATGTCCTCTCTTGATCAGTTCCAGAGCCGCCTCGGACTTACCGATGCCGCTCTCACCGGTGATCAGGACACCCTCGCCGTAGACATCCACCAGTACACCGTGTACTGAGATGCAGGGTGCCAGCTTTACATTCAGCCATCTGATGATCTCGGACATAAAAGAGGAGGTAGACTTCTTGGTAGATAATACAGGAACTTCATGTCGGATCGCTGTCTCCAGGAAAATAGGATCCGGCTTCAGGTCACGGCTGAACACGATACAGGGGATGTCATACGCCATGAGCTTCTCGTATGCTTCCTTACGGGTCTCGTCTGTCATTCCTTCCATATAAGTATATTCCACGAATCCGATAATCTGCAGTCTGGTGGCATCAAAATGCTCAAAATATCCGGCTAACTGCAGTGCCGGACGGTTGATATCCGGCTGCGTGATCTTCACATGTTTCACATCGATCTCCGGTGTGAGATTTTCCAGTTTCATTTTTTCGATAACACGGGTCAAACTTACACTTGCCATACTAATTTCCATACCTTTCCGCGAAGAACCCGCCCCTTACACATTTTTTGAAGGTTCCCGCCTCATTATCGTATTGTAACTTTTGAAGTTACCATATTACTTATGATTGTACCACAGGCGGTCGCTTCTGTGAAGCGAAAAAGGCTACAATCTCCTGTGCCGTACGCTCATTCATTTCGGGAATTTCCATCAGTTCTTCCACGGATGCCTGTCTGATCTCCTCTAAGGACTTGAAGTGCCGCATCAGGGCTTTTCGTCTGGCGGGACCTACCCCGGGGATATCATCCAGTACGGATCTCACCTGGGTCTTACTGCGCAGGGATCTGTGATACTCAATGGCAAAGCGGTGAGCCTCGTCCTGGATTCTGGTGATCAGCTTGAACCCTTCCGAATGTGTATCGATCGGAAGTTCGATATTATGATAATACAGACCTCTGGTACGATGGTTGTCATCCTTGACCATACCGCAGACCGGAATGTCGATTCCCAGTTCTTCCAGTACGGACAGCGCAATATTCACCTGTCCGCGGCCGCCGTCCATGAGGATCAGATCCGGGAACTTGGTAAAGCTGCCGTACTCCTGATCCATCTCCTGTTCTTCCAGTTCTCTGCTCTCTTCCATACCGTGGCGGAACCGTCTCGTCAGTACTTCCCGCATGCAGGCATAGTCATCCGGGCCGGAGACACTTTTGATCTTGAATTTACGGTAATCGCTGCGCTTGGGTTTGCCCTTTTCATAGACTACCATGGAGCCTACATTTTCAAAACCGTTGATATTGGAGATATCATAGGCTTCCATCCGGGCAGTGCCAGTTAACGGCAGCTTTAGCAGATCGGAGATCTCTTTCACCGCACCGATGGTTCGTCCTTCCTCGCGTTTCAACTTTTCTCTGTCCTGGGACAGTACCAGCTTCGCGTTCTGTGCTGCCAGCTCCACCAGTTTCTCCTTGCTGCCGATCTTAGGCACCTTCAGGTAGACACGACTGCCTTTTCGCTCCGACAGCCATTTCTCGATCAGTTCCGCATCCCCGATCTCATATTGCAGCATCAGCTCTCTGGGGATAAATGGGGTCCCCGCATAGAACTGCTTTACAAAATCCTGTAAAATCGCCGGCTTGTTATTTTCCGGCACATGTGTCATATAATAATGTTCCCTGCCGATCAGCTTGCCATCCCGGACGAAAAATACCTGTACCACCGCTTCCGTCTCGTCCTGGTACAGCGCCAGGATATCTTTATCTTCTCCGACGCCCTCGGTGATCTTCTGCTTCTGGGATACCTGTCGTACACTGGAGAGCAGATCACGGTATCTGGCGGCATCCTCAAATTCCATAGCCTCCGCTGCTTTGTTCATCTTCTCCTCCAGATCCTTCAGGATCGGACTGTAATTACCATTCAGGAATTCCAGTGCACCTGCCACCTGCTGCCTATATTCTTCTTTGCTCACATACCCCTGGCAGGGCGCCAGACACTGCTTGATATGATAGTTCAGGCAGGGACGCTCGATGCCGATATCTCTGGGCAGCACCCGGTTGCAGGTACGCAGCTGGTACAGCTTATTCAACAGCTCTATGGTATCTTTTACCGCAGCCGCGCTGGTATAGGGTCCGAAATACCTGGATTTATCCTTTTTCATGGTACGGGAAAACAGAATCCGCGGATACTCCTCTCCGACCGTTACCTTGATATACGGATAGGTCTTGTCGTCTTTCAAAAGCGTGTTGTACTTCGGAGAATTTTCCTTGATCAGGTTGTTCTCCAGCACCAGTGCCTCCAATTCCGAATCCGTCACAATATATTCAAACCGGGCGATGAGCGACACCATCTGGTCGATGGCCGGTCCTCTGCCGATATTTTCCCGAAAATATGACCTTACACGGTTGTGCAGGTTAATAGCTTTCCCGACATATAAGATGACATCCTTGTCATCCCGCATGATATAGACTCCCGGCTTCTTGGGGAGCTTTTTTAATTCTTCTTCGAAATTAAATCCCATGACTTCTCCTGTGGTCTATCACACTTTTACTATATTTCAACGATATTTTCAAGGCTGTACAGCTGTGTTTCATTCATCGCAGCACAGTCCAAAATTTTCTGATCAAATCCGCTTTCTGAAAACAGTGCATAGTAAAACTTGGATTTTTCCTTCAAAGGTGTCAGTTTTGCCAGCGTATCAAGGTATTCAGAGTACGAAAAAGGTACCCCCTTGAATTTACACTCGCCAACCAGATACTCCTTGGCATCTTTGCCAATGCACAATAGGTCGATTTCTGTTTCCGCAGTCCGCAATCCGTCAGACGCTTTTTCGTCGCGCACAGTCGTTTTTCCCATCCATCGTCCCATCTTGGAATAGCGGAAGGGTAACTCATTTTTCTTCTGCAGCATACGGACAAATTCCCGACAGACATCTTCAAAAGCAAAAGAAGCGAATTCATGAAGGGCTGGTTTTACAACATATTCGTAAACGCCATCCACATCGCCATCTTCCAGTTGTGAATAGTTTGCAAAGCCAAAGGCATACCAGAAGCGAAAGAAATTATCCGTCAGACGATAAATACCCCGACCGGTGTTCGCCCGTTCTTTGATTTTCGAATCCACAGAGAATTCGCGTTCTACAATTCCCAATTCCATCAAATTTTTCAGATAGACACTGGTCTTAGCAGTGTCTTCCAGCAATGACTTCTGGCTGATGTCGTTAAGTTTTGTATTACCCAATGCAACGGCTTCAATAATGGAATTATAGATTGGGGTTTCCCGCAGTTCTTGATGAAGCAGGAACTCTACCTCGCTGTATAAGATACAACCTTTGGTCAGGATATTTCTTTTGATGTTTTCATCGACAGACAGTTTGGGATTCCACTGGCGTAAATAATGCGGAATGCCGCCAAGGACAGCATACGTAAGCACCTTATCACGATCAGAATACTCCGGGAAAAACTTTATGGCATCGTAGAAGCCCATCTCTTTCATCTTGTAAATACCGGTAGCTCTGCCGTAGAGAGGATTTTTCTCCGACAATAGTTCCTTTTCGATAAAACTCATTGCACTGCCACAGAGAATGATCATTACATTGCTGTCACGCAGTTCTGCATCCCAAAGATTTTGTAATATAGATGGGATGCTTTTGTTTCCACGGCACATATAAGGGAACTCGTCTATTACTAACAGTTTTTTCTGATTGCCATAAGGCAGATCAAGCACTGCACGGAACGCTTTTTCCCAATCTGCGAACTCAGAAATATAATTCTTAGCCGGAATGTTCTCTTTGAACATTCGACTGGAAAAATTGCGAAGCTGCACAAGGTCGGTAGTCTGTGTACACGAGAAAAAGACATGCGGCTTATCCTTACAGAACTCACGCAATGTTTCCGTTTTTCCCACGCGTCGCCTACCATACAACACAATAAGCTGGCCTCGCTCCTCTGTATATTTATCCTGTAAGAATTTTAATTCAGCCTCTCTGCCGATGAACATTGATGCACCTCCCAGATATTACTAAATCTTGTTTTAGTAAATCATGATTTAGTAATATTATATTCAAGAATGATAGAAAAATCAATAGCTTCTCAAGCAGAAGCTGAAAGACTTATTTATAAATATAAAAAAGCGGTATCCGCCAGCAACTGCAGACACCGCAAAGGAAAGGTAATATATGGTATCAGCCTTTTACACTTCCGCTTGTCAAACCTGCCACAAAAAACTTCTGGCAGCAGATAAACACAATAAGTATTGGTAAAAGACTAAATACTGACAATGCAAAAACGTAGCCCCACTGTGTAAATTGATGTTCTCCAAAAAATCCGGAGATTGCAATCGGCATGGTTCGCTTCAGGTTATCGTTTAATACGGTATTCGCCCATGGAAATTCTTCCCATGCTGTTAAAAAGTTAAAAATTGATACAGAAGCAATTCCGGGTTTTGCAAGAGGGATAATGATTCGCCCAAAAACGGTAAAAACACTTCCTCCGTCCATATAAGTTGCTTCATCCAGTTCTCTCGGAATTCCTTCCACAAATCCCTTTATCATGAATGTAGAATAAGGAATTGTCCATGCTGTATAAAAAGGTACTAATCCTGAAAGAGTATTGATTACATGTAATTTTACCGCCAGTTCATACTGTGGAACGATCAATGTCAGCCCGGGAACAATCATTGTTAAAACAATAAATCCAAACAAAAATTTCTTTCCCGGGAATTCAAAGCGTGCAATTACATATCCCAGTGCCGATGCAATGGCAGCTGCAATTAGCACCGATGCCACAGATACACACATACTATTTAAAAAGTTGCGGTAAAATTTTCCCTGTCCTAAAACATATCTATAATTTTCTAAAGTCACCTCATCTAATGAAGGTAAAAATCGTGGCGGATATTCATACAATGCTCCATTCGGTTTTAAAGAGGTACTAATCATATAAACCATGGGAAGCACAACAATAACCAATCCAACAATCAGGATCAAATGAAGAAATATCTGTGTCCAAGTTTTTCTTTTCATATGCGCACCCACCTATCTTATTGATCTTTTTGCTGCATAAGTTTAAACTGTACTACTGCAAGTAACGCAAGTACCACTGTTGTAATGAATGATAAAGCTGCTGCATAGCCAAATTTTCCTGTACTAAATGCTTTGTGATACATCCAAGTCAAAATTACGTCTGTCTGATGTCCAGGTTCACCGCCTGTTATCATCTTGACCGAAGTAAACACGTTAAATCCACCAATTGTCAGCATTACCAATGCAAATAAAATCGTTCCTTTAATACTGGGAATCGTAACATTCCACATTTTCTCCCATGCTGTAGCTCCATCTATTGCCGCTGCTTCATAAAGATCTGTCGGTACTGTCTGTAATGCTGCCAGGAATACAACCATGTTCCATCCTATTCCCTTCCATATTCCCAACAACATAGCAACAGTCATACCGCCCCATCTGGTATCCAGCCATCTTACATTTGCGCTGGTAATATGTACTATATTCATGAGAAAATAGTTCAGCAGTCCCTCCGTATTGAACACATATTTAAAAATCAATGAAGCAACTACCCATGACGTAATTACAGGCAGATAATACATCACACGATATCCTACTTTGAATCGCGTGATCTGATTGAGCAAAAGTGCAACCAAAAAGCCCACCAACATCTGCCCCGGTACGGTTACCAGCGTATATAACAACGAATTTATAAAAACAGTCCAAAAGTATTCATCTTGCAATACTTCTTTGTAATTTTCCAATCCAATAAAATTGTGACTCAGCATACTGCCAAAGTCCCACTCAAAAAAACTCATGATAAACAATTTCAAAATAGGATAAATTGTAAAAATACCAAATACAAGTAATCCGGGTAAAAGTAATAGTCCAATCTGTATTTTGCTTTTCCGTGATATCTTCATAGAAATACCTCTTTTACAGTTCGGGACAGTACATAGTAGTACTGTCCCAGACTGCTATTTGACTTTATACATATGGCAAGTTATAATAATAATTATTCAGACAGAAGTTCATCAAAGCGCTCTGCAAGTTTATCCATAGCTTCCTGTGCCGTCTTCTTTCCGTTCATTACATCCGTAACTGCAACAGATAATTCACTATCCATTTCTGACCAGCATGCTACGGTAGGACGGGATTTAGCCGTTTTGATAGCTTCCAGGAACGGTGCATAATCTGCTGCTTTTACGGTATCACTTTCCAGTGCTTCTTTGTTTACGGGAATCTGACCACATTTTGCCATTTCCTCTTCTGCAAATTCACTGGTCATAAACTTGATAAATTTCCAAGCAGCATCTTTATTGGCACTGTTAAACATGGCGATATCTTCACCACCAAGAACAGATATGGAGCCAGCATCTCCGGCAGGCATTTCTGTGGTTGCATATTCAAAATCAGGATAAGATCCCTGCATTTCTGCAACTTTCCAAGGGCCTTCCAGGAGCATCATGTATCTTCCGGTTCCGAATCCATCTGTCATCGGAATGTCACCTGCATTCCATCCGGTGATTGCGCCTGCCTGATACAATTCAGCCAGCGTTTCGATTGCTTTTACAGTCTCAGGACTATTGATATAGCCGGATGCTTTGGTTTCATCTTCATTTGTAATGGAACCACCCATGCTCCAAATGAACGGACAGAGATTCCAACCAGCCAGTGCAGGCTCATCATATCCCCATACCTGCTGGCCGTTTGCATTGGTTCCTGCTAATTTCTTTGCTGCATCGATGAATTCATCCATTGTTTTAGGAGCTTCAATTCCTGCATCCTTAAATGCCTGCACGTTATAGAAGAGAATTTTGGTGTTTGTATTCAGTGCAAGTCCGTAAAAATGGCCATCCACTTTTGCAGTACTCATAGCACTTTCCAGCAAACCGCCGGATACCTCATCAAAATCAGACATTTCCTCGTCGAGTGCTGTCAGGATTCCCATTTTTTGGAATTCCGGAACCCATGCACTATCCAGTCTGGCTACATCAGGTAATGTATTGGACTGTGCACTGATCAGAATTTTCTGGTGCAGATCTGCCCACTCATGAGATACTGCGTTTACTTTGATTCCCGGATTTTCTTTTTCAAATTCCGGAATCAGTACATTCATCAATGTTTCATTTTCTGCTGACTGTGCACTATAATGGTGCCAGAAATTAATTGTAACATTCTCCTGCGATGTATTTTCTGTAGTTGCAGGAGCTTCCACCGTTGCTGATACCTGACTCTCTGAGCCAGTTTCAGATTCTACTGGTGATTCTCCACATCCTGTTAAGGCTGCCAGGCTCATTACGGTTGTGAGTAGAATTGCCAGTAATTTTTTGTTCTTTTTCACCTTCATCATTGTAAACATCCTCCTATTGTTTTTTGCTCGAGTTCCTTGAACTCATTATGACTTTTACAGAATACGGTTCCATTTGCAACGTAATTTTTCCCACGTATTCTGTTATGTCCTCATTTAAAAATTCCGCTTCTCCGATATCTTCCTCTCGTAACAGTTCCCCTGAAAGCACTTCTGCAAAAACGCCTCTTTCCAAAACCGGACATTCTATTTTACAGTTTTTTGTTCCTCTATGCAGAATCACATAACAGCTTCCAGTCTCATCTTTACGAACAAATCCATAAGTATCGGTTGTTTCGTCTGTAATAACAGTTCTGAAGCTTCCGGATCGAATGCAACTATAATTTTTCCGCAACTGTATCATTTTTTGGTACCAGTTCTTCACATCTTTATCCGCATTTTCTCCCCATTCCATACACCTTCGGCAATCAGGATCATTGTCTCCTGTCATTCCAACCTCATCGCCGTAGTAAATTGCAGGGGAACCCGGAAACAGCATTTGAAATGCTACTGCCAGTTTCAGAAGTGTTTTATCTTCCCGGCACAGATACAGGAAACGTTCTGTATCATGACTGTCGATCAGGTTATACAAAAGACTATCTGTCTCGTCCTTGTAATAAGCCAGCATATGATTTAGTCTGCTGTCAAACTCTGTTACGGAAATTGACTTTTCTGCTATGTAATCTCGGAGAGCATCCCTGAATACATAATTCATTACAGAGTCCATCTGATTGCCTCGCAGCATCTTTCCGGCATATCCCCAGGTCTCACCCAACAGAATCTTATCCGGGTATTTTTCCTTGATCCGTATTCTCGCCTCTTCCCATACGGAAGGGTCTACTTCATCTGCAACATCCAGTCTCCATCCATCAATTCCATAATGATCAATCCAGTAAAACATTACTTTTAGTATGAATTCCCTGACCTCCGGATTGGTGGTATCCAGTTTTGGCATCCATTTATACGCTCCCACACATTCATAATTATGGTGACTGGGTTCCACCGGATAATGATTGATATGAAACCATTTTACATAACGGGATTTTTCCTGTTTTTCCAGTACATCCTGAAATGGTTTAAAATGCACTCCCGTATGGTTAAATACGCCGTCCAACACAATCCGGATTCCGTAACTGTGACACGTATCCACAAGTTCTCTGAATGTCTCTTCGGTTCCAAACTGGGAATCTATCTTAAAGTAATCTGTGGTTGCATACTTGTGATTAAAGTCTGCCTCAAATATAGGATTCAGGTAGATGCACTCTATTCCCAGTTCCTTCAGATAAGGAATCTTTTGAATGATTCCCTGCAGGTCTCCACCCATATGATGTTCTCTGTCAGGCAAAGTTCCCCATGGTTTACATCCTTCCGGATCATTTCCACGATTGCCATTACAAAATCTCTCCGGAAATATCTGATAATAGATCACTCCTTTTGCCCACTCCGGGAAAGTAATGACATCCGTCCCATTGACATACAAATATTCAAAGAAACCAGACTTGGGAATTACCTGCTGCAATCCATTTGCCGTATAATACATCATATTTCCACTACTGTCCGTCAGTTCAAAATAATATTTTTGATAACGCGCAATCTGATGAAATATTATTTTCCCCTGAAAATAATCAAACAGTTCATCTCTGTACTTACACTTTAATTCGCATTTCTTTCGATTTTCCGGTTTTGTTCTGTCCCAATAAATCAGAACACATTTCGAAATATCCTTTTTTGCAACACGAATCTTGAATACCAGTTCATTTCTTTTTATCGGATATACATATTCTTCCGTATTGAAATGCTGTATTGCTTCTCTTTTCACTTTTTCCGATTTTCTCCTTTCATTGTAGATTCTCTTTCAATAATTCTTGTCGGAAGTAGTACCTCCTTTCTGTCCTGATTCGGGTCTTGAATAATGGAAAATAATGTATTTGCTGCTTCTTCTCCCAACTTATATGTATCGATATCTACTACCGTGAGTGGCGGATCCATATATTCTGCCAATGGATAATTATCAAATGTGATAATTCCTATATTGTGTGGAACCTTCTTTTTTTCCTTTCTTAAAAATTTCAAGGTTTCATAAGCCACTACATTATTGGTGCATATGATACTGTCAATATCTGCACATTTATCGAATGCATTTTTTAATGCATCACCTATCTGAATACTCTCCGTACCACATTCCACAATAAAATTCTCTGCTATATCTTTATTCATCAAAGCAATTGCAGACTGAAACCCTTGAATTCTCTTCCTTTCAAACATGGTAATTCTATTTTCAACAAGTAAAATAGTCTTCTTATACCCTGCCTGATACAAATAGGTCACTGCATCTTCTGCACCTTGCTTATTATCCATATCGATCCAGTGAATACCTTCCCGCACATTATCCGGCTCTCCCAAAACAATAAACGGAAAATGATTGTAAAGCAGAATCTCTATAAGTTCATCCGTTGCTGCGGAAACAGGAAGTATGATACCATCTATTTTTTTCTCTAAAACCAGGTTCTTCACAGCTGTATTGTTTTCTTTGTCGGCATCACTGGTTATTAACAAATTAAAGCCTCTCTGCTGCGTTACAGCCTCTATTGCTGATACGCTTCGAATAAAAAATGCATTAGAAAAAGCATCACTGTTGCCGGCATCAATAACCAATCCTATCGTAAAAGTACTGCCATTTACCAGACTTCTTGCCAGACTATTCGGGTGATAATCCAGTTCCCTCATAGCATCCTTAATTTTCTGCTTCGTTTCCTCTGAAATACTTGCTGTTCCGTTAATCACTCGTGATACTGTTGACGGATTTACTCCCACTTTTTTGGCTATGTCCTTAATCGTTGCTGGCATTTTATCCTCACCTGTTCTCTGTCGGTTGTTCTTTTGTGCAAACGTTTGCACACCCTTCTAAAAAAATAATGCAAACGTTTGCATTGACTATAATTTGATAGTATCACTCATTATCTACTTTGTCAATATTCTTTTTAACGAATTCACTGGATATCTATAAAGAGTCTCTTTCAAAAAGGTGATATTACTTTGGTATTGCACAACCGGATGGATATAAAGTATACCTTTATCGTCGACCGGCCGTTTGTCTATGTGATCGAAGATCAGGATACGGGGATGATCCTGTTTGTGGGTTGGGGAAATGACCTGGTCAAGTAAGAGGAATTTGACCATCTTTCACCCGTCAGAGCGCATTCAGGGGGATACAAAGAAAAAAGCGGTGTCCGCCAGCAACTGCAAACACCGTTTTTTCTTTATAAAAACGGCACCATATATACTGGAATATAATGAATTCCGTTTTCCCATTTATAATCCTTGGTATGAACAATATATTTGTCACGTATGCGATTACTAAACTTGTCGCAAAATACATCAAGTGATTTATGTGTTCTATAGTTACCTGATTTCACTTCGATCGGACAGATCTTATTTCCAACCGAAGTCAGAAAGTCAATCTCATACAAATGATTTGAGGTTTCACTTTCCATCGTATAATAAAACAAATTATTACCTTTTGCTGTCAGCATCTGTGCTACAACATTTTCATACAGATATCCTAAGTTTGTATCCAGTTTATCCGAAAGCAGCTTATTATATATAATATTCTCCGTGTAGTTTTTGTCCTTAAATGCCAAAGTGATAAACAAACCGACATCTGAAGTAAACAATTTATACCGTCCGGCATCCTTTTCCAATGACATTCCCACAGCCGGATTATTCGCATGATATGCAATATTTACTGTATAAGAGCTTAGCATATCCGGAATCAACTCTCTTACCTTCTCAGAACGAATCCCTTCTCTTGCACTGGACAAGATGTATCTTGAAGCATTACTGCTGAGATTCGCAGGTATTGCATCATAAATATCGCCTGCGAGACCGGTTCCATCTATCTTTGTAAAATCTTCTTCATATAAATCTACAATTTCTCTCTTCGTTTCATCTACCACTTGCAGATTATTTTTCTCTCTATATGTTTCTACAGCCTGCGGCATTCCGCCAATCAGCATATACAGTCTGAAGATACGCATCAGATTTCTATGCATCACATTTCCTGCCGGCTTTTTATTTTTTAAGAGGTGCCTGATTGTTTCCGCTGATATTTCATCTCCTATTGCCCACAAAAACTCCTCAAAATCCATGGGAAACATAGATATTTTGTGTTCCTCGCTGGGAATCAAAATATCCTTTGTATTCCTTTTTATAGATAATAAAGAGCCTGTTTCAATATACTTATATCTCCCATCTGCGACGAGATACTTAATTGCCTGCCTGGCCTTTGGAAGCAGCTGGACTTCATCAAAAATAATTACCGACTCTTTCTCATACAGCCGGATTCCCGTTAACTGCTGTAATTGTAAAAAGAAAAAGTCTAAGTCATACGTATCATCAAACAAATCAATAATCGCCTTACTGGTATGTGCAAAATCAATTAGAATATATGATTTAAACTCCTTTTTGGCAAACTCCTCAGCAATCGTTGATTTTCCAACTCGTCTTGCGCCCTTTATCAGGAGTGCATACCTGTCACTTCTGTTCTCCTTCCACTCACGTATTTCATTATATATTTTTCTTTTAAAAACCGGCTTATCCATATAGCATTCCACCTTCCCATCAAAAGTATAACGCAAATCCCCGTTCATGTAAACCCTATTATCGCGCAAATCCCCATTCTTTTTTACTTATTTTCTGCGCAAATCCCCATTATAAGTCTTAATCGTATTCTTTCCACTATAGCATATAACATACCCAGGATATAGATTCTCTGACCAATTTCTATATATTTTTAAGCTCAAGGATAAAAAAACAGAACACCCTTTTACGAGTGTACTGTTTTTCTGTTCCTTATGGGTTCTTGCATCTAGCACATCTTAAAGCCCTTAGCCTTCAGACAGATCTCTACTTCCTCGGGATCTGCGGTGTGCAGGATCATGACAGGAGTCGAGGAATCACGGTTGAAGGACAGGTAGGTGTAGTCCACGTTAACATTGCTGTCTAACAACGCGGTCAGCAACGTATTCAGCGCACCAGGCTTGTCCTCGATCTCTACTGCCAGGACATCCACGAAACGGCAGAGGTAGCCCCTCTCTGTAAGGACTTCTTTTGCCTTCTCGGGATCAGATACCACCATGCGGTTGATTCCGTACTCCGCACCGTCGTTGGTCACGGAACCCCAGATATTGATGCCTGCTTCATACAGCGCATTGGTCATGGTCTGCAGGGCTCCTTTTTTATTCTCAGCATAAATAGATAACTGTTTTAACATTTTGATATTACCTCCTCATTACAATCTGACTGTTATGCAGTCTGTCCGGGAATCTCCCGACACTTTATTATGATAAAGCAATCTCACGAAATAATCAACCCAGAGTTATACTTTCCTAATTTTATTTTATCGCTTACATCCCAAAAATGACTTTAATCTAAACTCGAGTTTAAATTAAAGTCATTTTTCCATAATTTTTCTTATTTGTGCCTCTCCAAAAGGCTTTATGTTTACAACATCATTATTTTCCGTTATGACAGTGTTCCGTGGGAGAACAGTCCAACCGGTCCCTGGGGAGGATCCATAGGATCCTTGGGATCCTTGGAATCTTTGGAATCCTTCGATTCTGCAGAAGTCGTGGTCTTGTTTTCAGGCTTTTCCACAGTTGTCTGCTCTTTTGCTTCCTGCAGACTGTCCTCAAAAGCAAGCGGCTTAAATGTAGGATCCGTGGAGGTCATGACCTGCTCACCGATCGTCACATCAATCGCTTTTCCCTTTGTAGCCTCCTCTGCTTTCGCTGCATCTGTTCCGGTGCTCTCTGTCTCAGCTTTTTTTGTCTCGGCATTTTGACCGGCAGCTGTCTTCTCCGCGTCCTTCTTCTCTTCCTCTGGCTCGGGCAATCCTTTTTCCTTGCGGAAGATCTCCATGAATTCCTTACCGGTAATGGTCTCGCGCTCGATCAGGAACGCTGCCAGCTTATCCATCAGGTCTCTGTTCTCACGAAGCATCTGCAATGCCTGATCATAGCTCTCCTTGATCATGGCAACAACTTCTTCATCAATGGCCGCTGCAGTCTCGTCGCTACAATTTAATGCGGTTCTTCCTTCCAGATACTGGCTCTCTACGGTAGCCAGACCCACGAGGCCGAAACGCTTGCTCATACCGTATCGTGTGATCATGTTACGGGCAATAGCGGTAGCTTTCTCAATATCGTTGGCTGCGCCCGTGGTCACGGTATCAAATACCACTTCCTCAGCGGCACGTCCGCCCACCAGTCCTACCAGCATATCCCGAAGCTCTGCCTCGGTGTTGAGGTATTTTTCCTCCTCCGGTACCTGCATGACATATCCCAGCGCACCCATGGTACGGGGTACAATGGTGATCTTCTGCACCGGCTCGGAATTTTTCTGCAGGGCACTGATCAGTGCATGACCGACCTCATGATAGGATACGATACGACGCTCCTCCTTGCTCATGATGCGGTCCTTTTTCTCCTTACCTACCAATACCTGTTCTACTGCTGCAAACAGATCCTTCTGGCTGACGAATTCTCTACCTTCCTTGACGGCATTGATGGCAGCCTCGTTGATCATATTGGCGAGATCGGAACCTACCGCACCGCTGGTCGCCAGCGCAATAGCATCCAGATCTACGGTCTCATCCATCTTCACGTCCTTGGCATGTACCTTCAGGATCTCCACACGTCCCTTGAGATCCGGCTTGTCTACGATGATACGACGGTCAAAACGTCCGGGACGTAACAGCGCCTTGTCCAAGATCTCCGGGCGGTTAGTCGCGCCCAGGATCAGAATTCCCTTGGAACTGTCGAAGCCATCCATCTCGGACAGCAGCTGGTTCAGCGTCTGTTCTCTCTCTTCATTGCCTCCGCCGTACTTGGAATCACGGCTTCGTCCGATGGCATCGATCTCATCGATAAATACGATACAGGGCGCATTCTTGGTCGCTTCCTTAAACAGGTCGCGGACACGGCTGGCGCCCACACCTACATACAATTCAATAAAGTCAGAACCCGTCAGGGAGAAGAACGGCACATGTGCCTCACCTGCCACAGCTTTTGCAAGCAACGTCTTACCGGTTCCGGGAGGTCCCACTAACAGGGCACCCTTGGGAAGCTTCGCACCGATCTTGGAATATTTCTGGGGATTGTGCAGGAAATCCACGACCTCCACCAGGGATTCCTTCGCTTCGTCCTCACCGGCTACATCCTTGAAGGTAACACCTGTCTCCTTCTGTACATATACTTTGGCATTGCTCTTGCCGACCCCCATGGGGCCGCCGCTGCCGCCCATTCTGCGGAACAGGAAGCCTGCCAGTACCCAGAGAAGTACTAACGGAAGTACAAATGTGATCAGGAACTGCACCACCGTATCCAGTACATCGCTGCTGATCCGGGTTCCCTGCACATCATGTTCCTGCAGTCTCGCTGTCAGAGTATCCAGATCCTCCATCAGCATTGTATAATACACGGTCTGGGAAGACTGCATTGCCTTCTGCGTGATTCCATAGAAATTAATATAGCTGTCCGGCTCCGGTGTCGGTGTTGCCTCCTGCTTCAGCCGCACCGTGATCACGCCGTTTTCCTTATTGACATTTACCGCTTCCACCTTGTCCGCTTCCAGATCCTTCAGGAATTCGGTATAGGGCACCTCCGTGCTCTTATCTGTGCCGAATACAGTGTTGTACAGCATCAGCGCAAAAATAATGGTAACGAGCGCCGACAGGATCATCATCAGCGTGCTGGGTCTCTTCGGAGGACGGTTTCCGCCTCCGTTACCGTTATTGTCATTGCCTCCGTTGCCGTTATTGCCGCTGCCGGGTGCTCCGTTGCCGGAACCGTACCCGTTATTATATAGCCTGAATATATTTTTCATGTTATCTCCATTTTCTGTGTTATTCTATTGTCTCTATTTTTCTATGTTTCATATTCTCATATTCCGAGACAATAAATTTATTGTAACGATTTAGCCCCATTTGCAGAACACAGTTTTACATGGCTCTGAATAGTTACAATCTATTCTATTATAGAGATAACCTGCGGATAAATCAATAGCACAAATGTGAAAAAACCATGAAAAGCAGGCTATTCACACTATTTATCCATGAATCCGAAATACCGTCACTTCTCCAAAACAGGATTCGTTTGACACATACTGCGGAATTCTCTCCGAAAGCATATCTTTGTGGTCTGTATGCAGGTGTCCGCAGATGAGAGCCTTCACATTTCCCGCTTGAATTATTATCTCTTTTATATCCGCACTTCTGTCGGTATCTGCCTCTTTTCGGGTTCCCTGCTCCGGCAGATTTCTTCCCAGGGTCAGCACTTTCCCCCATCTATGCAGGCTCGCCTGTGCCAGTGTCCCACAGTCAAACGGGATATGCTGCAAAATAATCACGTTGTCATTCTGCCTCTCCGCCAGTACCTTCCGCAATTTCACTGCCGTTCCGGGCCAGTACATATCCATGGAATTGTCGATGCCGATCCAGGTGATCTCTCCGATCTTTTTCACCTGAAAAGTCTCCTCGCCCCGGCAAAAAGGCTGCAAAAGCGGCCAGTCCCTGCGGATTGCGGCATCCGTATGGTAATCGTCCGCAAACGCCCAGTCATGATTTCCCGGAATATACAGGTAAGGCACCTGCAGCGCCTTCAGCTGCATTTTCAGCAAAGTCAGATTTTCCGGGGCCGGATTGTCAATAATGTCTCCTGTGAGAAGTACTCCCGAGAGCCGCTCCTCATTGGCATATTCCACATACTCCTTCAGCCTTTCTGCAGCGCTGATACCATCCATTGTCAGGCTTTCGCACCCGGCATGGGTATCCGTGATATGCAGAAAATAATATTCTTCCTGTAAGCCTTCTATCGTAAGCTCTTTTTTATCGATCTTCACAAGTACACTTCCTTTTGCTGATTACTCTTCCGATTACATTTCCGACATTGACAAACGGCTTCCTGACAAATCCAGGACCTCCACCGCACAGTTTTCCAACGGCTGTGACCAGAAATCCGCCAGTGCGGTCTGTTTCAATGGATTCAGTATACTCCGGTTCCACGCTCCATGTCCAACGATGAGTACATTTTGACACTGATTTTCCAGTGGAAATATGACTTCATCCATGAACTCTTCGCTTCTCTCATAGAGTCGGAAAAAACTTTCTGCTCCCTCCGGCGGAAAATAGCGGTCAGGTCCGGCAAAAAAATTATGCAATGGATGTGCCTCGTTCATAACTCTGGATATTTTCTCCCCCTCCCATGGTCCGAAGCCGATCTCCATAACTCTCGCATCCTTCTGTAATAGATCTTTTTGCTGCCCGAGAATGATCTCTGCCGTAGCTGCTGCCCTGCAAAGCGTGGAGCTGAATGCAGCATCAAAATTAATTTCCCGCAGTTTATCGGCGACGATCTTTGCCTGTTTTCTCCCAGTATCATTTAATGAATTATCTGCCTGTCCCTGCATGCGTTCCTGCAGATTCCAGTCCGTCTCTCCATGACGTACCAAATATATCTTCATATCCGTTTCCTTTCACACCTTTAAAAATTCCACCATGGGTTCTCCTTGGGTATCCAGCAGCGTCACACCCAACAGGCTGGCATAGGTAGGCGCCTCATCTACCACTTTCCCTCTCTCCAGTACGATGCCTTCCCGGATATCCGGTCCCTGTGCTGCAAATACCGGCTGTGCTCCCCGGTCCGGCAGATATCCGTGGGTTGCGTGTCCAAACCGGTAATCTCTGTCATCAAATTCAACTACCAGTGGTCTTACAGCTTTATCCGCAAAAGAGGTATATCCGTCACTCTCTACCACAAAAGAAAAGTCTCCCTTTAAGTGTTCCTCTTTCTCCGCTTCTTCCGCGGTAAATACTCTGCCAATCCCGTAAATGCCTTCCTTGCAATAAGCCATCAGCTCCCGGTACACTCTCTCCTGCAGCGTTTTATCTCCGGGATCCCGCAGATAGATCAGTGACGACATAGCATTGGAAAAGCTGAAAGCATCCCAGGAGATGATCTTCCCGTCTGTGTCCATCCGTAACAGCCCCTGATCCGCAAGTAAAACATTCAGATTGATGACTCTGCGGATGTTCTGCTGTCCGTGATCACTTACCAGAATCAGATTCGTATCTTCCAGGACTCCGGCGATCCTGCAGGCGTCCATCAATTCTCCGATATAGCGGTCCAGATAATCCAACGCCCGGTCAATATGCGGACCGAACACACCGTTTGCATGACGGAAAGAATCAAACATACCGATATGTACGAACATAACCTCCGGGGCATGCTCCCTGATCACCTGACTCGCCACATGAATGACAAAGTCATCCTCTTCGGGCCATTTCATGAAGTTTTTCCTGCCGCCATGCTCATACCCTTCCGGAAGATATTTTGCATTCGCCTCGATAATATCAAGCATTTCCGGACTGGATCCCGCATCCGCAAAACTGCTGCGCAGAGTATCTCCTTCCTTCGGCATCCAATATTCTGCCATCAGCCAGTCCACATCCGGATGGTTGGCAGTAGCCGGCCAGGATATGGAACCCGTTGTATATCCCGCTCTCTTCGCCGCATGGAATATATCATCCACTTTATAGCCACCACACCAACGCCAGTTCTGTTCTTTATCTGCTGTCGTGAAGGCGAAATTGCTGGTAACTCCATGGGTTCCCGCGTAACATCCCGTAAGCATGGAAACATGTGCCGGATACGTGACGGAAGGGTAGATGGTCCGCATTCCTTCTGTCACACGGCATCCTTTCGCCAGGTATTTTTTGCCATTCGGAAGCTGCAGCAGCTTTTCCAGATCCTCGCACACAAAAGCATCCACGGAAAATACTAATATCCTTTTCTTTCTTTTTTGCATTTCTATCGTTTTTCCTTCCTGTATTCTCTGCATTTTATTCAGAATAGAAAAATGCCGGGAATCCGGTACGACCGGCCCCGGCATTTCCACTATTCTGTTACATTATTCCTAATTTTAAATTTTACTGATTAGACTGGTTGTACAGGTCAATCGCTTCCTGGATACTCTCTTGTGCGGTCTTGATCACACCCTGAATATCTGCCTTAGGATTTGCTGCCACAGTCTCAATTGCAAGGCTGTTGGCTGCCTTCATCTCATTGGAGATGGGGATGTAAGGATTGGTCGCAGAATCATCGCTGGCTGCCAAAGACTCATAGATTGTGGATACTGCCGGGAAAGTATTCTTCACATAATCCTGATATACATCGCTCTGGTAAGCTTCCTGATTCGGTGCCAGGTAACCGGTCTGGGTTGCAAAATATGCTGCCTGATCACCGGTACTTGCAAACTTGATGAACTCATAGGCACCCTGCATCTGATCTGCGTTTCCGTTGTTGCCGATGAAGGTTCCGGTACCGCCGGCAGGCTCTCCGGTTCTCTTACCGTTCTCTGTTGCGGACAACATAGGCAGGATGCCCACTTCAAACGCGCCGTTTACGGAATCCAGTACCTTGGTGGTCATGGATACCACACCCATCATCATTGCACAGTCGCCGGATGCGATCTGGGGAATGATCTCTGCCTGATAATCGGAACCGTAAGGCACACACAGATTTTCCGCATGAAGCTTCTGATATACATCCAGCACATTGGTGATGGCTGCGTCTACCTTTTCATCACTGGTGTACAGGCACTTGGTAATGGCGTCAGCGCCCAGGCCGTTATTGTTATCATAAGCCTGCAGTCCTTCTCTTCCCAGTGCTGCGTTGAAATAGAAACCGTCTGCATGGAAGCCGATACCGTATTTTGTATAACCGCCGTCTACCAACTTTTTGCTCACCTCATACAGATCGCTGTAACTCTTTACGCTTGCAGGATCGATTCCTGCTTCTTTGAACATGTCAGCGTTATAATACACACCCGGATAGCTGTAACCGATAGGATAGCCGATCTGGTTGCCTTCATTATCACAGTAAGCGCTGCGAATGGCATCCCAGGTATCCTCCAGCTCTTTCCAGCCGTCGGTATCTTTATCAATATACTGCTGCAGATCTGCACAGTAATCAGCATTGGCATACATTGCTACATTTTCTACCGCTCCGGAGAACAGTGCAGGCAGATCCTGCTGTGCGGTAGACTGAATCTTTGCATTCATCTCGGATTGTTTCCCCTGATATTCAATTGTTACGTGATAATTGGACTGGCTCTCATTAAAAGCGTCAATGACATTCTGCAGATAACCGATGTTGGTATCTCCGAAGTAGGTCCACCATACCACTTCCGTAGGCTCTGCGGGAGCCTGTGCCTGTTCTGTGCTTGCTGCGGTCTGCTCTGTGGAAGTCTGCTGTACTTCCTGTGAAGCTGCGGCCTGCTGTGTATCTGCATTTCCGCAGGCGGTCAATCCCAATACCATTGCTAATGCTGTCACGATTGCAACATTTCTTTTTTTCATCTCTTCTTTTACTCCTCTGCCCTATTTGGGCTCATTTGTTTTCTTACTACAGCTATAGTGAATTACCTTTTATATAGTGCATTCCCTTAATACACGAATTGCTTTTTCTTGACTTTGCAATTCATTTATGATAAAGCGCGCGTCCGCGCCGTTATCCCTTCACGCCTCCGGAGGTCATTCCCCGGATCATATAATCCTGGCCGATGATATAGATCAGCATTGCCGGTATGATCGCAATGACGGCTCCCGCCAGAATATGACCGTAATTCACTACATCCCCTGTGACCAGCATGGAAATACCGATCTGGATCGTTCTCATCTTCTCCGTATTGGTCACAAGAAGCGGCCAGAAGAACTGATTGTAGATCTGAACGAACAGGTACACTGCCATGGAAGAAATCGTCGGTTTCGACATCGGCAGAATAATATGGAATAAAAATCTCATCTCCCCACAGCCATCCAGTACGGCTGCTTCCTTATAATCTTTCGGAATCGTCATAAAAAACTGACGCATCAGGAAAATCGAAGTTCCCGAGATCAGGGAAGTCACGACCAGGCCGGCATACGTATTCGTCAGATGCAGGTTCTGGATCGTCGTATAGTTTGTGATGACCACGACCTCTCCCGGGATCATGGTAGTCGCCAGCACCAGGCTGAACAACAGCTTTTTCATCGGAAATTCAAAAAACACAAAGCCATACGCTGCCAGACAGGCGATCACGATCTGTGCCACAATGGAGATTACACACACGATTCCCGAGTTCAGCAGATACGTAAAAAGCGGTACTGCCTGAATAACTTCTCTGTAATTTTGTAATGTCGATGCCTCTGACAGCAGATGCAGCGGATAAGTCCCCAGTTCCTGCTCACTCTGGAAAGAGAACAGGATGCCTATGATCAGCGGCGCCACAAATGCAATTCCTAAAAGCATTTTAAAAATTTCCGGCAGAATTTTTCGGCTTATTGATAAAATACGGTCTTTTTCTCCAGTGCGAACTGTACGCCTGTCAAAATCAGTATTAACAGAAACAGAAACATCGCTTGTACACATGCTGTTTCAAACCTCCCGTTTATAATGGCATTTTCATAAATATAGTAGATCAGGTTCTTCGTTCCGTTGGCCGGTCCGCCGTTCGTTAACAGCTTGATCTGCGCAAAGCACCTGAACGAACCGGATATATTTAAAAACAGTACGAAAAACAGTTGCGAAGATGACATAGGAAGCAGAATATACCGAACTCTCTGTAACGGACCCGCGCCATCCAGTCTGGCACTCTCCAGCACCTCCTCCGATACATTACGAAATCCCACCAGCAGGAAGATGAAACTGACTCCCACATGCATCCAGATCGTCATGGCACATACCGCCCACAGCGCGTAGGGCATCTGCGTGGTCCACCCGATCTCCGCTCCGCCTAACAGTTCATTCAGGAGTCCGTTTTTCTGCCGGTAGATAAACAGGAAAATTGCTGCCGCCGGAGATGAAGCGATCGCCATAGGCAATGCGTACATTGTCTGATAGATTTTGGAAAATCGGGTCTTCTTCATTGCCAGCAGTGCGAACACAAGGGCAATTGCATAAGTAAATACCAGATTGATTCCCGCCATTTTGATTGTGATCCATATCACCTGCCAGAAGGAGCTTTTTCCAAGGATCCGGATCCAGTTGGACAGTCCCACCCACTTGGCAAAGTGTCCTGTCTTGTCCGTCAGTGTAAAGGATAAGAACACTGCTTTAAAAAACGGATAATAATTAAATACAATAAAAAGCAGCATAGCCGGCAGGATCAACAGATACGGTAATACCGGAATTTTCTTCCGTCTTCCGGGTCGTCTCATGACCGGGCTTCTGTTGTTCTGCACTATGCTGCTGTTATTTTTTGTCGTTACTGTCTGTGCTGTCATTCTTTTTCGCCTCACATTTTATCTGTGCTTTATCATAGCCAAAAAAAATTTTTGTAAATACCATGTAGGTGTAAATTTTTGTAAAATTCTGTAAAAGAACACCTCTCTCTTCTGTAAAATTCTGAAACCCAAAAACAGACAAATACCCGAAATCCGTAAGAAACGAACTTCGGGCATCTGCCTGCAACAAACAACTCACAACAAACAATTATAGAATCACACCCTTCAGAATGACCTGACGGCGATGCAACTCTTTGTCGGCAATTACGATATTCGCGTATTTGCCTGCTTCCAGGGAGCCTACCTCGTCCCGGACTCCGATGCTGACAGCGGGATTGATGGTAGCCGCACGGATTGCCTGCTCCTTCGGGATTCCCATTTCCACGGCCTTACACATACAATCATACAGATTCGTGGCGCTTCCAGCAATGGTTCCGTCTGCCAGGGTAGCCAGTGCTCCATGCACGGTAACCTCCTGACCGCCCAGGGTATACTGTCCATCCTCCATACCTACGGCACGCATGCTGTCACTGATGAGGATCATACGGTGTGCACCGAACAGGCGGAAGGTATTCCTGACCATACAGGGATGGATATGAATGCCATCGCAAATCAGCTCCGGCATGACATCCGGATCATCCGCTGCGGCTCCCACTACGGCTGGTTCTCTGTGGGTCGGTACGGGCATGGCATTATACAGGTGGGTAATATGTTTAGCTCCTGCTCGGATTGCCTTGACGGCAGTGTCGTAATCCGACATAGTATGTGCAATAGAAAAATGGAACTCCTTCCCCAGTTCCCGGATACAGTCGATGGCTCCTTCTGTCTCCGGTGCGATGGATACCAGCTTTACCAGTCCCTTTGCGCATTTTTGTAATTCCTTGAGTGCTTCCACGCTGGGAGGGATAACATATTCTTCCTTCTGGGCACCCTTTTTTGCTTTGTTGATAAAAGGTCCTTCCAGATGTACTCCCACTAAGCTGTCCGGCTTATCTTCTGACACTTCCGTCAGGATACGCTTCAATTCTTCCACCGGCAGTGTCATGGTCGCAGGGCAGATACTGGTGATCCCATGACGATTCTCATACGTTTCGATTGCATGAAATGCTTCCTTCGTTCCATCGCAGAAGTCATACCCTGCTGCACCGTGGAAATGCACATCCACAAGTCCCGGCAGCACCAGTGTATCCCTCTCTGCCTCACTTAATTCTCCCTCTGTACAAAAAGTCACTTCTGCGATCCGGTCTCCCTCTATCCGGACCCGGCCCGGACGGAATTCATAATCCACAGTGTATATTAACCCTCTTACTTCTGTCACACCCTCTGACATCTTATTTCACATCACCTTTCCACTCTTCAAAGCATCGGTCTCCATGTCTATCGCTAACCCATTTCCCATCACGCCAATTTCAGGCATCTTCTCCAAGGCAGGCTTCGTCGCCCACCAGAATCACGTTATCGTGAAGCTGTAATACCGAAGCGGGAACCTGAGGACAGATCGGTCCCCAGAATGCTTTCTTTACGATTTCTTTTTTATCTGCTCCGCATGCCATAATGAGGATCATCTTCGCCTGCATGATGGACTGGATGCCCATGGTATATGCCTGCCTGGGCACCTCATCTTCGGAATCGAAGAATCTGGCATTCGCTTCGATGGTGCTTTCGCTCAAATCCACGCAATGTGTGGTCTTGGAAAACTCCTCTGCCGGCTCATTGAATCCGATGTGTCCGTTATGACCAAGTCCTAACAGCTGTAAATCAATACCACCGGTACGCTCCAGCTTAGCATCGTACTCACCGCATGCCTGGGCGGGATCTTTTTTACCGTCAGGAACATTGGTGTTTTCTTGTTTTATATTTACATGATCAAAGAGCTGATAGTTCATAAAGTAGCGGTATCCGTTGGGATTCTCGCCGTCCAGCCCCCTGTATTCGTCTAAATTCATGGTCTTCACCTGAGAGAAATCCAACTCTCCGGCTTCGTATTTTGCAATCAGTCTCTGATAGGCACCGATGGGTGTGGATCCTGTTGCCAGTCCCAGTACACTGTCCGGCTTTAATAAAATCTGTGCCGCGATCAGGTCTGCCGCCAGTGTAGATGCTTCCTCATAATTCTTCGCACAATAAACTCTCATATTAATCTCCATTCCGCAGACGATTCCTTGCGTCGGAGGAATCGCGAATCAAATTTCAAATTTGATTCTGCGATAAGGACTACTTTGTGACGCCTGCGGCACAAATAGCCGTGTGAAAAACAAGCTATCATGCTTATTTTTCACACTAGTCTCCTCCTGCACGCTTCAAAGGTCATGCATAAGGAACTCTCATAGACGGTCACAGGCTCAGCTTAAAGTATTTCGATACTCATTGGCTGAGATTCCTTCCAGCTTTTTGAATACCCGGGAGAAATGGGCCAGATCCTGGAATCCCACTTCTTCTGCGATATCATAGATTCTGCGGGAAGGATCCTGTAACAGTTCCTTAGCTTCCGCAATACGTGCTTTGTTCAGGGCGACGGAAAAATTCTCGCCCGTATGCTTATTTAACAGCTTGCTCAGATGCCACTGGCTCACATAACAGTGATCCGCCACATCCGCTAACTGGATTCGTTCTCTGGAATGTTCTTTGATATATTCCAGTGCTTTCGTCACTACAAAATTATTGGCTTCACTATTGTAGAGTACGGAGTCTTCTTCCTCCGCCTCTTCCGTGACAGCTTCCGGCTGTTCCTCTTCTATGTGGAACAGCTTCAGTTTCTCTGTCATATTCTCAATAGCTTCATACAACTCGTCCATCTTGGACGGTTTCAGCAGGAAGGCCGACACCCCAAGCCGGATAGCTTCCTGCGCATATGTAAATTCACGATACCCCGTAAGAATAGCCACCTGCATGTACGGGAATTCTGATTTCAGACCAGCGATCATGGTCAGTCCGTCCATTTTCGGCATACTGATATCGGAGATGACGATAGCAGGCTTCTCCCTGCGGATCACTTCCATCCCTTCGATTCCGTTATAGCCGAATCCCACGACCTTACAATTCCAGCGCTCCCAGGGGATACTCCGGGACAGCCCCTCCACGATCAGCGGTTCATCATCAATAATCACTACCTTGTACATACCGGCACCTCTCATAATGCTTTATCTTTGTTATTAAGCAGATCCCATTCGCAAAATTCATCTTCGATAAATTTTTGCTTAATAACAGTTTACCCCTTAACGGCACCTGCTGTCATTCCTTTTATGATATATTTCTGTAAGAAAATGTACACAATTACGACCGGCACAACTACCAGTGTAACGGCTGCTGCCATCAGTCCGTAGTTCGTTCCTTCCTGGCTGGTCAGTTCATTCAAAAGTCTTGTGATGGTACGCATCTCCGGACGGCGAAGGAAGAACATCTGGGTAAACAGATCATTGTAGCTCCACAGGAATGCGAAAATAGCTACGGTAGCGAAAGAAGGCTTGGTCAACGGCATGATGACCTTGAAATAAATCTGGAATGCGTTACAGCCTTCCATGTACGCTGCTTCTTCCAGTTCCAGCGGCAGGCTCTTCATGTACCCGGACAACACTACGATGGAAAACGCCAGGTTACCGGCTACCTGCGGCAGGATCACGGACAGCATGGTCAGCCCCCAGCTGCTGGTATTAACGATCCCCCAGGAGGTCTCCATGGAGAACACCGGGATGATGGTGGCGAATACCGGGAACATCATAGCGGACACTACCATGGAATACAGGAAGCTGCTTCCCCGGAAACAATATCTTGCCAGTGCATATGCTGCCATACCCGCTAACAGAATTACTAACAGTGATACCATCATGGAGATGAAGATACTGTTGCGGTAAGCTCCGAAGATATTCAGATTGCCGAATGCCTTACGATAGTTGGCTGTGGTGAACAGATCCCCCACCGGCAGAGAGAAAGAATCTGCAAGGATCTTATCCTTCGCCTTGAAGGAGTTCTGGATGACCCAGATGATCGGATAGATCGTAGTAAAAGCCCAGATGGTCAGGAAAAGGTATACCAATATGGATCCAACGGATATTTTCTTCTTCATGGCTTTCCCTCCTAGTAATCTTTTTCTTTGAAGATGGCATTTACCACCTTAGCCAGTACGATGCCGAGTACTACGATCAGTACTGCCAGTGCGGAACCGTAATCTACATTCTTAGTCTCCATGGTGTGATAGTACATGTAGGTTCCGGTAAGGAAGGTGCTCTTTAAGGGCATTCCCTTCGGGAACATGGTCCAGGGCAGGTCGAATACTTTCAGGGCACCGGTGACTGCCAGAACGCTGCAGGTACAGATCACGTTGTGTAACAGTGGTATGGATATGTATCTTACCTTCTGGAATGTAGAAGCTCCGTCAATTCTGGCTGCTTCATACAATTCATCGGAAATATTATTCAATCCCGTGATCAGGATCACGAAATAGAATCCTACATACTGCCACATAACCGGCAGCATCATGGTGAAAAGTGCGATCCCTTCGCCCTTCCAGTCTGTCAGTCCGACCTTACCCAGTTTTTCCAGGATCTGGTTCAGCATACCCTTGTCATACAGGAAGATCAGGTTGAACAACAGACCAAGTGCGGTAGCAGAGATCACGATAGGGAAGAAGTATACCGTCTTGTAAAAGTGTTTCCCGTGTGTAATATTATCTACCATCAATGCCAGGACAATAGCGATTCCCACCTGACCCACCAGCGTAACCAGCATCATGATCAGTGTGTTTTTCAGGGAAATCCACATAACTTCATCATGAAACATCTCTACATAGTTGCTGTACCAGGGATCCAGGAATCCTTCACCGCTGCTTCCCAGCTGTCGTATATTCTGAAAACTATTCCAGATATTCTGTAAGAACGGGTAATACAAATAGACAATCATGAAAAGAAAGGCGGGGATCAGGAAAATTATTGCCGGTTTCTTATTCTTGTATATACTTGCTCCCATATGCTTCCTCCATTCACTTTCCTGTTGAAATCAGCCGGAGGTTTTATCCCCCGGCTGAACAAGAAATCTTTTTTATTTTACTGCTGTGCGTGATACAGCTTCAGTCCTTCTTCCACTGCCTCAGCTGCATCCAGCTTGCCGGTTACGATCTCGGGCATACCGTCAAAAGTGGTTACACGGCAGTCACCCATGAAGATGTCCTGTACGGCTCCGGTCAGGGAAGTAACGCCGGACATCATATCCATAGCTTCGATCTGCAATGCATTGAACTGACTCTCGTCTACTGCAGGAGCGTTCTTCAGAGCGCTTGCGGTATGCTGTGCAAATACGGGAACTAATTCATCAGATGTCATGTAGCTTACGAAATCAACAGCTGCTGCTCTCTTGTCGGGATCCTCCCATGCCTTTCTGGTGATGTAGTAACCCATGGACAGACCACCGATCAGATCGGTTGCTTTTCTGTCACCATTGCCGGGTACATAGGTAACGGTAAAGTTAGCCAGCTTGTCAGCATCCAGGGTAGAAGCATCCTCGGGATCGGACTGGCATGCACTTACAATACCGCCAACCTTCCAGGAACCATCGATCAGGAATGCAGCCTTGCTGTCTACAAACATAGCGAAGGTCTCATCGTCAGTTGCGGATAAGGTGTTGTCAGGGAAATATCCCAGTTCATACAGTTCTTTGATATCCAGCATACCGTCTACCCAGGAAGCAGCATCTTCAATTCCTGCAGGAACCTGTACATGATTCTCAGGTGTGTCATGATTGAAGATCGCATACTCCCACCAATAATGAGGGATGTTGCCCAGAGCTGCTGCAATCGGAGTGTATCCTGCATCCTTGATCTTCTGGCAGTCTTCCTTGAACATGTCCATGGTGTAATCAGCGCCGGGTACTTCTACGCCTGCTGCGTCCAGAACTTCTTTGTTCACGAACATTGCTTCCCAGAAACCGTTGACGGGAACTGCGTATTTTTTGCCATCTACCAGCGAGTCGGTGATCAGATCATCATTCATGTTAGATGCATAATCGGGATACTCTGCACGGATCTCATCAATAGACACTACCTTGTCAGCTTCGATGAAGCTGTTTGCATCTGCTCCGTTGAAGAAAAACAGTACGTCGGGTTCGGAGCCTGTCTCGAAGTCGGTGATTACTCTGGTCTTGAAGGTCTCATCAGAAGTAGCAGAGGTATCTGCTACGGTGTTACCGGTCTCGTCACACCATGCCTTTACGGCATTTTTGAAATTCTGTGCGTTACCATCTTCACCTGCGAAGGTGGTGGTTACATTCAGTTCTACAGGCTTTGCTGTAGCTGTTGTTCCCTCGGAGCTTGTAGCACTTTCTGTTTTTGTGCCGGTCGTCTCTACGCCCCCGTCAGACGGCTGGCTGCCACATGCTGCAAGAGAAAAAATCATGGTACCTGCCAGCATTGCTGCAATAAATCGTTTCATACACTATACCTCCCAAATTTTGTTTTCCAGATGTTCTTCATCTGTTGTAACTATATAATAGTATGAATGGGGGAAAATCAAAATTGTTGCCTTTGGCTTTTTTTGCCTATTATTGTTGTCTTCGTTCATCAATTTTGACCAAAATTGTACTAACTGTATGATTATTTTTGTTATTACTGATGAACAATCCGCACTCTGGGCCGTACATCATGCGAAGTCTTTGGTCAACATTACGGATTCCAAGGCTTACACGGTGTTCCTTTTGTGGATTCGGCTCTTCATTTAGCAGCTTGTGTATCTTCGCCTGATCTTCTTCACTTAAAGCGCGGTTGTTCTCAATCTCAATACACAACAGATCTTCCCGCTTTCGATACAGCCTAATCACCAGTTCCCCTTCTCTGGTAATACTCATGCCGTGTTCAATGGCATTCTCTGCAATGGGCTGCACGATCAGGCGGGGGATCTTATAGTTTAACAGGCTCTCATCTATCTCTTTTCGACAGGTGAATTTCTCGCCATACCGCTGTGTGATGATATAGAGATATGCATCCACATATTCCATCTCCTCCGCCACAGTATTGTAAGGATCCGCCTTACGGTTCATGGTGGCTTCCAGCATGGTGGACAGTGCCTCAATCATCTGACTGACACGCATATTACCGTTCAGGCGTGCCTCCCAGTTGATGATCTCCAATGTATTATTCAGGAAATGGGGATTGATCTGTGACTGCAATGCCATGATCTTTGCATCCCGCAGAGCAATCTCTTCCATGTAGATTTTATCAAACTGCTGCTTCAGCTGGGATGACATATAATTAAAGGATTCTTCCATATGATAGAATTCTTCGCTGTTTGCCATATTCTCTATCTGGGTGCCGTACTCCCCGGCTCTCACCACATCAAATACCTTAATGAGATCCTGCACCGGTCTGTTGACCCGTTTATTCAGGAAATTATAAATAATGAATACCAGCGGCAGTGCAAACACCGCCAGAATTCCGTAAACATAGCGGATTGTCTTAATCTCTGCATAGATTGCCGACCGGTCCAGTTCTACCACACAATCTAACGTGGAATGGTACAGCTTCAGCCTCTTATATACATAAGGGTTCTGCCTGCCGCTCGCATGCTCTATAAAGCTGCCATTTTCCGCAAGCCGGTTCTGCTGTTCTTCGCCATAGTGCAAGCTGTCGCCCCCCTCCAGGCTTAAAGCATGTGTGCCGTCGAGATAGACCGCAGCATTTTCATAACCCCAGACACTTTTTAAACTCTCCAACAGAGATTCTTCGTTCAATTCGATCGCGAGGATTGCAAAAGGGTGGAATTTGGAGTCCACCAGGTTACGGATCATATACAGTCGTCCGTCGTAGCTGCGCAGTTCCGTCCGGGTATCCAGATCATCCATCTCTTCTAACAGATCCTTTGCCACATAGGTCTTGAAATAAGTGATGTCACGATAGGTTCCGCCGGTACTGTTATTGTAGGTGTAATAGATATCATCGGGATATTCCCGGAATACCAGGTTCACAGCCTGGCAGTTTTTATGGAACATATACTGCTGCTCCAGGAAGGTAAATACGGTTGTCTGGAAATCCCGTCTGTTTCCGCCATCCTGATACGTCAGATATGCTTCCCGGATCACGTTCAGATAGGAAGCATTCTTGGATGCGGTCTCACTCTCTGCCAGCTGCAGCTCCATGATCTCTGCCGCCTTTTCCATGGACGTCGTCACGGACCGATCGATCTGGGTATGTACTTTCCGTGTCGCCATAATGCTCATGATGCCGTTGGTCAGAAGCAACGGCAGGAACCAGCCGAACAACAGCAAAAAAAGCATACTCCATAGCAAGGATTTCCGTCTGCAGATTTGTTCTTTTGTCTTCATGAACATCCCCCTTAGAAAAATTTTGTATATAGAAAGATGATAACACAGTTCTCCACTGTGTTACCATCTCTTTCACCAAATTATGATAATCAATTTACTTTTTCAGCAATAAGTAATCCTCGAAGATCTCACAAAGCTGCTTTGCATCTTCCGCTTCCGGCATCTCACAGAAGATTCGAAGCAACGGTTCCGTACCGGAGAACCGTACAGAAATCCATCCACCGTTTTTCAGATACAGTTTTACCCCGTCAAGGTAAGAAATCTGCTCTACTTCGTAGGGAATCTCCGGCAATTTCTTTTCTTCCAGTAGATGCTTCTGGATCGCTTCCTTTTTCTCCTGACTGAAGCGGTAGTCTCTCTCTTCCAATGCAAGCTTACCGTACTGCGCATGGATCTCTTCCATGATCGCGGAAAGCTTTTTGCCGGTGACAGCGAGCATTTCCACCAGCAATGCAGATGCATAGACACCATCCTTACCCTTGATATGACCACGAACCGTCAATCCACCTGATGACTCTCCGCCGATGACAGCATCCGTTGCATACATTTTCGCAGAGATATGTTTAAATCCTACGGGAACCTCATAGCATTTCTCACCGAAGCTCTCTGCCACGCGGTCCAGCATATGAGTGGTGCAGATATTGCGGACTACGGGGCCGTGCCAGCCCTTGTATTTCATCAGGTAGTAGTACAGCAGTACCAGAATGTCATTAGGATGCAGAAAGTTTCCCTTTTCATCGATGACACCGATACGGTCCGCATCACCGTCGGTTGCGATTCCCATGTCGCATTTTCTGTCCAGAACATAGTTCTGTAAAGCACGCAGCGTGTCTGCTGTAGGTGCCGGCAGCTTACCTCCAAACAACGTATCATGACGCTCATGAATAGTCTCCACCTCGCATCTCGCAGTCATCAGCACAGTCTTAATAGAGGTCTCGCTGACGCCATACATGGGATCCAGTGCCACGCGCAGTCCCGCTTCACGGATAGCTTCCATATCCACTGCGGCAATGATGCTGTCCAGATACTCATTCAAAGGATAGATTTCTTCGATCAGTCCGGCTTCCAGTGCTTTCTGATAATCCATTTCATTCACGGGCAGATCCGTCACCTCATTGATAAACTGCTCGATCTCCATGGTCTGTTTCTCGTCTGCATCTCTGCCGCCGTAGGTGAATACCTTAACGCCATTGTAGATTGCCGGATTATGGCTCGCTGTGATCATCATACCGTACTGGTAGTCATGCTTCATCACATAGAACATTACCAGAGGTGTCGGTACGGATTTATTGATCAGTTTTGTATGTATCCCTTCTGCCGCGAATACCATTGCCGCCCACTGCATGGCTTCCTTGGACAGGAAACGTCGGTCATAACCGATGACCATTCCGGAGTTCTCCACACCTTCCTTTTTCATCTTATCGCACAGTGCCTTGGACAGGATCTGGATATTCTCCTTCGTAAAATCTTCTCCGATGACGGCTCGGAAACCACCGGTACCAAATTTGATCATAATGCTGCCTCCTTATATATTATCTTTTTTTGCTTTTTTTCCGTGCTACGCACTACCACTTCTCCGCTCCGGTGCCAAGGTCTTTCACCCACTTATGAGCAAGCTCATGTGGGCTTAGACCTTTTGACCCTGGCATCATTTACATAATGACTAATACTTCATGTTCCGTACCTGCGCGGAATACGGGTACTTTATCTGCCTTATGTCCGTCCACAAGGATCTCTTTTATCCCATGCATCACCTTGCTGCGGTTTTCCACCTTAATATTGTAAGTTGCTCCACGCCATCTTCTGGTCACCTCGAAGCCTTCCCAATCTGCCGGAATGCAGGGATCGATGATCAGGCAGTCATAATCCGGACGGATTCCCAACATATATCTGGTAGCGCTGAAGTAGGACCAGCCGCCGCTGCCTGTCATGAATGGATGTCTTGCTCTGCCAAATGCTGTGTGATCTTTGCCTGCAATAAACTGACAATAGGAATAGGGTTCGGATTCCCGGATCTCGATCCTGTCATTCTGCCAGTAAGGACACAGCGCATCGTAGAATTTCATTGCCAGGTCGCCTCTGCCGCAGACACAGGCTGCTGCCCATGCCCAGGGATTGGGATGGGAGAAAATAGCTCCGTTTTCCTTCAGACCCGGATATACCCTCGTTACAAATCCGATATCATCATCGGGCTTTGTATAGGAAGGAGTGTTCAGCAGTAAACCATACGGTGTATACAGATATTCGTCGATGGTCTCCAGCGTCTTTGCACTCTTCTCCGGATCTGCCACGCCGGACAGAATTGCCCAGGCGTTGGACTCCAGATGTACCTTGCCCTCTGCGTCTTCCTTGCAGCCGATCTTTTTCCCATTCTTCGTGATGCCGCGGATATACCAGTCACCATCCCACAATACCGCATCGCAGGCTGCCTTTACCTTATTTGCCAGCTGATGATAATGCTTCGCATCCTCTCTCTCCCCGAGGATCTCCGACAGCGTGATAAAATGCTGCAATGCCCAATAGTGCAGGAAGCTTACCATAGCGCTCTCACCGCCGCCCAGATTCAGGCAGTCATTCCAGTCAGCTCGAAGTCCCTTGCAGATTCCGTCGTCGCCGACCTGCTCAGCACTGAAGTCCAGAATCCGTTTCAGATGTTCATATACACTCTCTGTTACTTTATTTCCCAATACGTAAGTATCTGCGTAGGTGAACTCTTTTCTGGCAAATTTCAGGTCTCCTGTTTCTTTTATGTACTCTACCACTGCACCCACAAGCCACAGGGCATCATCGGAGCAGGCATCCTTGATTCCGTGGATCATGCTCTGTTTGTCCGGCTCCGGGATCACCGTCGGTGACTGGAACGGTTTGTCCCCGGTCTTTTCTTCAAACCATTCCGGTGAGAACAGGTGCAGACCGTATCCTGTGGTGGTCAAGCCCTTTAACAACTGTTCGATTCTTTCCCGGCACTTGTCCGGATTGGAATGGGGGATCGTCATGGCATCCTGTGCCGTATCACGATATCCCAGCCCTACACGACCTCCGACCTCAATAAAGGATGCAAAGCGTGAGAACATAACGTTGATCTCCGACTGGTACAGTGTCCAGGTATTGATCAGTGTATTCATACCTTCATTCGGAGTCTTGATCTGCAGTGCATTGTATTTTTGTTGCCAATAAGCTGTCAGATCGGTGTAGACCGCATCTACTCTCTTCAGGTCACTGTATTTTACGCGGATCCGTCTGCCTTCCTCGCGATTGCCCTCTCCCAACATGATCACGAAGCGTGCTTCCTCACCAGGCTGCAGTTTGAAATTTTTCTGTAAGCTTCCACAATGGTTGCCTCCCAGTTCTGTGGAACCGGAGAGAACTGCTCTGTCCAATCCCGCAGGATGGTCTTCGGTGCCATACACCCCTAAGAACTTGTCTCTTACGCAGTCATAGCCATCCGGTGTGAATCTGGCAGTAAGATACTGATACCCTTTTTCCTCGTAAAACAGGTCTTCCTCGATGATACCGTCTTCGTAGGAAGAACCGGCACAGTACAGACTCATCTGGAAATTCTGGTTATCGATCATAATGTGATGGAAAGAAAATTCCATGTAAGTAAATAAGGAAAGATCCCTGACGGCATCTGTGGTGTTTTTTACCTTTACGTCCCACAGCAATACATTCTCCCCACGGGGAATGACCATAGTCTGTGAAGATGCCAGTCCGTCATACTCACTTTCGTAGACCGTGTAAGACAGTCCGTGACGGCAGCGGTAGCTTGCCTTGGACAGGTCCTTCGCCACCGGCTGCCAGGAGATGGAATGATAATCCTTCTTCTCATTATCTCTGATGTATACATAGAATCCCGGCCGGTCCATGGGTACCCCATTCCCTCGGAAACGGCTGATCCTGTGATACTCGGGAGTCTTGTAGAACAGATAACCTCCCGCCGTGTGATTGATGACCGCTGCCATGTCCTCGACACCCAGATAGTTTGTCCAGGAACAGGGCAGAGCCACGTTGTCGATGACGTATTCTCTTTTTTCATTATCGAAATAGCCGTATTGCAAAACGCGTCCCTCCCGTATATAGTTTTTTGCTTTTTCAGAACTTTTTTGTTCTGTTTTATTGTAATTTCATTATAGAAAAGAAGGCCTTTGTTTAAAATTGCTCATTATGTGATTATTTGCCCAAAATTGTTAGATATAATAATGATTTCCAAAAAAATTTTACTTTTCAGTAGATTTTTGGGAAACACTAAACTATAATAGAACATCATGGGATTTTAGTTGCAAAGATCCGTAGGGAAAGGTGTCAACATGTACAAGATAGGTTTTGACAATGACAAATATCTCAGTCTGCAGTCTGAGAAGATTAAGGAGCGTATCGCGAAATTCGGCGGCAAGCTGTATCTGGAATTCGGTGGCAAGCTGTTCGATGATTATCACGCTTCCCGCGTTCTGCCCGGTTTCCATCCGGACAGCAAGATCAATATGCTGGCACAGTTAAAGGATGAGGCGGAAATCGTCATCGTCATCAATGCAGCAGATATCGAGAAGAATAAAGTCCGTTCCGATCTTGGCATTACCTATGATCTGGATGTGTTACGTCTGATCGATGCTTTCCGCGGCTATGGTCTGTATGTCGGCAGCGTATGTCTGACCCGCTTTGCCGGACAGCCCAGCGCCATTGCTTATCAGAAAAAGCTGGAGTCTCTGGGAATGAAGGTATACCGCCATTATTCCATTCCCGGATATCCTTCCAATATTCCGTTCATCGTAAGTGATGAAGGTTACGGTAAAAATGATTATATTGAAACCACCCGTTCTCTGGTAGTCGTTACTGCTCCCGGACCGGGAAGCGGCAAGATGGCTACCTGTCTCTCCCAGCTGTATCACGAATACAAGAGAGGCATCAAGGCCGGTTATGCCAAGTATGAGACTTTCCCGATCTGGAATATTCCGTTAAAGCATCCGGTGAACCTGGCTTATGAAGCCGCTACCGCAGACTTAAACGATGTCAATATGATCGATCCGTTCCATCTGGAAGCTTACGGTGAGACCACGATCAATTACAATCGTGACGTGGAGATCTTCCCCGTAGTCAGCGCTATGTTCGAAAAGATCATGGGCAGCTGTCCTTACAAGTCTCCTACTGACATGGGTGTCAATATGGCAGGCTTCGGTATTGTTGATGACGAAGCTGTCCGCGACGCCGCCAAACAGGAAATCATCCGCCGCTACTACCACACTCTGTGCCAGAAGCGCCAGGGTACCGCCGGTGACGACCAGATCTTAAAGCTTGAGCTTCTGATGAAGCAGGCAGGTGTCACCATCGACGATCGCGCAGTAGTCAGTGCAGCCAATATCAAAGCAGAGACCACCGGGGAACCGGCAGCTGCGATCCAGCTTCCGGACGGCAGAGTCCTCACCGGACGGACCAGTACTCTGCTGGGTGCTTCTTCCGCATTATTATTAAATGCCCTGAAAGCTCTGGCAGGCATTCCGGACGAAGTACAGCTGATCTCACCTACCGCCATCGGTCCCATCCAGGATCTGAAGACGAACTATCTGGGGAACCGCAATCCCCGGCTGCATACGGATGAAACACTGATCGCCCTTTCCATCTGTGCAGCTACGGATGATACCGCGAAGGCTGCTGTGGAGCAGTTGAAGAACCTGAAAGGTTCCGAAGTGCACTCCAGCGTGATCCTGTCCCAGATCGACATGAATACCTTCCGCAAATTAGGCGTGAATCTGACATGCGAACCTCATTATCAGAACCAGAAGCTTTACCACAACTAAATATGCTGTTTCGTGATTTGGAATCAGATTGTTTTTCTTATTTTGCATTATGTAATTTTGAATCAGGCAGTTATTTGAGCGAAGGCGCTCCCCAAGGGGAGTCCCTCGCTCTTTTTATATATAACTATTTTATAGCAAAGGCTTCATTATCACCAAATATTCACAGTGCATCACTTCATTTCTTGATTGCATCTCGGATATGCACTGAGGTTTCAAAGCTTTGCTGAGATATATCAAAAGGAGGAGAAAATTATGGCAGTAAAGTACGTGTTTGTGACCGGAGGAGTCGTATCCGGTCTTGGAAAAGGAATTACCGCAGCTTCCCTGGGAAGACTGTTAAAAGCAAGAGGTTACAAAGTAACCATGCAGAAATTCGATCCTTATATTAATATTGATCCCGGCACCATGAACCCGATCCAGCACGGCGAAGTATTCGTCACAGAGGATGGCACGGAGACTGACCTGGACCTGGGACATTATGAGCGTTTTATTGATGAAAATCTGGATAAAAATTCCAACGTTACCACCGGTAAGGTATACTGGTCTGTGTTACAAAAGGAGCGTCGTGGTGATTACGGCGGAGGTACCGTACAGGTCATTCCTCATATCACCAATGAGATCAAGAGCCGCTTTTACCGCAACTTTACCGATGATGAGACCCGCATCGCCATCATAGAGGTCGGCGGTACCGTAGGTGACATCGAGAGCCAGCCTTTTCTTGAGTCCATTCGTCAGTTCCAGCATGAGGTGGGCCATGATAATGCCATTCTGATCCATGTAACGCTGATTCCTTATCTGAGTGCTTCTCAGGAACTGAAGACCAAGCCTACCCAGGCCAGTGTTAAGGATCTGCAGGGCATGGGCATCCAGCCGGATATCATCGTCTGCAGAAGTGAACATCCTCTGGATCAGTCCATCAAGGACAAGATTGCTCTGTTCTGTAACGTACCTCAGAGTCATGTATTGCAGAACCTGGATGTGGAATATCTGTATGAGGCTCCGTTAGCTATGGAAAAAGAGCATCTGGCACAGGTAGCCTGTGAATGTCTGCATCTGGATTGTCCGGAACCGGATCTGACAGACTGGAAGAAGATGGTGGAGGATCTGCGTCATCCTACCGATGAGGTGCAGATCGCTCTGGTCGGAAAATATGTCTCTCTGCATGATGCCTATATCAGTGTCGTAGAGGCGCTGAAGCATGGCGGTATCACCAATCATGCGACCGTACACATCAAATGGATCGACTCCGAGACGGTAACATCTGAAAATGTGGAAGAACTGTTAGGTGACTGCAACGGTGTCCTGGTACCCGGTGGCTTCGGTTCCCGAGGTATCGAAGGCAAGATCCTGGCAATCCAGTATGCAAGAACCCATGGAGTTCCCTTCCTGGGACTGTGTCTGGGAATGCAGCTGACGATCGTAGAATATGCAAGAAATGTCATCGGGTATACGGATGCCCACAGTGTGGAACTGGATCCTAACACCACACATCCTGTGATCGCTCTGATGCCGGATCAGAACGGTGTCGAGGATATCGGCGGTACCTTAAGACTGGGTGCATACCCTTGTGTACTGGATAAAGATTCCCGTGCTTACCAGCTCTACGGACAGGAGAACATCTCCGAGAGACATCGTCATCGTTATGAGGTCAACAACGATTATCGTGCCGTCCTCACCGAACACGGTCTTCGTCTGTCCGGTCTGTCCCCTGACGGACGTATCGTGGAAATGTGCGAGCTTACCGAGCATCCCTTCTTCGTAGCCACCCAGGGACACCCCGAGCTCAAGTCCAGACCCAACAGACCCCATCCGTTATTTAAGGGATTCGTGGAAGCGGCTCTGGAGAATAAGCACCGGAAGTAAATTGAGAGTTAGTTGAATACATTGGCAAAATCCACGAACTCCCGGAGCATGCGATACACATGTCTCGATGTAAGGTCTCCGGATGTGAATTTTCTACGAAAAGTGATGAGTAGTTCTCGTCATGACGGGGCCGCCTACAGTCGACATCCATGTCGACTGTAGGCTGGCGCGGACATCGTGTCCGCTTTCCCCCTGTCTTTCAGCACTTTTCTAGAAAATATCAACATCCTCCGACAAACATCTTCGACATAGCACCGCATACTCCGGGAGTTCTGCGTTTTGAAAAGCTTTCAAAAACCAGTAGCCCTGCCAAGGGCTATTAGTTTCATAAAAAGATACTTATTTTACTATATTTATGAAAAAAATTCTTAAAATACATTTCTTTTTTTCATAAATTCTATAATATCTCGAATTTTATGAAATTTATTAGTTTTGAAATATAAAAAATGGGGTTATTTTTCATAAAAACAATAATTATAACAGTTTTTATGAAAATGCAGAACCTGTTTTTAACTTCCGCACATGTATTCTAAAATGCTCTGCCTAAACAATTGGGATGTTTTTCATAACCCAGTAGAAAAGGACTGCTCCCCCTGGCGTAGATGCGACGGAGACTGTGAGATTTTCTTGGAAAGTGGTTGAGCCGCAGGGGCAACGCGAACACGATGTTCGCGTTAGCCGATAAGTGCCATGGATGGCAACGTAAAGGCGGCCCCGTCATGACGAGAAGCACTTGGCCACTTTCCTTTAGAAAATCCACAGTTGTAGCTAGCATCCGAGTCCGGGGCGGGCAGTCCTTTCTGCGTGGATTTTAAAGCAACTATTCATTTAACTCTCAATTTTGCAATCTTTACCATCAAAGCAGCAGATATGTCTATGGTGTACAAATATTATGAAAAAAGCTGAACTTCCTCCTACTTTTTATCATTTCGCAAATACATCAAAATTCCATGGATAACTCTGCCCAGGCATGCTCCGATCACTGCCCCGGCAATGGTGATTCCCAGTATTTCCACATAGCGAAATCTGTTTGCCGAAAATGCCCATACGCATGCTACGATGCCGCACAAAACGATCAATCCGATATAGATATCTTTTATACTCTTATTCTCCCTCGAACTCCCGGACGGCATCGCGTCATTTCCCACCAATTCATCAATGCTTATATCGAGCTCCTTCGATAAGAGAATTAATTGCTCCGGGTTCGGCGCAGTCTCTCCTAATTCCCAATTTGATATGGTCTGCCTTGTAACATTGATTTTTTCTGCCAGCTTCTCCTGCGAAAGTCCCTTCTTTTTTCTTAAGGTCTGAATATTGTTTCCTAACTGCATCCGTCACCTCTCCTTTCGCATGAAGTATAGCATGCAATAGCTATGCAGTACTATCAACATCTCCGGGAAATTGCGCAAAGGAACTTAACATTTCCGCAAACCTCAGAGTTTCTACTGATTTGCCGGTTTCTCCGGTATTCGGCATTGTCCACATGTTTCGAGTGTTCCTATGTACCATTTTCAGGATCGTTGCCACAAAATTGCTACTACCAAGAACATAATTGCAAAACCAAATTCAATCACTGTCGTGAACCTGATTCTTCTCTTCAAAACACATACTCCCGGATGTTTTGAATGAATATAGATGGGATAAGTGTTCCCTTCTGTCATCCTCCGCAGCAGGCGATAGGGTACCGTCAATGTGGTCTGCTCATGGTAAGCCGTGCCGTTACAGACGTATCCAAACACCGGTGCATAGATGGTAATACCATAGCGTCCGGGGTAGCTGTTATATCCGCAATAGATAGCTTCTATCTTCTGATTGCAGCAAAATACAGCATAGATATCATTCACACCCAGTAAAAACAGAAACAATCCAAACACGCTCATAATCAGCAGCGCTTCGAGAGCTTCATTCCGTACAAACAAAATAACAAATGATGTAATGGCAAAACCAGCAAATGTCAGGATGATGTCCAGACATATAAAAGGTACAACCTTATATCTCTTATTTTTTATAATGATAACGGTAGATACTCCAAACAATAATGTCAATATGTATACCAGAGCTTCCATTACCATATCCCTCTCCTCCGATCCAATAAGCAAAATTTATGAATTTTTCATTACCCAGGCAAATGCCTTCGCAGTCCGCAGGCCCGGATCTCTGAAATGATTCCCCGGATTCCATTCCAGCGTACTGCCGATCCCACACTGCTGCAGCCACGCATGTGCCTCCCGGATGCAGTCACCCACAGTAGCCATAACAAGATTTCTGGTCTTTTCCTCTTTGTCCCCCAGGCTTAAGTAAACTGCCCGACTCTGATTCTCGTGCTCTTTCATATAGGGCAGAAACCCGGGGAACCACACCGAGGGCGATGCCGCCGCTATCCCCGCAAACCGATCCGTCTGATAAGATGCCCACAGAGAAAACAACCCTGCAAGAGAATATCCTCCAAGATAATAAGTTTTACTTTCATCCGAGCATAAACGCAAAATTTCTTCCAGCAACGAGGCTGCACCCTCGCCAAAATCCTCATTTCCGAATACCGCTGGTGCTTTCCACGGAGACAGGTCGAGGTTCCAGTCATCCACTTTCACCGCAATCATTTGAAAATCCTGTGCTGTCAGTTTCCGAATCTGTGCCACTTCGCCCTCTATTTCCGGCAGATCATGATCTCCCACGGGCTGGATCAAAACAATGGAAGCCTCCGGATTCCCATACTTATATTTAGTCATGCCGTCCTCTTTCTCTATCAAATATCCTTTTCTATCAAGTATCCATTCTATTTTATCAGTTTCAGAATCCTTTGCCTGTTATATCGCTGCATGATCACAAACATCATATCAAACATGGCCGCAAGGATCGATGTAATGATAAATGCCGGATATCCACCCAGCCAATGACCTGCCACAATCGGTACAAAGCTGAGCACTACGATCGTCTCATGCCCCAGTTCCGCCTGACATGTGACCTGCGCTATTTCCTCCCAGGTGTGTTGTCTCGGATCAAACAGGCTAGGATTATAGGTAGGCATACAATTCTTCCATTTTTTCACACGCAGCTTTTCATATAATTTCATTTCGGATTTACTTACCTGATACCAGTGTTTTCTGTAATCTGCCCTGTTATGCATGATAGAATTGTAGATAAATGCTACCACCCATCGCATGATAAAATGATAAGCAGTGGTTCCAAAGATAATGGCAATCGTCAGCCAGATTTCTAACAAAGTTTTTTGATATAAAATACCCGTGACAATGGTTCCGATCAGGAACACGACAGGCGCTGCCTTTAAGAATTTTATCATAGGTCATTCTCCGTTTTTTCCAATTTCATATACCCATTTTCTTAATGAGTTTTGAATAAATATGTTCCACGAACCATGGTTCCGTAGATTTCTCCAAAGCATCTTCCAGAGAGAACCACATCACTCCGCTGTTCTCATCGGCTTTTACGGATACCTGCTCTTCCGAATCTGCCTCCAGTAAATACGTGATATTCAGGTGCAAATGGCTGGACACATAGTTCCCTTTTTTCACATGTCCGTCCACCGTCAGAGATTCCAGAGAAAAAATCTCCTCTGATACCGGTCTCACATTGGAAATTCCCGCCTCCTCCTTCACTTCCCGGATGGCAACGGACAGCAGATCCGTCTCCCCATCCGCATGTCCTCCCAACCAGGACCAGGAATTATAAATATTATGATATACCATAAGTACCTTGCTTCTGTCCTTATTTACCACCCATGCGGAAGCCGTAATATGCGCAACTGTATTTTCTCTGGAAAATGCGTTCTCATTGTTCCTGATCCATCCCAGAATCAAAGCTTTGTCCTTTTCTTCCTGTTCATTGAATGGGGGATAGTTTTCTATTTGTCTGATGGAATCCTCACGTGTCATTTGGTTATCTCCCTATTTTCAAACAACCGGTCGATCTCCTGCCAGTCCATACATCTCGCAAATCTGTCATTGGGAAATTCCGCCTGTCTGTTCCAGGGACGGTCGAACACAGCTACTCTGCAATTATCAAAATGCAAAACATGCTCAAAAGCCGCCGGGGAATCCTCTACCGCAAAATCAAAAGTCATACTGTAAAGTTCCTCCAATGTCATATTATATCTATAATCCTGTTTCGCTGTTTCGCGTCCGTATTTATCTACGCAAAATAAGGGGACTCTTTCCATGTGATGTTCGTCAAGCCATTTCCTCGATGGTTCGTAGGAATTGAATGGTCTTCCGGTAATGATAAAAACCTCGTGTCCCTGATCCACCCACTTATTAATTGTTTCGGAAGCTCCCGGAGTCTCCTCATAATTCAGCAGATTTTCCGGCAAATGCCCTGCTTTCATTAATGCTTCATACTGCTCATCATTTATATCAAACGATCTCTGCAAATTGAAAAATTGAACCTGCCGATAAGGGACCTCAATGCCGAATATTTCTTTCGCAATTTTTGTAAAATATTCGGCGGTTTCACATAATACATCGTCAAAATCTATATAGATTTTCATTGCTTCTCTTCTCCTAATAACCCCGGCAGTTTCTATCAGCTCCCTGCTGTTTTTACAAAGAATTTCCACGCTGCCATACCATTACATAGTCTTTTCCCAATATTGACCCGGAATAAAATAATGTGCTTTTAAGTTGGTATCTAACCATATATCAACAACTCGTTCGATATCTGCTTTTTGTAATACTCTGATCATACTTCTTCAAACACCCTGTTCTGCTACAATTTACAAAACCACCTCGAAGATCGTCCCTCCGGATGGATTGGACTTCACCGTAATACTGCCATCATGCACTCTTACAATTTCACGAACGAGTGCAAGTCCCAGTCCTACTCCGCCAAGCTCCCGGCTTCTGGATTTATCCACCCGGAAAAACGGTTCGAACACGCGCTCCTTAAGTTCCTCAGGGATTCCGGCTCCCGTATCCTCCACTGACAGATACACATGTTTTTCCTTCCGGTCTGCGGTTACTGTGACCTGCCCGCCCGAATGATTATATTTTATGGCATTCTCAACAAGATTGTATACCAGCCGATAGATAAGGATATCACTTCCGACCATCGTTATATCCTTACATTTTCCGATCAGTCTTATATTTTTTCCCTCTGCAAGAGGTTCCAGATCCTCCAATACCTCATCCACCAGAGCATCTAAGATAATTTCATCATCCCTTCCTACTGTCTGAAGCTCACTCATGTCGAGAAGTGTCTTTACCATTTTGCTGAGTCTGTCATTCTGTTCGGTAACCATCTTTATCATCTGTACCGTGTCTGCATCATTATCCGGATGTCTGTTGGAATGATACAGATCAAGCTGTACCTGCATCAGGGCTAATGGAGTACGAAGCTCATGGGCTGCATTTGCAGTAAATTGTCTCTGTATCTCAAATGCAGCCGAGAGACGTTCCAGCATCCGGTTATACGAAACGCTAAGCTGGTTCAGTTCCTTCACCTGGTTTTCTTCTATCCGTGAATCTGCCAGATTTTGCGCCTGCACCTTTTCGATCTTGTCAGAAAACTCTCTGATCGGTCTGAGTGCATGCCCACTGATAAAATAAGTAGCCACTCCACCCAGAAAAGCCAATACTGCTGAAATGATCAAGCTGTTTTTCCTGTAATCCGCCTTATTATTATAGACCTGGACAGAAAAGTCATTAGCGAACTCATCCCATTTGTCCTCCGGAATGCTGATATATATTTCCTCCGCATCTCCCCGTGTATCCACAGCCTCTTGCAGGGAATCCATATAATATACACCGTTTTTATAGACAAGCATTGTCACGCATCCACATATCACCGCTATGTATAATGTAATGATGCAGGTAAGTCTCCACTGCAGCGACATTTTTTTCATCTATCGGACTCCTCTCGTATTTTATACCCTTCTCCCACCTTGTTCAGAATCGGATCATATCCCAGCACAGCCTTAAGCTTTTTTCTAAGAGAAGACATGTGTACTCTGATCGCTCCGCTAAAGCTATCCACAGATGCATCCCAGACATGCTCCATCAATTCCTCCTGACTTACCGGTCTGCCCATGTTCAGAAGCAGATATTCCAGAATACCATTTTCTTTTCTTGTCAGGGATACCATTTCTCCTTTTGCATAAGCCTCACGCCTTACGGTATCGAACTTTATCTCACCGCTTTCCAGACATACATCCTTCTGCACAAACTTCCTTCTGGTCAGGCTTCTGATGCGTGCCTCAAGCTCCTGCAAATGGAATGGTTTTTCCATATAATCATTTGCCCCTGCATCCAGCGCCTCAACCTTATCCGCTATCTGCCCTCTTGCAGATAATATAAGAACCTTCGTCTCCTCATTTTCCTGCCTGAGCTCCTTCAGGATCTCCATTCCATCCATGCCGGGCAGATTCAGATCAAGAACGACCAGATCATAGTTCTCCGTCAGGATACCTGCAAGAGCTTCTTCCCCATCATAACAGGTATCCACCTCATATCCTGCGTCATACAGACTTTTCGCAACCGTATCACATATTTCTTTTTCATCCTCAACAATGAATAATCTCAAAATTCCTTCCCCGCCCTTAACAAAGATTTTACAACAATTATTGTATAATAGAGAAGACAACTGGTCAATAAATACCACGATCGAAAGGAGTAACAATAACTTGAAGTGTAGGAAAATATCGCAGATCGTTCTGCTCGTCACCGGAATCACTATGATCGGCTACGGTGCAGTCAGAGGCGAAGCTGCTGTCGTGCTTGGTAAAGCAATAAAATTATGTCTGGAGTGTGTTGGAATTGGATAAGAGAAAAAAATCATTGTCAGGGCAGGTAGCCGGGATACGCGGATGGATACAGGCTGCTGCCACACTGCTTACTAATATTCACATCCCTAATTTTTTTAAGGGAAAAATATATCAGGGAAACGCTAAGACCGTATGTGTACCGGGATTAAACTGCTATTCCTGTCCTGCCGCCACGGGAGCATGCCCCATTGGCGCATTTCAGGCGGTGATCGGATCCTCCCGATTTAAATTTTCATATTACGTCACGGGATTTTTTATTTTACTGGGTGTGACACTTGGAAGATTTATATGTGGTTTCTTGTGTCCGTTTGGTTGGTTTCAGGATTTACTTCATAAAATCCCGGGGAAAAAATTTTCCACAGCCAGACTGAAGCCGCTAAGATATTTGAAATATATGATTCTTATCGTTTTCGTTATCCTTCTGCCGCTGCTCGTAACGAACTCTATAGGAATGGGCGACCCCTTTTTCTGTAAATATATTTGTCCACAGGGCGTTCTGGAGGGAGCGATCCCGCTTTCTCTGGGAAATGCAGCCATACGGTCCGCACTTGGAAAACTCTTTTCTTTTAAATGCTTTATTTTAATTACAGTTGTCGTGTTAAGCATTTTATTTTACAGACCCTTCTGTAAATGGATCTGTCCTCTTGGTGCGATCTACTCACTGTTTAATAAGGTCAGCCTTCTTAATATTAAGGTAGAGGACAGCAAATGTATCGGTTGTGGTCGATGTTCAAAGGTATGTAAAATGGATGTGGATGTGTGCAAGCATCCAGACCACCCGGAATGCATACGGTGCGGAGCCTGCATCAAGGCTTGTCCCACGGATGCGATCCACTACCGGTTTATGGGAAAATAATCTTGTTACTATTACTTAAAGGAGATTTTAATCATGAAAACAAACAAAAAATTTCTTACTATTTTAACACTCTGCATAGCCTTATTGCTTACAGCCTGCGGCGCAACGGATGCTGCCGGCACGGACAAAACCAATGAGTCTCTGACGGAAACCGGCACAGTATCCACAGACAGCTCCAACACCGCGCTGGATGATCTGTATCAGCAGGAGAACCAGCTTTTTGCAGATCATGAGGCTGTATGGAACAAGGTATTCGGCATGATGAGCAAAAGTAATGCTGATCCCAACGCAAATTATGCTGATTATCTGGCAGATACCGTCGAAGCAAACAAGGACTCCTTTACAGATGATGAATTGAAAACACTTACGGATGATATTGAAACCATACGGAAAATCGAAGAACAGATAGCAGAACTGGGACAGGGAACTACCACAGCCGATAATACTGCTCCGGGAAACAATTCCGAAGCTGCCTCTCCCTTCCGGAATTTCTCCGGTCAGGATTTTGATGGTAATTCTGTCGATGAAAGCCTGTTTTCCGGCAATGCAGTAACCGTTGTCAATTTCTGGTTTACCGGCTGTAAGCCCTGTGTTGCTGAGTTGTCTAAGCTGAACGAATTAAACAATACGCTCAAAGCAATGGGCGGCGAAGTAATCGGCATCAATACCGAAACCTTCGACGGCAATGAAGCTGCCATAAAAGAAGCTGCATCCGTTCTTGAAAGCCAGGGTGCACAGTACCGCAATCTTTCCATTGACTCTGCTTCCAATGCAGGTAAATATGCCTCTGATATTATGGCATTTCCTACAACAATACTTGTCGATAGAAACGGCAATATTGTAGGGGATCCGATCCTTGGGGGAATTGATAACCAGGATAACTATGACTCTCTGATGCAGCAGATCCAATCGGTAATTGATGCAGACAGTGCAAACCAATAATGCAAAACGCCTTTGAAATTTCTTCATTCAGCTGTTGACACCGGCAATTCTATTTGATATTATTTATCAAGAATTGAATATTCCATGAGGGAGTAGTTAGCACGAAGGTGTGATTTGTCAACATTCTGATTATAATTTTAGAGTATAATCTGGCAAATCTTAAATAATGAGACTCATGTATATCTATTAACAGTCTGTGTATAATACACACTGGCTGATAATTGATATACATGAGTCTTTTTTATCTCTGTCGATACTGAGCATCGCACAGCTTTCGGCTGACAACACTATAATGGATCACGCAAAGGAGAAAAAAAATGGAGAAACTTATTAACAACGCCCCGTTTGCCCTTGTTCTTGTATTCCTTGTAATCGGTTTTATACTGCTTATTAAGGGTGCGGACTTTTTCGTGGAAGGAAGCTCCAGTGTAGCGAAGAGACTGCATGTTCCGTCTATCATTATCGGACTTACCATTGTTGCAATGGGAACATCACTCCCGGAGACAGCGGTCAGTGTATCGGCTTCCCTCGCTGGCAATAACGAACTTGCGGTCAGTAATGTCGTCGGTTCCAATATCTTTAATCTGATGGTCGTGATCGGCGTATGTGCAATGATCGCCACCGTAGAGGTTGCACGGGAAACTATCAGGAGAGACATCCCCCTTTCCCTGATCTGCGCCGGTCTCTTACTGTTTTTGGGAATTATCGGACTTGGTGATCAGACCAACATGACACTGGGACATTTCGATGGTGTGATATTCCTAGGTCTGTTTGCCGGATATATCTTCTACATGATCAGAATTGCCTTAAAAGCAAATAAAGAGGGGAAAAAAGTAGAAATTGAGGGCGGTTCCGATGAAGAGATCAAGCTGATCTCCGTGCCGCTTAGCATTATTTTCATCATCGGCGGTGCTGCTGCGATCGCCTTCGGCGGAGATCTCACCGTTGATGCTGCATCCAGAATCGCAAGCGACCTGGGAATGACGCAGACGCTGATCGGACTTACCATCGTTTCCATCGGTACATCTCTTCCGGAGCTTGTGACTTCCATCGTTGCAGCCAGAAAAAATGAAGTCGATATGGCACTGGGTAATGCCATTGGTTCCAACGTATTTAACATTCTGATGGTACTGGGTATCGCTTCCGCCATCAGCCCCATCAGCATCATTACGGAAAACATTATTGATCTGTGTGTACTGATCGCATTTACTGTGTGTGTATGGATCTTCGCAGGAAGCAAAAAGAAAATCGGAAGAGTCGAAGGCTTCTGTATGGTGGCTCTTTACGCAGCATACGCGGTTTATATCATAATCAGATAAATGAGGGCCATACAAATGATATTGTTTTTTAAGGTATTTCTCACGGAATTCATCGCAGAGATGGGTGACAAGACACAGCTTATGCTGATCGCCCTTACTTCGAAATACAAATTAAGAGATATTATATTGGGAACCGCTGCCGCAATCCTGGTGCTGAACGGCCTGGCCGTTCTCGCCGGCGGGCTGGTCAGCGAATGCATCCCTGCCTGGCTCATCAAAGTCATTGCTGCACTTGCATTTCTGTATTTTGCTGCATCCACACTTGCAGGTAGCAATGAGGAGGAAGAGGAAGGCAGCGGCAGATCTAATATCCGGTTCGCACCGCTTGCGGTTTTCTGTACCTTTTTCGTAGCCGAACTTGGAGACAAGACGCAGCTTACCGCCATCACCTTTGGTGCCAATGAAGGTATGAGTTCCGCACTGATCGTATGGCTCGGCTGTTCTCTGGGACTGTTTTTAGCAGACATCCTCGGAATGCTTTTAGGCTATCTGTTAAAAAGCAAGACACCGGAAGGGCTGCTCAATACTCTCGCATTCGCCATCTTCTCTGTATTCGGCGTCTTCACACTGTATCAGGGACTGAAGCTCATCAATGTAGATATCCGATCCATACCGGTACTGCCGATACTGATCGTTGCAACGATTGTTTTTGCCGGTATCTGTGTGTATCTGTTCTTAAAAAGAGAAAAAAAAACACGGGGAGCCAACTAAAAACGGCTCCCCCTTCTATCCTTATTCCTCACCATTCCCCACCTTGCTGTGCTTGTGTCTCTTGCGCACTTCTCTGGCGTGATCTCTGCGGGCAGCGATAGCTTCTGCCTCTTCCTTAGGGATCAGCTTCGTGGTCTTGACAATATATACACCGCCGTCATATGCCTTGCGTACCCGGATCTTGCCCTTGAGGTAGCCGTGCTTCTCGCAATAAGCCACGCAGTAATAATGCCTGCCGTTGGCGCTGAACCACTTGATCTTCTTGCGTAGATTACGATGACAGAGATAGCATTTGCTGGACACGACTTCCTTATCTGCGAAGGCTTCTGTCTTGTCCTTGAATTCTCTGGAAATATATTTTACATAGGTATCAAACTGCGCTTTGACTTCGTCCCTGCGGTCCTTCGGAGGACAGAAGGTATCGTAGGACAGGTTCACCACTACCTCCGGGTGCTCCTCCAGGATCCGGATCAGGATCTTTGCCGTATAGTAGGCATCACTGAACGCCCGGTGGAAGGGAATATCCTTCTCAATATGCAGGTAATCAATGGCATATTCCAGATTTCTGCGGATCTTGCGTTCCTCATAGGCAATAGCGAACAGCTTCTGCACATCCAGATAAGGCAACGGTCCCGGTGCCAGTAATGGCATCTCATAATATACCATGTTTCGCTGCAATTCCGTGAGATCCAGCGTGCCCCAGGTACAGAATAGATGCTCCTCCTGTCCGCACCATCTGACAAAATCTCCTCCAACCTCAGGGAATGGTCTCCCACGTTCCAGTTCCTGCATCTGTATATGGATCAGTTTGCTGGTGATCTTGTGCATCTCATGGTAGACCTGCGGCTTGATCAGTTCATTGAATTCACTGATCATGACTCGTTCTTTATTCAGTTTAATCGCACCGATCTCAATGATTTCAAAAGGAAGCTTCTCCACAGCATCTTCTTTACCGGTGTTACTCTGATTCCATTCCAGATCCAGAACGATATATTCCATACGTTCCTCCATATTTTGTAACTATTAACAGGGGTTATAAATATCTTACAGTCTTGGCAGTGCAATATCCAATACCTCTTCATGCCAGCAGTGGTCTCCCTCTCTGACATCGTGGATCGGATATTCCTCTTTTCCGTACAGGCTGTAAGCCTTCCGCACAATATCTAACTGCTCCGTCACATTCACCAGTCCTCTGGGACCGTTCAGATGGTCATCCCGGCAGGACTGGACTGCCAGCGGTCTCGGCGCAATGAGCGATGCAATATCTCCCATATCAAAGTGTTCCCACAGATGGGGGACATAATTACAGCTGCAATTTCCGTTGAGCAATAACAACGCGTCACGATATCCATAGAGATATCCGCTGATGATACATTTTTTCACACGGTCATCCAAAGCAGAGACCCACAGCGTCTGCATACCACCGCCGGAAAATCCCATGACTCCCAAGTCCTCAGTATCCCATTCGCCCCGTTCATATACATAATCGATCAGCCGGGAAGCGTCCCAGGTGCACATACCTGCCACGGTCTCTCCCAAGGGCTCCGCCATATGTGCCAGATGAAAACAGGTACTGGTCAGGAAGGATTTCTCATCCGTTCCTTTCTGCAATGCCTCATCCCTGCGTTCTCCGAAGCCTCTGCAGTCCGGACAGATTGCCACATAACCACGCTTCGCCAGCTGCATACCGTAATCATAATGGTAGAATTCGATCATCCGTTTTACCGCGGGAATATCATCACGGCCTGCCACGCTGAATTTACCTGCGCCCTGATGCCCCGGAAGGGCAAGAAAACATTTCTGCTTCCCTTCGTCCTGCTTCGGTGGGATCAGGATATACATTGGCATATACACTTCCGGCTCTACCTGAATGATCACTTTTTCCCGACGAATGCCGTTCTCCAGCTCCACTACTTCTTCCACGCGGGGATCCAGATCACAGGTCTCCATGTATTTCCACCCCAGGAGGTCTTTCAATGTCTCTCTGGAAGTCTCCTTCCAGGCTTCCCATTCCTCTCTTGTGGATCCGGTGAAAGCATCCTGCCTTGCATATTTATCAAATTTGTTCTGCATTCCCTTCAGACTTCCGTAGAAGTGAGGGATCTGAATGATCGTATCTGCCTGTTCCATGACTGCTCCTTGCGTTTTCATTTTCTCTTATTGCTATCTTACCATTCTCTGCCCTGTGCGTGCAGTCCGTCTTCCACATCTCCTGCGAAAAGACTCTCCAGCCAGGTATGCGCCAGCCGGATCCATGAGGTGCATTCCTCCTGTACCGCTCTGCCGTCGTTGGTCTCTGTCAGCTTATTCGCCAGTGCCAGTCCGTGGGCACCCTTTTCATACATATGGAACTCCGTGGGCACTCCCACTCTGCGCAGAGCGCTGACGAACAGCAGTGAATTTTCCACCGGTACCGACTGATCCGCAAAGGTATGCCAGATGAAGGTCTTCGGCACTTTATTTGTAACCTGTTTCTCCAGGGACAGCTTCTCTCCCAGCTCTTCCTGTCTGCTGCCTAACAGGTTCTCAAAAGATCCTCTGTGAGCAAACTCTCCGGAAGTGATGACCGGATAGCATAACAGCAGTCCGTCCGGACGAAGCAGCTCATGCTCGGAAGCGGAAAGTCCCTGGCTCTCTGCCAGAAAATCTTCATCCCAGAACACCCCAAGACTGGCTGCCAGGTGTCCTCCTGCAGAGCAGCCTTCCACTACGATCTTGTGAGGATCAATATGCCACTCTTTCGCGTGCTCCCGCAGGAACTTGATGCTGTAAGCCAGTTCCTTTAAGGAAGTAGGATATTCCGCAGGGGCGCAGGAATAGCGCAGCACTGCCGCATGATAGCCCATCGCCAGGAATTTCAGTGCCATGGGTTCCGCCTCTCTGTCGGAGGTTCTGGTATAGCCGCCTCCCGGGCACAGCAGGATCAGAGGTCTGTCGTTAATTGCCAGGGCATCGGAATCCTCCTGAATATAGGTAACTAAATGTGCTCCCGGCAGGGAACCCTCCTGATGTAGTTCAAATGTATGATAGATCATCTTTTTCCTCATTTCCGAGCATTATCTTTGAAAAAAAGCGCAGACCATGTAGCAATACTACCGGCCTGCGTCTTCCTCTGCCTTATTAATGATGTCGGGGTCAAAAGCCCCCGACTTTGATGCCTGCGGATTGCATTCACTCCGAATAGTTATATATATCTTAGTATGCTCTTCCCCAGTATACCATCTTTTTCGCAGGTTTTCCACAACATACGCAGGTATCTGCGATCTGTTCCTGTTCAAAAGGCATGCAGCGGCTGGTAACAGCAAGCTTTTCCTTGATCTTGTCTTCACATTCCTGACATCCGCACCACATAGCTTTTACGAATCCGGACTTTTCGTTGAAGATCTGCTCGAACTCTTCCATATTGTGTGCTACGTAGGTATGGCTGTCGCGATGTGCTCTTGCTCTCTCCAGCATTTCCTTCTGCATGGTCTCCAGGATCTCGGCTGCCTTGGTCTCCAGATCTTCCAGCGCCACCTCGGTCTTCTCTCTGGTATCACGGCGGCAGATCACACACTTGCCTGCCTCGATATCCTTAGGGCCGATCTCCACACGGATCGGATAACCTCTCATCTCAGCCTCTGCGAACTTGAAGCCGGGGGTCTTGTCACTGTCATCTACCTTAACACGGAAATCCTTCGCCAGACGGTCTCTCAGCTCATACGCCTTGTCGAGAACGCCTTCCTTTTTCTGCATAACGGGTACAATGCAGATCTGGATCGGTGCTACACGGGGAGGGATCACCAGGCCTTCGTTATCACCGTGTACCATGATCAATGCACCGATCAGACGGGTGGTCATACCCCAGGAGGTCTGATGTACATATTTTAAAGTATTGTCCTTGTCTGCGAACTGGATACCGAAAGCCTTGGCGAAACCGTCTCCGAAGTTATGGCTGGTGCCGGACTGCAGTGCCTTACCATCATGCATCAGTGCTTCTACCGTATAGGTTGCAATTGCACCTGCGAATTTCTCCTTCTCAGTCTTCTGTCCCTTGATCGCGGGGATAGCCAGAACCTCCTCCAGGAACTTCGCATATACATTCAACATCTGCAGTGTTCTCTCCTGAGATTCTTCTGCGGTAGCATGTGCGGTATGTCCTTCCTGCCACAGGAACTCTCTGGAACGCAGGAAAGGTCTGGTCTCCTTCTCCCAACGTACCACGGAACACCACTGATTGTATACCTTAGGCAGGTCTCTGTAGGAATGGATGTCATTCTTATAGAAATCACAGAACAGGGTCTCTGAAGTAGGTCTGACACAAAGTCTCTCAGGAAGCTCGTTTAATCCTCCCTGGGTAACCCATGCTACTTCGGGTGCGAAACCTTCTACATGATCCTTCTCCTTGTCCAGCAGGGACTCAGGAATAAACATGGGAAGATATACATTCTGTACTCCGACTGCTTTGAAACGTGCATCCAGCTCCTTCTGGATCAGTTCCCAGATGGCATAGCCTGCGGGCTTGATCACCATACATCCCTTGACACTGGTGTAATCACACAGCTCTGCCTTCTTCACTACATCGGTATACCACTGGGCGAAATCTTCTTCCATGGAAGTAATCGCTTCTACCATTTTCTTGTCTGCCATTTTTTCTCTCCTTTTCTTTTTCTGAAAATAAACTGCTAATACGATCTACGGAAACGAAAAACGCCGGGTCATCGCTCCCGAAAAAGGGACCGATCACTCGGCGGTACCACCCTGATTGATACAAATACGTATCCTGCTCTGTCACCGTTAACGCCGGTTCTACGCTGTGCTTCGCCGCTTCCAGATACATTGCGTCTCGCACAGGACTCCAAGGGAGGTTTCCGATCCTCTGTCATAAGGGGTTTCCAGCCGCACGTCACCGTGTCCTTCCCCTCTCTCTGGGATGCTTTCCGATCGTACTGATCCTTTTCATCGTCATTGTCGTATGCAAGTAATTGTAGTGCATGCTTCCGGGATTTGTCAAGGTTCTTTCCCTATTCCAGCCCTAATTTTTCCCGAATGCTGTCGGCCGCGATATTCCAGTCGCCCATTTCTTCGTATGCTGCATCCATTTTTTCTTTTTCTCTGGCAGCGCGTTCGGTATCGCCGGTCTGAAGAAATGCCTTATACATGGACGCAGCCTCAAAATATCTCGCCACGCCATAGCATTCCTTTTTCGTTCCGGACAGCAAGCCGCCGTACACCATGTCCTCGTGATAATTTACTAACAGGTAGGCATAATTTTCACTTTGCACATTATTCTCCATCCAGTTGGTCTTCGCAGGACGGGAAAAGGCGTCGTTTAATTGCCGGAACATATGAATGGTTCCCCAAAACAATACCAGACACAGGGCTATGATCACCAGATTCATCACAAGCAGCGCGCCTCTCTGCTTCTGTACCTGTTTCAGCTTACTCTTCAGATTTACCATAACCCATCACCTCACCTTTTTCTTCCAAAAATAAGATTTTTTGTGCATTTGACATCGTACCAAAATTCTCTGCCTCTTCCGGTGTCATGTCAAAATAGGTCTGTAGCATTGCCTTCACATTCTCTTCCATCCGGAGAATGGCTTCCTTCTGCTCCTCCGGCAGTTCCCGATATTGTTTTGCCCTATAATCATTATCCACAGGATACAGAATCCTTTCCAGCTGCTCGTAATAATCCGAAATATTTTCATACAGCCCGGGAAGTATGGATACATTGCCGGAGTTAATAGTAACTGCCTTCATCAGACTTTCATAAAAATAACGATACGCTCCGCAGGCTTCCATGAGCAGCTGATATTTTTCATAACTATTATTACTGCTATAAGGCCGGATGTAATGCCTGTCGCAAAAAGCGGATAAGCCTATGTAATCCTCATCTTCCAGATATTGTTCCATCTGTTTCATATAACTGTTCTGCCGGATCCTTGCATCGAACTGCAGCAAGCCTCTGTGAATGCTCCAGCTACGGGCAGATACTACAAACACCACCACACACAGGATCACCAGTACTGTGATGATCACCGTATGTGACATGATCTCCGTATTTTTCTCCGTTACTTCATAGACATCACTTTTGGTATCCTCAAAATTGCTCTTGTAATGCTCCATGTCCTTGACATGCTGCTGTGCCTCCTCGTTGGGTCTGCCGCAATGGGGGCAATACGCCTGCTCCAGTGTCAGGTTACCCCCACAATATTTACATTTCATCATTGCTTTTATGATCCTTTCCTATTCGTTATGCTTCGTAATGTATTCTTTGCAATCCTCATATCTGGGATAACCGTAATTATTTCGCAGACTATCCTCGAATTTTTTCTCTTCTTCTGCGGTAAACGTATAACGGTCTGCCAGACTGTTCAGGGTTGCTTCCACATAAGGACGGATATACTCTTTGTCTTCCTCCGACATTCCTCTACTGTATTCCAGTCCCCGCAGGATCCAGTAATCATCCAAAAGCTGTGTCTCCTGATAATCGCGAAGTGTCTCTCCACTCTGTTCCAGCGCCAGATATTCTCTCGCATTTCGGCAGCTCATGAGCCTCGTGAAAATACCGCTATGCTCCCATCTGGCGATCGTTCTGTCCTCTATGACAGCCTGTTCATAAAATTCTGTCAGTCCTTCGAAGTCCTGCTCCCGGTATAACCGGTCCAGAACCGGGAAGTTTTCTTTTTCCCACAGATAATCCGCCCTGGCATCCCTGGGTTCTATATACTGTGCCCGGAACACAATTACCGCAAGAATCGCTGCCAATGCTGCCAATAGGATCAGAAGCTTAATCACAAATTTCTGTTTCTTTTTCAGTTTTTTCTTCAGTTCCTTCTCCGGTACCTGCTCTAACTGCTGCATATCCTGCCGCATGCTTTCCAGCTTCCCCAGATATTCCGCTTCGGCGCCCTTGTAATTCAGGCTTCCGCAATAGGGACACTTTGGAAGGGTATCCTCGAATTCCGCTCCGCAGGAACTACAAATGATCTTTTTTACTTCCGTATCTGCCATGATAGGATTCTCTCCTTGATCCGGGCTGATTGCCCTACTACTCATGTTGATTCCTTCCCCGCAACCGGTGAATTTATATTCATCATACAACACTAAAAAGAATCTCGCAATCCGGGAATCGCTTTTTTACATATTTGCATATCTTGAGGTTTTTGTCGCTTTCCTGTAAAATAAACTCAGTTGAAGGACCTGCCTGCAGTTCATCATCAGCAGGCTGCTGAAAGGAATGTATTTTGATATGTACGAGAACAATTTTCTGGATCCGGCCTATATCACGCCGGAAGAACAACAGATCTTAGACGGCGACATTGCCGTTCAGAAGAATCTCTACACCAGCAAACAGGATTTTGTGGTGGAGAGCGATAAATTTTTAGAGCATTCCGAGGATGATATTACGCTACGGCGCCATACCAGATTTGTGGATTTTCCAAAGCATAAGCATGACTATGTGGAGATTTTCTATTGTCTCTCCGGTTCCGTCACTCATGTGATAAATGAAGAAGAGATCTGTCTCCGGTCCGGAGAGCTATTATTCATGAACCAACATATCGAACACGCCGTTATAGCGTGTGGGCAGGAAGATCTGGGTATTAATATCATCATCCGCCCGGCGTATTTTCAGAATATCCTCACATTGATCAATAAGAACAATATTCTGGCGGATTTTATCATCAACGCTTTAGAAGGTGACAGCTGTGTCGGACAGTATCTGTACTTCACGGTCTCCGACAATCCCTGTATCCAGAATCTGATCCATAATGCCGTATTTTTATTATTGCAGCAGCCTCAGAACTGGCACAAGCTCTCGGAGCATACCTTTGCCCTGCTGTTCATGCATATTTTAAGCAATGCGGAAAATATTTTATTAGACCAAAAGGATGAGCAGAGCAATGTCCTGATGGTGGTAGTGCGCAGATATCTGGCGGAGCATTACGACACCGGAACGCTTCATGAGCTGGCGGCACAGATCGGGTATACTCCATCCTCCCTGAGCCGTATGATCAAAAAATATTCCAGTACCACCTTCAAGGAAATACAGACAAAGCAGCGCATGCGGGTCGCTATGAATCAGCTGTCCCACACGGCGCTGCCGGTATCTGAGATTGCCCTGTCCGTGGGCTATGAGAATCAGAATTTTTTCTACAAACAGTTCAAAAAAATGTATGACATGACGCCTAACGAAGCGCGCTTAAAATCACGCCAATAGGTCAATGGCATCACGTGTTTTATATCTGTAACGATTCGAGAATCCTTTGTGTATCTCTCGGATCGTTATTTTATTATTTCTCGTACAAGAATTCCTCGGGAAGGGTCACACCGAAATCCTTTGCCAAATGACGGAAATCATCGGGAGTGATGGTCTGTCTCTTGACCTGCTGCATGGACAGCATCTTCACCAGGATCTCTGCAGATTTTTCTACGGTATGCATCAGGCCGAAAGTCAGGTCGAAATCTTTTCCTGCTGCGAAGGTTCCGTGATGTGCCCAGATTGCCAGATCGTATTTCTTCATCAGTTCGGAGGTTGCTACTGCGATCTCTCTGCCTCCCGGCACCATCCAGGGCACTACGCCCACGCCATCCGGGAATACTACGGGACACTCGGTTGCCATCTCCCACAGCTCTCTGGTGAATACCTTATCCTCCAGCGGCAGGACGAAGGTCAGTGCGATGATATTGGTGGTGTGTGCATGATATACCACACGGTAGTCGGGATCCTGTAATTTCTTCACTTCCAGATTCATCAGGTGGCTGGGAAGCTCAGAGGTAGGTCTGCCGCCGTTTACCAGTCCCCATACGATACGGTAATTCTCACCCTTGTCATCCAGCTCGATCATGCAGATGGAATCTTCCGGCTTGATGCTGACATTGCGGAAATATTTACCGCTGCCGGTCACCAGGAAATACTCTCCTGCCAGTGCGGGTACGGTGGTGCCGATGGGCTGGAACTCCTTCGGCTCGAAGTTCTCCTTTACCAGCTCTACCTCTTCCGGCTTCACACGGTAGGACAGGTTACCTCCGTTACGCTCGTGCCATCCCTGCTGCCATCCATCATCTGCCATTCTGATAAATCCCTGTACAAATTCTGCATCTAAAAATTTCATGATAATACCTAACCTTTCCATTGCCTGTGAACTCCCGCCCACAGGCATATTGTTTTTAAATCATAAACATTCGTAACTATTCCGAAGCCCATTCACAAAATTGCTCTTTCCAAGCTCGCTTTTTGCTCCTGTGGTTACTGCGCCATATTTACACAAATACCCTTACCGTGTGATCACATCTACCGGTACGTTCAGTATTTTAGCAACCTTTAAAATCGTGTCAATATGCCTTCCGGCTGCCGCTGCCATATGATGGGTAGGGCCTGCCTCGCTCCAGCGGTTCACGAACTCTCTGCAGGGGATTGAGAATTTGGTGCGAATGTTGGTGTCTCCGAAGGTAAAGATCGGTCCGGGCTGGTTTTCGCCCTCTGCCACAACGAACTTGAAGTTGCCATCCTTATCCTGTGTGATAGCCAGGTACGTTACAGGGCCTACCGGAGGATAGAACTGTGTCAGATAGCCGCCGCCTACTTTGCCGTGAAATACCTTTACGATCTTCATGGTAGGCTTATGTGCCAGCGAGATGTCCGCATCGCCGGATCCGGAATGACCGATGATACAGATGTCTTCGTTGAAATCAATGGAATACATCTCAGACAGCTGTCCCATGCCGGAAATCGTCTTCAGAATGGACATTGCCATGGCAACCTTCATGTCACCTTCTACCGCACATGCAGTACCCTGCTTGATCAGCATGGAAAATGCGGGAATCAGCATGGAATCCAGTTTGCCGGCTACGCCCTGTGCCTTACCTGCATAGTGGGAAGCGATCATGCTCAGATCTTCATCCTTTGCCCACTGCTCGAATGCAAGCACATGCTTTGCCATATCCATAATATCTTCGTCATCTGCAGTAGCGCCGCCCTCTACATCAAAAGTATCGATAATATCCTGTGCCTTAGCCTTAATTGCCTCGGTATCGGTAATATCATCCGCGATCGCCCACATATCTTCCCAGTCAAACTGTTTGGTATAGAGTCCCATTCGGTTATAGAGATTGGTTTCATCAATATAGAGATCCATCATACCGGGATAGGGACGTCCGATCTGTGCGATGTTAGTCTGACGGAAACGTCTGCGAACCTGCGCTGCCTTACACCAGTCGGCGATCTGCGCTGCCACCTCAGGGTCACCGCCTTCTACGACGCCGGTGATCACGGCATGTCTCTTGCCTGCACGCTCCAAGTCAGCCACAGCCTCACCTACGGCACCGCAGGCATACAGGTCACCCAGCCAGATGGGGATGTCTGTGTTCGCATAGTCCGGAGCCAGCTTCTTCTGCACATTGATACATACCACGGGAACATCCAGATCACGGATGGCGGGAAGTACGTTATAGGAAGTTGCATAGGTCAGCAGCTGTAAAAATACCAGATCCACATCCGCTGCACGGAATTTATCACCGGCTGCCATGGCCTGTTCCTTGGTGGTCACCATGCCGCCGTCAATGATCTCTACGGTATCGGGAATCGTCTTCTTGAAATCCTCATACTGTGCTTCGAAATTGGGCAACAGCTGGGGGAACTGGGGCAGATATGCTCCCAAAGCAATGGAAAATACACCGATCTTTGCCTTTGTGTTTACTAACATTTATAATTTCCTCCTTTTTCTATTGTTCAGTCTGCGCCATAACTACCTTTACTCCCAGATCAGCGCTCATTTCATAAACATATTCATTACATTTCCGGAATAAATGTCTTAATCTCAAAAGACTCTCGGACACATTTTCTTGCGCTCTTCAGGTCCACCAGTTCTTCCGCATGGATCATCTGTGCCAAGAGGTTACCGATAGCTGTTGCCTCACCGGGACCTGCATATACGGTCTTGCCCGTGGCATCCGCTGTCAGCTGATTCAGATATGCGGCATTAGAACCGCCGCCGATGATGTGGATGCTGTCGTAGGTTCTGCCTGCGATCTTCTCCAGACCGCTCACCGTCTCTCCGTAGGACTGCGCCAGGCTGCGATATACCACAGATGCCAGTTCTCCCACGGACTCCGGTACCGGCTGTCCCGTCTTCTGACAGTACTTTTTTATAGCTTCCACCATATTGTCCGGCGAGAGGAAGCTTGGATCGTTCACATCCACTCTGGAGGGGAAGTCCTTGCTTTCCTCCGCCATCTCGCACAGCTGTGCAAAAGAGTATGCGTCGTTATATTCGTGTCTTACGGACTGGATCATCCACAAACCCATAATATTTTTCAGGAAGCGGAACCTGTGATCGTAACCGCCCTCATTGGTGAGGTTGGCCGCTGCCGCCTCTTCGGTGATAATAGGTGTCAGCGACTCAATTCCCATGAGAGACCATGTTCCCGAACTGATGTAGATGCCGTCCCCTGACGTCTGTGGTACTGCCATTACCGCCGATGCAGTGTCATGGCTTCCGCACAATACCACTTCCAGATCGAAACCAACTTCCTTCTGTATCTCGGGCAGGAGCTGTCCTACTGTCGTCCCGGGCATCTGCAGGGGCAGGAAAATGTTCTCCGGGTAGCCAAGCTTCCGGATCAGATCCGTATCCCACTGGAAAGTGTTGGGATTCACCAGCTGTGTGGTGGAACCGTTGGTATACTCCGATAATTTTTTTCCCGTCAGTCGGAATCCGAAATAATCCGGCAGCATGAGCAGTGTCTTCGCCCGCTGTAAAAGCTCCGGTTCTTTCTGTTTTACAGCCATCAGCTGATAAATCGTATTAAAAATCTGCTTCTGAATGCCCGTTTTTGCATACAGCTCTGTCTCCGGCAGGATCTTTGCCACTTCCGCGTCCATGCCGTCCGTACGATGATCACGATAACCGTAAGTATCTCCCAGAATGCGATCCTTCTCGTCTAACAACACATAATCTACCGCCCAGGTATCAATGGCCATACTCACCGGGATCTTACCCAGTTCCTTGCATTTCTTCATGCCATTCAGGATCTCACCAAACAGTCGGTCCACATTCCACAGAAGCTTTCCGTCCTTATGATCCATACCGTTCTCGAAACGGTAGATCTCTTCTAACTTTATTTTTCCGTTTTCTAAATGCCCCAGGATATGTCGTCCGCTGGAAGCACCGATATCCACAGCCAGATAATATTTTCCCATAAGCTATCCACAGCCTCCCTTATCTGAAACCAAATACCTGTGTTAAAAGCGGCTGTGCTCCTGTGACAGGATCCTTCTCCATGATCAGAATGTCCTTCATATATTCATCCCATTTTTTCACTACGTTGCTCTCCGCCTGCACTTTTGCAGCGTACTCTACGCCTTTTTCACATTCATAATAGCCGAACAGCTCCTCACCCTGCATCCAGATGGAGTAATTGACAATTCCCGCATCTGCCAGGACTTCCTTCATCTCCGGCCAGATATTGTCATGTCTTTTCTTATATTCCTCCTGCATTCCCGGTACAATTTTTCCCCGCCATGCGTATTTTTCCATAGTCGCCACCCTACCTTTCTTCGTATTTCAAGCATTTCCTATGCGCAGATGGACAGACCGCCCATTTCCGCTGATTCTGTATTTATTGTAGCCTGTGGATTCCGGTTCCGAAATGACATTATTTGCTCCGGGCACTGTCCGATTTTGCCCGAATGAAAATGGTGCCGTTCATTCTGTTGTGCACAAGCTGCAGGAATTATGTTATGATGAGTAATCATAGAGAAAGAGAGTTTTTCATGGAACGGACACTGATTTATACTGCTGATAATTCCATAGTCTCCATGCCGGTCAGCTATTTTCTGAAGCAGAAGGGCTTCTCCTCACAGAATCTGGTGCAGTTAAAAAAAGACCCCTCTGCTGTACTGGCAAACGGGATCCCCTGCTTTATGAATCATGTGCTGCAGCCCGGCGATACCCTGACACTGCATATCCGGGAAGATCATTCTTCGGAAAAGATTCCCCCGGTAAATCTGCCGTTAAATATTGTCTACGAGGATGCGGACCTTATAGTGATCGACAAGCCTGCGGGAATGCCGATCCACCCTTCCATGAACAATTATTACAATTCCCTAGCGAATGCCCTCGCGTACTATTTTGAACAGCAGAACTGTCCTTTCGTCTTCCGCTGTATTAACCGCCTGGACCGGGATACTTCCGGACTGACCATCGTGGCGAAGCATTATGTCAGCGCAGGGATGCTGTCTGCCATGATTGCCAATAAAGCGACTTCCGGCATCACGAGGGAATATCTTGCCATTGCAAAAGGCTCGGTATGTCCCTTAGAGGGAACCATCACCGCACCCTTAGGGCGCAAGGAAGGCTCGATCATCGAACGGACGGTGGATTTTGAAAACGGGGAATCCGCGGTTACGCATTACAGAGTACTGGACGAAAAAAACGGGCACAGCCTGGTCTCTCTCATCTTAGAGACCGGCCGTACCCATCAGATACGGATTCATATGAAATACCTGGGCTATCCCCTGATCGGAGATTATCTGTACAACCCGGATATGGAGCAGATACAGCGGCAGGCGTTACATGCCTGGAAGCTGTCCTTTGTCCATCCCATCACCGGGGAGAAAATGCAGTTCACAGCACCTCTGCCGGAGGATATGGCAGCGGTATTATACCCGTAGTTTTTTCAGTGCTTTTTCCCGGATCAGACATTCACCGTGCTCTTCCAGGTATCGTAGCTTCTGCTCATCCGCAGCATATAAGGCTGCGAACTCCATGGCCTGGATACATGCTCTGCTGTAACGCTCGTAGGAAGCACCGCCCTTCTCCACATAGACGTAACAGGTGCCGTCCTCCATACGATACAACGTACTGTTGATCCGTAAGTTAGCAGGCAGTACCTCAGCATATTCGATCACTCTGCCGATATTTCGGAAAGCGAAGATTGCTACCTGGGGCTTTGAGGCTTCCTCTGCTTTTTTCTGCTTTTTCTTATTTTTGTCAGATTGCTCAGACTGTGCGGGAGCTCCGGATTTCTCCGTAGCATCCTCCTGCTGTACTTTCTTCTCTACTTCTTTGCAGATACGCATCAATTCCCGCAAAGCCTGCATCGGCGTATTGGGCTTGCTCTCCGCCGGATCCTTATCCGAGAGTACCAGCACCAGTCCTTCTTCCGGCAGCATCATGATCTGCAGGTCAAATGCATACTTCGGCGGCTTGTAGCCTACCTCTTCCTCTGCCTGCTCGATGATCTCCTGTACCACTTCTTTGGCTTTGTCACTACGGGTCACAAAATCTTTATAATCAATATCGTACTCTTCCAGTTCTTCGTTGGACAGGAAGCACTTTACGGTCTTGTCATCAATTCTTTCTATTTTCATAGCTATCACCTCTTACTGTTATATATATGATAGCATAAAAATGTTGTGATTTCCACTGTGCGAATTATAAAGTTTGTCGTGTTACACTTCTATTGAAGTGTACTCAGATCAATCGAATAAATATATTCTTCTATTTTCTCTTTTTCCAAAAAACCAATCATGTAAATCGGCAGATATGTGACTTTCTCTTGAGTACTGATATTCTCATTGCAGAATACAAACGCCTGTGGAATTGCATATCTTTCATCTTTCAATACATTGTCTAATGCATTATGCCTTGTGTACGCTTTTCCCGACTTTATCTCCAGCGGTAGTACATTCCCCTGATATTCTATGACAAAATCTAATTCTCCCTGTTTCTTGCTGTTAAAATAATACAGTTCAAATCCATGCGTCTTTAACTCCTGTGCCGCAACATTTTCATAAATAGCACCAAAATTAATGTCTTTTTCCCTGTTTAATATCTTAAGCTGTAACCCATCCACATACATGGATGCCAGTAACCCGACATCTGATAAAAACAGTTTAAACAGGTTCGTAGATTTCGATAAAAGCAACGGTATCTCCGGCTCCTGCACACAATATACGGGAAGCGCAACGCCAGCTTCTTTCAGCCAGATAAAGCTGTTTTCATAACGTGAGAATCGGAAGCTCTCATTGAGATCCTTCATAATGAACCGTTTATTCTTATTATTCAGCTCACTGGGAATCAAAGTAAATATTTCATCCAGGTACAGCTTATTGTCCTTATCATATTTTGCAATATCTTTGTAATACAGCTGTACGATGCCCTGCTGGATCCGAAGCACTTCTTTTAGATTATTGGTTCGTATATAAGCATCTACCACAGCCGGCATTCCGCCCACGATCAGATATAACCGGAACAGTTCCATCATTTTCTCATGGATCAGTTCATCCACTGGCTGCTTTTTTTCAAAACACTCCTTCAGCTTATCCATGACTGTCTGTGACACCCTGTTTGCCTCACAAAATTCCCGAAAATCTAAGGGATACATTTCCAGAATAGATAAATAACCCACCGGTACAGAACGGATATCTTTTAATTCCACTCCCAGCAGCGACCCACTCAGTATATAACGATATTGTCCGTCTTCCACCAGAAACTTTATTGCCGTTACAATCTCCGGGCATTCCTGCACTTCATCGAAAAAGACCAGAGTCTCTCCAGGAATCATCGGTACGTCCGTCAATGCAGAAAGCCGAAGCAAAATATCCTTACTGCCCGTAATATTTTCAAACAACTTTACTGCCTGCTGATTCTCCACAAAATTAATCTCTACAATATTTTTATAAATCTCTTTGGCACATTCCCTGATAATATAGGTCTTCCCTACCTGTCTGGCCCCGGTTACCATCAGCGCTTCTTTCCGATCACTGTCCAAAAAATCACGAATTTCCTGCTTTATGCGTCTCTCTAACATCAGCCTTCACCTCTTCACCATAACGTTTTGAAGCTTTTCTGATATCAGTATGCCACATTTTCCGCTTTTCCACAATATTTTAAGTTATTTTTGTACACTTTTCCAACATATATTTGGCAATTTCTGTACACTTTTCTATTTAATTTTAAAACAGGGCAGGCAAATGCCTGTCCTGTTTCTGTTTTTCTCTCTGTTACAATGCAATCTTGAATACAGCTTTCTTCACTTTACCAACATCGCCCGACCGGACACAGGGCTTATGTGCCTCTCCGGGAAGAAGTATCGCCAGTTCCCCTGCTCGCAGATCCAGCAGAGATGCTTTGCCATCCTTCCAGAACCTAATATCTGCCTTCGGATCGTACTCAGTATCTGACATGGGAAGTGGCTGCTCTGTTACCCAAATCTGCTCCCTTCCCTGTAGAATACACTGGATATCCGCATATCTTTTATGTGTCTCAAAACGACAGTCCCCATAGGACTTTGTCTCGTACTCCTGAATACTGACGTAGATCCGTTCCCCGTCAATCTCATATTTTCCGCAGGGCAGAGCCGCCAGTTCCTGGGCGTTTACATATTCGCTTATTTTCTCCATGCACTCTACCGGTATTCCAACTAGGGAATACTGTGGCAGAGCGTCCATATATCCTTTGACCATTGCTTATCCTTCCGGCGGTATTATTTGTACATGGGACCGTATGCGGCACAGGCACGATAATCCTGTCCTTCTTTATCCATTCCAAATGCATTCCAAGATGCCGGACGGAATATCTTCTCCTCCGGTACATTATGCATGCTTACCGGAATACGCAGCATGGAACACAAGGTGATCAGATCCGCACCTACATGCCCATAGCTGATGGCACCGTGGTTAGCTCCCCAGTTATTCATAACATCATAGGCACTCTTGAAGGGACCCTCTTTTCCATTGCATCTGGGAGCGAACCAGGTGCAGGGCCAGGTATAATCAGTGCGTTTCCATAAGACATCTGTCACTTCTTCCGGCAGCTTCACCGTCCAGCCTTCTGCAATCTGCAAGGTAGGGCCAACTCCTTTAACCAGATTCAGACGGATCATGGTCACGGGCATCTGTGCCTCTGTCACGAAGCGAGAGGAGTAGCCGCCTCCGCGGAAATAACCGAAGTCTGCCTCGCTCCAGGTCGTGGCTTCCAACATTGCCTTCTGGTCCTCTTTTGTTACTTCGTACCATGGCTTCATGACAGAATTTCCCTCTGCATCCTTTGCCTTTCCACTGGCATCCAGACATGCCGCACCGGAATTGATCAGATGGATAAATCCGCCTGCTTCCTTCGCCACTCCTTCAACTTCATAGCCGGTTGCTTTCTTCACTGCCTGCGGACTCCAATAAGTACGTACATCCGCAAAAATCTGAGCACGGTTGGTCAGAAGCTTCAAAAACAACATTCCCAGTCCGTTTAATACATCGTTCTCCGTTGCGAGAATATAAGGTTCTCTTGCGCCGTTCCAGTCAAATGTGGTATTCAGCATTGCCTCGGCAAAGTCCGTATTGGGATAATAATCCGTCCACTGTCTCTGTCCCTGGAAACCTGCGGCAATGGCATTGTGTCCCACCATCTCTTCTTCTCTTCCGGCAGGTAATCTGTCATTACCGTTCATCAGATCCTTGATGATGCACATGGTCTTTACAACGAATTTCCAGTCCTCTTCCTTCTCTTCGGGAGTCTTCCGGATCTCCGCAGGGTTCTTGTCCAAACCATCCGGGCAATGTTCTCTCGTCCACTTATAAGCCTTTTCAAACTCATCCTTGTCATAAATATCTTGCTGGATACGGCGCAGAATCTCCACTTCATCCACGGATTCCACTCTCATTCCCAGATATTCCTCGATAAATGCAGGATCAATAATGGATCCACCAATACCCATACAGATAGAACCGATCTGCAGATAGGATTTTCCTCTCATGGTAGCCACGGCCACGGCTGCCCGGCCGAAACGCAACAGCTTCTCCTGCACATCTTCCGGGATCTCGACAGCATCCGCTTCCTGTACATCATGTCCATAGATGCCAAACGCAGGCAGTCCCTTCTGGGCATGTGTTGCCAATACGGATGCAAGGTATACGGCACCGGGTCTCTCCGTACCGTTAAATCCCCAGACACCCTTAATCGTGTTAGGAGACATATCCATGGTTTCCGCACCGTAGCACCAACAGGGTGTCACAGTCAGAGTAATGGCAACGCCTTCCGATTCAAAAAAATCTGCACATCTTGCCGCTTCTGCCACTCGTCCGATGGTGGTCGGCGAGATCACTACTTTTACCGGTTCTCCGTTGCTGTAACGAAGATTTTCTTCAAACAGCTTTTGGGCAGAAGAAGCCATATTCATAGTCTGTTCTTCCAGAGAGCCTCTTACATTCAAATAACCCCGTCTCGCATCAATCACGGGACGGATTCCGATCACCGGATATTTTCCTATGTATCTGTTTTCAGCCATATTGTCCTCTTTTCTGCGCTACCTCTTCATTCCATATCATTTCTGTTTCTGCCATGGGACTGCGGTATCAGCGCCGGTGCAGTCCTAAGGTCTCCTAGCGGGCAATTCCCAGTTCAGCCTCTACCTCTGTGGACAGGCGGATAAGCTGCTCTGCTTCCATCCGCTGTGCGACCGTCAGTTTCTTCCAATCTATTTTTCTACTGTGCAGCGTCATAGGAACTCCCATCTTCTGTAATGCGTATTTGGCATTCACGGGATAGTTGCTGTTCTCGATCAGGGAGCACATGGTCAGCAGATCTGTCACCTTCCGGGCTTTCTCAGGCTGTGCGGCATAGTTTTTGCATAACCAGCTGTACAGTCTTGGATGAAAATTCGCCATGACCCCGCTATATCCGGCTGCTCCCTCCTGCAATGATTCCAATAATGTCGCAGTATTGGCATTGTAAAGCTTCAGATTGCTTCCCTGGATCAGCTGCAATTTTTCGCTTATGCTCGCCATATCGCAACTGGTATCTTTCAGAAAGTAGAATCTCTCACTGTCTACCAGGAACTTCACCACTTCTTTGCTCAGCACTCTCTTGTAGGGATAAGGACATTCATAAAATCCAAGTGGGATATCCTTCGGAAGCTGTTCCATCAATGTCTGCAGCCTTTCGATCATCACCTGATCGGATTCCTGCTGTGCAGCAGGTCTGTTGGAGATCAGGATCAGTGCGTCGATTCCGGTATCTGCCATGCGCTTCAGTTCTTCCTCCTGATCCTCCATGGAATCAGAAATATGTCCGGATGCAATCACCGGTTTTCCGTTGGCATACTTCTTCACAGCCGCTGCGATTTTACAGCGTTCTTCCAGTGTCAGCTGGAACATTTCGCTGGACTGACATACCGCAAACAATCCATCACAGTCATTTTCAAAATACCATTCGGTCAGTTTCTCCAGCGCTGGATAGTCAATTTTATTGTCCTCTGTATAAGGAGTCAGCATCACCGGCCATACTCCATTAGGAAATTCATTTTTCATTGTTGCTCCCATCTGCCCGCCCCGCGGACTTCTTTATTTGTATCTTACCTTTCTATCAGTACCGGTGCCTTAAGGATTCCGTAGGGTTCCACCTTATATTCCGGTGTATATTTTTCACCGCTGGTACGAAATACAGAATCATTCGTCACTTCCGGTCTGCCTCCTGCGAGATGAAAAGGACCGAATAAATTCCGCAAAGAACTGTATATTTCTATCTCAAGGTGATTGTCACCTTCTTCTAATGCCTCTGTAATATCAATCATTCCGGCTGCTCTCCAGGGAATTTCATAGAAAGCCCTTCCCAGTCTGACCGTAGCACAGGTACCCTTAAAATCTTTCAATTTCAAATAAATCCGGCTATCCGGTCTCTTTTTACAGTGTGGATTCCATCGGAAATCATACAGATATTTGACGCTGCCTGCATAATGGTACAATCCCTGAGCCGTCCAGTCTCCGATCAGCAGTGCTGTCGGCTGTTCTGTAATCTTCCGTTCCGTATTTACGCCGAACTCTCCGCAGAGATAACAGTTTTCCAGTTCCATGGAATTACGATAACGGCAGATCAGCAATAGCCTGTTCTCTCCTTCTGCCCAGCCCGGAAGTGGAATCCTCTTGATCCCTCTGTCATACAGGCATCCCGTGATCCGCTGTTCCACCGGCTGTCCGTTCAAATAGATCTGGAAATTTTCCGGATGTTCGATTGCAAGTTCTGTGTAGCCTGTGATTTTTTTCACCGTCTCAAATGTAAATTCCAGTGAGACTTCCGTTCTGTCCGCAGGATGAGGTTCTCTTACCCAACGGTAACGCTGTTCTTTTCCAAGGGCTGCTATGGAGCGCATTCCCAGTCCGGTACGGATCTGTTCCTGCGCCTCCCAGACCTGCATCGGTTCCGACCAGTGTCCTTCCCGTATTCGATATCTACAACTATCCAAAGTATACAAATTAGGATCCGTCAGCCGGATTGCCGTCCTTTTCGGCAATCTCTGAAGTTCTGTTTCATCAGCCTCTGTATGCATTACGTTTGTGCCGGTTGTCTTCCCTTCGATTTTTTCTAGGAAAAACAGACGTGAAGTCTGTGCCTCAAACCGAGTTTTAAAAACGGTCTGTCCCTGTCCGGTCACGACATCCAACGTTTTATGATTTCCAGTAAGTGCATCCCACTCTTCCACAGAAGCATCCAAGGGTACACGAATCTCCACCTCACAGTCTTCCGTCCGGTGATAGTTTGTCACGAACAGAAGCTGTCCCTTTTCCAGAAATTTCTGCAAGGCGATACAGCGGGTTTCTTCCCTGTCTCCGTTCCGGATACTTACAGTCCGAGCTCCCACATCTTCCAGTGCTTTTATAAGTTCCTCATCACTATTTACCACCACACAATTTTTCGCGGTAAACAGTTCTGCCGGAAGATCGCTTTCCATGGCATCCAGTAGAACCGGTCCCGGATTAGTCACGATCAACTGACCGCCCTGCTTCACAAATTCTTTCAAAAGTCGGTATGTACTGCTCAGCATGGTGCCAATCTTCGGCAGTACCACTGTCCGGTACTGCATTTTCCCCAGGATCAATCTGCCCTGTTCTACAGATCCGTGTTTCGCCATCAGAATCTCATCCCCCAGATCGGGGTCCAGATGATGATTGCAAAGCTTTTCCAGTAGCGCATTATATTGCCATCCGTATTCGTTGACCTTCTGCAGATCCCGTTCCATACGACGCACAGGATTGCCGTAGGGACTGGCCCCCATCATGCTCCATGCCGTAGTCGCCGGATGCAGTAACAGATACTGCTGACTGGGAGAACCTTCTTCCAGCGCAGCACTCAGCCGTCCAAAATAGTCCTCCACCACATGGTCCCTGCTCCACCAGGGAATATTGTATCCGAAACCCGGAGGACAGTCTCTCTTCCTGCCACCGGTCAAAGAATACAACGACAGGTGCTGGCAGCGCTTATTCACGCCCAGTGCGTATTGCCAGTCTCCGATATGCCGCTGTCCTTCGAAGGTAAAATCCCATCCAGTCACGCCATAAGTCTCAGAGATGACATTCTTTTTCCCCATCTGGTGTGCCACGCTGACGCATTGTTTCACTGTAAGAAATTCGTCCGTCTTGTCCTGAAGTATATCCACTCCGGGAATATCCTCATATTCATACAGCGGCATCGTTGCTCCGCTGACTCTGGTAGACAGTCCCAGCTTATCCTCCTGAAGAAAATGCCCTGTCATAAGCAGATGATGTTCTCTGCACCATGCGGCAATCTGTCCGGAATAATTCTCACTGAACCGCAATGCAATGGCATGCCAGTAGTCATGCCTTACCTTCGTACTACCCTCTCCTTCGAAGAAAAACAGAGGGATCCTATCAATAGGATCATAGCCGTTCTTCTCCCGGAAATAATCTGTGAATCCGTAAGTCCAGGGAATCCAACTACGGTCTGCCCCAAAAGCAGAATGTGTGTCTGCCAGACTGGGTTCATCTGTAAAAATTCCCGGAATCGTTTTCCCGAATTCCTCTCCAAACCGTTCCAGATATTTATCATGGGTCAGATGCAGGAATCTCTGTACCGTATCCGGATTCAGATTGTCTACCGGTGTTTCCCCGTTGAACCATTCACTTTTTGCCGATATTTCCAAACGTAAAATGAGAAATACCTGCCGGCATCCGGGGTGCTGTTTTTTCTCTTCCGGCTCCGGAGCTTTTGTCATGTCATTCTCCAGTCGCTCAAAAAAATAAATGACATCTCCCTGTACCAAGGCGGTGAAAACTGCAATAAGGTGTTCTTCCTGCCATACCGCAGGATCACAGGTATCACATACCTGCAGGGTCAATCCTTTCAGGCGATAGGCATCTCCTCCGGCTGCCACCATTCCTCCGGCATTCCCTGAGGGCCAGCGGTCATCATCATACAGCCAGGCCGCTATGCCAAGCTGTTTTGCTTCATCCACCGCTGCTTCCACACAGTCCATCCATTCCCTGCCAAGATAGGGAGTCTCCAGACCATCCCGAGAGTGAATGAAGAATCCTCCGACCCCCTGCTCATAAAGCTCTCTCACCTGCCGTCTGACTTCTTCCGGAGTCATTTCCGCATTCCAGGACCAAAAGGGTGTTCCCCGGTATTCTCTTGTCGGATTCTGAAATTTTCTGTAGATATCTTCCTTTGTCCTGTTGCTGTCTTTCATGATCAGTCCTCTAATGTAAAGCTCACATACACGATCTTTTCCCGTTTCCATGTATAAGTGATCATAATCTTATTGTCGTCATTGCAGATTACGGAAGGATAACAATAGTCGCCTCTCTGATCCTCTAATGTACAGATGATCTCGAAGGTCTCTCCGTTGTCTCTGGACAACACAACGCTGAGCGGGGTTCTCGGTCCCTTGTAATAACCGGGCAGATTCTCTCTGGGATTATAGACTAGCACAAGATCTCCATTCTTTAATTTGACCAGATCGATACCGCTGTTATTGTTGGGAAGTCCGGTATCATATGCCAGACACCAAGTTCTTCCGCCATCCTCGGAATCGCTGCGGATGATACGGGAGCTGCTGCTGCGGCAAAGCATATGTACTTTTCCGTCCCGATCCTCCCAGAGGGTAGGCTGAATGATCCCTTTTCCGTAGATATAATGTCTGTCATAAGGTCTGTCGATCACCTGCACATTATGAACGCCCTTATCTGTGATCGCCAGTCTGTGCAGCGGCACCAGATCGCTTCTCTCCCAGGTGCGGCAGTCATCTTTGGAGATATCCACGAATCCGTCCCACAATTCCCCTTCCAGGGATCCGGGAGCCAGTACGGTGCCGTCACTTAACCGGATAGGTTTATTCTTGACAGGGCCTCTTCCCCCGATATCTCCTGGTACCAGTTCCTGCGGCTCTGAGAAGGTGTGTCCTTCATCTTCACTTTCCATATACCAGGTCACCCATTCCGAGATCAGCTTTCCAACCTTATAGAAAAGAATGACTTTTCCATCTTTCTTACGGAAAAGTACGGGGTTCCACATGGCAACTCCTCTTACATCCGCTACCTTTACCGGTTGTCCCCAGCCATCCTTATCACGTATTGCTGTCCAGATCGCTACATCCGGATTCTTTTCCCATGCACCGCCGAACCATGCTGCCAGAATGCCGCCGTCCTTTAATTCCAGCAGTGTTGAGGCATGGGCACTGTCAAAAGGTTTATTGTCATCTGTGATAAATTCCTGTGTATAATTTGTAATTTTCATACTGTCAGTCACACCTTCCATTGCCTGATTCTCTCTTTTTAGCAGAATGAACGGGTAACCTGCCCGTTCACTCTGTGTTATGTTCTGTTACTTTCCTTTGTCCGATGACCTATTTGGTTTCTGCTACGGCACGGGCTTCTGCGTCATTCCACAGCTGCTCCAGTTCTCTTACGCCCATATCCTCAGCCTTCTTGATCAGAGCATCCCAGTTGTCGATGGATTCCTTGCCGGTAATGTACTTATCGTATTCCTGTGTGAAGAAGGTATCCAGATCAGTGGTCAGTTCTTTCACACGGTCTGCCTCTTCGGTAGTAAAGGAAGGTGCAATGTGAGGCTGTACATAAGCGTCATCCTCATTGATGATCTTCCAGTAATCTTCTGTCAGATCGGACCAGCTTCCGGTGATCATCTGGATCTCACGCTGGGTCTTAATGTTGCATGCATACATGGAGAAGTCCAGCTTGCCTGCACCGATATCTGTCCAGCATGCATAGTAGTCAGAAGGAGATGCATCCTTGAACTGCTTTACATAATCGGAAATATATTCTGCCTCGCCGTCTGCGTTGTACTGGAAGGTCTCACCCTCGATACCGTAGTTGGTAATATCGGAAGCCTCCATGGAGTACATCCAGTCGATAAACTTAATGATCTGATCTTTGTTCTTTGCATTTGCATTGATTGCATACAGCTTACCGAATCTTGTATCGTAGGATACGGCACGTCTCTCGCCCAGGCTGTTCTCGGGAATCGGCAGTACCTGGAAAGTAGCATTCTCGTTACCGTCGATCTTACGCAGTTCGTTGGTGTAGTTCTGACCAAATCCACTGTTATCTACAAAGAAGAAGGACTGACCACTGCTGCACTTGGTCGTCATGGAATCAGAATCGGTAGTTGCATATTCCTGATCCAGAACACCGGTGGTATATGCCTTGTTCAGGAACTTCAGAACTTCTTTGAAATTGGTATCTGCAGGACCGTATACATACTTGCCCAGATCCTCATCCCAGTACATACCGGAACTTGCGGATACAGAACCGAAGCCGGAGCCTAACATATAGGAAGTGGTCTTTAACAGGTTAGCAGTTCCCTTTCTGATTGCCCAGGGAGTGCTGTCAGGATAGATCTCTTTTAACTGTGCTAAGGCATCCAGCACTTCATCCCATGTGGTAGGAGTTGCAATGCCGTTCTCTTCCAAAAGGTCGGTACGGATTACGGGACCGAAACCGTTGGCCCACTCATCACGAAGTACTACAGGGAACACATACATTTCACCATCTACCATGTATCTCTGCATTTCGGGATACTGCTGCCAGAATTTGTAGAAATTCGGCATGGTCTCTTCGTTGATATACTGTGTCAGGGGCTCGAAGATACCCTCGGATGCGAAATCGGAAATATCACTTGCACTTCTCAGGTAAATGATATCCGGGAAATTCTGTGTAGACAGCGCAATGTTTTTCTTCTCATCATAGCTGCTGGAAGGAACAATCTGGAAATCCAGCTTTACATTGGTTGCTTCAAAAATTGCCTGGTGGGACTTGCTGTCCTGTGCCATGGGCTGCTGGCTGGAGTCCATGACCATAATGCTGATCTCCAGAGGATCCTCGCTGATCCAGGAAGGATGCTCGCTGTTTGCTTCCTGTGTCCCTGCACTTGCGGTACTCTCCTTCGCATTATTTGTTGCGGCATCATTGCTGCCGGAAGCATCGGAACCACATCCTGTCAACAGAGATGCGCTCATTGCTGTTACTGCCAATAAGGCTGTCAGTTTTTGGAATGCTTTCTTTTTCATTTAACCTCTCCTTTTCTTAAATACATTCTTCATATAATTTGTTTCTTTATCCCTTAACTGCTCCGACCATAACACCCTTTGTGAAGTACTTCTGCAACAGAGGGTATACAAGCAGAATAGGTACGATGGAAATAATGATCACCGCATATTTATAGTTAGTAGCGATGATGTTGACACTTCCTGTAATCTCGGAGGTGTCGCCCTGTATTACGATGTCACGCATGACAACCTGTACAGGATATTTTTTCTGATCATTCAGGTACAACATGGAAGGGAAGTAGCTGTTCCAATGGTATACGGCATAGTATAAAGTCATGGTTGCGATGATCGGTTTGGACAGCGGCAGGACAATCTTACTGAAGATCGTAATGTCATTTGCACCGTCCAGATATGCGGATTCTACCAAGGAATCCGGGATCGCCTGGAAGGAAGTCCTCATGACGATCATATTATAGGTACTGATGGCGGGCGGCAGAACGATGGCCCACATAGTGTTGATCATATGAAGCTTATTGATCACCAGATAGGTAGGGATCATACCGCCGTTTACGAACATTGTGATCATGATCAGCACAGTAAATGCCTTTCGTCCGTAAAAATCTTTTCTGGAAAGAGGATAGGCACACAATGCGGTAAGTACCAGGCAGATCAAGGTTCCCAGGCCTGTGTATAAAAAAGTGTTCTTATAGCCGCTCCAGATTCTCTGATTCTCGAATACTGCCTTGTAGGCATCGAAATTGATTCCTCTGGGGAACAGTGTTACCAGTCCCTGATTGATATACTGTGAAGAACTGATAGACACAATAAATACATAAAACATCGGGTAGAACATAATGAATCCGAGGATTGCCAGCAGAAGATAGTTCACAATATCAAATATTTTACTGCCGATTCCCTGCGGTTTTTTGCTTTTTATTTTTACTTTCTTAGCCATTTCTGTCCTCCTACCACAAGCTGCTGTCACTGAGTTTTTTCGATATCTGGTTGGATGCTACCAACAGGATCACACCGATGACTGACTGGAACAGACCCACCGCTGTAGAATAACTGAAGTCTGCACTCAGAATACCTCGTCTATATACATAAGTGGAAATGACATCCGCAGTCTCATAAGTAGATCCGTTATACAACAGGATGATCTTCTCATATCCTAGGGACATCAGCCGTCCGATCTGCATGATCAGCATAATGGAGATGGTCGGTGCGATGGAGGGGAGCGTTACCGACTTAATTCTCTGGAAACGGTTTGCTCCATCGATCATTGCCGCCTCCAGAATCTCCTGATCCACAGAGGTCAAAGCAGACAAATAAATAATGGAAGTCCAGCCACAGGTCTGCCAGATACCAGATGCGGTAAATATGGTACGGAACCATTCGGGTAATACCATAAACTGGATCTTGTCAAAACCGAATGCTGAAATGATCTGGTTGATGATTCCATCCAAAGACAAGAAGTTCATTACCATACCACAGACAACCACGGTGGAAATGAAATGCGGCAGGTAGCTGACAGTCTGGATCGCTCTCTTGAACTTTGCATTTGTTACTTCGTTCAACATCAATGCCAGAAGAATCGGTACCGGGAAGCCCCACAGCAGTCCGTAAATATTTAACAGTAATGTATTTTTCACCAATTTCCAGAAATAAGGATCCGCCAGGAACTTCTCGAACCATTTAAAGCCGACCCAAGGGCTTCCCCATACACCCTTTGCAATCTTGTAATCCTTGAATGCGATCAACACCCCGTACAAAGGCAGGTAATGGAACAGGATGTAATAGATGACCGGAAGCAACATCATAATGTACAGATATTTGCATTTCTTGATCTTCTTCCACGGCGATGTTTTCATGTTGTCTCTCCTTCTGTGCAATCATTGTTTCTTATTGTTCTCTATTAAAGAACGCTGTTCTCTAATATGTTTTTTTGAAAAGGATTGATTTCTCAATCCCCTTTTCACATTTTTAGCTTAATAAAGAATGTTTTGTAATTCCCTTATTTTATTCTGTAATTCCTTTGCCAGTGACTGGATCCGTTCGTCATAAAATCTCAGGGACGGTCCGGTAATACTCACTCCCGCTACCACCTGACCGTTTCTGCCGAGTACCGGAACTGCTACACATTTCACACCAAATTCATGTTCCATATTGTCTATTGCATAACCGCGCTGTCGGGTCTCTCTGAGTTCCTTCATCAGTGCATCACCATCCGTGATGGTGTAATCGGTATAGGATTCCAGCTTTCTGGCTGCATAGGCCCTCTGTTTCTCCTCCGGGAGGTATGCCAGCATTGCCTTGCCCAGCCCGGTGCAATGCATCTGCGCATGTTCACCCATGATCGGTCGCATAAGGTCAATGGATGTCTTCGGATAAGCAGAAGTCACATAGAGAATTTCCTGTTCATGCGGGATCGCAAGATAGACTCTCTCACCTGCCATATCTGCAAGTTCCTGTAAATACGGAGCTGCCACACTACCGATGCTTAAGTTCTGTCCCAGAGAATAACACAGGGAGTACACGCTGAGTCCCAACTTGTACCTGCCGCTTTCGTCATCCTGATCCAGATACCCCATTGCTTTGAACGTCGACAAAATATTATGTACATTACTTTTGTTCAGATCCAGTTGTTCACTGATCTCTGTCACACCCCAACTGCTTTTTTTTGTAAAGCAGTTCAAAATTTCAAGAGCTTTCTGCAGGCTCTTTACTTTTACTTCTGCCTCATTTACCATCTTGTGTTCTCCATTTGGTAATCGCGTTCTTTATTTCGTAACATCATTATATATTTTTTGCCGTTTAAAAATCAATAGCACATTTTTATAAATTAGCCTTGTAACTTTTGTCTATAATTAACTTTGTGTTCTGTGATAGAGAACCGTTTGTCCAAAAGAATCCTTTTAGAGTACCAATATAATGATGGTACAACCTCTTTCGTTGTGATATGATGGAACAAGACAATGTTCGACATTTTTCGTGAAAGAGGTGCCCTTATGACAATATCCTGGTTATCCCTGTTCTGGCTGTTTTTCTTTTATTCGTTTATCGGCTGGTGTATTGAAGTATGTTCTGCCGCGGTGCAGCATCGGAAATTCGTCAACCGTGGATTCGTAGCGGGTCCCCTATGCCCGATCTACGGTTTCGGTGCCATGCTGTTCGAGATCTTCCTGCCGGAGCTGACGGAATATCCGTTCTTCCTGTTCCTGGGCGGCTTTGTACTGTCCTCTCTTTTGGAATATTCCACGGGAATGTTTTTTGAAAAAGTCTATAAGAAAAAGCTGTGGGATTATTCCCGCTTCCGCTATAATGTGGGCGGTTATATCTGCCTGCCGTTTTCCCTGCTGTGGGGCGCATTAAGCGTTGTGACCGTAATGTTCGCGGATCCGCTGCTGTGTGGGCTGTTTGACCGCATTCCGCATTTTCTCTCCGTAATACTTCTGTTAATCCTCGGAGGACTGCTCCTGTTAGACACCATCGGTTCCGCCCTGTCCACGATAAGCTTACAGTTGCAGGCGAAGCACCGGGCGGACTATGCATTAGAAAAGCAGACCGCACGGCTGGATCAGATCACCGAAGGGCTGGGCGAGACTTCCCGTTTCCTGGAAAATGCTCTGACCAGACATATGCAGAAGCGTCTGCAGAAGTCCTATCCTTCCATTAGTCTGGATGCCCTGGTAAAAGCCCGGGCAGAACGTAAGAAATCTACTGTTTTTGCCGAGGGCTGCTGCTTTTATAAATTGTTTTCCCTCTTTTTCATCGGTGCCTTTTTAGGTGATATCACAGAGACGATCTTCTGCCGTATCACAGCCGGTGTCTGGATGAGCCGCAGCAGTGTGATCTACGGGCCTTTCAGTATCGTATGGGGACTGGGTTGTGCCTTTCTGACTCTGCTGCTCTATCGCTACCGCAATAAAAGTGACGGTTCCATTTTTCTGGCAGGAACATTGCTTGGTGGTGCCTATGAATATATCTGCAGTGTCTTCACGGAAATGGTCTTCGGCACGATTTTCTGGGATTACAGCGGATTCGCCTTTAACTTAGGCGGTCGTATCAACCTGTTGTACTGCTTCTTCTGGGGAATTGCCGCTGTGGTATGGCTGAAGTTCATCTATCCGAAGCTGTCCGGCTGGATTGAGAAGATTCCGAAAAAAACAGGTACGATCATTTGTAATATTTTAATTGTATTTATGATTGCCAACATGCTGATCTCCGCACTGGCACTTGCCAGATACACCGAACGTAACGATGCCTCCTATTCTGTGGAAACCACAGAGCTTAACGGATTGCAGAAATTTTTAGATGAACACTATCCTGACGCACGAATGGAACGCATCTATCCGAATGCGAAAATGGTAGATTAATTTGGATTTATTAACGATGGGAGACCGACCGAACCATGCAGATTGATGACTTGACCGCAGGGTTATCCCTTAGCTTTATCATTCATCTGAATAACGAAGAGCTTCAATTTGAATCCCGCATTTTGGAAGTCTATTCCCGCAGACATACACTGTTGGCTGAGGGTGTGTTTACTGATGATAAAATCATCTCTTTCCGGGGAAAAGGGCTGCTCGTCGATCTGCTGGTCACTCTCCCGGACGATAAACCTCAGCTGTTCAAAAATGTCACCACCAACGTGGTGAAACGCGCCGACGGAACTCTCTGTTACACTGTCTTCAGCATCGCCGGAAGCAAAACCTACAACCGCAGGCAGAGCTACCGCTGTTACATTGGCATCGAAACTGCGATTCAATGCGGTCTAAACCGTTCTGCCCACGATGTTATTATCAAGGATATCAGCTACAACGGTTTTGCCGTGGTCAGCAGGGAAGACTTGAACTTAGAGATTAACCAGACCGTCCATGCAGTGTTAAATGACCACATGGATGAAACCGCTGAGAATTTCAATTTTCATCTATACGGTCTCGTGGCACGGATACAGGAGTTGGAAAATGGTCTGTTCCTCTACGGCTGTCGCCTGAATAATCCGGTCCCCGGGCTGGAACAATATATCGTAAAAAAAGAACGGAGTGTCTTACGGAAACGGCAGTTAACCTGAACTTCTCTCTAACGCAAAAAACCGCTGCCCTTACGGGCAACGGTTTTTGTATTCAGGGATTATCCCTCAATGGCGATGTATTTATTGGTCTCCACTGCAGGTTTTGCTTCCTTCTTAGGAACAATCAAAGTCAGGATACCATGCTTGAACTCACCCTTGATATCCTCCTGAGTCAGGTTGTCACCCACGTAGAAGCTACGCTGGCAAGAACCTGCATAACGTTCCTTGCGGATGTACTTGCCGGATTTCTTCTCCTGCTCATCCTCGTCCAAACCCTTGGCAGCCTCAATGGTCAGATAACCATCCTCCAGAGATACCTTGATCTCATCTTTCTTGAAGCCGGGCAGGTCAACGATCAGCTCATAGCCATCATCGTTCTCCTTGATATCGGTCTTCATGACATTGTGTGCATGTCTGCCATACAGTTTCTTCTCTATCTGATTCTCTGCTCTGTTGTCAAAGAAAGGTACATCATCAAAAAAGTCATCAAATAAGTTCTCTCCAAAAATGCTAGGTAATAACATAAGTCATCTCTCCTTTTCTATTAAACATATGTCGGTGTCTTTCGATACCTCTTACCTTTTCCATCCTCCGGTAACCACCATCGGACTTCCGAACCAGTCTTGGATTTCTGATCTTGATCTTCTTTCATTCTCTTGATCTTTCTTCCTTTCCTTTGTTCTAGTTGTAATATAACACGCATGTATAAGTATGTCAATTAAGGAAAAATTATATAATTATAAATTAAAAATAAACAGCAAAAAAGACCGGAGCACTATGATCCACAGTGCTTCGGTCCTCACTCTCATAAATAATATAATTGATCTTACTTATCCTTTGCAGTGAAGAATACGAAGAACACGTCTCCCTCAGTCTCATTGGAGAACTGCTCCAGATAAGAAATAGAGTAATCCTTGGAATCCTCAGGTACTTCAAATACCAGCAGCCCGGTTCTCTCTTCGTTAACACTCAGATCGTACTCTTCCGGCAGCTGATCGTCGCTTACGGCATCACCATAATAGGTAATCGGTACATCATAAGCTTCATCATCGTCATCATCGCCCCACTGGATCTGGAAATCGGTATCATACATAGTAACAGTAGAACGATCTGTATTCTTAACCGTTATTTCTGCTACCAGAAGCTTATTTCCCTCTGCAGGTGTATATCCTTCAAATTCCTTGCAGGTATACGCGCTGTTTACTGTGTAGTCGAAGAAATAAGTTCTCATTACATCTCCGATACGACCCTCTGCATATCCGTCGTCATCTGCGGTTACCACACCACTGTTACTACTTCCGCTGTTGGAAACAGCTCCCGCCAGGTTCTGAACAGCGCTGTCCACAGGGCCACATGCTACCAGGCTGAAAGCCAGTACAGTTGCTACCATAATTCCTGCAAATTTCTTCATTTTTCTTTTCTCCCTCTCATAAACCTTATTTACATGCAGCTATTTACATGCGAAGCCAGTATAACACACAAATCGACAGAGCGCAACGCTTTATTGCGCCACCTTGTGAATGTAAGTGCTTACTCACGGGTCAGCCGCAGGATCACTTCTCTGTGCTCCGGATATTTTTCCAGTAATTCTTTCCGGTCAAACAGTTCAAATTCTTCATATTTAAAACAAGGGGACACCATACATCCCACCAGGCTGAATCCCTCCTCTTCCATGGCAGAACCGAAGATCATTCCCTTCGGAACCAGTACCTGAGGCACTTCGCCCTTTTCCAGATCCAGTCCCAGCTTCGCAGCGGTCAGTTTTCCTTCCTCATCGATCATATAGATTGTCAGTGCATTGCCATCATGGTAATACCACACCTCGTCCGATTTCAGGCGGTGAAAATTCGACACTTCACCCTTTGCCAGCATGAAATAAATGCTGCTCCACAGATCTCTGTCTTCCTTTTCCAACAGGCATTCCTTAAAATAGCCACCCTCCACATGGGGTTCCATTTCCAGATGTTCAATATAATATTCCGCTGAATGTTTCATAAATGCTTTCCTCTCTCCGACTATTTCTTTTTCCATGAAATTAGTGTATACTATGCAGAGAAAAAGCGCAATTGCAAAAGTACTGCATGGCGCGGAATGGAGAATTTTATGGAAAAAATAGCCAGCTTCACCATTGACCATATCAAGCTGCAGCCCGGTGTCTATGTATCCCGTAAGGATCACATCGGAGCAGAAGTCATCACCACCTTCGATCTGCGCATGACCAGTCCCAACGAGGAGCCGGTGATGAATACCGCAGAAGTTCACACCATCGAGCATCTGGCTGCGACCTTCCTGCGTAATCATCCGGAATACAAAGACAAGACTGTCTACTTTGGACCCATGGGATGTCGTACCGGTTTCTACCTGCTGTTAGCCGGTGACCTTTCCTCTAAGGATATCGTCCCCCTGATGGTGGAAATGTTCGAGTTCATCCGCGATTACAAGGGCGAGGTACCCGGTGCATCTCCCAAGGACTGCGGCAACTACCTGGATATGAATCTGGGCATGGCAAATTATCTGGCAAAACGCTATCTGGATCATGTGCTGTACAACATTGATGACAGCCGCCTGGTATATCCGGAATAGAATTAGATCATTTAGAAAGAACAGGAAAACACTCATGAAAAAAATCGGAATCATCGGTGCCATGGAGCTGGAGGTAGAGACTCTCAAAGCTCACATGACCACCACCAAGATCACTACCAAAGCTCACATGGAGTTTCACGAAGGCACATTAAACGGTACTCCCGTTGTCATCGTCCGCAGCGGTGTCGGCAAAGTCAATGCCGCTCTCTGTGTACAGATCCTGGCAGACCTCTTCGGAGTTACTGCTATCATCAATACCGGCGTGGCCGGTTCCCTGAATGCTGCCCTGGACATCGGAGATATCCTGATCTCCAGGGATGCGCTGCATCATGATGTGGATGCCACTATTTTCGGTTACAAGCCCGGTGAGGTTCCTCAGTTAGGCTGCCGTGAATTTATCGCAGATGAGCATCTCGCCCAAGTCGCTGTCTCCACATGTAAAGAAGTCAATCCGGACATTCACGTTCATACCGGGCGCGTGGTCAGCGGTGACCAGTTCATTTCCAGCAAAGAAGTCAAGACTCGTCTGATTCAGGAATTTCAGGGAGATTGTGCTGAGATGGAGGGAGCTTCCATTGCCCACGGTGCATACTTAAACGACATTCCTTTTGTCATCATCCGTGCTATCTCCGATAAAGCAGATGACAGCGCCGAGATGGATTATCCTACCTTTGAAAAGGCCGCTGCGCTTCACTCCGCCAAACTGGTGGAGGCTATGATGCCCCGGATCTAAGACAAATGGCAGAGTATTGCGGCGTCACCACTGCCGCCAATGCAGATTCACCGCAGAACGCAGTAGTCCGTAAATCAAGATTATAGTGAAAGACAGGATCATTTCCATGAAAAAAGAAAAGAAATATATCGAATATATCTTAAAACAGGCAGAAGCCCTTCTTGCCATCGACAGCCCTTCCGGATTTACCGAGAAGGTAACCGACTATCTCTGTGAAGAATATAAACGCCTCGGCTACAAACCGGTTAAGACCAAAAAGGGCGGTGTTCTCGTAGAGATCGGCGGCAAAGGCAACGCCATTCTGACCATGGCCCATGTAGATACGCTGGGCGGCATGGTCGCTGAGATCAAGAGCAACGGTCGTCTCCGTCTGACCAGGGTCGGCGGCCTGAACGCGAACAACATCGAGACTGAAAACTGCCGTATCTACACGCTGGACGGTAAAGTATACGACGGTACCGTACAGCTGACCGACGCTTCCATCCATGTCAACGACGATTATCAGAAGTCCGAGAGGACTTTTGACTCCGTGGAAGTGCTGCTGGATGAAAAGGTATCTTCCAAAGAGGAAGTAAAAGCTCTTGGAATCGAAAACGGTTCCTTCGTCTGCATGGATCCCCGTACCCGTATCACCGAGTCCGGCTACATCAAGAGCCGTTTCCTGGATGACAAGCTCAGTACCGCTATTTTGCTGGGATTTGCTAAATATGTAAAGGACGAGGATCTGAAGCTGTCCCGCAAAGTCTACCAGCATATCACCGTCTTCGAGGAGGTCGGCCACGGTGCCTGCGCTTCCGTTCCGGAGGATGTGGAGGAACTGCTGTCCGTAGATATGGGCTGCGTCGGAGAGGGACTGGAATGCACGGATCGTCAAGTATCCATCTGCGTGAAGGACGGCCACGGACCTTATCATTATGATGTTGTCAAAGCCCTGATCCAGGCAGCGAAGGATCATCAGATCGACTATGCAGCGGATGTATATCCTTATTACGGTTCTGATGCCGATGCGGCTTTAAGCGCCGGTATCGACGCCAGACACGGACTCATCGGTCCCGGTGTCTACGCCTCCCACGGCTATGAGAGATCCCATAAGGATGCCGTTGCCGCTACACTGGAATTATTAAAGGCTTATCTGGCATAACTCCAAATATAAATTGCACATAAAAAGCAGTCCGAAGACCGACAGATTTTCTATCTTCTGCCGGTTCCGGACTGCTTTTATAATACTCTTGCAAGTAATATACCTATTTTGCCTCTTCCGCTTCGCCGTCTTTTTTCTTGTTAAATACGAACAGCTTACTGAACACATAATTGCCGATGATGACCAGAACCGCAGAGATCACGGTTGCAATCAGCAGGTTTACACCGACTGCGGTCAGCACCTGCATCACTACCATATCCAGGATCAGGGTAGATACTCTGGAAAGGACGAATTTCGGAGCCTCCGAAAGCATCGGTGCGTTGCTCTTAAATACGAACTTACGGTTCGTGAAATATGCAAAAATAACACCGGCGGTCCAGTTAATAATACTCAATACAACATTCTGGAACGGTGTGGGATACATCGTATTGTCAAATAACAAGAAGTTTGCTAAGAACTTCGCTGCCCAGGATACGACCGTTGTCAATCCACCTACGATCAGGTATGCAATGATTTCTTCATATTTGACCCACAGTGCTTTTATCTTTTCTATCATGTTTTCCTCTTCTCTTTCCTGTAGCATCCACATTTACGTGAAAATATCCTACATCAATCTCATTTTGCATTGTTGAAAGCCGTAATTACAAATATACACAAATATCTCCGCTAATGCAAGTATTCTACAGATATTTGTGCATGCCTGCATTTCATTATAAAATTGAAAACTTTTATTCTTCTTTCCTCTGCTCCAACAACTCTCTCGCATTTGCAATAGCAAGAGATAACTTCTGTTCCAAAAGTTCTTTTGGAGGCATTTTTGTCATATACTGCCCTACATGAATATTTCCATGGTCTAATTGCATCAATTCTATAGTTTCCTGTGATTTTTCTGCACATAATATCAGCGCAACCGGGCTATCTTCACCTTCTACTCTTTCGTTTTTTTCCAACCATCGCAAATACAGTTCGACTTGCCCTTTATCCTGAGGTTCAAATTCTCCAAGTTTTAGCTCAACAAGAACCAATCTTTTCAAACCTCTATGATAGAATAACAAATCCATATAGTAATCCTTGCCATCCAACACAAAATGTTTTTGCCTTGCTAAAAATGCAAAATCCGATCCCATCTCCAAAATAAATTTTTCTAATTCCGCAAGAATAGCATTTTCCAAATCTTTTTCATTATAAGTATCATGTAACCCCAAAAAATCAAGCATATATGGATCTCTATAAAAAAGATCCAAGCTCATTTTTCCATCTTCCCGTAATTCAGCAATTTCATTTTTTATCGTTTCTTCTGGCTTCTTCGATATTGCGGTGCGTTCATAAAGCATAGTCTTTTTTCTTTCACGCAACGTTCGCACTGACCAGTTTTCTTGCATACACATTGCTGCATAAAAATCTCTTTTTAACTCGTCATGTATTGGTAAAATTTCTACAAAATGCGACCATGTCAATTGTTGCGACAGTGTCGCAACTTTTTCAAAGTCAGGAAATTCCTGATAAAATTTAATCATTCTTGAAATTGAAGTTTTATCAAATCCAGAACCATACTCTTGTTCCAACCGCCTGCTAACTTCTTCAATAACTTTTTTTCCATATTCCGGCTTATTATTTCCATCAAACTCTTCACTAAGTCTTTTCCCAATTCCCCAGTTAAGGGAGATAATCGCATCGTTCACAACCTTTTTTACATCTGTTTTCTTTTCTCTGATCAATGCATTTATTTCATCATAAATGCTATCAATATTATCTGATATTATCTCTTTTTTCATTATTGATTCCTTTCTGCTATACACAAGACATAAGTCGGCTTTTATTATTAATCAGATTACGGAAACAGTAATTATAAGTAACAATCCTTATTGAAGATAATCTTGTGGTTTGTTTAGATACCCTTTTGCTTACAGATTTACCACATTCCGGTTCTCACCGCGCATAAATGCCTTGATATTCTCATAGACACCCTGCACGCAGCGGGTTCTCGCTTCCATGCTTGCCCATGCCAGATGAGGGGTAATGATCAGCTTGTTGCTGTCCTTCAGTTTGCTTAACGGATTGGACAGTTTCAGGGGTTCCTTCTCCAATACATCCAGACCTGCTGCCTGGATCTCACCGGCTACCAGTGCTTCATACAGATCTGCATTATTCACCACGGGACCACGCGCCACATTGATAAGAATTGCTGTCTTTTTCATCTTGCGAAGCGCTTCTTTATCAATGAAATTGCGGGACAGATCACTCAACGGACAATGCAGGGACAGAAAATCACTCTCTTTTAATAAAGTATCCTTGTCCACCTGGGGATAATCCGTGCAAGTGCTCTTGCCGGTGATGGAATAGAAGATCACCTTACAACCGAAAGCCGTTGCGATCGCTGCGGCTCTTCTACCGATATTTCCCATTCCTACGATGCCCCAGGTCTTGCCTTCCAATTCATAAAAAGGTCTGTCAAAATTAGAAAAACGGTCCTGTGCACTGTAAGCGCCGGATTTTACATATTCATCATAATAAGGCAGCTTCTGGCTCAATGCCAGCGCCAGGGTAAAAGTATGCTGTGCCACCATGGCTGTGGAATAATCCACCACATTTGCCACCTTGATTCCTCTGGACTTGCAATATGCCAGATCACAGTTATCATATCCGGTGGCAAGTTCACAGATCAGCTTCACATTAGGGCAATCCTTCAGGGATTCTTCTCTCATGGGAGCCTTGTTGCAGACGATGACATCCGCATCTCCCACACGCTCTGCCACTTCTTCTACCGTAACCGTATTGGGATAGGATGTTACTTCTCCCAGTTCATAAAAACAATCTACCGGCACATCCGTACCCGCACTGTTTCTCTCCAGCAATACAATCTTCATTTTTACCGTTCTCTCCTGTTCTTTTGTAGTATTTGAATCATCATTCTATGTCACATAAACATCTTCGTATCATGTTCATCAATGATGCAAGCATCTTGATTCTCTTACACTCATTATTCTATAAAATGATGTCGGGGTCATAAGCCCCCGACTCTGATGCCTACGGATTGTTCCGTGCTACGCACTCTCACGTCTCCGCTCCGCTTCGGTCCGTGCTAAACATGTGCCACTGGCACATAGCACCCTACCCAATATTCGCATATCGTGGGATTATCATCCCACTTTTATGCTCATATCGGGGCGGGTCCTAAGGTCTTTCACCCACTTATGAGCAAGCTCATGTGGGCTTAGACCTTTTGACCCTGACATCATAAAATATAAGTTTATAATACAACAACAGCGTAATGAAATCAATTCATTACGCTGTCTTTTATACTTTGCAGATATATGATTGCTTGTAACAATTACAGTCTCTTCAGCAGTTCTTCTCTCTGTGCCTCGTATCCGGGCTTGCCAAGCAGAGCGAACATGTTCTTCTTGTAGCTCTCTACACCGGGCTGGTTGAAAGGATTTACACCCAGCAGGTATCCGCTGACACCACATGCGAACTCGAAGAAGTAGAACAGCTCGCCAAGATAGAACTCATTTACCTCGGGAACGGTTACCATGAAGTTGGGAACCTGACCGTCGGTATGTGCCAGAATGGTTCCGTTCATAGCACTCTTATTGACGAAATCAACGGTCTTGCCTGCCAGATAGTTCAAACCATCCAGATCAACAGGCTCCTCGCCGATCGTAAGCTCCTCTCTCGGAGTGTCGATGTTGATCACGGTCTCGAACATTACACGGGAACCGTCCTGAATGAACTGACCCATGGAATGCAGATCGGTGGTCAGATCCACGCTTGCAGGGAACAGACCCTTGTTGTCCTTACCTTCGCTCTCTCCGAACAGCTGCTTCCACCACTCACTTACATAGTGAACAGCGGGCTCGTAGTTCGCCAGAATCTCAACACTCTTGCCCTTGCGCAGTAAGATGTTACGCAGAGCTGCATACTGCAGCGCATCGTTCTCTTCGAAATCATTCTCCAGGGCACGCTTTCTTCCGCTGGCTGCACCTTCCATCAGCTTGTCGATATCAGCACCGCTGACAGCGATAGGTAACAGGCCTACAGCGGTCAGTACGGAGAAACGTCCTCCTACATCATCAGGTACTACGAAGGTCTCGTAGCCTTCCTCATCGGACAGATGCTTTAAGCTTCCCTTCGCCTTATCAGTGGTAGCATAGATTCTCTCTGCCGCACCCTTCTTGCCGTATTTAGCTTCCAGCTTCTCCTTGAATACACGGAAAGCAATAGCGGGCTCTGTGGTGGTACCGGACTTGGAGATCATGTTGATGGAGAAATCTCTGTCGCCTACTACATCCATCAGGTGCTTCAGATAGGTGGAGCTGATGGAGTTACCACAGAAGTAGATCTCCGGAGTCTTACGTACACTCTTATCCAGCACATTGTAGAAGCTGTGGCTTAAGAACTCGATAGCCGCTCTGGCTCCCAGATAAGAACCACCGATACCGATAACCAACAGAACGTCGGAATCGCTCTGGATCTTCTTCGCTGCTGCCTTGATGCGGGCGAACTCTTCCTTATCGTAATCTACGGGAAGATCGATCCATCCCAGGAAATCATTGCCTGCGCCGGTCTTGGATACCAGAGTCTCCTTCGCATCCAGGGTAAGCTTCTTCATGTAACCGATCTCTTCTTCAGAAATAAAAGAGCCGGCCTTGGAATAATCAAATGTAACTTGTCTGCTCATAATGCTCCTCCTTATATCTTACAGATATATCACATACTTAACAAAACTTTTCTGATCCATATTTGCATAATTTTTTGTGAAGCTTTCTTTTTGCAAATATGCCCCAGATAGTTTTTATTTTAACAAAGTTACATTCCATTTTCAAGATGTATATCGAAATCGTTTCCATTTATTATACAGTAAGCAATTCCTGCAAAAGTGCCTGTAATTCTTCCTCCGTGACCCTTGAAGATTCATCCTGCTGAGCCATGCCTCTGTCTTCCATTTTCCCGGGCATCTCATGTTCCGTGGAAAATACCTCTCTTCCGGTCTCCCGAACCATCTCCTGCGGCTGTGCAGCCCTCCCCCGGATCGGCATCAACTCCACTGTCCGCCTGCCGGGGAGCTTCGACGCTCCGTACAGTCTTTCGTAGTCCTGCTCCGTCACCGGGATCCTGCCGGACAGGTGATTTTCCAGATAATCGATCAGATTCGTCTTCAGTACCCGCTGCTTCCCCTTGATATCCACCAGCGCCGACAGGGAAAAATAGAGATACAGCCCCAGAAAACTCGCAATATAAAAAGGCAGTATCTCACCTAACATTCTTCCGTCCAGAATCCCCTTACATATCCCCACTCCCGCAAATACCACAGAGAACAGCATGCACTGCCCGGACAGATGATACCATGCATCAAAGGATAAATGTCCGAAGGACAAGCGGTTTAAGAACTTGTCCACAAACACCGGAATATTGGACACGCCTCCGTTTAGCTGGTAACAATTTGCGAATTTGACCTTGCACTGTTTCAAAAGCCGGTTTCCCGTAGTTGCCATATTGTCCGTTTCCCGGATCATTGTATGATACATCCACGCCAGCATCAGACGCACCAGCACGCTGAGGCACAAAAATACCAGGATCCCCGCCGTGATCACTTTTTCTTCTTTAAATATCGTAAACATCCTCAAAACTCCTTTCCGTCGTTTTCTCAAGTATAACGTATATATGTCACGTTTTGTACGTTTTTCCATCGTCATTTTTCTACTGTGTCAGACAGGAATTATGAGCTTTCTACATTTTTTATAACAAGAAAAGAATTCTGACATTATTGTATAAACCATAAAAATCTGCTATAATCAGTCTTTAGTGATTCTGTTAGAAAAGAGGTTGATTTACTTATGATATACAAGACAAAGGGTACTTGTTCCACTATGATCGACGTAGAATTAAAGGACGGCGTCATCGATTCCGTTAAATTTACCGGCGGATGCAACGGCAACCTGCAGGGCATCAGCGCTCTGGTAAAGGGCATGAAGCCGGAAGAGGCCATCAGCCGTCTCAAGGGGATCCGTTGTGGTTTCAAACCTACCTCCTGTCCCGACCAGCTGGCTCACGCCCTGGAAGAAATGATCGCAAAATAATAAACAGGTTACCGAAAGGCATTGAGATTTTATGAAAAAAATAGTACTGACCGGCGGCGGAACTGCCGGACACGTTACACCGAATATTGCATTGTTACCGGCGCTGCAGGCAGCCGGCTATGAGATTGCCTACGTCGGTTCCTATGAAGGCATCGAGAAGAAGCTGATCGCCGACTTCAATATTCCTTACACGGGAATCTCCACCGGCAAATTCCGCAGATACTTAGATCCGAAGAACTTCTCGGATCCTTTCCGTGTCATGAAGGGATTCGTGGAAGCACGCAATTATCTGAAAAATTATCAGCCGGATGTCGTATTTTCCAAGGGAGGCTTCGTAAGCGTCCCCGTGGTCCGCGCTGCAGCTTCCTTACATATTCCCTGTATCATTCACGAATCGGATATGACTCCGGGTCTGGCGAACAAGCTGTGCATTCCCGTAGCGGAAAAGGTATGCTGTAATTTCCCGGAGACTATGAAGAACATCCCCGCAGATAAGGCGGTGCTCACCGGTTCTCCCATCCGTGCGGAGCTGGCCGAGGGCAGTAAGCTTGCGGGGCTTAACATGTGCGGATTTACTGCGAATAAGCCTGTGATCATGGTCATCGGCGGAAGCCTGGGTGCTGCCAATGTCAATAAGGCAGTCCGTGATGCCCTGCCGAAGCTGTTGGAGGATTTCCAGGTTGTACACCTCTGCGGCAAAGACAAGATCGACAATCTGTTATTAAATACCCCCGGGTATAAACAGTTTGAATATATCAAAGCGGAATTAAAGGACATCTTCGCCATGGCAGATATTGTGATCTCCCGCGCCGGAGCCAATGCCATCTGCGAGCTTCTGGCATTGAAAAAGCCCAACATCCTGATCCCCCTGCCTGCTGCCAGCAGCCGCGGAGACCAGTTGTTAAACGCCGCTTCCTTTGAAGCCCAAGGATATTCCATTGTCCTGAATGAGGATGATATTACGACGAATCTTCTGGTAGATAAAGTACATGAACTGTACTTTAACCGCCAGAATTATGTAGACGCCATGAGCAAAAGCCATCAGATGGATGCCGTTAAGACCATTATGGAACTGATCAATGAAGCGGCAGATAAAAAGACGAATTAGAATCTTAACAATCTAAATAAGATCACTCAGCTGTGCAAATTGTTCCAGCGTCAGTGCCTCTCCGCGAACGGTAGGTGACAATCCCATCTGTTCGAGAGCTGCTGACGCTGATTCTTTTGTAATTCCGGGAAGTCCCGCATTGCCGAGACCGTTCACCAGAGTCTTTCTTCGCTGGTTAAAGGAAGCCCGGATCAGAGAGAACATCTTCTTCTCATCCTTTACCTTCACAGGCGGCTCTTCATATCGGGTCAGACGGATCACCGCACTGCCGACATTGGGTCTCGGAATAAAACAGTTCGGAGGAACGTTAGCGACGATCTCCGGCTTCGCGTAATACTGCACTGCCAGGGATAAAGCGCCGTAATCCTTCGTGCCGGGTCCTACCTGCATACGATCCGCCACTTCCTTCTGTACCATGATCGTAATGCTTTTCAGCGGTACACGGCTCTCGAACAGTCCCATAATGATCGGTGTCGTGATGTAATAGGGCAGATTTGCCACGACTTTGATGGGACGTCCACCGTTTTTCTCCTCTACCAGTCTGTTAATATCCACTTTCAGAATATCATCGTTGATCACTGTTACATTATCGTAATCCTGCAGAGTCTCCTCCAGGATCGGAAGTAACGCCTTGTCGATCTCCACCGCCACAACACTGCCCGCGCGCTCCGCCAGATACTGTGTCATGGTGCCGATGCCCGGACCGATCTCCAACACACAATCCTCCTTCGTGATCTCCGCGGAAGATATGATCCGGTCTAAGACCGTCGTATCTATCAGGAAATTCTGTCCGAATTTTTTCTGAAAATTAAAATGGTATTTCTGAAGTACCGCGATGGTATTCTGGGGAATTCCCAAATAAGCCATGGTAAACCTCCTTATATTACTTATGTTAATAATGTGAATCCTTAATAGAATTTAAAATCCTCTAAAAAGTGAATGCAGTCATACAGTACCAGCACATCCATGCCCTGCTCAGGCTCGTACTGCTCCATGAGCTGGAACAGTTTCCCGTTAAAATACCGAAGATCCACCACATAGATCGTCTCATAGTGCGCCGTCAGCAGCGGGATCATGCTGTTCGCATAGGAATCCTTGATCACAAAAAGCGTCTTCCCGGCATTATATCCCGTATGGATCTCTATAAATGCATGATTATCATTCAGGAAAAATCCGTACTGGTTCTTGGTCTCCAGATATTCCGGGGCATACAGAGAGTCCGCCGTATCTGCGAAATCATAGGTGACCGTTACCGGCTTTTTCTCCGTCTCGGGAAAATACTGTATCCTGTCCTTCGTCCAGGCCACATTGATCCGGGACTGCAGGGTACCCTGAAAATCCTCCGACACTGTCTTCATGCCTGCCGTGTTATACGGATAGGGGAATTTCCCCATGCTGTCTGCCCATGCCAGGAATCCGTAATAGGCTCCGAGGCTGGTCCAGTGATGATCCGTGCGGTAATAGATCGGTTCCTCGGCATGTTCCTGCAATGCGGAATACACATCAATATAGTTCTCTTCACCGACAGATTCCTTCACCTTCGCAAGCAGTCTCGTCTCATCATAACAGGGCGCAAAAGCCGGCAGCTTATCTGTCAGAATATTATCCGCCGTAGGTACCAGCATGACTTTGGCATCCCACCGGTTTACCAGCTTTTTCAGGGAAACGATGCGGGAATCCTCCATCTGCTGTGTGTATTCCTCCGGATCGTTTACCCCGATCAGGTAATGATCCGATCCCAGATATACGCCATTGACCTCCTTTTTCCGGAACAGAATATCCGCGCGAGTCTTAATTCCCACCCATTTATCCCGACCGGTGAACTGATCGGACATATATTCTTCATAAGCATCCCCGTATTTCCCGGAGAGGAGACTTTCCCAGGAAAAAACAGGCCGGGACGCCAGTACTCGGTTCTCCGATTCCGAATAGACTCTGTCGCTGTTGCACAGATCGGCAACTCCCAGAACGAAAAGCACCGCACACACCAGTCCCACCGTCAGGAGAGCATTTCTTTTTTCATCCACACGCTGTTCCTCCTTCCCGGTCAAAATCTAAAATACAAAAACGGATTATAAGACGCATCCACAATATAAGCGATCGAAAGTATCAGTAACGCTGCGGGGATCACCTTTTCTCCCAGGCGGTAAAGTGCTATGGCGGGTCCGGTCTTACTGCTTCGCAGTGCATGCACCAGGTGGTTTCCAAGGGGCAGGCACGCGATCAGAGCGATCACCAATAGTACCAGATACTCATTTCCCAAAAACAGTGCCTTGGAATTCACCAGGTCTACACCGTTTAATCCAAACATCGTCTGCAGATATGCCAGAATCTCTCCCGGCTTCTCCAGTGCGAAAAATACCCAGCTGATCAGGACCACCGCCAGTGTATAGACTCTGCCAAACACCACCGGTGCATTTTTCAGGATTTCTCCCAAAAACAGTTTTTCCAGAATTAAAAACAGGGCAAACCAAAGTCCCCAGAACAGGAAATTCCACCCTGCTCCATGCCAGATTCCCGTCAGCGTCCATACGATCAGGATATTGAGGATCTGTCTGGGCAGACCCTTACGGTTGCCTCCCAGCGGAATGTATACATATTCCTTGAACCAGGTGCTTAAGGAAATATGCCATCTGTGCCAGAAATCTTTCACGGAAGCTGCAATATACGGATAATTAAAGTTCTCCGGGAAATGGAATCCCAGGATGGCTCCCAGCCCGATCGCCATATCCGAATATCCGGAAAAATCAAAATAGATCTGGAACGCAAAAGCGACAATTCCAAGCCATGCCATCAGGACACTCATCTCACTTTTTTCCAGTGCTGAGACCTGCTGCCACAAAAGTCCCAGGTTATTGGCAAGCAGTACTTTTTTCGCAAGTCCCGTCACAAAACGTTTCACACCGTAACCGATCGTCTCCATATCCGCATGTCTGTCCTGCAGATAGCGTTCCACCTGATGATATTTTAAGATCGGTCCCGCGATCAGCTGCGGGAACATGGTCACATAGACACCGAACTGTAAAATATTGCGCTGCGCTTTGACATCTCCTCTGTATACATCGATCACATAAGACATCGTCTGGAAGGTGTAAAAAGAGATACCGATGGGTAACGGAAGGCCCAGCAACGGAAGCGATGTTCCAAACACTGTATTCACCGTCTGCAGCAGAAAATCGGCATATTTAAAAAATCCCAGGATAAACAGGTTGATAACAACAGAACATAACAAAAAGACCCTGGAGCGATCCTCCCCCCTATATTCCTCTATCAGCCTTCCCCATACGAAATCCGAAATCGTGGAAAAAAGCATCAGAAAGATATAGACCGGCTCTCCCCAGGCATAAAAGACCAGGCTCCCCAGAAACAGAACCAGATTCTTCATGTTCCGGGGAACCAGGAAATAGCAGATCATAAAAATCGGTAAAAACCGAAAAAGAAACAACACACTGCTGAATACCATTCACTCTACTCCGCATTTACTCCAGAGTCTGTCTGACAGCCTCCAGTGCAAGCTCATTCTGCTCCTGACAGTAAGTGATCACGGCCTCATCTCCCTGCTCTTCCACAGAGGAAGTGTCCGCGCCCAACTGTACAAAGCATACATAATCACCTATCCGTTCTACCCGGGATGCCTGAATCTTGCCAAGATTCATGGGATACTGCATCGTGTCATTCACCAGACTGTCACGGTAGGCGTTCAATGCATTTTCTACATCCTCTACCTTACCATCTTTTGCGTGAATAATCAATAAAGTATCTACATTGACACTGATCATGGGGCACTCACCCAGATAAGCATCATACAGATCTGCACTGACACCGTAGGTCTCATTCAGCATTTCCTCCGGGATTTCGGAATCCGGCCAGTAATCATCACCCAGCGCATCTGCCACTGCTTTTTTGGCGTTCTGTAATGCCGATGCCACATCTCCACTTTCCTGCTGTGTGCCGGCATTTCCCGCCTCAGTGCTCTCTGCACTCGTCCCGGTGGATTCCACGATGCCTTCTGTGCTTTCCACACCGGTCTCTGTAGCAGCACCGGTATTCTTGTCCTGCCCGTTTCCGCAGGCCGCCATGGACAGTGCCAAAGTACCCATAAGTAACATACATGCTAATTTCTTCTTCATAAAGTCTCTCCTCTTTTCTATGGGATATGCCCATACTTATTGTTATAGTGTCCCCACTATGGGGATGCCTATTCTATCAAACGACAAATACAACGAAAAGTTTCACATTACATTATATTTTCCTGCATTAAAGTCTTTCATTTTTACTGCGTAAGCGGATACATCATAGCACAGATTTATAGCACATCACAACTCAATTTTGCCTTTTTCCCGGCTTTTTACTTTGATTTTTGCCCTCTCCCCGCTTTTTACTTTACAAAAGGATAAACCCTACGCTATACTTGCAAAGGACTATTAGCGTGTATCCGCTGCATACGCAGCAGAATGTGAGGAATTATGAGTATATTAAACGTAGAACACCTGACCCACGGCTTCGGTGACCGTGCTATTTTTAACGATGTATCGTTTCGACTGTTAAAGGGCGAACATATCGGCCTCATCGGTGCCAACGGCGAGGGCAAATCTACTTTTATGAATATTATCACCGGCAAGCTCATGCCGGATGAGGGAAAAGTGGAATGGGCGAAAAATGTCCGTGTCGGCTATCTGGACCAGCATACCGTGCTGACTCCCGGCATGACCATCCGCCAGGTGCTGGCTTCCGCCTTTGACTTTTTATATGATATGGAAGCACAGATGAACGAGATCTGCGACAAAATGGGAGATGCCACTCCCGAAGAGCTGGAACAGTATATGGAAGATCTGGGGACGATCCAGGATCTCTTAACCATGCATGATTTCTATATGATCGATGCCAAGGTGGAAGAAGTGGCAAGAGCCTTAGGGTTGATGGAGATCGGTCTCGATCGTGATGTCACCGAACTGTCCGGTGGTCAGCGTACCAAGGTTCTGTTGGGAAAGCTCCTGTTGGAGAAGCCGGATATCCTGCTCTTGGACGAGCCTACCAACTATCTGGATGCGGAGCATATCGAATGGCTGAAGCGTTATCTGAACGAATACGAGAATGCTTTCATTCTGATCAGCCATGACATTCCCTTCCTGAACAGTGTCATCAACCTCATCTATCATATGGATAATCAGGAGCTGACCCGTTACGTGGGCGATTACGACAAGTTCCAGGAAGTCTATGCCATGAAAAAGTCCCAGCTGGAGGCCGCTTACAACCGCCAGCAGAAGGAGATCGCCGATCTGAAGGACTTCGTGGCGAGAAACAAGGCCCGGGTCTCCACCCGTAATATGGCGATGTCCCGACAGAAGAAGCTGGACAAAATGGATGTCATCGAGCTGGCTGCGGAGAAGCCGAAGCCGGAATTCTCTTTTAAAGAAGGACGTACTACCGGACGCATCATTTTCGAGACCAGAGATCTCGTCATCGGTTACGATGAGCCGCTGTCCAAGCCTCTGAACCTGTCTATGGAACGCGGCGAGAAGGTGGCGCTGATCGGTGCCAACGGTATCGGTAAGACCACTTTGTTAAAAAGCATTCTGGGTCTGATCCCTCCGCTGTCCGGTGAAGTAGAGCAGGGCGATTATCTGGAGATCGGATACTTCGAGCAGGAAATGTCCGGCTCCGGAGACAACAGCTGCATCGAAGAGATCTGGCAGGAGTTCCCCTCCTTCACCCAGTATGAAGTCCGTTCCGCCCTGGCAAGATGCGGACTCACCACCAAGCATATCGAGAGCCGCGTCAAGGTATTGAGCGGTGGCGAACAGGCAAAGGTACGTCTCTGCAAGCTGATGAACCGCGCCACGAATGTATTGCTGTTAGATGAGCCGACGAACCACCTGGATGTCGATGCCAAGGACGAGCTGAAACGTGCCTTGCAGGAATACAAGGGCAGCATTCTCATGGTCTGCCACGAACCGGAGTTCTATGACGGACTGGCTACCCAGGTATGGGACCTCTCCCGATGGACCACAAAGATATAAATTGAGGGGGATTATTTTGAAAGGATTATTGGAAATCTGCTGCGGCAGCTTCGAAGATGTAAAAACCGCCTGGCAAAATGGTGCCGACCGGGTAGAGCTTAACAGTGCACTGTATCTGGGTGGTCTCACACCTTCTACCGCCAATCTGATCTGTGCAAAAGAGCAGTGCAGCATCCCTATTGTAACCATGGTCCGCCCAAGAGGAGGCGGCTTCTGCTATTCACAGGATGAATACGAGACCATGCTCTTAGATGCCCGCATACTTTTAGAGCACGGAGCTGACGGTATTGCTTTCGGCTTCCTGACAGAGGACCATGCCATTCATAGGAACCGGACACAGGAAATGATCGACCTCATCCATAGTGCCGGAAAAGAAGCTGTATTTCACCGGGCGTTTGATTGTGTTGCGCAGCAGGAACGTGCGGTGGAAGCATTGATCTTACTTGGTGCGGACCGGATCCTCACCAGTGGTGGTGCACCCGATGTATGGTCGGGCAGAACGCAATTGCAAAAGCTGCAAAGCCAGTATGGTAAGGATATCACATTTTTAGCCGGAAGCGGCGTGAATGCACAAAACGTAAACGCTCTGATGGAATATACGAGCATAGAGCAGGTTCATACATCCTGCAGAAGCTGGCAGCCGGATGCGACCGCCTCCCTGCAGGACGTGGACTTCTCTTATGATAGAAACCGAAAGAATGCATATGAAGCAGTAGATGCCGGAAAAGTGGCGGAAATGCGGGCAGCAATGCCTATATTGTAATCAGCCCATGTTCTAAGCAAAAATCGTAGACTCCGTCTTCTTCCACCGATTTGCACGTGCAGGTGGCGTGGGCTTTGATCTCATCCTTCGCATTCCCCATGGCCACGCCGGTGCCGACTGCTTCCAGCATCTCGATATCATTGAAGCCATCTCCAAAAGCGATGGCTTCCTCCTTTGTAAAGCCAAAATGCTGAAGTACCGCGCGCACAGCGTTTCCCTTCCCACATTCCAGAGGAATGATATCAGCCGCTCTATCCCACCACGCTGTAATCTGTGTATGGTGCGTACCATAGAGAATCCTCTCATACTCTTCTTCCCGGCAGGCACACATCATCTGATAGATATCCTCATGAACCCGTTCATCAAATTGTTTATCGATTTTCAATATCTCATTACCGAATCTGAAATACTGCTCCAGATCCGGATCTGTACCGTTGGTGATGATAAAATGTTCGTTACTTATTGCTACCGCCCTATGCATGTCTTTCAGATTCTGAAGGATCTGAAGCTTGTCCATCCGATCAAGCGGGCACTTAAAAATAATCTCGTCTCCTACTGTTACATAAGAACCGTTAAAGGTCAGAAGAGCATCGAAATCAATTCCCGGAAAACGCGGCGCCGACAGATATCCTCTTCCGGTCGCCATACACAGCTTCACCCCATTCCGACGAAGAGAAATTAATGCATGCAGCGTCCGCTCACTTAATTCTTTATGGCCCATCTTCAGAAGTGTTCCATCGACATCAAAAAATGCAATTTTAATCATGCTTGCCACCTCCGTCCGGCTCACAGGATATATTCCATCTGCCGTTCTTTTGTCTTCATTCCCATCTTTTCATAAAAGTGCTCTGCCAGCTCGCAGGGGGTGTATTTCGTAGTACCCGGTATAAAAATATCCGGACGGATCTCTGCATGTATCTGTAATACCTGCCCCAACAGTGCAAGAATTCTTGGAATGTCCTTTTTTTCTGCCTTGCGAATCTTCATTTCTATTTCGCTCCTTTATTCGACAAATCCCGTTTTATTACTTCTCCCAGTGTTATAACCCTTCCATGTCTAGATCCACGATTAACTTTCCAATTTTCCGTTCTTTTAAAAGATAGCACATATAGATAGGAAGATATACCACGGATCCCTCCTGTTCCATATTTGCTACCGATAAAACATATGCTTTCTCAATATGATAATCAGAAATTTTCATAAAGTTATCCAAGGATTTGTGTGCCTTGTAAGCTTTCCCGGATTTCACCTCAATGGGAACCACTTTCCCATCCATTTCGACCAAAACATCCCGTTCCCCTATATTTTTCTTTTTACAGAAATAAGGTTCCAAACCATTGGCCGTTAATTGCTGTGCCACAGCATTTTCAAAGTGAGCACCGTTATTTACTTCGCTGTTTTTATTGATCAGTTCCAGTTTGGTTTCCGCCGGATATGCACTGGTAAGCAAACCGGTGTCATTGGAAAAAAGTCGGAACACATTACTGCTCTTGCTCGCTTTGAGAGGAATAACAGGAGCTTCCACGTTATACACCGGTAACGCAACTCCGGCATCTTTCAGCCATAAAAAGCTGTTTTCATATCTGTCAAACTTTAACTCTTTATTCAGCATTGTAAATACAAATTTTTTATTCTGTTTGTTCAATTCTGCCGGAATGATATCATAAATAGATATCAATTTCAGTTTTTTATCTTCACTCTCATATTGAGAGAAATCCTCTTTATATAGCGCAACGATATCCCGTTGTACCTTATCCACTTCCCGGATATCTTTTGTAGCAATATAGATTTTTACCGCATCCGGCATGCCTCCGACAATTAGATAGATAAAAAACAGCGACAATAGCTTCTGATGTATGAATTCATCCACGGGCTGACATGTTTCAAATTTCGCTTTCAACATTTCCAAAGTTGTTTTTGACACATTATTTGCTATCATGAATTCTTCAAAATCCATCGGATACATTCTCAAAACAGTTAAATATCCAACCGGAACCGACGTTATTCCCTTAAGCTCTACTCCTAATAAGGATCCGCTCATTACATATTTGAAGCTGCCTTCTTCTACAAGGAATTTTATTTTTGTCACTATTTCCGGACATTTCTGTATCTCATCAAAAAAGACGACCGTTTCCTGCGGCTTACAATCCTCCGGCATAATCATTTTTAATTTCACCAGGAACTCATTCGCACTCATTTTTACATTGAGATAATCCACCAAATCCGGCTGATCTATAAAATTAACTTCAAACTTACGATATCCGCTTTTGGCAATTTCCTCTCTTATCAGCCAGGTCTTTCCAATCTGTCTTGCGCCTGTTACCAATAATGCTTTATCCGATCTTTTCAACCATTCTTCTATGATAATAGAGTCTTTTCTATACATAAATTCCCTCCTCCCTTTTTAACAGTATCTCTTTTGCCCCGTTTTTTCAATATGATTTGTAATATTTTGCCCCGTTTTTTCAATTTTATTATATATATTTCGCCCCGTTTTATTCAATTTACCATTCCAAAGGTATTTTTTTGGTAAATAGCAAATTTAACTTCCGTTTTGCAAAGGTAACTTCTTCTTGAATTATTTTTGCAAGATTAACTTCGGGATCAGCACCTTGAAAACAGAAATAAGTATTGCGAAGACAGTGCCAACTGGAAATTAGTATTGCAGGAGTGGACTTTAGTATTACAAACCGCTTGAAATAGGGCTTTTTAGCATGTTACTATACTCTTGAAGTCATATTTTACTGTATGCAAATAAGAAGTCGTCGCTTCGTTTGCATGTTTGCAAGGGAAACTTCCACCTCTGGGATATGGGTGACATGATCAGGAGATGACATTGGCAGTTTTACTTCAGCAGTTCAGGTTTTAGTATGATTTCATTAGCAGGAACAGCTTCCAGGTTAAGCTTAGAGGCTGTATCCGCGCCATAAAAGAAGCTGAATAGTTGATGTGCGGATCGATTATTCAGCTTCTTTCTTGTATAGGAGTTAATGTGACTCATCATCAGGTTGACTTTATCCTGTGTAAGAAAAGCAAATGATGTTTTCTTAGGAACAATCCTTCTGATGAATTCATGAGTTACTTCAATACCTCCTTTTTTGATCAGGACGTTGCGGATCACAGTAAAACACATAGGTTCTGCGTCTTCCATCCTCATCAAACTCTATTGCCAATGGATCCGTAAATTCGCTTCCGCGATCTGCTAAGATGACCTGGAACATCTCACAGAATTGTTCCCGCCCAAGTATCTCATAAAGATGGTTCACCGCTTCTGTTACCGACTTGGCTGTATTCGCTTCCCTAAGATATGCCAGCATAAGGGAACAGTTTCTAAAGAATACTGTAAGCAGCACCTTTGTGGAATCCCTGGTGCCTTCTACCGAATCCATTTCCACCACGTTGAAATCAGGATGTCCTTTCATAAAAGTTTCAAAATCTTCGTAGGTACGCCCAATATGGCATTTCTTATCGACACGTACAACCTTTTTGGATTTGCGTTTTTTATAACGCACTTTTCTGGGAAGATCTATATTTCCAGCAGAAAGTATGCCGGCATCTATGTAGTTATAAATGGTCCTTTCATCTACCATGATTTCTGCTGCATTGTTCATACAAATTTGATGAATCGACTGGCCTTGTTTGATAAGAGGCGAAAGGATGGCATCAAGCCGATCCAGTTCTTCTGGTGTTATATCGATACCCTTACGGGAATCAGAACGTGTCTTTTCGTATGTTTTATGAGCTTCCTTTGCATCATAGAACTGTTTGGCAAGAGTACAGGAACGTACCTGCTTACATGAATTACAAACATAGGGTGCTTTCTTTAGACTTGAACATTTTTCCTCTTCAAAATCAGGACAATTGACCATGCACAAAGCACACTCAGAACAGTATGTTTTTCCGTGCCATAACCGATTAATAAACCCACAGCTATCTTCGCCACAGATATACTGCTTAGTGCATCTCTTTCTGTGTCTGCATGGATTATAGCCTCTGGAACGCGTACCAGTATTTCGATAATCAAGATGGGCTTTCACTTCTTTAGAAACAGTTGATGGATCCTTGCCTATCAGAGCGCCTATTTCAACGAACGTCTGCCCCTCTTTTAAAGCTTTCTGTATGGTAATGCGATCATCCAGTGTCAGATGCTTATATTTATAGGATGACATGTATTTATCCTCCTTAGTCTTGCTGCCATCTCCTGACACTACTGAAGTGATTACCATTATTACACAAAAAAGAAAAGGAAGATCATCTATTTACAAGACTATCTTCCATCTTCATGTTTGTATGACTTATTTCTGTTTTATAAAATATAAAAACCTTAGTAACTGGAAGTTACTTTTTCAATTGAGCAAGGTATTTTTTTCTTTCTCGTCGAATTCTTTTTTCCATGCAAAAATAATTGTTGTATCATCCCTATAAGCTGGAAGTTGTCAAACAGCGTTCGTTGTTTCGCTTTGTGGCATTTTTACACACTGCTGAATCACACCTGTAACATACGTAATGGAATCGGTGCAGTCGTTCTTGAGCCATTCTGAGATA